>JGI25331J36430_1000006_pt1 | contig 136679 bp, 125 predicted proteins | sample HigsolmetaAR206D_FD_36430 | JGI IMG/M metagenome (IMG submission 36430) | reverse complement strand
AAAGGAACTGAAACCGGCTTGAATGAACTGAGGTCAAAGTAAATATATCAGTGACATATTCACTGACGCGTTAGTATGACATTTTCACTGACGCTTGACACCGTTCGATGAATCGGCGTCCCCCACGAGGCGAAACGCGCCGTGGGGGTTACAGCCGATACTCGGCGGATAAATCGAGGATCGGATCCCCGGCATCCGTGTAAAAGCGCACCGTCAGTCGGCGCTCGGGCTCCCGCCATTCGGCCAAGGCATAGGAGCGCGTGCGCCTTCCCCTCGGCAGCCGCAGGCTGCCCGGATTGATGAAAACCACATCCCCTTGCTGAGCCGAACCGGCGACGTGCGTATGCCCGAAGCAAACGATGCCGCATCCGGATTCTTCGGCTTTATAGTAAAGATTCATCAATCCGCCGTCGACTCGGTACAAATGGCCGTGAGTGATCAAAAGCTTTGCGCCGCCCAAGTCGTGAATCCGTTCGTTCGGGTACCCCGCGTCGAAGGCATCGCAATTTCCTTTCACCCCAATGAACGCGGCCATTTCCGGGGCGTCGGCGGCAAGTTCGGAATCGCCGCAATGAAAACAGACGTCCGCTTCATCGCGATGGCGGCGGACGACGTCCTTCAGTTCATCGGTCAATCCGTGGCTGTCGCTGACAATGAGGAATTTCACTCGCTATCCCTCGCGATCTCCGGCCAAACGGCCAACAGCTTTTCCATCGCTTTGGCGCGATGGCTGATTTGATTTTTTACTTGCGCGGGCATCTCGGCAAAGGTCATCCCTTTTTCCGGGACGTAAAAAACCGGATCGTATCCAAACCCGCCCGTGCCGGACGGCGCTTCCGCAATGTAGCCCCGGCATTCGCCTTCCACGAAGCGGGTCGGCCGGCCCGGTCCGCTGACGGCGAGAACGCAGCAAAAACGCGCCGTTCGCCGTTCAAACGGAACGCCCTCCAATTCTTTCAGCAGCTTCTCGATGTTTTTCCGGTCGTCTTTTTCAAGGCCGGCGTAACGCGCGGAGAAAACGCCCGGGCGGCCGTCGAGGGCATCGACGGCGAGGCCGGAATCATCAGCGATGGCGAGCATTCCGTACGCCGACGCAATCTCCTCCGCCTTCAAACGGGCATTTTCTTGAAACGTCTCTCCGGTTTCTTCCACATCCGGCGCGTCGGGAAAATCGAGGAGTGACCGGACCGTCACATCCAGCCCCGCGAACAATTTTTCAAATTCAGCGACTTTACCGGCGTTCTTTGACGCGATGATCACCGTCTTCACGCGCTCACCCCCGTTCTTCTGGCTCTCCCGCTTCTCCCGAGAGCTTTACCGTTCCGATCACTTGTTTCTGATAATCGATCAACTCATTGATGCCTTTTTTCGCCAAAGCCAGCAACTCATGCAATTGCTCCTCGGTAAAGGTCGCTTCTTCTCCCGTGCCTTGCAGTTCCACGTATTGCCCCGAACCGGTCATGACGATGTTCATGTCGACGTCGGCCGTCGAGTCCTCTTCATAGCACAAATCCAAAATCGCTCCGTAATCGGGATGCAGACCGACGGAGATGGCGGCGAGGTACGATTTCACGGGCATCGTTTCGATCACGCCTTCTTCCATCGCTTTTTGGAAGGCGAGGACCATCGCGACAAAGGCTCCGGTGATCGAAGCCGTCCGCGTGCCGCCGTCCGCTTGGATGACGTCGCAATCCAGCCACACCGTTCGCTCGCCGATGGCTTCCAAATCCACAACCGATCGGAGGGCACGACCGATGAGACGCTGGATTTCCATCGTTCTTCCCGACACTTTTCCTTTGCTCGACTCCCTGATGTTGCGGGTGGGCGTCGCGCGCGGCAACATGGCGTATTCCGCCGTGATCCACCCTTTGCCTTGTCCTCTCATAAAAGGCGGTACCCGGTCTTCTATCGTCGCGTTGCAAATCACCTTTGTCTGACCAATGGTCATTAAAACCGAGCCTTCCGCATGTATCGTAAAATGTGGTTCAATATGTACAGCTCTCAACTCGTTGTTTTGGCGTCCATCGGGTCTCATGCCCAATCCTCCCAAAAAGTGTTGTCGTTGCATGCCGGCGCTTCTACGTGCCTTGCGGTCGGACGCCTGGAACACCCGACATGTGGACGTCCCGTTTGCCGCACCGCGGTGCCGACACCTAGCGGATTTCAATATAAAAGAGGCAGCCGCACGCCACCTCTTAATAATATAACATACTTTACACGGCGATTCCTAAAAACCGGGAACGGCCGGATTGGCGGGAGAGGGCATTGCTTCTCATTTATGGCGGTCCCAGGCGCCTTCCCGCTTGCCGGGATCGGAAAGAACAGCCGTTCGGCTCCCCGGTCCGCCCGCCCCACTCATCGCAACGCGCGGAACATTCGGATGAAGCGAGCTCATGAAGGGAACGCTGTTTCCGTGCCTCGCGCGAACGCATTCACGCTATCCCGCATGCCTCTTCCGTTCGATCGTTCATATTCATGGACGCGTGGGTAATGCGCGTTTCGTTCAAAACCTTCGAGCGTCCGGTGCCTTCAATTAAATGCCGGTCTTATTGACGACGGGCCGGGAGACGGGTTCAGTTAAAGGTTTGCCCGATTCCAACGTCATGCGCGCATTCCCCTTGACTTCGATCGCGACCTTTTTAACGTCGGTCAGGCCCGTCAAGGTCAACGCGAGGCAATTGACCGCTTCATCGCTGACGATCTTTTTCTTTGCGTCTGTATAAAGCTGCTCGTTAAAATCGAGCGTGGCGACGCCGTTTTTGACAACCGGGCGGCTGACAAGCTCGACATCGGCATCAAAGGGGCTGGCGAGCGTCGGGTCGCTCGGATCGCTGTTAATGAGCGCATCCACCGCGGCGGTGAGCGGGTCATCCCCGCTTTTCACCCGTTTGGACACGGGCACGTAATAGGCTTCGCCGTCGGCATTTTCCGCCAAATAATAAACGACGACCGAGCGGCTGCCGGTGATGTCGACCACGTTGCCGAGGTCGGTGTTAATGCCGTCCGCCCGGCTCAAGCCTTCCTTCGGTATCGGCGTTTTCGCCTCCGGCATCTCAGCCAATTCCTTACCCCCCACTTTGAACTTGACGCGCTTGATGTTATCAAATTGAGTCAATGTCCAGGTGACCGCTTGCAACATTTTTTCTTCGTCCTGGGCGCGATAATTCAAGAATTGTTTCGAGAAATCGGCGACCAAAGTGCCGTCGTCTTGAAGATTCAGTTTAAACGTCGTCCCGGCGGGCAGAACCGCTTGAAAACCGTCGGGTAAACTCGTGGATGCCGGCCCGTCTTTAACCAAATATTTCAATACTTCCTCCGCCGGCGTCTTGGCGTTCGGAAGATTCAAAGATTGGGGCGTGACGTGGCCGTTCTCGTCAAAAAGATACAACGTTCGCGTGACGGTGTCGGCCGCTTCGCCGGATTTGGCCGCCTTGTCGGAAGTGCTTTTCCCTTTATCCTTTTCGATTTCTATTTTATCCGGCTTCGGCGTCACCTTAGAGCCCGTATCCTTCCCGATTCCACACCCCGCTAGGGGCAAGATGAGAAGGACCGCGATCGCCAATGACGGGACGAGCATTCGCCTGCGCAAGGCTATCCCTCCTAACTGGTTTGTACTAATATGTATACGAGCTCTATCTCATTTTAGACCTCGGGGACCGATGCCGAGCCAAAGGGGATAAGATTTCGCGCAGAACGAATATTGCCTGGGAAACCCCTAAAAAAACAAAGCGCCCGAAAGGCCGTGTGCAACGGCTTTCGGGCGCTTTTCGCGAAAGAAAATCAGATTGTAATCATATTGACAAGCGGTCGGCGGACATGAAGCCATTGCGCAATAATCAAGCGCAGCACCTGCTCCGATCCGGTTGTGAAAAATTGATGTTCAGGCGCTTCGTCTTGGGACAACATGCCTCTGTCCGACAAAATGGCGCTGATTTCCCGCGCCGTTTCCTCACCGGAATCGATGAGTTGGATGCCGTCTCCCATCACTTCTTGGATGACCGGTTTGAGCAGCGGATAGTGAGTACAGCCCAAGATCAACGTATCGATCGATTGGCCTTTGAGGGGCGCCAAGGATTCGGCGACGACACGCCTTGCCTTGTCGCCTTCCCATATGCCCGACTCAACGAGCGGAGCCAACAACGGGCAAGCCAACGCGGAAACGCGAACATGCGGATTGATCGCCTTGAGCGCCCGGACGTACGCCCCGCTGTTGATTGTCCCGTTCGTCCCGATCACGCCGACATGCAGGTTTTTCGTCACTTTCAGAGCCGTGCGGGCGCCCGGTTGGACGACGCCAACGACCGGGATCGGAAGCGCGCGTTTGATCTCGTCAAACGCGATCGCCGTCGCGGTGTTGCAGGCAATGACAAGCATTTTGATGTCATGTTCCAACAAGCGGCGCGTCATGCGCCACGTGAATTCCCGCACCTCTTCCGGCGGCCTCGGGCCGTAGGGACAATGCGCCGTATCCCCTAAATAGATAATGCGCTCTTTCGGAAGCTGGCGGATGATTTCGCGCGCAACCGTCAGTCCGCCGACGCCGGAATCGATGACACCGATCGGTTGATTCAAACGATCGCCCCACTCTACAAATCTTTTTTTATCTCTTGATAAAGATGATCGAGACCCGCTTGAAACGCGCGAAGGTCCTCCGCGGACAAGCCTTCAAGCTTTTCCGCCAAAAAATCTTGCCGCTTCCGGATGACAGCCCGGATCAGCTCCGAACCTTTCGCTTGCAGATGGATGCGGACCAGCCGTTTATCCCGTTCGTCCTTTACCCTTTTGACCAATCCCTTTTCCTCAAGGCGATCGATCATGTCGGTCGTTGTGCTGAAGGGCATGTATACCCGCGCGGACAATTCGCCGATCGTGATCCCCTCTTCTTCGGCGATCCATTGCAGAGCAACGAACTGCGGCGGCGTGATGCCGACATCTTTAAGTAATTGTCGACCGGTTTCTTTGATCACCGATGCGACGACCCGCAACTCTTTTTCGATCGCGGCATAGGTTTCTTTTAGTGCGGTCTTTGATTCGTTCATGGCGTTGCCTCCCGAAAAACGTGGCAGAGCCGATGTCCGCATACCATGGCGAACAGCGGATGACTCGATCCGTACACATCATACCACATTTCCGGGTGAGGCGGCGGAAAATCTGTTGCCGGCCAGACGGAATCTTGCCGGATGAAATCCCGAAGGCCAAATCCCGCACCTTGGAAATCGCCCTTTTTTTATCAAACGGACGGTTCGGTTGGCTTTCCCCCGCAAGCCGCCTGCCCCTTCCGTTTTCGGCGCCGACAAAACAAGCGGGCGCCATACAACGCCCGCGGAATGGAAAATATGGGGATCGCCTGTTTGTCCAAAAAACATAAAGCCGGCTTTCTCATGTTGGAAAGCCGGTATACCTCTATAGCTCGAGTTCACCGAGCCTCAGCAACTCGACTACCGCCTGGGATCGCCCCTTAACGCCCAGTTTCTGCATGGTGTTGGAAATATGGTTTCGGACCGTCTTTTCGCTGATGAACAATTCTTTGGCTATCTCTCTTGTCGTTTTATCTTGCAGGAGCAGTTCAAAAACTTCGCGTTCCCTTTTTGTTAATAATGGCTTGGAACGATGGTAATTATCCTTCAACAATTCCCCCTCCTTGCTCAAGCAATAGAGCTGTGAGGAAGGTATTTAGTCAACATCATCATATGTGCTCGAAGGCGAACTGGTGACAAGCGAAAATCCCGAAATGATGCGCCTTTTTTCGCAATGAACCCGCCGCGGAAAAGGAAGGCTGGACCGCCGTCGTCCGCCGCCGCAAAAGTTAAGGAACGAAGGCAGAGCGATTCCGCAACGGTGCAGCGGGCACTGAGAAAACCTTCCGGCGGGAGCGAACAACGGGGCCTGCGCATGACCAAAATCCTGCAGATGCCGCCCAAGCTCCTCGCATGTTCGACAACCCAATCAAAATTAGAGGCTTTTAATGAAAACGCCGGTTATATACGGGATAAAGAAGAAAGAACAGATGAGCCATATGATGAACGCCGCCAAAAGGACAACGGTATCTTTAAGAAAAAGGCTGTATCCGCCAAAAAATAAACCGGATCCGAACAACAAAACCCAAACGAGGGAACCCGCCCCAACGGTTGTCGGCATGAAACGGACAAAATGGCTTAAAAAGTATGGGAGGGCGATGACTTCTATGATCGCCAAAACAAGGACCCATTTTTTTATTCTGCTCACCCCCGTTGCGCATCGCCTCCATCGCGGCTTACCAAGCTACACCGCTGTCCATCCGGCATGTCCAGCAAATGCGAGTTAAATGGAATAAGCCCCATCATGCATGTTTTTTTGCGCAAAAAAAAAAGAGGTTCCGCTTGGCGAAACCTCTTTTCCCTATTAATCGTAGTCGCTGCCAAAGAAGTTGCGGAACGATTGCAATGCCACTTCGCGGTTGAGCGCGGCGATCGACGTCGTGAGCGGAATGCCTTTCGGGCAGGATTGCACGCAGTTTTGCGAGTTGCCGCAGCCTTCGATGCCGCCGTCGCCCATGATCGCCTCAAGCCGTTCTTTTTTGTTCATGGCGCCGGTCGGATGAGCGTTGAACAGGCGCACTTGGGAGAGCGGCGCCGGGCCGATGAAATCGGATTTGCTGTTGACGTTTGGGCAAGCTTCCAAGCAAACGCCGCACGTCATGCACTTCGAGAGTTCATAAGCCCATTGCCGTTTCGATTCCGGCATGCGCGGCCCCGGGCCGAGATCGTAGGTGCCGTCGATCGGAATCCACGCTTTGACGCGTTTGAGCGCTTCGAACATGCGGCTGCGGTCGACCGCCAAATCGCGGATGACCGGGAAGGTGCGCATCGGTTCAAGGCGGATCGGCTGTTCCAGCTTGTCGATCAAAGCGGTGCACGCTTGCTGCGGTTTTCCGTTAATCACCATCGAACACGCGCCGCAAACTTCTTCCAAACAGTTCATTTCCCATTGCGGGGGCGACGTTTTTTCTCCTTTCGCATTAACGGGGTTGCGACGGATTTCCATCAACGCCGAAATGACGTTCATGTTCGGGCGATAGGGAATTTCAAATTCTTCTTCATAAGGGGTGGCGTTCGGTCCGTCTTGCCTCGTAATGATCAAGCGCACAGTTTTTTGTTCTGCCATTGGATTTCCCCCCTATTATTTTGAGTAATCTCTTTTCCGCGGCTTGATGTACGAAATGTCGACATCTTCATACTCAAAGTCCGGCCCGTTCTTTTCAGGATTGAATTTCGCCTTCGTCGTCTTAAGCCACTCTTCGTCGTTGCGTTCCGGAAATTCCGGTTTGTAGTGGGCGCCGCGGCTTTCGTTGCGGTAGTAGGCGCCGAGCGTAATGACGCGGGCGAGCTGCAGCATGTTCCACAGTTGACGGGTGAACGATGCGCCGCTGTTCGACCATTTGGACGTGTCGTTGATGTTGATGTTTTTCCAGCGCTCCATGAGCTCTTGAATTTTTTCATCTGTTTTCAGCAAGCGATCGTTGTAGCGGACGACGGTGACGTTATCGGTCATCCATTCGCCGAGCTCTTTGTGGAGGACGTAGGCGTTTTCCGTGCCGTCCATCGCCAAAATATTATCGAATTTTTCTTGTTCCTTGTTTTTGTATTGTTCGAACAATCGCGAGGACAAATCTTCCGCATGCTTATCGAGACCGCGAATGTATTCGACCGCGCTCGGGCCCGCGACCATGCCGCCGAAAATGGACGACAAGAGCGAGTTGGCGCCGAGACGGTTGGCCCCGTGGTATTGATAATCGGCTTCACCGCAGGCAAACAACCCTTTAATGTTCGTCATTTGGTTGTAGTCGACCCAAATGCCGCCCATCGAGTAATGCACAGCAGGGAAGATGCGCATCGGGACTTTCCGCGGATCTTCGCCGACGAATTTTTCGTAAATTTCAAGGATGCCGCCGAGTTTGACGTCAAGTTCGTGCGGATCTTTGTGCGTCAAATCGAGATAAACCATGTTTTCGCCATTGATGCCCAGCTTCAGATCCACGCAAACGTGGAAAATTTCCCGAGTCGCGATGTCGCGCGGGACGAGGTTGCCGTAAGCCGGATATTTCTCTTCAAGGAAATACCAAGGTTTGCCGTCTTTATATGTCCAAATCCGTCCGCCTTCGCCGCGCGCCGATTCGCTCATGAGACGAAGCTTGTCGTCGCCGGGGATGGCCGTCGGATGGATTTGGATGAATTCGCCGTTTGCATAATAGACGCCTTGTTGGTAAACGGCGGAAGCCGCCGATCCCGTGTTGATCATCGAGTTCGTCGATTTTCCAAAGATGATGCCGCAACCTCCGGTGGCGAGAATGACCGCATCGGCCGGGAAAGCCCGGATTTCCATCGAATGCAGGTTTTGCGCCACAATGCCGCGGCAGACTTGTTCATCGTCGATCACGGCCGACAAGAATTCCCAATATTCATATTTCGTGACGAGGCCGTTCACTTCCCAACGGCGCACTTGTTCATCGAGCGCATAAAGCAATTGTTGTCCGGTCGTCGCGCCGGCATACGCGGTGCGATGATGCTTCGTCCCGCCGAAACGACGGAAATCGAGCAATCCTTCCGGCGTGCGGTTGAACATGACGCCCATGCGATCCATCAAGTGGATGATGCTCGGAGCAGCCTCGCACATCGCTTTGACCGGGGGCTGGTTCGCCAAGAAGTCGCCGCCGTAAATGGTGTCATCAAAGTGTTGCCAAGGAGAGTCACCTTCGCCTTTCGTATTGACGGCGCCGTTGATGCCGCCTTGGGCGCAGACGGAATGAGAACGCTTAACCGGCACGACGGAAAAAAGGTCGACGTGCACGCCAGCCTCAGCCGCTTTAATCGTCGCCATCAAGCCGGCCAAACCGCCACCGACGACAATGATTTTTTCTTTGCTCATATGTGCCACACTCCTTACATCATCGCGTATTCAGGACTAACAAACGCCAATACGGCCCGGATGCCGACGATCGCGAGCAGTATGAAGACGATCGCGGTAAAATAAGTCGTCACGCGTTGGGCGCGGGGCGACACGATGATTCCCCAGTGAACGAGGAACGACCACAGACCGTTTGAAAAATGGAAAACCGCGCACACAACACCGACGAGATAAAAGCCGAGCATGAAGGGATTGGACAAAATGTGGGCCATCATGTCATAATTGAGCGCTTGACCCCTCAGCATTTGAATGCGCGTTTGCCACACATGCCACGCGATAAAAACGACGAGAAACAGTCCCGTCCAACGCTGCAGGAAAAACAACCAGTTCCGCAAATAGCCGTAGCGGTTGACGTTCGTTTTTGCTTGAAAAGCGATGTAAATTCCGTAAACGGCGTGGAAAAGGAGCGGCAAGTAAATAAAAACGATTTCCAAGAAAGGCAAAAAGGGCAAGCTTTCCATAAAGTCGGCCGCATGGTTAAACGATTCCGCGCCTCTGGTCGCAAAATAGTTGACGGTGAAGTGAATGATCAGAAAGATGCCGACCGGAAACAAGCCCAGAAACGAATGGAGCCTTCGATTGACAAAATCCCTCTTGGCCATGTACAAATTCCCCCTTTGACGACGTGTGATAGTCCGGTTGGATGGGTTGCGGCGCACGATCGGCAGGGCGGGCGCTTGAATAAAAAAGACGGCAAAGGAAGCCTTGGCCGTCTTGGACGCCGCCTCATCTGATAGGCCCATCAAGGGCTTTTCAATTCGAAAATTGTCGATCCGCACCGTTCAAGCCGCCAAAAATGTGTGCATTTTGTGACCAAATCCATTTTACTCCCATCGCCATACCCCGTCAAGAAAATGAAGGCGCATCCATTCCTTTATCTTTCAGTAGTGGAAGGGAATGAATATCGATATAATAATACTTGTGAAAGGGAGTGGGTCCTGCGATGAAGAAAGAACTGCCCAAAATAGAGATATACAGCGGGCAGGAAGTGCCTGCCTTTGGCTTTGAATTGATGAAATCGGTTTTGTTGCCCGAACTTTTGGGCGATGACGCCGGCGCCATCCTTTATTGGTCGGGGAGAAAGCTCGCCCGCCTTTACCCGTTCGACACGATTGAGGATGTCGTTTTATTTTTTGAAAAAGCCGCGTGGGGAACGTTGATTCTTGTCGATGAATCGCGCGGCAAGCTTAAGTTTGAATTGAGCTCCGATCTCATCACCGCCCGGCTCCATGACGATCCCGACGCCGTCTTTACTTTGGAAGCCGGTTTTCTCGCGGAACAAATTCAACGCATTAAAGGCTACAGCGCGGAAGCTTATACGGAAGTGAAACACGGCCGGCAAAAAAAAATCGAGTTCATCGTCAAATGGGACGTGCGTGAACCGATCGAAACCGTGGCTTATTAATTTCGGGGGGTGACAACCCCCCGTTTATTATGTTTATCGCTTTCTTCGCTGGCCAAAGAAGGTTGCTTCGCAGCGCGCTTATTAAAGATGAATCATTCTCAGCGCTTTAGAGCGGTGTAAGCCGGATCCTCCAGCCTAAACGTCGCATGCAGCGCGGTCAGCGCTTCCTCCATCCGGTCGAGCGGAATCACGGTCGACACCTTGATCTCGGACGTGCTCACCATTTTGATCAAGATACTGCGGTCCGTCAGCGCTTTGAACATCGCGGCGGCCACCCCTGGATTGGAAGCCATGCCCGAACCGACGATCGACACTTTCGCCAATCCGGTTTCAATATCCAGCAAGCGAAAGTCCAACTTTTTCTGCTGCGAACGTAGCACGGCAGCGGCCTCATCGAGATCCTTGCCGGCCAAAGTGAACGACACGGTCGTCTCCGCTTCGCTTAAAACATTTTGAACAATAATATCCACGTTAATGCGGGCTTGCGCCAGCACTTCAAACACTTCGGTCAGCTTCGACAACCGATTGGGCAGACCGATGACGCTGATGCGGGCCACATCCCGCTCAAAAGCCAAACCCGTGACACTGTTGTTCTTTTCCAAAACGGTTTCCTCCTTGATGACGGTTCCCGGTGAATCGTTGAAGCTCGAGCGGACGACGAGCGGAACGCCGTATTTCTTGGCGTTTTCCACGGCGCGCGGATGCAGCACGCCCGCCCCGAGATAGGCCATTTCCAACATTTCGTCATAGCTGATTTCATCGATTTTGCGCGCCGCCGGGACGACGCGGGGATCGGTCGTAAACACGCCGTCGACGTCTGTATAAATTTCACAGAGTTCGGCGTTCAATGCCGCCGCCAGCGCAACGGCCGTCGTATCCGAGCCGCCCCGCCCCAGCGTCGTGATGTCATCGCAATCACTGATGCCTTGGAATCCGGCGACCACGACGATTTCGCCGCGACGAAGATGTTCATGAAGGCGCTCCGTATGAATCGATTGAATGCGGGCGTTGCCGAAGACGCTGTCGGTCCGAATTCCCGCCTGCCATCCCGTGAGCGATACCGCGGCATAGCCGAGGTCGTTCAACGTCATGGTCAACAGGGCGATCGCCTGTTGTTCGCCGGTGGAAAGCAACAGATCAAGTTCCCGCTTGTTCGGGCGCTTCGCCGTTTGCTCGGCGAGCCTCACGAGTTCGTCGGTCGTCTTTCCCATCGCCGAGACGACGACTACAACTTGATCTCCCGCGTCAAAGCGGTCGGCAATGCAGCGGGCGACGCGTTTCATCCGCTCGAGGGAGCCGACCGATGTCCCCCCGAATTTCATCACTCGAATGCCCAATGTCCTCCACTCCGTCTCTTTCTTTTTTTTCGGGAAAGCCTCCATCGGCCATGCGAACGGCCGCGCCCGGTGCCGATCCGGTTCACGGGCGAAAAAGAAAAAACGGCGAGCTATGCCACATCGCCGTTTCCCTTTCGCTTCGATGATGGATAGCTCTCCACACGCCCGTCCCCGGCGGCCATTCCGTCAGGCCGACAAGAGGGCAAACGACGTGTGACAGACCCGGCCTTGTTCAGGAACGGATCCAGCTTGCGGCCGAACGGGCGGCGCGCAAACTTCGGCGAATCCCCCTTTCAACGCCGGTCGTTGAATCCCGTCCTTCTCGCGGCGTTTACTGATGGTCTTCGCGCCTCTATCACAAGGTTATGAAATTACGTGGTATTATAGCAAAAGCCGCACGCGCTGACAAGCCCCGCAACCGGAAAAGCGGCCGGCCGGACGGGCAGAAACGGCGGCACAAAGGGATTCCGCTCAATCGTTTACGCTTCCCCCGGTTCGCCGCCATTGAGCCGTTCATGCACGTTTTCGGCGACCGTCCGCGGCAAGCCGGCGGCGACCAAGGCCTCGACCGGCGCTTCCGCCACCTTTTTCACCGATCCGAACGCGCGCAGCAGCATCTTCTTGCGCTTCGGACCGATGCCCTCGATGTCGTCCAGGACGGATTTGGACAGGGCCTTGTCCCGGATTTGCCGATGGAATGTGACCGCAAACCGGTGGACTTCATCCTGAATCCGCTGCAGCAAATAAAACTCCTGGCTGTTGCGGGCGAGCGGAACGGCCTCGGGCGGATCGCCGATGACGAGCTGCGATGTCCGGTGTTTGTCGTCTTTGACGAGCCCGGCCACCGGAATGGTCAACCCCAGCTCGTTTTCCAAAACGTCGACGGCAGCGCGCAGCTGCCCTTTACCTCCGTCGATCAATATGAGATCCGGGAGGGGCTGATCTTCTTTTAACAGCCGGCTGTAGCGCCGGCGGACGACCTCGCGCATCGTCGCCACGTCATCGGCGCCTTCGACGGTTTTGATGCGATATTTTCGATAAGCCTTTTTGTTCGGGCGGCCGTCCTCAAAGACGACGAGCGCCGAGACCGGGTGGACGCCCTGGATGTTGGAGTTGTCAAAGGCTTCAATGACGCGCGGCGTCGGAATGTTCAGCTTTTTCCCGAGGTTTTCCACTGCCTTGATGGTGCGCGCCTCGTCGCGTTCGATCAAAGCGAACTTTTCCTTCAGCGCCAAGCGGGCGTTTTTGCCGGCCATGTCGATGAGCTCTTTTTTGCGGCCGCGCACCGGTTGGACGACCTCAATATCGAGCAGCTTCGCCGCCAAATCCTTGTCGATCTGTTTCGGGATCAAGATTTCTTTCGGTTTTAAATGGTTCGGCTGCATGTAAAACTGCCCGATAAAGGTGAGAAAATCTTCTTCCGGCTCCCGGTAAAAAGGAAAGAACGAAACGTCGCGCTCAATGAGCTTGCCCTGGCGCAAAAAGAACACTTGAACGCACATCCAGCCCTTGTCGTAAGCATAATTGAACACATCCCGGTCCACCGCGTCGTTGAACATCACTTTTTGCTTTTCCATGACCGTCTCAATATGGCGGATTTGGTCACGCAATTCTTTGGCCCGTTCAAAGTTGAGCGCTTCGGCCGCTTCCATCATCTGGCGTTCCAAATCCTTTTTGATCTCTTTATGGCCCCCGTTCAGAAACTTGACGATGCCGTCGACCATTTCTTTGTACGTTTCTTCCGAGACGTCATGGATGCAAGGGGCAAGGCATTGCCCGATGTGATAATAAAGGCAGACCCGATCCGGGAGCGTCCGGCATTTCCGCAACGGATAGAGCCGGTCAAGCAGTTTTTTCGTTTCTTGCGCGGCGGTGACGTTCGGATACGGACCGAAATAACGCCCGGAGTTTTTCTTCACCTTGCGCGTGATGATGAGGCGCGGGTGGCGCTCATTCGTCAATTTGATGTACGGATAACTTTTGTCATCCTTCAGCATGACGTTGTATTTCGGGTCATGCTCTTTGATCAAATTCATCTCCAATATGAGCGCTTCGATTTCCGAGGATGTCACGATATATTCAAAATCGGCGATGTCGTTGACCAACCTTTGCGTTTTCGCATCATGACTGCCGGAAAAGTAGGAGCGGACGCGGTTTTTTAAGTTCTTCGCTTTGCCGACGTATATGATTTGTCCCCGATCGTTTTTCATGAGGTAACAGCCCGGCTGATCCGGCAGCGTCGCCAATTTTTCTTTAATCAATGATTTCATGTTAATCTTCCTCTTTCCGGAGAAAGATATTTTTTCAACTGATCTGTTCGTCGCTATATAGTGTAACACAAGCCGGAGTGTCTGTTGTATCCTTCCGACTTCAGGCGGGGAAAACGGAAGCGATCGACTTTCCGCCGATGAACGAGGGCATCGGGGATTCGCGGAATGCGGCGGGACCCCGCGCTCGGCCGGAGTTCCTTTATGTAAAAGAAAAAACCTGAAGCCATGCGGCTCCAGGTTATTTTTAGAGATGTTCATTCAAAAATTCGACCAAGGCTTCCTTCGGCTTGTAGCCGATCGAGGTGCCGACGGGTTCGCCGTCTTTGAAGAGGATGAGCGTCGGGATGCTCATGACGCCGTATTTCCCGGCGGTCGCTTGATTTTCGTCCACGTTCAGCTTGACGATTTTGACCTTATCGCCCATCTCCGCGTCGATTTCTTCAAGAACCGGCGCAACCATACGGCACGGGCCGCACCAAGGCGCCCAAAAATCGACCAGCACCAAACCAGTCGACGTTTTTTCGCTGAAATCTTTGTCCGTCACTTGTTCAATCGCCATGGCTCTGCCTCCTTGCTGGTGTTTTACGAAGCGGGTTAGCTTCCCTTGCAGTATAACACCTCAAACCATATCGTGCCAAAGAATAAAGCTTGGCCGTACACCCCGTGCTTCGTGCGGGTCAACAAGCGGAAGAAGGCGAAAAAACGCGGTGTGTCCCGCAAAATGCAAGGACTTTCCCGCGCAGATTTGACAGTCTTTCCGCGAGCCCAATACTCTGGTTCCCCATAAGGCGCGCCGCAGCCTGCAAACCGCGGAGGCGCCCTTTCTCATCCTTTGTAAGGAGAACGTTTACGCTTCCTGCAATACTTCCTTAAAATATTTCGTCAACAGCGGGACAATTTCAAACAAATCGCCGACGATGCCGTAATCGGCCACATTGAAAATATTGGCATCGGGATCCTTGTTGATCGCGACGATGACCTTGGAATTGGACATGCCGGCGAGATGCTGAATCGCTCCTGAAATGCCGCAAGCGATGTAGAGGTCTGGGGTGACGACTTTGCCGGTCTGGCCGATTTGCAGCGAATAATCGCAGTAGCCGGCATCGCAGGCGCCGCGCGACGCACCGACCGCGCCGCCGAGCACATCGGCCAGTTCCTTCAGCGGTTTGAAGCCGTCGGCGCTCTTCACCCCGCGGCCGCCGGAGACGATGACTTTGGCCTCGGTCAAGTCGACGCCGCCGGTCGATTTCTTCACGACCTGTTTGACGACCGTGCGCAATCCGCTGATCGGCACGTCGAGCCGGTCGACGGTTGTCGGCCTCGTTTCATCTTTTTCCAACGCCGGTATGTTGTTTGGACGGATCGTGATGAAAATCAAGCCCTCTTTTACGCGTTTTTTCTCGAACGCTTTGCCCGAATAAATCGGGCGGATGAACAAGGGATCGCCGTTCCCCGTCTCGATGGCCGTCACGTCGGATACGAGCGCGCTGTCCAGCCGGGCGGCGAGACCCGCCGAAAGGTCTTTGCCGACGGCGGTGTGCCCCATGACGATGGCTTCCGGTGCTTCCGTTTCAATGACGCGTTGCCAGGCCTGTTTGTATCCGTCGGGCGTGTAATATTTCAACGCTTCGTTTTCGACGACCACGACGCGATCGGCACCGTAGTGACCGAGAGCGTCCGCGAAGCCCGCGACATCGTCGCCGCAAAGCACCGCGACGACTTCTCCCCCGTCGGCGATTTGACGGCCGGCGGCGATCGCCTCAAAAGACACGTGCCGCAATTGTCCGTCCCGCGTTTCTGCCAACACCAAGGTTTTCCTTGCCATGTTTCATTCTCCTCCTCAGATCACTTTCGCTTCGTTTCTCAACAAGCGGACGAGTTCGCGCGCCTGGGTGTCGGGATCGCCTTCCAAAATACGGCCGGCGCCTTTTTCCGGCGGCAGGAAGACTTCGACCGTCTCGGTCCGACCGCTGACGTCGTCCTCATCGAGATCCAGATCGTCGAGTTCAAGCACTTCAAGGGGTTTTTTCTTCGCCTTCATAATTCCCGGCAAGGACGGGTAGCGCGGCTCGTTCAACCCTTGTTGCGCCGTGACCAACAGGGGCAAGGACGCTTCGATGATTTCGATGTCGCCTTCGGCGTCGCGCTCAAGCGTCGCCTTGTTTCCGTCGATCTCGATCTTCACGATCGTGGACACGTGGGGAATGCCGAGTTTTTCGGCGAGGCGCGGGCCGATCTGACCCGTGCCGTTGTCGTTGGACACATTGCCGCCCAAAATGACGTCGAACTCTTTGTCTTTAAAGTAAGCGGCCAAAATTTCCGCCGTTGACCATTGGTCCCCGTCCTCAACGTCTTCATTGTTGATCAACACCGCGCGGTTGCAGCCCATCGCCAGCGCGGTCCGCAATTCTTTCTCCGCGTCTTCGGCGCCGACGGTAACGACCGTCACTTCGCCGCCGTGGGCATCACGCAGCCGGATCGCTTCTTCAATGGCGAATTCGTCGTAAGGATTGATGATGAAATTGACGCCGTCATCCGAGATGCGGCCGTTTTCGATCACGATTTTTTCTTCGGTATCAAACGTCCGCTTCATCAAGACATAAACGTTCATATTGCGCCCTCCTTTTAAATTGTTAAACCCTCGTCCCTAAGCATCCCATCGGCTGCCGGCTCCGCCTCCGGCGGAAAACCTAATGATCCAAAAAGTTCGGCTTGCGCTTTTCGATGAAGGCGCGAATGCCTTCCTCGGCATCCCGGGAGCGAAAGACTTTGCCGAAATTTTCCGCTTCTTTGGCCATTCCCGCTTCGTAAGCGCCGCTGCGGGCGTAGGCCAAACACTCGAACAGCGCACGAACGGAAACGGCGCTTTTTTCGACGATCTTTGCCGCCAAATTCAACGCTTCTTCTAAAGCGCGGCCTTCGGCGGCCACGCGGTTGGCCAGGCCGAATTGATAAGCCTCCTGCGCCGAAATCGGCGCGCTCGTCAACATCATCTCGGCCGCCCGCGCCACGCCGACGATTCTCGGCAATCTCTGGGTGCCGGCAAATCCGGGAATCAATCCCAATTGCAATTCGGGCAATCCGAGCTTTGCCCCTTCTTCAACAATGCGGATGTGGCAAGCCATTGCCAATTCCAATCCGCCGCCAAGGGCCGCTCCGTGAATCGCAGCGATGACCGGCTTTTTCATGGATTCGATGCGGTTGAAGAGCGCCTGCCCCTTTTTCGCCAGAGCGGAAAAATCGGCCGAATCGCCGGATTCGGCGAATTCCTTAATGTCGGCTCCCGCCGAGAAAAACCGGCCGTCCCCATGGATGACGACGGCTTTGACGCGCTCGTCGCCTTCCACTTCATCCAAGCGAGCGGACAACGCCTCGAGGACTTCGGACGACAAGGCGTTCGCCGGCGGACGATTCAACGTCAAAATCGCGATTCGATCTTTGATCGATAATTGCACGGCGGACAACGCCACCACCTCCCGATAAAAACGCTTACAAATTTTATCAAATAAGGAATGATGCGGGTATTGTCCCGCCACTCCTCATTGAACGCGTTTGTCGCAATCCTCCACACTTAAGAGGAGCGATCCAGATCGGCAAAACAACGGCGCGGCGGGCGAACCTCACCCACCGGGCAGCGGCTTGCCGGCTCGTTCGCTACGCATGAGCCGAAAGCCCATTGATCAACAATTCCGTGACCGGCTTGGCGAGGGCGACGAGGTCATATTTGTGATCGTTCATCACCCAGTTCGTCACCGTCTCGTCCAGTGTGCCAAAGATCATCTGCCGCGCCAATCGCGTATCGATCGAAGCGCGGAAGACGCCGTCCCGTTTGCCCTGTTCGACGATTTGATCGATGACGGCCAAGTAGCCTTTTAAGCTTTCATTGATCTTAAGGCGAAGATTTTTGTTCGTCTGCCGCAGTTCAAGCTGCGTGACAATCGCCATGTTTTTGTCGAGGGCGAGCTGGCTGAAATGGACGTTGACCATCGTTTCCAATTTTTCAAAAATCGTCGGTTTGTCACGGATTTCATCCTGAATCTTCTCGATGAATTGCCCCATTTTTTCCCTGAAAAGGGAGATGAGGATGTCTTCTTTATTTTTAAAATAAAGATAAATGGTGCCATCGGCGACGCCCGCTTTCTTTGCGATCTTCGACACCTGGGCCCGGTGAAAGCCGTGTTCGGCGATCACGTCGACGGCGGCGTCGATGATTCTTCGATACTTCGGGCGCTCTTTCATCAGCATGTTCAGTCGTCGATCTCCTTTTTCTCTCAAAATAGTGAATGATCATTCATTCATAACTTTATTATAAAATTCGCCCTCCTTTTTGGTCAACAGGGGCTCCGCGAAACTGCGGTAGCAAAAACGCAGAAGAAACCCGTTGAAACAGCCCGCCCGCACCGGGGATTGGCGATCCAAAAAGAACGGCAAGCCGATCTCTCCATCGGCGCCAAACCGTCCCCTTAAAAAGAGCCGAGAAGCGGCTCTCATCAAGAGGATTGTTTTTTCATCTCCTCTTCGATGAGAACGCGCTTCAACACTTTTCCGACGATCGTCTTCGGAAGCTCGTCTCTGAACTCGTAAAGCTTCGGCACCTTATAAGCCGCCAAATATTTTCGGCAGTGGGCGTCCAGCGCTTTTTCGTCGAGCGTCCGGCCGGGTTTCGGAACGACGTATGCCTTGACAGTCTCGCCGCGATAGGCGTCCGGCACGCCGATGACCGCCGCTTCCAAGACATCGGGATGTTCGAACAGCACTTCCTCGACTTCGCGCGGATAAACATTGTAACCGCTTGCAATAATGACGTCTTTTTTCCGGTCTACAATGTAAAAATAACCGCGTTCATCCATGTACGCCATGTCGCCGGTCAACAGCCAACCGTCTTTTAATACCGAGGCCGTCTCTTCCGGCCGCCGCCAATACCCCTTCATCACCTGCGGGCCCTTGACGGCCAGTTCGCCGATTTCGTTCACCGGGAGCTCCTCGCCGGTTTCCGGCGACACGATTTTCGCGTCGGTGTCGGGGAAAGGAATGCCGATGCTGCCGGGCACGCGCTCGCCCCAGATCAAGTTGCAATGGGTGACGGGGGACGACTCCGACAACCCGTACCCTTCCACGAGCTTTCCTCCGGTCAAACGCTCGAAAGTCTGTTGAACCTCAACCGGAAGCGGCGCCGATCCGCTGATGCACGTTTCGATGGACGACAGATCGTACTTATGGATGTCCGGATGATTGATCAAGGCGATGTACATCGTCGGCGCGCCCGGGAATAGTGTGGGGCGCTGCTTTTCGATCGTTTTCAGCGTTTCTTCGACATTGAAACGCGGCAGGATGATCAATTTCGCGACGTGCATAATGCCGAGATTCATGACGACCGTCATCCCGTACACGTGGAAGAACGGCAAAACCCCGAGAATCGCTTCCTGCCCATAGCGGTTGCGGTACATCCATTTTCTCGCTTGCTCCGTGTTGGCGATGAGATTGCGGTGGGTGAGCATCACCCCTTTGGCCACCCCGGTCGTCCCGCCGGTATATTGCAACAAGGCCAAATCTTCCTCCGGATCGACCGGAACCGGAGCGAAGTCCGTCGTTCCCGTGCGGATGAGGTCGGTGAAAAGATAGACGCGATCAAGTCCTTTGAATTCTCTCTTTTTCGGTATCTTTGTTTTGGAAACGATGGGGAACAAAAGGTTCTTCGGAAACGGCAAATAATCCTGCACGCCCGTCACGATGATCGTTTCCAGCTCCGTGTTCGCCTTCACGCGGCTGACGCGCGGATAAAGCTGGTCGAGACAAACGATCATTTTCGCCCCGGAATCCCGCAACTGGTGCTCGAGTTCCCGCTCGGTGTACAGGGGATTGGTCTGCACCGCGATGCCGCCCGCCATCAAAACCGCATAGTAGGAGATGACGGACTGCGGGCTGTTCGGCAACATAATCGCCACCCGATCCCCTTTTTTCAATCCGAGGCGCGCGAGCTGTCCGGCCAGGCGGATCGTTTCATCCAGGAGTTGGCCATAGGTCAACTCTTTACCCAAAAAATGAATGGCGATCTTATTCGGGAATTTTTCCGCGGCTTCCAACAAGTAGTCGTATAACGGGCGGTTCGGATACTCGTTGACGGGCGCTATTTCTTCGGGGTAAAGCGAGAGCCATCTTTTCGCTCCCGTTTCCATGGCGAATCCTCCTTGTGCCCCGCACCGTTCCGCCTCACGCATTTGCAATTCCTATTATAATGTAAACCTTTACAAATAGGTAGTCTTTTTTTTCAGTTCGGAAAATTGCTCCGCTGTGATTACTGGGCGATCAAATAGATGACGCCGGCCACCGCGAAAATCGCGCAGCAAACCAACAATATTTTTGCCAGGGTTTCCACGTTCCATCACTCCCCGCAAGGCCAGACGGCCCCGACGCCATGGGCCCGTTGTTTTAAACATTTAAACTCGCGCCGATGACATAGGACAAACCGATGGAAATCGCCATGGAAATAAAACCGACGGCGGCGTTCCCCTTTTCGATTTCCTCGTCCACTTTAAACGTCGGCGTCAGAAATTCAAAAATGAAGTAGCCGACGAGCAGCAAAATGAAGCCGAAAACGCCCTGTACAATGGTGGCAAAGATCGGTTCGCCGCTTTCGGTCGCAAATCGAAAGATATTGGCGATGCCCAAAATCTTCCCACCGGTCGCGAGCGCAACGGCCAAGTTGCCGTTCTTAATTTCTTGCCAGTTTCGGTATTTCGTGAGCAGCTCAAACACCGCAAGAAAAACGACGGTCGACAATACAACGACGCTGTAAATAGCGACGGTTTGGACATAGTTGTTTTCTCCGAAAACTGCCAACGCGCGTCACCCCATAACCGTAAAAAAATAGCGGTCGGACAGGCGGAATTGGGCATACATGCCGGCGGCGAAGGAAGCCGGGCCGCAGCCCGCACCGACGGCAGGGCGGCCGGCCTTCGCCATCCGCTTGTTAAACCGGCGTCCCCGCATCCATTCGCCAACGGCGCGGCACCGCCGGCTGCGACCGCGCCGCTCCGGAGTCCGGCGGCTTTCGTTTCGCCTTCCCCGAAGGCTTACTTTAATTCGACGATCGTGACGCCGCTGTCCCCTTCTCCGAAAGCGCCGAGCCGAATGCTTTTTACGTGCGGATGGTGTTTCAGTTTTTCATGGACGCCTTTGCGAAGCGCACCGGTGCCTTTGCCGTGGATGATGGATACCCGGGAATAACCGGCCAACAACGCCTCGTCAATGAATTTTTCGACCCGGATCATCGCGTCTTCCAATCGTTCGCCCCTGAGATCGAGTTCCGTCTTGGCCGGCGCCGTGGAAGCCGAACGGACGCTGACGACCGGTTTCTCATCCCGTTCGCTTCTCACCGGTTTTAAGTCGGCGGCGTCGATATTCATTTTCATGATACCGATTTGGACGAGATACTCCCGATCGTTGATCTTCTCGATGACATGGCCGTTTTGCCCGAAGCGGACGACTTTGACTTCCTGCCCCGGCGCAAATTCCGCGACCGCTTCTTTTTCATACGGCTTAGGTTTCTTCGCGGTTTCGCCCGCGAGCGCCTGCATCGCCTGTTCCATTCTCGCTTTGGCGTCGATCAATTCGTGTTCCTTGATCGATTCGGCCGCTTCTTCCTTGCGGCTCCGCAATTCGGCGATGATCGCCTGCGCCTCGCGTTCAGCTTTTTCCAATTTCAGCCGGGTTGCGCGCACGGCCTCTTGCAGCCGTTTTTCCTTTTCCCGTTCGAACCGTTCTTTTTCCCGGGCAAGCGCTTGTTTTAACCGCTCCATCTCCTCGCGGTAGGCGGCCGCTTCGCGCTCATGCCTTTCCGCTTCCTTCCGGCTTTTCTCAAGGGAAGCGATCATCTGATCGATCTTTGCCGAATCTCTACCGATCAGCGCTTTCGCTTCACGGATGATGGCTTCCGGAAGCCCAAGGCGTTGGGAGATTTCAAACGCGTTGCTCCGACCGGGAATGCCCATCAGCAGCCGGTAGGTCGGCGCGAGGGTGGCCACGTCGAACTCGACGCTGGCGTTTTCCACTTCCGGTCGTTCGTATGCGTACGCTTTCAGCTCGCTATAATGGGTCGTGGCGATCACATGGGCGCCGCGGCGGATGCAATCGTCCAAAATGGCGATGGACAAGGCCGCCCCTTCCTGCGGGTCCGTGCCGGCGCCGAGTTCATCGAACAGCGCTAGGCTGCGCGCGTTGATGTTCTTCAAGATCGAAACGATGTTGGTCATGTGTGAGGAAAACGTGCTCAAGCTTTGTTCGATCGATTGCTCGTCGCCGATGTCGGCAAAGACGCGCTCATACACGTTGATGACGGACCCTTCATCGGCCGGAATATGCAGCCCGGATTGGGCCATGAGGGTCAGCAGCCCGACCGTTTTGAGCGTGACGGTTTTGCCACCGGTATTCGGCCCGGTAATGATGATGGCTCGCGTCTCATTGCCGAGCCCGATGTCGATCGGCACGACTTTTTCCGCCGGTATCAAAGGATGGCGCGCTTTCTTCAGATTGAAAAAGCCGTCGTCCCGCAACGCGGGTTTTGCGGCTTTCAGCGTACGGGCGTATTTCGCCTTGGCAAAAATGAAGTCTATGCGGGCGAGCCGCTCGACGTCCTGGGCGATCTCAGCGGCGACCTCTCCGACACGGCCGGACAGCTCCGCCAATATCCGTTCGATTTCGTGTTTTTCATTGGCGCGCGCTTGGGCGAGCTGGTTGCTCAGTTCCACGACGGCCTGCGGTTCGATAAACAGCGTCGCACCGGAAGCGGATTGATCGTGGACGATGCCGTTAAAGGCATGGCGGTATTCCTGCTTGACCGGGACGACATAGCGGTCGCCGCGAATCGTGACGAGCGCTTCGCTCAGCATTTTTTGCGTGCTGCTTGAGCGGATGATGCTCTCCAACTTGTCTTTAATCCGCGCATCCAAGCTGCGGATTTGGGCGCGGATGGATCTGAGCGCTTCGCTGGCCTCGTCGAGCACGATCCCTTGGTCGTCGATCGCCGCTGCAATGGCTTTTTCAAGTTCCGCTTTCGGTTCAAGCGCCCGTGCGGCGGCTGTCAAATGCGGGATGTGGAGGCCGCGTTCTTCGGCGGTGTCGAGAAGAAAAGCTTTCAGGATCCGGCTGCCCCTGATAAAGCCGGCAATGGCGACGAGCTCCTTTGCCGAGAGCGTCCCGCCGATCCTCGCCCGCTGCAGCGGCGCCCGGATGTCCGAAATGCCGCCGAAGGGCAGGTGGCCGCGGACGCGCAAAACGGCAGCGCCTTCATCCGTTTCGTCGATTTGAGCTTGGACTTCGCGGAGCGTCTTTTTCGGTTCGAGCCGGAGAGCCTGCTCCCGGCCGAGGGACGTCGCCGCGTGGTCGGCAAGCTGCTGCTTGATTTTATCAAATTCCAACAATGACATCGCGCGTTCAAACAATCCGCATTCCTCCCCGCGGGATGTGGCGTGTCAGGAATTTTTGAGCCTCCGGCCGCTCGGATGCCGCGGCCGGCCCCTTATGTCCGATCACAATGAGTCGATAACGCCTTTCTTCGGACGTTTAAGAAAAGCCTCAAACTCTGACAGAGACATGGCATTGAGGACGCCGTCCGGTTGCACCCAGCCTTTTCGGGCCATCGCCACACCGGTCGGCATGTCGTCGAGCATGGCAAGGGAATGGGCGTCGGTGTTGATGGCGATTTTCACGCCCCGCTTCCCGCATTTCTTCAACCATTCGGCCGCCAAGTCCAAACGGTTCGGGTTGGCGTTCAATTCTAAGGCGGTCCCCGTTTCCCGAGCTTTTTCGATTAAGTCGTCCATATCTACAGGGTAACCGGGCCGTCCGCCGATGATGCGGCCGGTCGGGTGGGCGATGAGCCGCACATAAGGGTTCTCCATCGCCCGATAAAGGCGCTTCATAATCGTTTGGACATCTTGGGAAAAAGCGCTGTGGATGGCGGCGATGACGAAATCGAGCTCGGCCAGGACGTCGTCTTCATAGTCCAAACGTCCGTCCGGCAAGATGTCCATTTCCACGCCGGCAAAAATTTTCAATGTTCCATGATATTTTTCGTTCAGCCGATCGATGGCCTCGCGCTGCTCGCGCAGACGCTTCGCCGTCAATCCGCCTGCAACCCGTAGGGATTGGGAATGATCGGTGATGACGATGTACTCGTAGCCCTTTCGGATCGCCGCTTCCGCCATCTCTTCAATGGTGTAGGCGCCGTCGCTCCACGTCGTGTGCATGTGCAAATCGGCTTTAATGTCGCCCACCTCGATCAGCCGAAACGCTTCGGCCGCTTTCGCCTGTTCCACTTCTTCCCCGCCTTCGCGGATTTCGGGCGGGATATAGGCGAGTCCGAAATGGCGGAAAAAGTCGGCTTCACTGGAGAACGTCAAAAGGGCTCCGTCTTCCCGCTCGACGCCGTATTCGCTGATCTTTTCCCCGCGGCTTTTGGCCAGCCGTCGCATTTCCACGTTGTGTTCCTTTGACCCTGTAAAATGATGGAGGGCGGTCGCGTACGCCTCCTGGCTCACGAAGCGAAAATCGACGGCGACGCCGTATTCGTCATCCAGGACAATGGACATTTTCGTGCTGCCGGCACCCGTGATCGACCGAACGGCGAGCCTCTCCTTGATCGCGGCTGTGACCGCTTCAGGCTCCGCCGTCGCGATGACGTAATCCAAATCCTTGAGCGTTTCGTTCAAGCGCCGCAAACTGCCTGCGCGGGAGAAGCGTTCAATCGCTTGGATCTCCGACAAAGCGATCTCGATCGTCTCAGCGAGCGGCAGCATGTAGGCGATCGGCAAGCGCTCTGGCCGTACGCTCAAATTTTCCACGGCTTTTAACAGCTTCTCTTCCGTTTTCGGCCCGAAGCCTTCCAATCCGCGGACGCGGCCTTCCAGACACGCCCGTTTCAGGCCGTCGAGATCGACGATACCGAGCTGCTGATAAAGCTTGCCGATTTTTTTGGCGCCGAGCCCCGGCACTTTTAGCAATGCAAGCAAGCTTTCCGGAATTTCTTCCGCAAGTGCTTTGAGCAGCCCGGATTCGCCCGTTTCCATCAATTCCTTGATCACTTGGGCCGTCCCTTTTCCGATGCCCTTGAGCTCGGATGGATCATCGATTTGCGCCAAGCTGCGGTCATCGTTTTCGAGCGCTTGCGCCGCCTTCCGGTAAGCGGAAATTTTAAAAGGGTTTTCCCCTTTTATCTCAAGATAAACGGCAATTTTCTCCAAGGCTTGAACCACATCTTTTTTGTTCACAGCGAATCCCCCGTATTATCGGTTTGATCGAACGGGCCGCCGGGCGCACATAAGACAAAAACGCGCCGATCTGAAGGAGATACCCTTCAGACGCGCGGCCATTTGTTGCCGGAAAAATCGAGCCAAAGCGTGCGGATTTTTTCCGAAAGAACCGGCGTGTTTTCGATCATGACGTGGGCGATGTAGGAATGATCCACGGCCTTGTCAATCCCCATATAAGGGGTGATCGCCCCGACGTACAACAACAAGAAGAGGATCAAATAGATTTCCGCAAAACCGAAAAGCGCCCCCAACCAGCGGTTTAACGTCCTCAGTATCGGCAAGTCGGCGAGAAAATCGAGCATGGAACCGATGATTTGCCAGACGATCTTCACCGCGATAAAGAGAATGATAAAAGCGATCGCCCGGTAATAAGTGGTTTCCAAATTTAAATGGCTGAACACGGAGAAAAACGAATTGGCGTCCGCGGAACTGGGGTACGGAATCCACAGCTTGATATTGTCCGCCAAGTGGGCATAATTCTTAGAGGCCACGATAAAAGCGACGATAAAGCCCGTCAGATGAAAGATTTGCAGAATCAGGCCGCGGCGGGCGCCGATGAATAAACCGCTCAATAGCAACAATAATAATATCAGATCCAACATGCGAGTCTCTCATCCTTTGTTTTTTTCAAGCGTTCAACGAACAGGCCGCCGGTGCGGCGACCTTGCAAGTCTTGCAACAAAAGCTGGGCGCGATTGCCCTGCGATATCTCTTTTATCATAGCAAAAACGCGATGTATTGAAAAATGTAAAAAGTTCTCGGAACAAGTTTCCGGCGGCGGGCGCCCGAACCGTGTGGCGGAGCATGATATCGGCTATAATGGGAAAAAGAGGAGGAAAAGGTATGACGGGATATGCCGTGCTAAAACTTTCGGAAGACTTGATTCATAAAATGCGAGATTTTTACGGCGATCGTTTGAGCGCTGCCGCGCCGCCCGGCAGCGTTTTCCGGGCTCAAGCCGACGGCTGCGCGATCACCGCTTACCGGACGGGCAAAGTGCTCTTTCAAGGCAAGCGGGCCGAAGAGGAAGTGAAATTGTGGCGGGCGTTCGCCGAAGCCGCAGAAAACCCGTTCGCGGATCAAGAAGGCCACGGCGATCGGACCGATGCGAACGAGGAGAACGGCAAGCGCGGACGGGAAGACCGCCCTTCCCCGACCGACGGGCCATCCCTGGACGCGGCGGGCGCGCCAATCGCCGCGATCAACCGCCACGATTACATGCCGCCCAGAACCGTTGCGCGGCTGGCGATCATCGGTTCCGACGAAGTCGGTACGGGCGATTATTTCGGTCCGGTCGTCGTCTGTGCCGCCTACTCAGGTCCCGAACATGTTGAGCGGCTTGACGCACTCGGCGTCCGCGATTCCAAAAGGCTCACCGACGAGCGCATCCGCGCGTTAGCGGAAGAGATCGGCCGCATCGTCCCTTACAGCCTGCTCGTCTTGGACAACGAAAAGTACAATCGGCTGATTCGCCGCGGCTACAATCAGACGAAGCTGAAAGCCGTCCTGCACAATCAAGCGTTGGTCAATGTCCGCCGCAAGATCGGTGATCGTACGGTGCACGGCTTTCTCGTCGATCAGTTCACCCCCCCTGCCCAATATTTTAAGGCTATCGCCGATCGTCCGGAAAAAGCCGACGCGCCCATCTATTTTCAAACGAACGCCGAATCGCTTCATCCCGCCGTGGCGTGCGCATCGATCATCGCCCGGTACCGGTTTCTCCAAGAAATCGACCGTTTATCGGAACGATGCGGCATGACGCTCCCAAAGGGGGCCGGCCCGGGCGTCGATGAAGCCGCCGCTCGGCTCATCCGACAAAGAGGCGAGACGTTTTTAAGCCGCGTCGCCAAGCTCCACTTCGCGAACACGGAGAAGGCCCGAAAGCTGGTGGAAAAAAGCCGATAACCTCCCACGCGCAACCACCTATGGAAAACTTCGAAAAATCGTGCTGCTTCCTGACAAAACGACGAGGCCGGGCGCAATGAAGCCGCCCGGCCGATTTTTATAAATCAACCGCAATCCCGTACCGTTTGCCTTGATGGGACGCTCGGATCACTCGGCTTTTGTATAACGTTTGGTCAAGATACAGTTTGGCTTTTTTTCCTTTAAACTTCGGCGCCACGTCAAAAACGAGGGTGATGTCCACACGCGCATGCGGCGGCAGCTGTCGTATTTTTTGTGCATCATAGCTGCCTTCCATGGTTTGGATATAATCCATATCATAAGCGAGTTTTGCCTCGATCAGCCGCGCGACCGATATGGTTTGATCCGACGTATTTTTGACGGTCATTTCGAGCGTTGCCGGAACCGTTTGAAATCCGTCTTTATTTTCGACGTTTCCGTAGGTGAATCGAGTGATCGTCAATTGCGCGTGTTCAAGCGGAATCGATTCTCCGATACGGTAAGTCTGAATATCATATTTTTTGGCCACCCCGTCATTGACTTGATACACTCGAACCCCCCACGCGACCGCAATGAGCAGGGCAACCATGATGACCACCCCGCGTTTCTTATTCATCATCCGTCACCTTGCATGAATAATGATCGATGATTTTGCCGTTTTCCATGACAAACAATTCATCCGACAAATAATCCAGCTCTTCTTTATCGTGGCTCGCGATTAAAATGCATTTGTTTTTGGCTTTTAACGTCAACAATAAGTTTTTTAGTTCCTCAACGCCGTCTGAATCCAACGCGTTCGTCGGTTCATCCAGGATGATCAAATCAGGCTCTTCCATAATGGCTTGGGCGATGCCAAGGCGCTGCTTCATCCCCAAGGAATATTTTCGATACTTTCTCTTATCATTCGGATCCAATCCGACCAAGCGAATGGCCTCACGAATTCTATCGTCATCGATGACATCATTCAATTTGGCGAGCAATTTCAGATTTCCGAAACCGGTGTAGCCGTTCAAAAAACCCGGATGCTCGATTAATACCCCAACGCTTGGCGGGAAAGACATTTCTTTGCCCAATTCGGCACCGTCGATTATCACTTTGCCTTCGGTCGGACGGATAAGCCCGCACAACGCGCGAAACAGCATCGTCTTGCCCGATCCGTTTTTGCCGCGAAATCCATATATATATCCTTTATCAAGAGACAAATTGATATCTTTTAATATGATTTGGCTTTTGATGACCTTGGATAAGTGTACCGCTTGCAAAAAAGCGGACGCCGCCATCTTTTTCCCCCCTATAAAATATCCTTCTTTACGAAGGCATAAATCGCGAAAACACAGGCCAAAACATAGACGAGCAAGCTATATGCGACGGAGAAGCCGAGCGTCAAGTGATGCGCCGTGTCAAAAAAATTTCGTTTCAAGATCATGGAATGGATAGCCGGCAGCCATTTGCTGCTCGAAAACGTGGAAAGGCTGCAAAGACAAATCATGATGAACAACGTCGCGATGGGTGAAATAAATTGAATGCACAACAATTGCAACGCGGATAAGACCATTGTCGTGACGACAAAACCGATGAACATGTGGACGAATAACGATGCGGGCGACGCTTTCGCCTCCATCATGGGCATGATTTGTTGTTGAAAATATGAAGATGAGCCGAGCGAAAAATCCCCTAAAATGAGGCTGGATAAGACATAAATCAAGAAAAAGAGCAAAATAAAGAGCCATCCGCTCTGCCACGTCATCCAACCGATTTTCGCGATCATATAGCGAATTTTCGATCGACACCGCAATAAAAGGTATGTTCGATTGCTGCTCTCGTCTTGGTGTAAAAAATCGCCGATGAGAATCAAGGGAAAAAACTGAATAAACTCCCAATAAAATGGAACTTGATAATCTGCCGCCCTGCGGATGGTGCCGTTATCTTGCAACATTAAAAACATGACGTCGACGCTGTTTGCACTAAACGGTTTGATTTCAACGGATTTCATAATGGTTAAACAGGCGGCAATGGCAAAAAATGCGAGATATTTGATTTTCCCGTAAGAAACGCTGTAGATGACATCGCGAAAAAACAGCCGGCTCATGACAAAAAGTCCTTTCTCTCATAAATCATGCCGGTGATCGCATATAACATCAGCGTTACGACCAAGAGGTAGACGCCATGATAGAGCGTCACCAATGGCCGTATCCAGTCGATCAGGCTGAGGCTGGCGGCCCGATCGAAAACCGGGAAGGGGAGCCATTCGACGTAATCAATGCCGGCTATAGCGAGCAACAGGATGCAGATCACCGCTCCACTCTTAATAAATTGCTTCAAAAACAAAGTAGAAAAGGCGATCATGAGAAATCCTAAAAACTTGGATATAAAAATGACCCATATAATCTTGTAAGCCGCCAGGTGATCGCTGATGGATTGAAAGAGCTGCCGGTCGCGAAGCGCTTGAACGATCGTCCCATCGGCACGGGCCCAAGTATTTTCCGGACCGACCAGGCATAATCCCGCCATGAAGGAGACGGTGACCACAAAACACGCCAACAGGAAGGATATGCCGATGGCTACACACACATGCGCATGCCAAGTGCAAAAACGTGTCCGGCACTTCAACACATAGAGCGATTTTTCATGCTCATCGTAGATCAGCGTGAGAACGGTCACCATAATAGGGATGCCAAAGATGATAAACATATTTTGATTGGTAGCTCCATGAACGCCCGAAAGATCCGCGACCAAATCAAAGATGCCTGGCTTCGCTGTTCCTCGGCCGTAATCGGCCAAAAGAACTAAACCAATCACGGACAGCAAGCCGTAGGCCGCGGCAATCCCCAAAACTTTTTTCAGCAGAACCCCCCTTAGAGCAGCCGTCCTGATCACATCAAATGGTTTCATTTTTCTCACCCATACCATAAAACCAGGCGAAGCTGCCTAATATTCCAATAACTAAATAGAGCGGAAGCCCGAGGTTGGCCGCTTGATTCCAAAAAAATATGTTCGTGATGGAATAAGCCCCGTTTACATTCAAAACGAGGACATCCAGAGCCATCGTGACTAAAAACGGAAAAACCAGTACGATATAGCGATTTTTGACGACGGTGGAGAGGGCTAAACTTAATGATGCAAGCATGCCTCCGAATAAAAATAACAAGATCAGGCGGACGACGACATAAAGCATCGCGTGATGGTAAAACAAATCCGGCCAAAAACTGTTTTTCGTAACTAAAACCATCCCAAAATAATAGTTATTGTCGATCAAAGGATACGCCGCCATCTGGCCCAAAAAATTTATAAAAAGCGGAAGAGTGGCGACGCACCCTCCGATGGCAAAATTGACAAAGAAACGCGTCAATAAGTATTTCTTTTTTTCGACTTTTGTGAGAATGCCTTTAATGAGCCCCGTATTAAAATCCTCCGCGTAGGCATCGGAATAGGCGAGGCTGGCCAGCAAAGGAAAGATCGTTGTATAAATTTGATAGATGTTATCCGCTCCAAAATACATCCAGCTCACATAAACGCTTCTCGGATAAAATATGTAATCGTCATCCGTTAACCCATGGGGCCACATTTGAAGCACCGGCAATAGGCCGAGCGCAACATCCGCCAAAACCAAGAACCAAAAAAGCGGGCGGTGACGAATCCGGTGGATTTCCATATGCCACATGCGATTCACCTTATCCGTTATTGGTAAAATTCTTTTCGATCATATATTTTGGCGCCAATAAAAAACATGACGGCAATTCCCAACAAAAAATAAATGAGATTGAACATTTGCTCTGTCGGCGCCAACCACGTTTCCAATTTTATTTGGGCTTTCCCTAAAAATAAGCTCCAGCGTTCCGAAAAAAGCCCGTCGGTACCGAGCAGAATTAAGGATGTAAAAAATACGTAGACGTTTTTTTTGATCGATGCTTTTAAAAAAATGACAAAAACGGCGATAAATAGGAGCGCTAAAAAGCGGGAACTCAATATATAAGCCCACACTTTTACGCTGGTCACATGAGGGATGTAGAGCGGGAACACGTTTTTATCGTCGAGAAGAAAATAGATCGTTCCTTTTTCGCTTCCCCACAAATTATGCACGTGACCCGTTTCGATCCACGAAGCGAAAAGGCCCGTCAAAGCCATCGTCGCCGTCAACAAAGCGCTCACCATCGCGGCAAAGAAAACATGGCTCATATATAACCTGCGCTTGCGCCTCACCCGCAAGACGACCGCGCTTCGTTCTGTTTGGTCCATCAGCAGGGGAATGATTAGCGAAAAAAGAGGTAACACGCCGAGGACCAGCGTTAAAATATCCGCGCTTCCGCCTCCCCGCATGTTAATGACATAATCGAATAGCGAATTGCTCATCCCTTTGGACGCATTGACAATGCTCAATCCGTTAATGAATATAAAATAAGCCAAGCCGACGGCCATCATTTTGGGCGTCACGTATTTAAAATCCAGCATCTTTACCGATCCCATCCCGACTTCTCGCCTTCCGCTTGGGAACCGACGCCGCTCAAGTTAAACACTTTGCGCGACACTTCCTTATCTCCCGAAACATCAAGACGAAAAACGGCTTGTGGGTTTTTTATGCCTCGATTGATTTGAATATCTTTAACGGTCACAAAAAAAATGACTTTCCGCCCTTTCCCGTAGCATTTCAAGTCGAGTAAAACGCCCGTTTCCTTGGCAACAGTCATCGTAAACCGTCCGGTTAATTCTTCGGATATCTCGGGCGTAATCTCCCCTTCTATTTGGTATACCGGCAAACCAAATTTTTCTCCCGTTTTATACGTCCAATCCGGGTAATTGTTATATATGAGCGCATACCATTCGCTGCTCGTCACAAATCTGTTGTACAAACCTAGATAATGGGTTTCAAGACTGGCGGCGCTTGCTCTTGGATTATTCTTTATCGTTTCTTTCGTAAATAGATGCTTTTGGGTCAATTGCCGTACGGCGACGCCATCTTTTAATAAAACTCTTTGCGTTTCTATCACTTTCCCATCCTTGATTTTTTCATCCTCCGAGAAATTCCTTTTATTCTCAAAATCGACATAGAATCGGATGCGCTCCATATTCTTTTTGGAATCTCCCCATTCGAACTCGCCCTGGGCATTGTCCACATAGTCCCACGAATAATACATTTTTTTAACAATATGAAATTGCTTCGGATATTTTTTGGCAAAAGCCTCTTGTTGTTTGTTTTCAAACGGAAAATCTTCACTTAATAGCGGATCGCGGTGCCGGCTATGCTTTTGGTCGTATGATGTGCGGCCGGTTTGAACGGTCCCCCGGCCGTCATGCCCTTTATCGGCATGCTTCATCCAAAAGCTCGACAGTTCAGGATACCATTTTATGCCCACGAGAAGGAGGGCCAACAACGTGACGAAAATAACGGGAAGTATTTTTTTTAGCACCGATCGTTCCTCCGAATTCTTCTGATTCCCCGGCGAAGCGGTCTTGCGGCGCTTCGCCGGGAATGTCGCTTAAATTGAATCCGGACTCCAAACACCCGAAGCCGTAAATCCGATATTCGGGCTTACAGCCCTTGTAGCTTTAATCCGTACAAATGTTTCCCCGGCATCTTCATAGGCATAATTTAGTAAATACCGTCCAACGTTCAAATCTGAGCGATCAAATCGGTATGTCCACGTTTTTGAGAAATTGGTATGATCTTCCTTTACGACGGATGCATAATATGCCCCATCGGAACGCGACAACGATTTTAATTTCATGTATGACGATGAATGATCTGTTTTCGCTCGGGCTTGGGTATAAACAGGGGCATAAGATTGGGGTACAAAAGTGAAACTAAAGTTGGTGTCGTGATCGTTGTTGGCGAACGCGGTGACGGTACCGACGAACACTAAAATGGCAATCGTCAACATAAATACATAAAAGGGTCTTCTCTTTTTTAATATCCTATTAATATTATAAATTATATTATATTTTTATCAATTAAAAAATAAAAATTAGAAATAATGGTGATAACATGCTAATGGATGTTATGAAATTCAAAACATAATGGGTGTAGAAAAACCTTTAAAAGATAGGATTTTCCAGACGAATCAATATTTCCTCATTAAAGCGCATGAAACTTATAAGGAAAAAACATAAACCCCCCGCCTGATGCGACGAGCGGGGGGTTGAGCTGGGTTGAAATCGTTGGAAATCCGGAGCGAGTCCCAAAAATCAAAAGCGATTTTTCATTTTTACGGCGAATCTTTCAGCATGCTTTCGGCTATCCTCTGAGCACGGCGCCCAGTTTTTCCTTCAACTCGGCGAGGATGCGTTCATGGACCGCCGCGACTTCCTCGTCGGTGAGCGTGCGTTCCGGATCGAGATAGGTGAGCGAGAAGGCGAGCGACTTTTTGCCGGCGGGCAAATGTTCGCCTTGGTATACGTCAAACAAACGGATGTCTTTTAAAAGCGGCCCGCCGCTCGCCCGGATGACCGCGGCGAGTTGGCCCGCCGTCACCGCCTCATCGACGACGAGCGCGATGTCGCGCGCAATCGCCGGATAGCGCGGCAAGGCTTGATAACGAACCGGCGGGACGTCGGCCTTAAGCAGCGCCTCGACGTCGACTTCGAAAACGACCGTTTCGGTCAAGTCAAGCTCTTTTTGCAACGTCGGATGCACTTGGCCGACGAAGCCGATGACTTTACCGTCCAATAAGATATCGGCCGTCCGCCCCGGATGCATCCCCGTCCGTTCGGATGCCGCCCGGTATTCGATCCGCTCGGTCAAACCGAGTTGGTCAAACAGGCCTTCCAAAACGCCCTTGGCCGCATAGAAATCGACCGGACGGGCATCGTGATGCCAATCGGTCGGACGCAAGCGCCCCGTCAACGCGCCGGCAAGGCGTTCCCTCTCTTTCGGCAAATCCGTCAAAGCCGCTTCTTCCGCCAAAAACACTTTGCCGATTTCATAGAGCGCGATGTCGTTGATGCGCCGATTGAGATGATAGCGGACCGTCTCGAGAAGTTCCGGAAGCAGTCCGAGGCGAAGCACCGAACGGTCCTCGCTCATCGGCATCGCCAAACGGACCGGCGTGTGGCCCGCCTCTTCGACATAAGAGATCGAACGCGCCTTTTTCTCGGTCGTCAAGGAATAATTCACCGCTTGATAGAAGCCCGAACCTTCCATGTAGCGCATGACGGCCCGCCGCTTTTTCTGATAAGCGGTCAGCATCCCTTGTGAGGCGCGATCCGGCAAGGTCGCCGGAACGTGATCATATCCATAAAGGCGCCCGACTTCTTCGATCAAATCCTCCGGTATCGAGACGTCCGGCCGGTGCGACGGGACGGCGACGACGAGCGTTTCGCCCTCGATGCGGGCGTCGAAACGCAAGCGGCGGAAGACCGCTAAAACGTCGTTCTGGCTCAAGGCGGTGCCGAGAACGGCGTTGATCTTCGTCCACGGCATTTCAATGATTTTCGGTTCCGCGCGATACGCCCCGGCGCGGACGACGCCTTTGCGGACGGTGCCCCCGGCGAGATCCGCGATGAGCGCCGCGGCGCGGTCGGCGGCGAGCAGGACGCGATTCGGGTCGATGCCTTTTTCATAGCGCTGGCTCGCTTCCGTTCGCAATCCGAGACGCGCCGACGTCCGCCGGACGGAACGGGCGTCAAAAAGCGCCGCTTCCAAAAGAATCGTCGTCGTCGTTTCGGTGACTTCCGAATCGGTGCCGCCCATCACGCCGGCGATGGCGACGGGCCGCTCGCCGTTGGTGATCACCAAATCTTCAGGAGACAATGTCCGTTCAACGCCGTCAAGCGTCGTGATCGTCTCCCCTTCCCGGGCGCGGCGAACGACGACGCGGTCGGACCCGAATTGATCGTAATCGAAAGCATGGAGCGGTTGACCGTATTCCATCAACACATAGTTGGTCACGTCGACGATGTTGTTGATCGGACGGACCCCGGCGGCGATCAATTTGTTTTGCAGCCACTTCGGCGACGGCGCCACCTTCACGCCTTCGATGATGCGCGCTCCGTAAAACGGCGCGCCGTCCGGCGCTTCCACCGCGACCGACACTTTTTCGGACGCCAGCCGGTCGCTTTCCTCGACGCGCGGCTCGGGAAGGCGCACGTCGCGATCCAAAATCGCGGCGACTTCATACGCCGCGCCGATCATATTCATGCAATGGGCGCTGTTCGGCAAAATGTCGAGTCCCAGCACGGCGTCATCCAAGTTTAAGTACGGCAAGGCATCATCTCCGACCACCGCGTCCTCATCGAGTATATAGATGCCGTCGGCGACTTCTTTCGGCACAAAGCGGGGGTCAACGCCGAGCTCTTGCAACGAGCAAATCATCCCCTCGGATACCTCGCCGCGCAGCTTCGCCCTTTTGATCTTCACGCCGCCGGGCAGGACGGCGCCGACTTTCGCGACGACGACCTTCTGCCCGGCCGCCACATTGGAAGCCCCGCAGACGATCTGAACGGTCTCATCGCCGAGATCGACTTGGCAAAGATTTAAATGATCGGCATTCGGATGAGGCCGGCATGACGCGACGTAGCCGACGACGATCCCTTTGATCCCTTCGCCGGGACGGAAGACTTGCTCGACTTCAATGCCCGCTTTCGTGATCTTTTCGGCCAGTTCCTCCGGCGTCACGCCGGTGAGATCGACGTATTCGTTCAGCCATTTATACGAAATGTTCATCGCAGCTGTCCCCTCCCTTATGCCCGTTTAAATTGCTGTAAAAAGCGTTGATCATTGGTATAGAAATGGCGAATGTCGTCGATGCCGTATTTCAGCATGGCGATCCGTTCCGGGCCCATGCCGAAGGCGAAACCGGTGTACACCTCGGGATCGAATCCCGACATGGCGAGGACGTTGGGATGAACCATGCCGGCGCCGAGGATTTCGATCCAACCGGTCTGTTTGCAGACGCGGCAGCCGTCGCCCCCGCAATGGAAGCAGGAAATATCCATTTCCACCGACGGTTCGGTAAACGGGAAGAAACTCGGGCGCAAGCGGATTTTCCGGTCCTCGCCGAACATTTTCTTCGCAAAGATGGTGAGAATCCCTTTCAGATCGCTCAAGCGCACGTTGCGGTCGACGTACAGCCCTTCGATTTGCATGAATTGGTGCGAATGGGTGGCGTCGTCCGTATCCCTGCGATAGACCTTGCCGGGACAGATGATTTTCACCGGCCCCTTGCCTTGATGGGCTTCCATCGTCCGCGCCTGCACCGGCGACGTATGCGTCCGGAGCAAGATGTCTTCGGTGATGTAAAAGGAATCCTGCATGTCGCGGGCCGGATGGTCCTTCGGGATGTTCAACGCCTCGAAATTGTAATAGTCTTTTTCCACTTCGGGGCCTTCCGCGACGGAGAAGCCCAGGCCGATGAAAAGATCTTCGATTTCTTCAATGACCGCGGTGAGCGGATGGCGGTTGCCCTTCGGCTGCGTCCGGCCGGGAAGCGTGACGTCAATCGTTTCCGAGGCCAGCTTCTCCTGAATTTCCCGTTCTTCAAGGGCCTTTTGTTTTTCCTCGATGGCCGCTTGGATCGCGGCGCGCACATCGTTGGCGAGCTGGCCGATGATCGGCCGTTCTTCTTTGGGAAGCTTGCCCATGCCGCGCAACACTTCGGTGATCGGTCCCTTTTTGCCGAGATATTTGACGCGCAAAGCCTGCAAATCCTTTATGTCGCCGCAAGCGGCGACGGCTTCGAGCGCTTCGTTTTTTAGTGCTTCAAGCGTATCCCTCAACGTCATTCGTCCTCCTTCTAAAAGCGATGTATAAAAACTAAAACCCCATCCCAATAAGGGACGGGGTTCCCGCGGTACCACCCTTGTTAACGGCCGGAAGCCGTTCACTCTGACCGGATAACGGGCGGCGCCGGTGCATCTTAAGGCCGGTTCGGCGTTCGGATGACCACTCCGGAGCGAATTCCCCGCCGTCAACCATAGACGCGCTTCCAGTCTGCGGCGCATCCTCCCTGTGATGGCGAACATGCGGGTACTACTCTCCTTCATCGCGTGTGTCGATCGTTTAAATGATACTGATAGTATAATGAAAAATCGGCCGCGCCGCAACCGTTCGAAAAAAGACAGAAAATCTCCCGCATGCCTTCATGAATAACGAGAGGCCTGACATGCCAATCATCAGCCCTCAACCATTGCCTTATCCGCCGGGGCAGCAATAAACCAGCGATCAGCCGGATCCGGCCGGTTGATCGGGGCGGTGGCAATGAACTTCCCCGGCGACCAGCGACGCTCACCGCGAGGACAAGCCGCGAAAGTGGTACATTAAAATGCCTGCGGCAACGGCGACGTTCAATGATTCCGCGCGCCCGTACATCGGGATTCGCACGTTTGCGTCGGTCATGGCAAGGAGAACGGGATCGACGCCGTCCGCTTCGTTGCCGACGAGCAGCGCAAAGGCCTCCACTGGCCCCCAGCCGCCCAAGTCGGCGCCGGCCAGCGACGTCCCGTAGACGGGGATGCCGCGCGCCTGCAATGCGGGGATGATTTCGGATAAAGGCGCCGACCGGACGGGGAGGTGAAAATGCGACCCTTGCGCGCTGCGGAGAACCTTGTCGTTATACGGATCGACCGTGCCCGGTCCCAATATGACGGCGTCGAGGCCGGCCGCATCGGCCGTTCGGATCAACGTTCCCAAATTGCCGGGATCGCGCACGGCGTCGATGAGAAGAAAACGGCGCGCGTCTTCGGGCAGCTTGTCATCGGTGACGGCACAAACCGCGAGCACCCCTTGCGGCGCCTCCGTCGCACAGAGTTCTTTGAAAAGCGGCGCGGATAAAGAAAACGCGGCGACGTCTTCCGCGCCGGGAAGTTCGGGAGGCGTGCGGGAGGCGTCGAAAATAAGCGTCTTGACGACGCCTTTTTCTTTCAACGCCTCGGCGACGAGATGCTCGCCCTCGACGAGATAAAGCCCGGCTTTTTCCCTGCCCTTGCGGCGCAAAAGTTTCTTCCATTCCTTAAAGTGTCGGTTTTGCGGCGACTCGATTTGCCTCAAAGGTTCAAACCTCGCTTTTGCCTGATCGTGTTTTACATAAATTTCATTATACCGCCCTATACTACCTTTAGAAAGCGTCAACGTCAGAACGGCGCGCGGTTGATCGCGAACGCCGCGCGCTTTAGACAGGAGGATAATGCGATGGACATCGATATACGCCGTGCGATCAAGCATAACATCGCCGACAACGATAAAGAGCAATTGCGGGCAACGATCGTCGACGCCATTCAAGACGGAGCGGAAAAAATGCTCCCCGGCCTCGGCGTGCTCTTCGAAATCATTTGGAAACAATCCGATGAAAAAGAGCGGGCGATGATGGTCGATAATCTCGCCAAGGGCCTTTAAGCCAAGGCGCAGCCGAAGCGCGACGTCCCCGACGACCTCATCAAAACGGATGAACCGGTGAGATGGTCCGCCGTCAACCGGCGGCCTGCGCGCCTCGGAATCCATAGGATAAGGCCACCCCTTTAAGGAAGGGAGTGGCCTTTCGCTTGCAAAAACAATGCTTCCCGTCAGTCAATCCGCGACGGGATCGCTCTAGCCCATCAGCCGAACGTAATTTCTTTAACTTTTTCGCCGTCGAGCCGTTTGATGACTTCAACGAGCAATTTGACGGCATGTTCATAGTCGTCGCGATGAATGATCGAGGCCGACGAATGGATGTAACGGGTCGCGATCGTAATCGCCAGCGACGGCACGCCGTGGCCGGTGAGATGGATGCTGCCGGCATCGGTACCGCCGCCCGGAATCGCTTCATATTGGAGCGGGATGTCGTACTCTTCCGCAACGCTCGTCACAAAATCAAGCAGCCCTTTATGCACGACCATCCTGGCGTCATACACAATGACTTGCGGCCCTTTGCCGAGTTTGGAGTGCGCGTCTTTCTCGGAAATGCCCGGCGTATCCCCGGGAATGCCCGTGTCGACGGCGATCGCGATGTCCGGTTGAATGAAATGCGCCGCGGTTTTCGCCCCGCGCAGGCCGACTTCTTCCTGAACGGTGCCGACGCCGTAGACGACGTTCGGGTGGTCGATGCCTTGCAATTCCCGCAAAACGTCGATCGCGATCGCACAGCCGATCCGGTTATCCCACGCTTTCGCCATCAAGAACTTCGGATTTTTCATGACGGTAAAATCGCAAACCGGAACGACCATATCCCCCGGGCGAACGCCGAAAGCCAGCGCCTCTTCGCGGCTCGTTGCGCCGATGTCGATGAACATATCCTTTTTGTCCACCGGTTTTTTCCGTTCCTCAGCCGGCAAAATGTGCGGGGGCTTGGAACCGATGACGCCGGGAATTTCGCCGTTTTTCGTCACGACGGTCACGCGTTGGGCGAGCATGACTTGTTCCCACCAACCGCCGACGCATTGGAATTTCAAAAAGCCTTTTTCATCGATCTGGGTGACCATGAAGCCAATTTCATCGAGATGGCCGGCGACCATAATCTTCGGACCGTCGGCCTTGCCGACTTTTTTCGCCACCAAACTGCCGAGATGGTCTTGCGTGATGTCATCCGCATACGGCTCTATGTATCGGCGCATGACCTCGCGCACTTCGCGTTCATTGCCCGGTATGCCTTTGGCATCGGTCAAATCTTTCAACATTTGCAACTTCGGATCCAGTTGGCCCATGTCTTTTCCTCCCTCTGGCAAAATGTTGGGCGTTGCCTTCCCGCACGGCGGAAGCCGGAGGCGTTCGGGGCAGCGCCGGCTTTACCGCCTGATCGCCATCATACCCATTCGGTCACTTGCCAGATAATAATATTTCGCGTCTCGAAAAATATTATACTGAATATGAATTTAATTCACAAATCAACAGGAACCTCTTTGCAACGTTTCAGAGCGCGGAACCTTTCGAGCCCGGCCGTCAATAATTTTGGTCTTGGCGCTCGTGATTGACCGCGTTCTTTTTGAAGTAAGCTTTGCGGATCGCTTCCTCATCAAAGCCGAGTTCCGCGCCCAGGCGCCAAAAGGCGATAAACAATTCGCGGAACCGCTCCTCCGACGGTTGGTCGCGAAACCGCCCGCACGCGCCGTAGACGTCGAGAAAGCTTTCCGTCAACCGCTCGGCCGATTGCTTTTGCACGGAAACGTCCGGCTTATCGGGCGTCGGATAGCCCAGATCCAAGCCCAACGACAAAATAAAATGCAATCCGTCGACGTATTCTTCCAAAATGACGGCTTGCTCCGAAGGCGGTTTGACGCTCCAAAATTTAAAACAGCGCGTCTCATTCGCCAGCTCCCCGAGTTCCACCATAAACGCCAGCGTATGTTTTTCGAGCAAATCTTCCCCTTCAAGTCCGTGGCGCGCAACGATGCGATCGTTCAGCTTCTTTTGCAGGTCATAAAGATCATGCAACCAGGCCGACATGAGAGAATCCCCCCCTTTGGTTTGTTGAAACGCTCTGCGGTTTTTTTCGTATATGAAACAGGTGATGGTCATGAACGGCATTTTAATCTTTTTCATTTTCATCGCGCTCGGCTGCGTCGGCTACGCCCTTTTCCGTTATGCCCGCCGGCCTGTGGAAGAAAGCGGTACGGACTTTCGCCTCCGTGAAGAAAACGGGCAGGTGCGCATCGAATACCGGGGCGTCCCTTTCACCGGTGACGTCGCCGTCGGCCTCGCCGGAGACGGACCGGAAAAAAAGTTTGCCGTCCGGACGATCCGCCTGAAGTTGGAAGCGCCTTTGACAAGCGTCACGGGCTGGACGAAAAGCGATTGGTACGAGATAGAGCGTCGTTTATACGAACGATATCCCGAGGCGGAAATCATCTGGAGCGAACCCGTCGCCGCGCTGTTCGATGAATAAAAAGGCATTCCGATCCTGTTTGAAGCAGCCGAGGCGGAAACGCTGGATGCGCGCTGTCGGGCCAAAAAGTTCCCCGTTTTCCTGAAGAGACCAGGGAACGGAAAGGGGATCCGCCGCGCACGGCGCGCCATGCAAAAGCCATGACAAAAAACCGGACCACTCACAAGCGGAATGGTCCGGCTTCGCTTTTAGCCTTTAATCGCTTGCTTCGCTTTATCGGCGAGCGTCGCGAACGCTTTTTCGTCATGTACGGCGAGGTCGGCGAGCATCTTGCGGTTGATGTCGATTCCCGCTTGTTTCAAGCCGTACATCAACCGGCTGTAGGAAAGGCCGTTCATGCGCGCCGCGGCGTTGATGCGGGCGATCCACAGTTTGCGGAAATCGCGCTTGCGTTGACGACGATCGCGATAAGCGTATTGCAGCGATTTGAAGACTTGTTGTTGAGCGACTTTAAATAATTTATGTTTAGAGCCGTAATAACCCTTGGCAAGTTTAAGGATTTTTTTGCGACGGCGGCGTGTGACGTAACCACCTTTTACTCTTGGCATAGGTAAAACCTCCCAATCGTTTCGTGTCTAGACGTTATTGGTTGAGCAGCTTTTTGATCCGTTTGGTGTCGGCAGAGGACACGATGGCGGATTTGCGCAGCTTCCGCTTTTGTTTTTGCGTTTTGTGGCGGAACATATGGCTCGTGTAGGCGTGATGGCGTTTCAATTTTCCTTTGCCGGTCACTTTGAAACGCTTCGCGGCGCCTTTATGAGTTTTCATTTTTGGCATGAATGATTCCTCCTATCGGTTGCTTGTCTCGTTCTTCGGCGCGAGGATCAGGAACATGCTGCGCCCTTCCATCTTCGGCTTCGCTTCGACCACGCCGACTTCCTCGCACTCCTTGGCAAGGCGTTCGAGAACTTGCTGGCCGAGCTCGGAATGGGTGATCGCACGTCCGCGAAAACGGACAGACGCCTTCACCTTATCGCCTTTGGCCAGAAATTTCTTGGCGTTGCGCAGCTTCGTGTTGAAATCATGTTCCTCGATGCTCGGGCTCAGGCGAATCTCTTTGACATTGATCACCTTTTGTTTTTTACGGGCTTCTTTTTCTTTCTTCTGCTGTTCGTACCGGTACTTGCCGTAATCCATGATCCGGCAGACAGGCGGCTTCGCGTTCGGAGCCACCAACACAAGGTCAAGGTTGGCGTTTCTCGCGATTTCCAGCGCTTCCTGTTTGGATTTAATCCCGAGCTGGTCACCGTTTTGACCGATCAGGCGCACTTGCCGCGCCCGGATCGCGTCATTGATAATCATTTCTTTGCTAATATTGAGCCACCTCCACTTAATTTTCCGGCTTTCGGCCGGCTTCGCCCCACCGCTCGCGAAAGGCTTTAACGGTCCGGCTTCAACGAACGCAAAAAAGTGTGAGCAACGCCCACACTTTTCCCATGCGACCACACGAATCCATCTATTCGCAAAGGACCTGGCAACAGCGACGGGCGGATTCGGCCGCCAAGTCAAAATCGGGGGCCGTTTTTATGCCTCGCAACGTTTGCTCCGCTCGCGCGTCGTACAGGTGAGAAGCCGGGCGCTTCTGCTTGGTTCGTTTTTTATTTCGTTACCTACAAAAGTATAGCATCCGGACACTTTATGTGCAAGTCCTGTTGACGTATTTTTAATGGCGATGGATTTTGGGATGGCTCTTTATCCGAGCGTGCAAATGCCTTGTTTTTACAACAAAAGCATGAGCGCGGCCTGTCGATTGGCCGCGTTCATGCCGGCAGGGCAAGCGGGCTGCCCTTGGAAGCGGAGCTGTTCGCTTTCGTTATTTTTTCTCGCGAATGTCTTGTTCGATCGTTGCGATGAAATCGGCAAAGGCGACGGTTGCCGAATCCTTTTCGCCGTATTTGCGGACGTTGACCGCGTTCGCTTCGATTTCTTTATCGCCGACGACGAGCATGTACGGGATTTTCTGCGTTTGCGCCTCGCGGATTTTATAGCCGAGCTTTTCGTCGCGCTCATCGACTTCGACGCGAATCATCCGCTTTTTCAAGTCGTCCGCGATGCGCTTCGCATAATCCAGATGGCTTTCCGCGACGGGGATGACTCTGACTTGGACCGGGGCCAACCACGTCGGGAAGGCGCCCTTGTATTGCTCGATGAGGAAGGCGACAAATCGTTCCATCGTCGACACGACGCCGCGGTGGATGACCACCGGCCGGTGTTCTTCCCCGTCCGGGCCGATATATTTCAGGTCGAAACGTTCCGGCAAATAGAAATCCAGCTGGGCGGTCGACAGGGTTTCATCTTTGCCGAGCGCCGTCCGGACTTGTACGTCGAGCTTCGGACCGTAGAATGCGGCTTCACCTTCCGCTTCCACAAAATCGAGGCCCATCGATTCCATGGCTTCGCGGAGTTTGCTTTGCGCCATTTCCCACATTTCATCATTGTCCACATATTTTTCCTTATTGTTCGGGTCCCGATAGGAAAGCCGGAAGTAATAATCTTTGATGCCGAAGTCTTCATAAACTTCGAGGATCAATTTGACGACGTTGATAAACTCCTCTTTCATTTGATCCGGCCGGCAGAAAAGATGGGCGTCGTTCAAGGTCATGGCGCGAACGCGTTGCAATCCGGCGAGGGCCCCGGACATTTCATAGCGGTACATGGTGCCGAGTTCCGCAATGCGGATGGGCAAATCGCGATAGCTGTGCAGCTTGTGCTTGTAAACCATAAAGTGGTGCGGGCAGTTCATCGGGCGCAGCACCAATTCTTCATTGTCCACTTTCATCGGCGGATACATATCATCTCGATAGTGATCCCAGTGTCCGCTCGTTTTGTACAAATCGACCTTGGCGAGATTGGCCGTATAAACGTGTTGATAGCCGTGCTGAATTTCCTTGTCGACAATGTACCGTTCGATGACGCGGCGCACGGCCGCCCCTTTCGGCAGCCACACCGGGAACCCTTGGCCGATTTCCTGGGAAATGGTAAACAGCTCGAGCTCCTTGCCAAGCTTGCGGTGATCGCGTTCTTTGCGTTCTTCCAATTCTTTCAAATGGTTTTCGAGCTCTGCTTTTTTGAAAAAGGCTGTGCCGTAGACGCGCTGCAACATTTGATTTTCGCTGTTGCCGCGCCAATAAGCGCCGGCGACGCTGAGCAGTTTAAACGCCTTGATTTTCCCCGTCGACGGCAAGTGCGGCCCGCGGCAGAGATCGACGAATTCGCCTTGGCGATAGAGCGTGATCGTCTCGCCTTCGGGGATGTCGGCGATGAGTTCGAGTTTCAAATGGTCGCCGATTTCTTCGAATAAGGCGATCGCTTCTTCGCGGGACACCACTTCCCGTCTGATTTCCAAATCTTCGTCGATAATCTTTTGCATTTCCTTTTCGACGCGGTCGAGATCTTCGGCGGACAGCGGCTCGGGCATATCGATGTCATAGTAAAATCCTTCTTCGATGACCGGTCCGACGCCGAGTTTGACGCCGTCATACAGCCGTTTGATCGCCTGGGCCATCACATGGGTCGTCGTATGCCGGAGGATTTCCAAGCTTTCCGGCGCGTCTTCTTTTAAAATCTCCAGCGAGCCGTCTTCGTGCAGTTCGCGTTTCAAATCGACAAGCTGGCCGTTGAACTTGGCCGCGATCGCCCGCTTTTTCAAGCCTGGGCTGATCGATTGCGCGACGTCTTCCGCCGTCACGCCTTTCGGATACGCCTTGACGGCTCCGTCCGGCAAGGTGATGCGAATCTCTTCGGACATGTCCATCACTCCATTCCACATTTATTGGCAAATGCATCTGAAAAATAAAAAAACACCCCTCCCAAAAGGGACGAGTGTGCGCTCGCGGTTCCACCCTTCTTCCCGCGACCACGGCGGATCGCGGCTCGAAGGCGCTAACGGGCTGCCCGTTGCCGGCTACTTTCGGCCGTACGCCTCTTATGCGGAAGCGCAGGGCTTGCTGCTTCCGGAACGCACCGCTGGGTTCGCCGACAAAGCTCGGAGGTGGTAAGCGCGATCGCCCGCTAGGAAGTCGCAGCACCCCTTCCCTCTCTGCAAGCGGATGGGATCGCCTCATGTCCTCGTCATCGCCGATAACCTATGAAAGAAGGATTGCTTGTATTATATCGGGTCATCTGCGAAAAATCAAGCGGTATCAACGGCTTTGCGGCAAACCGGTCGCCCGCCATGGCGATGACACCTCCTCTTTTCGCAATGCATGACGCGACCTTTTATTTAGCGGGAGCGGAAGGCCACCGGCGTTCCTTTCGATCGGCGCTGGATCATGCCGGTTCTTTCAATAGATGTATGGCCGTTTTAATGAACAATGAGGATCGCCGCTTGATGAACGCTGTTCGACAAAGTTCGTTTCCGTCGGCTTAATCTGCGACCGCCCCGTTTCAGAAAGGAACTTTTCATTTGGAGAAGGGTTATTTCACCAGTCCGGCTCTCAATTGAGTGACGCCAAATTCAAGGTAGGCCTTTAAACAGGTCAACATGTAAACCCAACCTTCTTTGTTGTCCAACAATTTGCTTGTTAAATTTTCATCCCCTTCATTAAACCCTTCTTCGCGAACTTCAACAATGGTCGCCGCATGATCCAACGCCTGCAGCGAAATCGTCACGATGTGTTCTTCCCCGGGCGCTCCCCACTGGAAAACGATTTTTTTGTCGGCCTCTACGTCCAATACTTTGATATCCACCTGAGCCGCGTATTCGTCATATCTCAATGTAATCGTCTTCCCTTGTTCCCACCTTGCAGAGCTCGACGAGAACCAAAAATTTCCGATTTTTGCGGGGTCTACGAAGGCTTCAAACACTTCATGAGCCGGCTTCCGTATTTTGATTTTCGTGAGGTTCATCATGCTCCGTCCGCTCCTAACCTATAATTTACGGCTTATAGACTCTTCCAGCCTTTTCTCGTCAAAGAAGCTTGGTGATCGATTCTGGCTTTGCAAACGACCCAAACAAACCGCTTGGAAACCCGGCGATTGGGCGCGGAGATGAGCGGCAAGGGCGCAAGCTTGCTCCCCGTTGATCGCACCTAAATCAACATGGGGTGACTTGATCGCGCCGACCGCCCCAAAGCGGTTTTCCATGATGATTATATCTTAATTTCGGAAAATAAACAAAACAACCTAGAAATTTGAACGGAACCCTAAAAGAATCGGTAGAGATCGCGCGTTCCCTCTGAAGGCGTTACAAATCGATTTTTTTCGCCTGCTCAAGCGCAAAAAATTGCACGCGCTCCTCAAAAACGTTTTGCAGCGTCCGCATCATCTCGTCGTCCGGACGTTCGGTGAAAACGTACACTTTGAGCGGTGCGAGTCCGATGAGCGTGAGCAGCAGGGACGGCTCGGCGTCGATGCCCCATTGTCTCAGCAGCGGATAAAACGAACGGATGGTTTGGAGATTGTCGATCGGCCGCAAGTGTTCATCGTAAAGACGAAACGGTTCGCAATCGATCGCATAAATCGTTTCCCGGAGCGGCCGGTACGACTTGACGATGCGCCGGAGCTTATCGATAAACGCCGCGTACTCTTGTTGAAGCTTGTATTCATCAATGGCGATTTCTAAGCAATTTGTCAGGCATTCAAAATAGTCGTTCAACCGGAAAGTGGTCAGCGACTGGAGGCTGAACGACGAGGGCCCGCTCAGCAAATCGTCGATGACCGCACGCACGAAGTCCCGGCGCGGCAACAGACTGTCGACTTTGGGCAGCTCGGGCTTTAGGCCGTCAAAAATGGCCCGGGCAATCCCAAGGATGCTGGCCCGTTCCGCTTCATCTTGGTAATAAAAGGTTTTGCACAAAATGTCGTCCATCCATCGGCTCTCATGCTTCTCGATAATGAAATCCGTGAGCGCGTCGGTTAAAGCCTCTTTGAACGTTCCGGAAAGCCCCGACGGCAATTCCACGATGAACGTCTCATCCGTCACGGAGACCGCAATTTCTTTTGGCAGTCGTTCGGTCAAGAATGTATGTAAAGCGGCCGCGTCACGGCGCGATTCGAGCGTGATCTTGATCAATGGACAGCCCCTCCTCGGTTCACTCTATAACCACTATATGGGGCTCGTCTCAAAAAGATGACACGAAAGCCGCCCCAGGCGACCGGCGCATGCGCATCACGACATGCGGCGATTTTTTCCGGTCACCGGGACGGCCACGGTAAAGGGGCGAATGCGTTCCATCAGCCGCATCGCTTTCAATCGCTCCGTTCCGCTTTTGTTCGAATAAGCGAGATGATCCTCCAATTCTTCGAGATCGTAATTTGACGTGTACAGCGTGGGCAGACGATCCATCATGCGCCGCTGCAAGATGCTGCCGAGAATGTCATCGCGTATCCACGGCGTGATCGTCTCCGCGCCGATGTCATCCAACACCAAAACGGGTACCGTTTTAATGTAATCCAGTTTTTCATCGAGCGTGCGGTCATCGATCGCGCCTTTGAGCTCGCGGAAAAAATCGGGGGTGTAAACCATCATCGATTCCACGCCCTTGTGCTCGGCGAGCGCGTTCAAAATCGCGCCCATGATGTGCGTTTTGCCGACGCCGAACGGGCCGTACAAATACAATCCTTTGGCTTTGGCCGGATCTTCCAAATATTGATGGACGAAGCGCGCCGCCGCTTCGAGGGCGTCGTGCCGGCCGCTTTCGCTCTTATCGATCGTGCGGAAGGTCGCTTTAAGAATTTCTTTTGGGATATAGATGCTGTGGATCAAGGCGGCTTGCCGCTTGCGGCGGTCGGCTTCCCTTTTCAATGGGCACGGCTGATAGACGATGGCGAGCGATCCCTTATCCACCGTGAGGCGCGGCGTATGCCCGGCGAGAAGGTTCGGGCACTTGTCGAGGCCCGGGCAATTTTCGCACGCTTTGATTCCTTCCAAGTATTCGACCGCTTTTGTCAGCCCTTTCGCTAGAACCGCCTCGGTCGCCTCCGGATGTTCCTCGCGAAACCGCAGGATATGCGGGTCGCCGGCGACCGTTTCAAAAAGCCGACGATAGTTCTTTTCAACATCCATCGTCCCCTTCCAGCGAAGGAGAACCGATTTAATCGATTCCAATCGAGACACCGCCTGTCATGGATTTAATCAAATCGACAGCGAAACAACCGGACGGCAGCAACCCCTTGAAATACAACCGAAGCGGCCTATAATTGGTTTAAAAATTTTTCAAGCCGCTTTTCGCGTTCCGCAGCATCTTCTTCGGACCGCTCCGGCGCAAACTCTCCAGAGTGCGTCATCCACTTCGGCAACCGGTCGCGGCGCGGGTTGGTGCGTTTTTCGCCGCGTTGCTTTTCCAAGTGCCACTCTTGATACTTTTTATGTTCTTCCTTGGCCAGCTCCATCGCCGCCCGGACCGTCTTGATTTTTTTGCGGGCCCAATGAGCGGCGATCTTTTGCACATAATTTTTCACGAGCTTATAATCGTTCGTCGTCATGACATAATGGAGCAAAACGTTGACGACCCCGGGCGGCAGCTTTTGATCGAACATGATCTCTTCCACGATCCGGAGGTCCGACGCCGCCGGTTTTCCGCCGCCGGCCAGCTCCTCCAGCAACTCGTACGGACTGATGGTCTCAAAGAACAGGATCTGACGTTCGAAATCATCCTTCGGTTCGGATTCGCTCAATTCCCGGTATTGATGGGGCTGCGTTCTAAAAGCGAGGGCCGGCAGTTCATCGCCGTGTTCGAGTTGATAATAATCGCGAACTTCTTTGCGCAATTGTTGAATGTCGATCACGCCGGTGTGCAAAAAGGCGCTTTGGATGATCCGGCTCATTTCCTCGGCGTCGATGTGATAAACAAAGGCAAGCTTTTCGATGGCCGCTTTGACGTCCTCGGTGAAGGCTTCCTTGGAAATGATGACGTCCGACAGGCGCCGGAAAAGCCGGTCAAAGTCGAACGCCGCCCTGAGCTTCGGCTCCCCTTCCCGCTTGTCCACCACTTTCCCGCCGCGCGGCACTTCATTGAGCCGCTCGGAGGAAAGTTCCGAAGAATGGAGCGACGTGAACACGTCATTAAAATCGGCGGTAATCTCGCGGACGTCTTCGCCCGCGGGTTCGTGAATCGTAAACAATTGCTTGAGCCGCCGGTATTCGCGAAGGCCGACGCGGTTGTATAAATAAATGTTCAAGAGGCCGTCCGAAAAAAAGCGGGCGGGGGAAAGCGGCGGTTCCAAAGCGTAAATAAAAGACGGCCGTTCGTTTTCCGTCTTTTTGTAAACGCGCAGGAGACCGATGCCTTCCAATTTTTTTCTTTCTTCTAAAATGACGTCCAATGAACTATTGGTGCGCACCATCAAGTGATGATGGGTAAATGCGCCGTCGCCGTTCGCCGCGGCATCCTCGGCTTCGTGCCATAACGTCGCGTAAAGCTGGCAAGCCAATGGCCCGATGAGCGGTTGGTACAAATAATTGATGACTTTTAAATCATAGGGCTGGATGATGCCGGTGAGCGTGACGGTATAGGGATCGACGGGAAGCACTTCTTTCCATGACGCTTGCATCACGATTCCCCCAAGCCTTCCGTGTGATGTTTCCAAGGCGTGGCGCAAGCCTTGTCCGCGCACCGACCGGCGCATTTCCGTTCGAGGCGCCCTTTTCCGCGGCGGGGAGGCCCGCCTTGAAACCGCCTTCGCTTCAGTGCCGGACTTTTTTCATCAAGTCTTTTAATTCGTGGATAAAGACATTGATGTCCTTGAATTGACGGTAGACGGAAGCGAAACGGACATATGCCACTTCATCGACCTTGGCCAGCTCGTCCATGACGAGTTCGCCGATTTCCTGGCTCTTGACTTCGGAAACCCCGCGGCTGTGGAGTTCCTTTTCGACTTTGTTGACAATTTCCTCAAGCTTTTCCAAAGGAACCGGCCGCTTTTCACACGCTTTGATCAAGCCTCTTAAAATCTTTTCCCGATTGAACGCTTCCCGGTTATCGCCTTTTTTGATGACGATGAGCGGAATTTCTTCGACGGTTTCAAACGTCGTGAAGCGGTAATGACACGAGTCGCATTCGCGGCGACGCCGGATGGAGCGGCCGTCATTGACCGGACGCGAGTCTAAAACCCGGGTGCCGAATCCTTGGCAATTGGGACAGCGCATAATCTCACCTGCCTGTGCACTCATGGGATCCTGTTGTGCCGAAAGATCAAAAGCCGGTCAACCAACAACCTAAATCGTTCTATGCTCATGCTTCGCCATCGGTAAAAGGCGAAGAGTCTCACATTCCGAAATCCGTCAAGACTTTTCCTTCACTAACCGTGAAACCATCGATTCTTGATTCGCGGTTCGACCGCTGTCGAAAGCATGCGGCCAAGTCCGCGAAACCTTCTGCAATGAAAGACGGCGCCCGCCATTTGGCCCGTGCATGTGGCGCAATGGCGGCTCCGTTTTGCGCCGCAGATTCTTTTTTAATTGTATAAAAAAAGGGGCGGGATCACAAGTTTTGAAGGATAGGAGCGGTTTCGGGAGGGATGGCGTTCAGGCGTTCACGGAGACGGGCTACGCATGGTAGGGGCACGCGCCTTGTCCCACTTTTTTAATTACGGGGAGCGGAGAAAGATGAGCATCGGTACGGATTCCGATTCGGTTCTACGTGTCTTATAGCAACCCCAAATCCTGGCATTTTACTGAAACGCTCAATCTTCGGCACGCGTCAATTTTTCATTGAGCTGGCGATAAAGAGCGGAGATTAATTTTTGTCCGACACCGGCATTCCAACCGCGCTCGACCGAATAGGTGAAATCGACCGCCGTGCGCGAAGGACCGACCGGGATGATGGTGGCGACGAGTAGATCTTTTTTCCGGGCGCCGACCGTCGCCGACAATTCGCCGCGCTCGGACGAAAGGTCCAAGAGGACAAACTTTTGCTCTTCAAAAATTTTTTGGAGAGCAGCCATCGTCTTATCTTTTGATGCCTTATAGTAATGCGTCCTCAATCTGGCGTCAGCGTGGTGATCCGACGTTTCCACGCGATCGTCCATAAATGCGGCCAGTTTGGCGAACAATCCCACAACCTTCCACCTGCCGTGTTTCATCATTATGTCGTGCCAAGGCGCGGTCCAACCGTTTGCATGCCGGAACATTTACGAGCGAACCGAGCCGGAAACTTCGTCCTTCGGTGAATGAGAAAGAGGAACGATTCCGTTCGCCTCATCCCGCGCCTCCGCCCGCACGTCATCCCCGGGGCGGGGCGCGATGAACGGCAAAAATATTAAAAGAGACGCCTTTGACGCCTCTTTCGGATCTATATCATCGTCGATACTTTCCTCTCGGGCACATGAACAGGGCCGACGCCGCGCGGGACTTCGACTTTTTCCGTCACTTTCGCATCCAAGGCTTTGGCAATGTACTCCGCGGCGATGTTCGGATCGATCCGGGTGCCGCACGTATAAACGTCAATGCTCGCGTACCGATGTTCGGGAAAGCTGTGAATGGTCAAATGGGATTCCGAGATGATTACGACACCGCTGACGCCTTGCGGAGCGAACTTGTGAAAAGCCACTTCGCGAACTTCTGCACCGGCTTCAAGCGCCGCTTCGACAAAAACCTTTTCGATGTAATCGGCATCGTCCAGTTTTTTGGCATCGCATTCCCAAAGCTCGGAAATGACGTGACGTCCAACCGTATCCATTTGTAAATTCCCCCTTTTAAATGATTGCCCATGTCGGTTTCGACATGTGGATGGTATTGACACCACGGGGGATAGTTAGTCCTGTGAGGTCCTAACCCTTTAAGTGCCCGTTCCACCCATTTGCGTCACTCAGTTGACGAAAATTAGTATACTTGTTTTAAAAACACATTGCAATATTTTTTTCATCCGCGATCCGTCGGTAAAAATTGCATGTTTCAACCCGCTGTCATGGGTGAGGAGCCTCGTTCTTCGAGCGGCTGAGGCGCGCTATGCAATATATGGATTGAAGCGTGCCCACCATGCGCTGATGATGGAAAGACGCCCGCCGAGCCAGCTCGTCGCGCGAAACCGCTTCACGGCGCCGGTGACCGGCCCATCCGCCCAAGCGAACGAAATAGCCAAACGGCAACCCTGAGCCAACGGCGCTTAAGCCCAGCGTCTTCATCTCCTTAACGGAATTGGATGACGGCAAACGCAGACGCCGCAATAAAAAATGAGACAGTCCGGAGCTCGTCAAACGCCGAAGCGGACTGCCGCATGGTTTAATGGACAAGCGGCCAACGCCACTCGTCTGGATTCTATTAAGCTTCCCCATCCTTTCTGCGGACACGTGCTTATTGCCGGGCCATAAACACCACAGTTCAGTTCTTAATTCCGGATCATAAACACAGTTCTTGATTCCATCCGCCTGCTTCATGGCAACGGCAAGGATCCCGCTCGTTCTCGCGCTTACGAAACCCATGCGCAAGCCGGGACCGGATCAGCCAACTTTAGCGCTGTTTTGGCGATTCAGTTTGTTGGCAACGAGGGCGGCGAGGTCGACGACGCGGCAAGAATACCCCCATTCGTTGTCGTACCAAGCCAAAACTTTGACTTTATAATCGCCCATCACCATGGTCGAAAGCCCATCGATGACGGCTGAATGCGGATCGGTTTGATAATCAACGGAAACGAGCGGTTCTTCGCTGTAGGCGACGATGCCGCGGTAATCCGTCTCCGCCGCCTCCTTCAACACGCTGTTGACGGCTTGTTCGGTCACGGGGGTTTTCAAGTCAACGACGAGGTCGACGAGCGAGACGTTCGGCGTCGGCACTCTCAGCGCGATGCCGTTCATTTTTCCTTTGAGATGGGGAAGGACTTTTCCGATTGCTTTGGCGGCGCCGGTCGTCGTCGGAATGATCGATTGGCCGCAAGCCCGGGCGCGGCGCAAATCTTTATGCGGGTTGTCAATATTGTTTTGATCGTTCGTGTAGGCGTGAACGGTCGTCACCATGCCCGATCCGATCCCGAATGCGTCGTCCAAAATCTTAACCACGGGGGCGAGGCAATTCGTGGTGCAGGAGGCATTGGAAAGGATATGGTGCGCTTCGGGATTGTAGACGTTTTCATTAACGCCCATCACAATGGTGGCGTCTTCGCCCTTCGCCGGGGCGGTGATGATCACCTTCTTCGCGCCCGCTTCGATATGGTAAAAGGCGGTTTCCCGGGTTCTGAATTTCCCCGTCGCTTCAATCACGATATCAACGTCAAGATGTTTCCACGGAAGATTGCGCGGATCGCGGTCGTTGACGATCTCCACGACTTGATCGTTGGCGGCAAACCGGCGCTCGTCAATGACCCGCACCTCCCCGTCAAAGCGGCCGTGGATGCTGTCATATTTAAGCAAATGAACGAGCGTTTCGACCGGGTGGCGGGCATTGATCGCGACGATATTCAAATCGGGATGTGCGATCGCCCGGCGAAACACCATGCGGCCGATCCGCCCGAATCCGTTGATCGCCATGTTGACGGCCATTCTGCCATCGACCTCCACTAATGTGATATACTATTTTCGCAATAACCTGAAACAAGTATATCACATTTGTGATTTTTTGTATACTTGATTCCCGCATGCCGCCACTTGATAGGACGATGCCCCTTTCTGACGCACAAACCACCGCGCATGACTGCCAAACATCCCGCATTGATCGAATGTTCTCAATCGCCTTCTGCTGCGGGATTTAAAAAATCCAGGGGACACCATTCCCCTGGATCAGATCAACTGCCACTCTTGCAGCAGCCTTTGCAATTGGCGGCGCGTTTCAGCGACCGTCCCGCTGTTGTCAATGACCGCATCAGCCCTTTCCTTCTTTTCTTCCAATGGCATTTGAGCTTGAATGCGGAGTTCCGCCTCGTTTTTCGTGAACTGGTTGCGCGCCATCAAGCGCTCAAGTTGAAGGCGGTAAGGGACATAAACGACGATGATTTTATCGACCCAGTCGGTCAGCCGGCTTTCGAAAAGCAGCGGAATGTCGAGGACGACCGCCTTTTCGCCGCGGCGGGCGCATTCCTCCACTTCGCTCAGCATCACTTTGCGCACCGCCGGATGGACGATGGCGTTTAAAGCGAGCCGTTTTTCTTCATCGGCAAAGACGAGCGCCCCGAGCTTTTTCCGATCGATCGTGCCGTCTTCACGCAGGATGTCGGTGCCAAAGCGAGCGATGATCGGCTCGTAAGCTTCCGCGCCCGGTTCGACGACCTTCCGGGCAGCCACGTCGGCATCGACGACCGGGATACCGAACGATTGAAACATGCGGGAAACGGTGCTTTTCCCGCTCGCGATGCCCCCGGTCAAGCCGATGCGCATCATGGGGATCGCCTCCTTTGGCATTTCGGGCAGTAGTGGGTGCCGCGCCCGGCGGCTTTCGTTTTTTCGATCATTGCGCCGCACGCTTTGCACGGTTGGCCTTGGCGTCCGTAGACGTAAAGGCGGAGCTGGAACATCCCCATTTCACCGTAGCCGTTTAAATAGCTGCGCACGGAGCTGCCGCCAAGCGCCACCGCTTCCGCCAACGTGTCCTTAATGCTTTTTTCAAGGCGGCGGATGTCGTCATCGCTTAAATGCTTGGCCTTTTCAAGCGGATGGATGCCCGCGCGAAACAGCGATTCGTCCACGTAAATGTTGCCGAGGCCGACCACCGTCGTTTGGTCGAGCAACACCGCCTTAATATTTCGCTCGGTTTTCGAAAACACGTCCTTCAGATAATCGGCGTCAAACCGTTCGTCGAACGGCTCGGGGCCGAGGCCGGCGAGCGGCGGAAGGACCCGTTCTTCGCCTTTATCAAACAAGTGCATGGTGCCGAATTTCCGAACGTCTCGATAGCGGAGTTCCGTCCCGTCGGTCAGCGAAAAGATCACATGGGTGTGTTTGTCGATCGGGTCGGTCGGCGACTCCAGCCGGTATTTGCCTTCCATCCGCAAATGCGAGACGAGCACGTGGCGGTCAAGGATGAAAAGAAGGAATTTTCCGCGGCGCCCGATGTCTTGGATCGTCTCGCCGATCAAGCGCATCCTGAACGCTTCGGCGTCGTCCGGCCGTTTAATGATCCTGGGCCAACGGACGCGGACGTCGGCGATCGTCTTTCCGGAGACGAGCGTCCGCAATGTGTTTCGTATTGATTCCACTTCCGGCAGTTCCGGCATGCGTCGAACCTCCCTTGAAGGGGGTCAGACCCCAAAAATAAATATAAAGCATTATACAAAAATACAACTTTTGACCTATGTGAAGCGCAAAAAACCGCGATCCGTCAACTTTAGCGCTTTAAAGCGCCGGGGGACTGTCCCCCTATTTGGCGTCGTACCAAGTGGGACCGTAGGCGATGTCGACGACGAGGGGGACTTTCAGCTCGACGGCGTTTTCCATGACTTCGGGGACGATGCGTTTGAGCCGTTCGATCTCGGCCTTCGGCGCTTCAAAGATCAATTCGTCATGGACTTGAAGCAGCATCTTCGCTTTCAATCCTTCCGCCTTTAAGCGCTTGGCCATGTTCACCATCGCCAGCTTGATGATGTCCGCGGCGGAACCTTGTATGGGCGTGTTCATCGCCGTCCGCTCCGCAAAGCTGCGCCGGTTGAAATTGCGGCTTGTAATATCGGGCAGATAGCGGCGTCGGTTAAGGAGCGTCGTGACGTAGCCGTCGCGCTTGGCCTTTTGGACGATGTCGGTCATGTACGCCTTTACGCCAGGGAAGCTTTCCAAATATCGATTGATAAATTCTCCGGCTTCTTTGCGGGTGATCCCGAGGCTTTGCGACAAGCCGTAATCGCTGATGCCGTATACGATGCCGAAGTTGACCGCTTTGGCGTGCCGCCTCATGAGCGGCGTCACTTCATCCGGGCGGACGCCGAACACGTCCGCGGCCGTTTTCGTATGAATGTCCATCCCATCTTTAAAGGCCTGGATGAGATTGTCGTCTCCGGCGATGTGCGCGAGCACGCGCAGTTCGATTTGCGAATAGTCCGCGGAAAAGATCACGGCATCCGGCTCCGAGGGAATAAAGGCCTTGCGGATTTTCCGGCCTTCTTCAAGCCGGACCGGAATGTTCTGCAGGTTCGGGTCCGTCGAACTCAGCCGCCCGGTCTGCGTGAGCGCCTGTCTGAACATGGTGTGAATGCGGCCGGTTTTCGGATGAATGACCTTCAGCAACCCTTCGATGTACGTCGACTTCAACTTGCCGAGCTGTCGGTAGTCCAAAATCTTGTCGATGATCTCATGGCTTCCTCTCAACTTTTCCAACACATCGGCCGACGTGGAAAATCCCGTCTTCGTTTTTTTCACCGGAGGCAGATTCAGCTTGTCAAACAGGATCTCGCCGAGCTGTTTCGGCGAATTGATGTTGAACTCCGTTCCGGCCAGTTCATGAATTTGCCGCTCCAATTCCGCGATCCGTTCATCCAAATCGACGCCCATTTCCTTGAGGGCCGACGGACTGACGGTGACCCCCGTCACTTCCATATCGGCGAGGACGCCGGAGAGCGGCATCTCCAGTTCGGCGAACAATTCGTACTGCCGGTTATCCTCAAGCTCCTTTTTTAATATCGGGCGCAAATCGAGCAGCGCCTGGGCTTTGCGGACAAGGTGGTCGGCCAGTTCGTCCCGGCTCGGAACGCGGCGCTTGGCGCCTTTGCCATAAAAAGCTTCCTCGCCGTAAACGTATATGATGCCTTTGTGCTTGGCGATGTCGGCGAGCTCGCGGTTGGATTCCGACGGATCGATCAAATACGACGCCATGTTTACATCAAAATCGACGCCGCCCAGCTCAAGCCCGTGCCAATGCAGCACGACGGCATCGCGCTTGGCATCGAACACCGTTTTTTTGACGTCGGTACGCGCCAGCCATTTTTTAAAAGCCTCGGAAGCCAGTCCGGCCTCCACCGGAATGAACCAGCGCCCATTCGGATTGGCGACGGCAAAGCCGAGGATATCAGCAAAATGGTAATTTTCCTCCGACGTCTCGACGATGAGCGCGGCCTCTTCCGTGAAAACGTCCGCGGCGTCATCCGGATTTTCGAGAATCGCAAAACCGATGTCGGTTCCCTTCGCTTCTTCCGCAATCGTTTCTTCGGCGCCGATTCGATCAAGGAGCGAGTGGAATTCCAATTCTTTAAACAGCGAGATGAGCGGTTCGTTAAACGCTTTTTTATAAACGAGATCGTTCAAATCGACATCAATCGGCGCATCTGTGGCGATGGTGGCGATCCGCTTGCTCATTAGGGCCAGTTCTTTGTTTTCTTCCAGTTTTTCCCTCAGCTTTTTGCCGGTGACGGCATCGAGGTTTTCATAGACGCCTTCGACCGTTCTGAATTGCTTGAGCAGCTTGATGGCGGTCTTTTCGCCGACGCCCGGCACGCCTGGGATATTGTCCGACGGATCGCCCATCAAGCCTTTGAGATCGATGATTTGCTGCGGCGAAAGCTCATATCGTTTATACACTTCGGCGGCGTCGTAATCGACGATGTCCGCGATGCCTTTGCGGGTCAACACGACGTGGATGCGATCGTCGACAAGTTGCAGCATGTCTTTATCCCCGGTGACGACCTTGGTCAAAAACCCGCTGTCCTGGGCCCGCTTCGCCAGCGTCCCGATGATGTCGTCGGCTTCGTACAATTCTTTTTCGTAACGCTTGATGCCCATCGCGTCGAGCACTTCACGGATGAAAGGAAGCTGCTCCGACAGCTCCGGAGGCGTCTTTTGCCGTCCGCCTTTATATTCTTTATACGTCTCGTGGCGAAACGTCGTTTTCCCGGCGTCAAAAGCGACGAGCATGTGGGTCGGCTGTTCTTCCTCGATGATGCGGAACAGCATGTTCGTAAAGCCGTAAACGGCATTCGTGTAGACGCCCTTTTCGGTGTTCAAGAGCGGGAGGGCGAAAAACGCGCGGTAGGCGATGTTGTTGCCGTCGATCAGCACGAGCTTGTCCATGGAAACAACTCCTTGCATTTCGGATATGGCCACCGTTTATTCTTTTTCTATCATACCGTTTTTGCGATCGAGAAAAAAGCGGGGCGAATGGATGCAAGCGAGGGGATGATGAATCAAGCCTAAAAGCGGAGAGGGAGGCGATGAACGGCAAACTGACGATCGGGCGATCCATGCGCCGGAAATCATAAAAAAACCCGGCCGCGCGGGCCGGGGAGGTGTAAAGATTAAAGCAATTTCATGACCTTTCTGACGGATTCGGCGGATTTGTCAAGCGCCGCTTTTTCTTCTTCCGTCAGTTCAAGTTCGATGACTTTTTCCAAACCGTTGCCGCCGAGGATGACGGGAACGCCGAGGTACAGATCATGGTAGCCGTATTCGCCTTCAAGATAGGCGATCGCCGGCAAAATGCGGCGTTTATCTTTTAAGATCGCTTCGACCATTTCCGTGAGCGAAGCCGCCGGCGCATAGTAAGCGCTGCCGTTTCCGAGCAGGTTAACGATCTCGCCGCCGCCTTTTCTCGTCCGTTCCACAATCGCGTCGAGCCGATCTTTCGGAATCAATTTTTCAAGCGGAATGCCACCGGCATAGGAATAACGGACGAGCGGCACCATGTCGTCGCCGTGGCCGCCGAGCACGAAACCGCTGACATCCTCCACGGAAACATTGAGCTCTTGGGCGACAAACGTGCGGAACCGCGCCGTATCGAGCACGCCGGATTGGCCGATGACGCGGTGTTTCGGGAATCCCGATTCCTTAAAAACGGTGTACGTCATCGCGTCGACCGGGTTCGTCAAGACGACGATGATGGCGTTCGGCGAATATTTGACGACTTCTTTGGTCACCGACCGCATGATGTTCGCGTTGGTCGAAACGAGATCGTCACGGCTCATGCCGGGCTTGCGGGCAATGCCAGCCGTGATGACGACGATATCGGAATCTTTCGTCTCTTTGTAATCGGAAGTACCGACGACATTGGCATCAAATCCGAGCACGGGGCTTGATTCAAGCATGTCGAGCGCTTTGCCTTTCGTCGGGTTTTCCATTTGCGGAATGTCGACCAAGACGACGTCGGCGAGTTCTTTTTGGGCGATGAGAAAAGCGGTGGTCGCTCCCGTAAAACCGGCGCCGATGACCGATACTTTTTTGCGTTTAAGCGTCATAATGGCTCCCCCTTTGCGAGTGTGTTGGACGTCCCGCGGCCGGGTGATATCCCGGTCGTGTTTTCTTATGGTAACCGGCCCGCGGGGGCCGTGGGACTTCTTGGTTGATCGAATTTTAAACCATTCCCAAGCCGTTTCCCTTTTGTCAACATATCGAGAGGGATGTGCGGCTTCCCGATCCCCGCGTCGGGCCCGGCCCGATCGCCGCACCGGATCGCCATCCAGCGGCGAGCCGGGCCGGCCTTTGCGGGTGCGGAAGATTACATGTTTTGGATTAAAGCATCGGCGAACTCGGAACATTTGACTTCTTTTGCGCCTTCCATCAGGCGGGCGAAGTCATAGGTCACCACTTTGCTTTCAATCGTTTTTTCCATCGCTTTGATGATCAATTCGCCGGCTTCACGCCAATTCAAGTGTTCGAGCATGAGCACGCCGGAAAGAATGACCGACGACGGATTGACTTTGTCCAGGCCGGCGTATTTCGGGGCCGTGCCGTGGGTCGCTTCGAAGACCGCGTGTCCCGTTTCGTAATTGATATTCGCGCCCGGCGCGATGCCGATGCCGCCGACTTGGGCCGCCAGCGCATCGGAGATATAGTCGCCGTTCAAGTTCATCGTCGCGACGACATCGAAATCTTCCGGACGAGTTAAGATTTGTTGCAGGAAAATATCGGCGATGCGGTCTTTGATGATGATCTTGCCGGCTTGGATCGCTTCTTCCTGAGCTTTGTCGGCCGCTTCACGCCCTTCGCTTTCGGCGATGCGGTCGTATTGGGCCCAGGTGAACACTTTGTCGCCGAATTCTTCTTCCGCGACTTCGTAACCCCAGTTTTTAAAGGCACCCTCGGTGAATTTCATGATGTTGCCCTTATGGACGAGAGTGACGCTTTTTCTTCCCTCTTTAATCGCGTAGTTGATGGCAGCGCGCACGAGGCGTTTCGTGCCTTCTTCGGAAATCGGTTTAATGCCGATGCCGGACGTTTCCGGGAAACGGATTTTTTTGACGCCCATTTCGTTTTGCAAGAAGTCAATGAGCTTTTTCACTTCTTCGGTGCCTTTCGCGTATTCGATGCCGGCGTAGATGTCTTCCGTGTTCTCGCGGAAAATGACCATATCGGTTTTTTCCGGATGCTTCACCGGAGACGGCACGCCTTTGAAATAGCGGACCGGGCGCAAGCACGTAAACAAATCGAGCTCTTGGCGCAATGCCACGTTCAGCGACCGGATGCCGCCGCCAACCGGCGTCGTCAGCGGGCCTTTAATCGCGATGATGTACTCGCGGATCGTCTCCAGCGTTTCCGCCGGCAGCCACTCGCCCGTTTGTTTATATGCCTTTTCGCCGGCGAGCACTTCTTTCCAAACGATCTTCCGCTTGCCGTTGTACGCTTTTTCAACGGCGGCGTCCAACACGCGGGATGCGGCCGCCCAAATGTCGGGGCCGGTGCCGTCGCCTTCGATAAAGGGGATGATCGGGTGATCCGGAACGTTCAGTCTTCCGTTTTCTACCGTAATGCGTTCTCCGTTTGCCACGTCGTAAAACCTCCTAAGATGTATGGATTCTCGAAAATGGGATGCCGCGCGAAAAGGAGGGGGGATTTCCCCCTCCGCAATCAGCCGGCTGTCCGGAATTCCCGCGTTTACTTACGGTCTTCGATCGGCACGTATTCGCGGGCTTCCGGGCCGACATATTCGGCGCGCGGACGGATTAAGCGGTTGTTCGCATATTGTTCAAGGATATGGGCCAGCCACCCGGAGACGCGGCTCACCGCGAAAATCGGGGTAAAAATGTCGTGCGGGATGCCGAGGCTGTGGTAGACGGTAGCCGAATAAAAATCGACGTTCGGCAACAGCCCTTTTTCTTTCTTCATGATCTCTTCAATTTTCACCGACATCTCGTACCATTTTTTCTCCCCGTTCATTTCGGTCAGCTGTCTCGACATCTCTTTCAAATGTTTGGCGCGGGGATCTCCCGTTTTGTATACCCTGTGGCCGAAGCCCATGATTTTTTCTTTGTTCGCAAACGCCTTTTCAAGATACGATTCGACGTTTTCAATCGAACCGATTTCCTTCAGCATCTTCATGACGCGTTCGTTGGCGCCGCCGTGCAGCGGCCCTTTCAACGCGGAAATCGCCGCCGTCACGCCGGAATAAATATCGGACAAGGTCGCGACCGCAACGCGGGCGGTAAACGTCGACGCGTTCAGTTCATGATCGGCGTGAAGAATAAGCGCTTTATCAAACGCTTTAATTTCAACGTCGTTCGGCTCCCGTCCAAAGAGCATGTAGAGGAAATTGGCGGCTAAGCTTAAATCTTTGCGCGGGGCGATGGGGTCTTTACCGTCGCGAATGCGGGTAAAACCGGCGACGATCGTCGGCAGTTTCGCTTGCAGGCGAATGGCTTTACGCTTGTTGGCCTCGTCGCTCATATCATCGGCTTCGTCGTCGAACAACCCAAGCGCGGAAACCGCCGTGCGCAACACCGCCATCGGGTGGGCGTTCTTCAATGGATAGGCTTTCATTTGTTCGAATATTTCAGCCGGAACGTCGGCATTTTCCGCCAGCTCTTTCTTAAACGCTTCGAACTCGTCCCGGTTCGGGAGTTTATCGTACCACAATAAATAAACGACTTCCTCAAAAGTCGACCGGTCGGCGAGATCGTCTATGTTATAGCCCTTGTATCTCAGTACGCTGTTCACGATGGAACTGATCGCCGAAGTGGTGGCGACGACCCCTTCTAAACCGCTAGTGGCTGGCATATGAACTCCTCCTTCGAATTTCTCTCATTTTGCGCCATCAGTAACAACAAAAAATTTGTTAATGCAACGGCGAAATCCACATACAATTATAAACAACCTAAACTTTTTTGTGAACAAAAAGAATCTCAAAGCGGCGTCCCGCGATTCCACAATCATTCTAAAATGACCGTCCCGGCGGCGAATGCCGGAGGAAAAAAGGACAAGATAGGCCTTGAGTTTTCCGGTCTGAAAGGTTGGGATTGGCCGTGAAATCAGATGAGATCGATCGTGTCGCGCACGGCATTTCCGTATGTTTTCGCTTCGTTTATGTGACGGGAACCGCCGGACTTATAGGTTTGAGCGCATACCTTGTTTTCCAATACGCCCGGCCGTTTGTGATCGCCTTTTTTCTCTCCATGATCATGCAGCCGATCGTGCAATGGTTTGTGGACAAATGGCATTGGCCGCGCGGCATCGCCGTCTTGACGGTGATGGTCGGATTGGGCGGGGGCGCCGTCGGCCTCATGGTCTGGCTGGCCCTGGAAATGATCGACGGCATCGCGTCTCTTTTGCGCGTCGTTCCAGCCCACGTCACGGCGCTCATCGAAAGCGGACAAACGTATTTTTTCCGTCACTTGTTCCCCCTATGGGAGCGCTTAAACGACATCGTTCAAACGATGGACAAGTCCCAACAGGATGCGGTTTACGGCCGCTTAAAAGATATCGGCAGCGAGGCCGCCGGCCTCTTGAATGACATGGGGATTAAAATCGTCGGCGCCTTGACGAAATGGGTGCTCTCTTTTCCGAACATGCTTTCCACCCTCGCGTTTTCCGCGCTCGCGACCTATTTCATCAGCAAGGACTGGCCGGCCTTGGCCGCCTATGTGTCCTCAAAAACCGGAAAACCGTTTCACCGCACGGCCGGAAGGGTATATCGCGAATTCCGGGAAGCGGTGATCGGCTACGCGCGCGCCCAAACGGTGATGGTCGCTTTGACCGGTCTCACGGTATTCATCGGTCTCTCGCTCCTGGGCGTCAACGACGCCTTCACCATTGCGCTCATCACGGCGACTGCCGATCTCATGCCCTACATCGGGACGGGCATCATCTTCATCCCATGGGCGATCTATGCGTGGCTGTCGGGCTTGGCGTTTCTCGCAGCCGGCCTCGGTCTCATTTATCTTGCGACCATCCTCCAACGACAATTCATCGAGCCGAAGCTCTTATCTTCTTCCATCGGTTTGAGCCCTCTCGCCACGCTCGTGGCGATCTTCGCCGGTTTCCGGCTCGGGGGATTCGCCGGCATGATCGCCGGGCCGTTCGCCATGGTCATCCTTCATTCCTTGCTGCGCGCCCGCGTGTTTCACCAGCTGTGGGCTTATATTTTATTCGGAGCGGATAAAGAGAATCGTTGAAGCGCGCCTACGGGGATTCAGCCGCTTCGCTACCGCCTGTACATAAAAAAGAACGGCCGGTTCAATAGACGACGCAAGAAACGGTCGCGGATCAGGCGGGCCGCCTTCCGGCGCAAAGGAGGAATGAGAAGGGCGATCCCGGCCAGATCGGAAAGAAAACCCGGCAGGATGAGGAAAACGCCCCCGACGAACACCAAAAAGCCTTCCAACAGGGCATCTCCCGGAATGCGCCCGCTCTGAAGTTCCTCACGGATCCGCCGGAATATGGCGACGCCTTGGTGTTTGGCCAACTGCAAGCCGACCGCCCCCGTCAAGAGGATGGCGGCAAACGTCGGCCAGACGCCGAGAAAGCGGCCCGAGGCGATGAGCAGTAACAATTCAACGGCGACCCATAAAACCAAAAAGGGAAAGACTCTCATGTTACGCTTCCTCCACGCTCTGCAACAGGCGTTCGTGCAGCTCCGGCCAAACGCTTTTCAACTTGACCGGCCGCAGCTCGGTATTCGTCCAGCAATGTTCGGTATGTCCTTCGGCGATCAGCGCCCCGTCGGCTTCACGCACCGCTTTGTAATGGAACTTGAGGCGCACGCCGTTGTAAGCGGCAATCGACGTTTCGATCGCGATGACGTCCTCATATTTGGCCGGCGTTTTATAAGACACGTCAGCGCCGATCACCGGCAAATAGAGCCCTTCTTTTTCAATTTCGGCGTACGATTTGTCCAATTTCCGAATGAAGTCGGTGCGGCCGACTTCAAACCACGTTATGTACACGCTGTGATGGATAATGCCCATTTGATCGGTTTCGGCATATCTCGCCCGCAGGGTCGTGACCGATTTCATCTCTCTCCCTCCTTCCGCACCTTTCGCTCCCAGCATAAGCATACTCCAAAACAACGGGGAATGTAAAAAATGCGCCCCATGGCCGCACAAAAAAGTCCTCGGATTATTTTTAAAGGGAGGGGAAACCCCTCCCGATCCTCACTATAGCACTTTGGCATGACCGTTATAAATATTTCCGCGTTCCGCGTCGACCGTAATTTCTTGGCCGCTTTGCACAACTTCTGTCGCCTTTTCGACGCCGACGATCGTGGGAATGTCAAGATTGATGCCGACGACGGCCGCGTGCGACGTGAGGCCGCCTTCTTCCGTGATGATCGCGGCGGCTCGTTGAATGGCGGGCATCATGTCGCGGTCGGTCACCTTTGTCACCAAAATGGCGCCGTCGGGCATGTGGGCATTGGCCTCTTCGGCGCTTGTCGCGACGAAAGCGGGACCGGTCGCCGATTTGCGGCCGATGCCTTGACCTTTCGCCATCACGCGCCCCACCACATGAACTTTCAGCAAGTTGGTCGTGCCGACCTCGCCGACCGGCACACCCGCGGTGATGACGACGAGATCGCCGCGGCGGACGAGTCCGCTGTCTAGCGCGCGATCGACAGCGGCTTCCAACATTTCATCGGTCGTTTTCGCCGGTTTTCCGAGAAGCGGCTGCACGCCCCAGACGATCGTCAAACGGCGCAGCGATTGTTCGCTGTTCGTCACCGCCACGATGTCCGCTTTCGGGCGGTATTTGGAGACGACGCGCGCCGTATGGCCGCTCACGGTCGATGTAATGATGGTCGACACGTTCAAGTTCAATGCCGTGTTGGCAACCGCTTGTCCGATCGCGTCGGTGATCGTCGTTTCGCTCGCCCGGCTTCTCGCCTCGAACATATCGCGATAATTCAAGGCTTTCTCGGTGCGAGCCGCAATCCGGTCCATCGTCTTCACGGCTTCGATCGGATAATCGCCCGCCGCCGTTTCACCGGAAAGCATGATCGCGTCCGTGCCATCGAAAATGGCGTTGGCGACGTCGCTCGCTTCGGCGCGGGTCGGACGCGGATTTCTTTGCATCGAATCGAGCATTTGCGTCGCGGTGATGACCGGTTTTCCGGCTTCGTTGCATTTCTTAATCAACATTTTTTGGACGAGCGGCACTTCTTCCGCGGGGATTTCCACGCCAAGGTCGCCGCGCGCCACCATCAGCCCGTCTGAAACGCTGAGGATTTCGTCGATGTTCTCGACGCCTTCCGCGCTTTCGATTTTCGGAATGATCATGATATGTTCGGCGCCGTTGTTTTCAAGCAGTTCGCGAATCTCCAGGACATCGGAAGCCCTTCGGACAAAGGAAGCGGCGATGAAATCGATGCCTTGCTCAATGCCGAAGAGAATGTCGTTTTTGTCCTTCTCGGTGATGCCCGGCAAATTGATGCTGACGCCCGGGACGTTGACGCCTTTTTTGCTCTTCAATTCGCCGCTGTTCAACACCTTCGTGACGATTTCCCGTTCATTTGTGTCGACGACTTCCAGTTCGATCAGCCCGTCGTCGAGCAAGATTTTCGAGCCGGGATGAACGTCTTTCGCCAGCCCTTTATAGGTGACGGAAATCTTTTCTCTTGTGCCGAGGCAATCTTCCATGCTGATGATGAGCTGCTGTCCGCTTTCCAACAGCACTTTTTCCGTCGCCATGTCACCGGTGCGGATTTCCGGCCCTTTCGTGTCGAGCAAAAGGCCGACGGTTTTCCCCGTGATCTCCGCCGCTTTTCGGATGTTGGCGATGCGGCGGCCGTGTTCTTCATGATTGCCGTGGGAAAAGTTCAACCGGGCGACGTTCATGCCCGCTTTTATGAGCTCCACAAGCGTTTCGACGCTTTCGCTCGCCGGTCCGATCGTACAAACGATTTTAGTCTTTCTCATGATCATTCCTCCCGAAAATACATGACCTGTTCCATTCTTGCTGCCATAAATTAAAAAGCTGACCGTTTTGTGTCGGGAATGTTTATGAGGAAACGGCGGCGCGCCTGAAAGAAAAGCTCCGGATCCGCGCCGCTTGCTTTGTATAAATCCAAAAGAATGAGTGCGCCCGCAAGATTTCGGTTAAATCGAGAGTTCTCGGGCGAGCTGAACGAGGGATTCCTCCACGTTATGGCGATCTGTCAAAACGTCGCGGATGTCATTGACGACGATTTGGTTGTTGCGGATCCCGACCATTTTTCCGGATTCCCCGTTCAACAACAAGTCGACCGCTTTGGCCCCGAGGCGGCTGGCGAGCACGCGGTCGAACGCGGTCGGCTGCCCGCCCCGTTGAATGTGGCCGAGAACGGTGACGCGCGTTTCAATGCTCGCCTTTTCTTTCAGCCGCCGAGCGACGTCGCCCGCCGTGGAAACCCCTTCGGCGACGATGATGATGCTGTGGCGTTTGCCGCGCGCCCGGCCTTGCTCGATCCGTTCGATGATCTGATCGATGTCTTGCGGCGATTCCGGGATAAGAATCGATTCGGCGCCGCCGGCAAGCCCGGACCAGAGCGCGAGGTCGCCGGCATCCCGGCCCATTACTTCGATGATAAATGTTCTTTCGTGAGAAGTGGCCGTGTCGCGGATTTTGTCGATGGCGTCGATGATCGTATTCAACGCCGTATCAAAGCCGATGGTAAAATCGGTCCCCGGGATGTCGTTGTCGATCGTACCGGGCACGCCGACGGCTGGGAACCCTTCTTCACACAATTTTAATGCGCCGCGGAAAGAACCGTCGCCGCCGATGACGACCAAGGCGTCAATCTCATGCTTTTTGAGCTGTTCAATCGCCTGCTTGCGGCCTTCTTCCGTCTTGAAGGCTTCGCAGCGCGCGCTGTACAACATCGTTCCGCCGCGGTGAATAATGTCGCCGACAGAACCCAATTCCAATTTTTCCATTTTACCTTCGATCAAACCGGCATACCCTTGGTAAATGCCGTAAACTTCGAGACCGTGATAAATGCCTTTGCGAACCACCGCGCGGATCGCCGCGTTCATTCCCGGGGCGTCCCCGCCGCTCGTTAATACGCCAATTCTTTTCATATGCTTCTCACCTTCTATGTAGGACTTCTTGAGTCTATAATATAATAGTTTTTTTTATCGTCGGAGCGTATGAAAAACATCACTATGCACCGATATTATTCGTTACATTGCCCCGAACGATTCCAACTTTTTATGATAAAAATGTGCCTCCGTAAAAGGAAGCACATTTTATATTTGAGCGATGGAATCGGTTACACTCTTATATTTTCCGATCTTGCGATACTTTTCCAGCCTTTGTTCGACGAGCTCGTCGGCGGTAAGGCCGCTGAGTGCCTGCAAATTCCTGAAAATTGCTTCATCGATCCGCTCGGCTTGCGCTTTGACGTCATGATGGGCACCGCCGGTGATTTCGGGGATCACTTCATCGACAACGCCCAGCTCTTTTAAGTCGGGGGCGGTAATTTTCATCGTCGTCGCCGCCCGTTCGGCTAAGCTGGCATCCCGCCAGAGCAACGCCGCGGCGCTTTCCGGCGCAATGACGGAATACCAGGAATTCTCAAGCATCAAGAGCCGGTCACCGACGCCGATGGCCAGCGCCCCGCCCGATGCGCCTTCACCGATGACCACGCAGATGATCGGCACGCGCAAGGCCGCCATTTCAAAAAGATTGCGCGCAATCGATTCCCCTATGCCGCGCTCCTCGGCGGTCTTGCCGGGAAATGCCCCTTTCGTATCGATAAACGTGATGACCGGTCGCCGGAATTTTTCCGCTTGTTTCATCAGGCGAAGCGCTTTTCGGTAGCCCTCGGGATGGGGCATGCCGAAATTGCGGCGAAGATTTTCCTTCGTATCGCGGCCCCGCTGTTCACCAATGATGGTGACCGGCCGGCCGTGAAAATTCGCGATTCCGCCGACGATCGCGGCATCATCGCCAAATAACCGGTCGCCGTGGCATTCGATGAAATCGGTAAAAAGGTAAGGGATATAATCAAGCGTCGTCGGGCGTTCCAAGTGACGGGCGACTTGAACGCGTTCCCAAGGGTTCATGTTGCCGTATATTTCGGCCTCCAACTCTTTCAGACGTTGTTTGAGCCGCTCGAGCTCTTCGGACAAATCGATGTCCTTTTCTTCCATAAAGCGCTCGAGTTCTTTAATTTTTTCCTTCAGTTCGATGATCGGTTTTTCAAATTCTAACCCTTGAACCACGCTTCTTCACCTCCCGTCGCATGGAGCGCAAGCACTTTTACAAGCGTCTCCTTCAATTCGTTGCGGCTGACGACGCGGTCAATCTGGCCGTGTTCCAATAAAAACTCGGCCGTCTGAAAATCATCGGGGAGTTTTTCACGGATGGTCTGTTCAATGATCCGGCGGCCGGCAAAGCCGATCAACGCGCCCGGTTCGGCAAAAATGTAATCGCCGAGCGAAGCGAAACTGGCCGTCACCCCGCCCGTCGTCGGATGGGTCATCACGATGATGCTCAGTCCGCCGTTGTTGCTGAACCGTTTTAAAACCGCGCTCGTCTTCGCCATTTGCATGAGGCTTAGGGCGCCTTCCTGCATGCGCGCGCCGCCGGAAGCCGTAAAGATAATGATCGGCAAGCGGTGGGCGTCGGCGTATTCGATCGCCCGGGCTATTTTTTCTCCGACGACCGATCCCATGCTTCCCATTCTGAAGCGGGCGTCCATGACGGCGATGACCGTCTCAAAGCCTTCGATTTTGCCCTTTCCGGTGACGACCGCTTCGTTCAACGACGTTTTTTCGCGGTCTTTTGCCAGCTTCTCTTCATAGCCCGGAAATCCGAGCGGGTTTTCCGAGGACAAATCGCGGTCGAATTCGACAAACGTGCCTTCATCCAGCAAGCTTTCCAGGCGTTCCGGGGCCGACATTTGATAATGATAACCACAGGATTGACAGATATATAAATGCTTTTTGAGTTCTTTCGTATACATGATCTTTTTGCATTTTGGGCATTTCTTCATAATGCCTTCCGGAACGTCTTGCTTCATCGAACGGGAAGGGACGGTCGCATATTTTTTCTTCTTGTTAAAAAGTAACAATCGCTTTCACCTTCTTTGTCACCCGCTCGTGCTCGTCCATGGATGCTTCCTCCGATCAATCCTTACCGATGTATGCCAGCTTACGGGTTTTTTCGGCAATGTCTTCGGGATTGACTTGTTTGCGCGCCACGCCGGTTTCCATCGCCGCTTTGGCGACGCTCGCGGCCACCGATGGGGCGACGCGCGGGTCGAACGGCGCGGGGATGACGTAATCGTCCCGCAATTCTTCATCCGACACCAAACCGGCGATCGCATACACGGCGGCGACCTTCATTTCCTCGTTGATGTGGGTGGCGTTGACATCCAACGCGCCGCGGAAAATGCCGGGAAAAGCGAGGACGTTGTTGATCTGGTTCGGATAATCCGACCGGCCGGTGCCGATGACCTTGGCGCCCGCTTCTTTCGCCTCTTCGGGCATGATCTCGGGCACGGGATTGGCCATCGCAAAAATGATCGGATCATCGTTCATCGAACGAATCATGTCTTTGTTCAAGGCGCCGGCAACGGAAACGCCGATGAAAACGTCCATGCCTTTGATGACGTCTTCCAGGCTTCCTTGCAGCCGGTCGCGGTTCGTCAGTTTGGCGATTTCGTTTTTGACGTCGTTCATCCCGTAACCGCGGCCTTCATAGATTGCCCCGCGGGAATCGCACAGGATGATATCCCGGACGCCGAAGCGCAGCAAGAGTTTGATGATGGCGATGCCGGCGGCGCCCGCGCCGTTGACGACGACCTTGATCTCCGTCATCTCTTTGCCGACGATTTTCAACGCGTTGACAAGCCCGGCGAGGGTGACGATCGCCGTGCCGTGTTGATCGTCGTGGAAAACCGGAATGTTCGTTTCTTTCTTCAGCCTTTCCTCGATGATAAAACAGCTCGGCGCCGCAATGTCCTCAAGATTGATCCCGCCGAACGTCGGCTCGAGCAGTTTCACCGTGCGCACGACTTCATCGATGTCCGTCGTGTTCAGGCAAATCGGAAAGGCGTCGACGCCGGCAAAGCTTTTGAAGAGCACGGCCTTGCCCTCCATGACGGGCATGGCGGCCTCCGGGCCGATGTTGCCGAGGCCGAGCACGGCCGTCCCGTTGGAAACAACGGCGACGGTGTTGCCTTTCATCGTGTACCTATAAACTTCGTCCTTCGAATTATAAATCTCCTTGCAAGGTTCAGCGACGCCCGGCGAATACGCGAGGCTCAAGTCATGAGCATTTCTGACGGGCACTTTCGGGGTCGTCTCCAGTTTGCCCTGATGGACTCTATGAATATGTAACGCTTCCTCACGCGTCGTTGCCAAGGTATCCACGCTCCTCGTAATTAAGGAAGTCCACTCCCCGTGACCAATTTATTATATCAAACAACGGCGGGGAATAAAATGAATATTCATTTTGCCCGATGACGGCCGCGAAAACGCGTCCCGACCATCAACTGTCATTGCAGGACGACGTTTTCCCGGCCGAGAAGGCCGTACAATTGATCGAGGCACGTTTTCGTCGGATTGACAAAGTAGTTTTCCGATAACCGGATCGTCTGCTTTTCATCCGCGATATAAAGGAGAACTTCCGTTTTTCCGCGGTGTTCCAAAAGCAGTCGTTTCAACCGGACGAGCCGCCCGGAAGGATCGGACCGCGACGGGATGCGGAGAAACAAGCGCGGTGCGGGGCGCACGTCCTTCAGCCGTTCCGCTTCACGGATGATGAATTGAACGTCGTCCCCATTGCGCTCGATCATCCCGGCCGTCCAAAGCAGCGCGCCGTTTTCAAACAACCCCATGTTGCGCTCAAAGACGTCCGGAAAGGCGACCGCGCGGATGAAGCCCGACGGATCATTCAAATCCATGATGCCCATTTGCCGGCCCGCCTTCGTCCTGACCTGCCGAAGCTGTTCGACCATGACGGCGAGCTGCGCCCGGCTCTTGTCGGCGAGCTTCGCCGCGCGCAACACCGGTACGGGGCGAAGCCGATTGAGCAAATGGCGGTAGGCGTCGAGCGGATGAGCCGTGAGGTAAAAGCCGAGCGCCTCTTTTTCAAGCCGCAGTTTTTCGCGCAGCGTGAGGGGCGGGACCTCGACGTACCGTTCTTCCCCGCCCCCGTCCTCAAAGAGGGTGGCTTGATCATCATTTCCTTCCCGACGCTCCGCTTCTGACAACGCTTCGTCCAACGAAGCCAACAAGACGGCGCGGTCCACCCCAAATTCATCGAAAGCACCCGCGAAAATGAGCGCTTCGACCGTCCGCCGGTTCACTTTGCGCGGAGACACCCGTCGGCAAAAATCAAAAAGCCCTTTATAGGGACCCGACTTTCTCCGCTCGATGATGTGTTCAACCGCTTGCCGGCCGACGTTCTTAATGGCGCTCAGTCCATAACGTATGCCGTCCCCGGTATTTTTAAACATCGCCTCGCTTTGATTGATCGAAGGCGGGAGCAGTCGTATGCCCTTTTTTTCCATTTCATACCGGTACTCAATGAGTTTTTCCTGATGATGGGCGACGCTCGTGAGCAACGCCGTCATGAAGGCTTCCGGTTCATGCGCTTTCAGGTAGGCGAGCCAATACGAAATCATGCTATAAGCGACGGCGTGGGACCGGTTAAAGCCGTAGTCGGCAAAGCGGACGATCCACTCGTAGACGTTTTCGGCGACTTCCCGATCGTAGCCGTTTTTCAAACAGCCTTCCACAAAATGACGGCGCTCCCGTTCGAGCACCTCCCGTTTCTTTTTGCTGACCGCCCGCCGCAAAATGTCGGCTTCACCGAGCGTGAAGCCGGCCATTATCGCCGCGATCTGCATGATCTGTTCTTGATAGACGATGATCCCGTAAGTAGGCTTCAAGACCGGTTCCAAATCCGGATGAGGGTAATGAACCGGCTTTTTTCCGTGTTTGGCGTCGATGAAGGTTTGAATGTTTTGCATCGGACCGGGCCGGTTCAAGGCGTTGACGGCGACGATGTCATCAAAGCGCGTCGGCGACAGTTTGACGAGCACGCGGCGCAAACCATCCCTTTCAAACTGAAAGACGCCGGTCGTGTCCCCCTCCCGCAACAGCTGGTACGTCAAAGGATCGTCGAGGGGAATGTCTTCCAGAGCCGGCCGGACGCCCTTTTGCCGTTCGATCTGGTCCAAAATGTTTTCAATGATCGTCAAATTGCGGAGGCCGAGGAAATCCATTTTCAACAGGCCAAGATCTTCAAGCACTTCCATCGGGTATTGCGTCACATGGCTGCCTTCCGGCCCTTCGGCGAGCGGAACGAGCTCGGTCAAAGGTTCGGCGCTGATGATGACGCCCGCCGCATGAATCGAGGCATGGCGCGGCACCCCTTCGATCAGCCGGGCCATCCGGTAAAGGCGCGCCGCCTCCTTGGAACCCGCAATCATATCGCGAAGGCGGGGGGATTCCCGATACGCCTCCTCCAGCGTCACGCCCGGTTTGGACGGGACGAGCTTGGCGATGCGGTCGACGAGCGAAAGCTCCATGCCGAGCACGCGCCCGACATCGCGCAGCGCGGCGCGGGCCGCCAGCGTTCCGAACGTGCCGATTTGCGCGACGTGCTCATGTCCGTATTTCTCGTAAACATAAGCGATGACTTCATCGCGCCGATGATCGGGAAAATCGATGTCGATATCCGGCATCGAAACCCGCTCGGGGTTTAAAAAGCGTTCGAATAGAAGGCCGTGGGCGATGGGATCCACATCCGTGATGCCGAGCGCATAAGCGACCAAGGAGCCCGCCGCCGAACCGCGGCCCGGTCCCGGCCGTATGCCTTTTTCCCTGGCGTGGCGGACGACGTCCCATACGATCAAAAAATAATCGTTAAAACCCATCTTGTCGATGACGGCCAGTTCATGCGCCAACCGCTCTTTGACCGCCTCCGTCACTTCCCCATACCGGCGCTTGACCCCTTCGGCGCACAATGCTCGCAAATAGCTTTTGGCGTCCATTCCGTCGGGAACCGGATAAGCCGGCAAGCGCGGGCGATCAAAAGAAAAATCGACACGGCAGCGGTTCGCGATCCTCTCCGTATTTTCGACGGCTTCCGGATAGGCTCCGAACAACGCTTCCATCTCAGCGGCCGGCTTTAAATAATGCTGATCGCCGGGCGCCCTCCGGCTGCGTTCTTCGAGCGTTTCTCCCGTTCGGATGCAGGCCAGGCAGTCGTGAGCCAAGGCGTCCGCTTGATCGATGTAATGGACGTCGTTCGACGCGACGAGCGGTATGCCCAACGCCGTTCCGAGTCCGACGACGGCGAGAAGCAGCTCCCTTTCCGAGACCTTGCCGTGATCTTGCAGCTCCAAATAAAAACGCCCGGAAAATCTTTCATAATAAAGGCGAGCCAGCCGTTCGGCCTCTTTCCGGTCGCCCGCTGCAAGCCGCCGTTCGATTTCGCCGTCAGGCCCCCCGGATAACGCGATGAGGCCCTCGGCGTGATCAAACACCAAGTCGCGTGCCACCCTGCCCATTCGTGCGTGTTGCACCGCCGTGCTGATTTTCACGAGATTTTGATAGCCTTTTTCATTTTCCGCCAAAAGTACGATGGACGGGCCATCATCGAGCGAATGACCGCCATTTGGGCGCCGGTCGTCGGCAAGCGGCACTTCCATGCCGATGACCGGGTGCAGACCGTGCGCTTTGCACGATTGATAGAAAGGAATGACGCCGTACATCACGCCGGTATCGGTGATCGCGAGCGAACGGAACCCCCGATCGCGGGCGGCGCGGACAAGCGCGTCGATGCGGCACGTGCTGTCGAGAAGACTGTATTCACTATGTACGTGCAGATGGACAAATCCCAATGATCGACACCTCGCTGAATCGATGCCATCCGATCGAGACCCGCCGGCCGCAGCCTGCGTCTCCGACAGTACAGCCCTTCTTCCTGTTAATCTCCATTATAAATCAACGCGCGGATGCTTCAAACCGGAATATACGGCGTGCACGTCCCATAGCATGTTAATAGTCGAGGCGGGCTGTTTCCGTTTCTTCGCGACTCCCTGCAGCTGCGGCCGATCCGAGGAGGATGCGAGATGGATTTGAAAACCTTTTCGACGATGGCGATCATGAATTTTTTCATCGCGTTCGGCGTGCTCATCGGCGGTTCGCTCGTCGGCGGCATCGGGGCGTTCCTCGTCAGCAAACCGCCGCTTTATGCGATGAACGATCTCGCAGGCAAACTCAAAATTTGGGGCGTCGTCGCGGCGATCGGAGGCTCGGTCGATACGCTGGCAGAACTGCAAAAGGGGTTCCTTGAGGGGGCTCTCGGTGAAGTCATCAAACACGTGCTCTTGATCGCTTCGGCGATGTTGGGCGCCCATGCCGCCACGATCATCATCCACTGGATCACCCGGGAGCCGTAAGATGCGAATCCCTCCTTACTATCGCCATCCCGATTGGCAGCGTTTTTTCGCCGGCATCGCCGTCGGCGCCATCATCGGCTTCTGTTTTTTCATTTTAATTTACGGGCTCATGCAGGAGCGGCAAATCGAAAAAATTCAAAGGCAACAAAACCAAATCGAGGATTTGGCGCGCGACTACCGCACGCTGATCGAAGAACGGGAGAAGGAAAACGAAGCGCTGGAAAAACAACTGCGGGTGCAGGAAATCCGCGTGGACATTCGCACGGAAAAAGAGCCGGTCGACCAAATGATCAAGCTTGAGCTAAAACAAGCGATCGCCGAACAACTTCAAGTGTTGATCACCAAAAACATCGCGGCGGTCGCCGAAAACCACGAGTTGATCTTCCGAACGATCGAAAGCCACCCGTTTGTCGTCGAGGATAAACGCTATTACTTTAAAGTCAGAACCTTGGTCGTGTTCACGGCCGTGGAGGTGGGCGTGGTGCTGACGAAGGTGGAGACCGATTACGATTAGACGTCGAACGCCTCGGCCGTCCGCTTCAAGAGCGCTTCGCGGTTTCTAACATTTTATTGACGTTTTGCCGAATTATAAGATTTTACGGCCGATTCCTAGTATAATGTGAGTGAGAAAGCTGGGAGAGGTGATCGAAATGATTATCAATCGCCGGCAAATCGCTCACGACAAAGTCCGACGCCTTGAACAAGGCTATTCCGCCTACGCGGAAACCGAGGAAGTCGCCCGTTTGATCAAAAGAGAGCTGCAAAAACGCAATATTGAAGCCATTGAAGATCAAACGCCGATCGGTTACTGGTTCTACCCAAAGGATTAAAAAACGTTTAGTAAAAGCCGACGTTTAGCGTCGGCTGCTTTGTTTAAGGGCAGGCGCCGAATGAAACCGATCTCGGCCCGACGGACGCAAGCCCGCGTTTGATCATCTGACGGCAGATTCAATAAAGCAGGCGCTATCCGCGCCCATTTTCAGTCAAGCGTTCTCACCGGTCGCCGCTTGAACGAGCTCGGCGAGCACGCGATCCGCTTCCTCCCAAGAGTAGACCGTCGCGCCGGCCGCCATCGGATGGCCGCCGCCTCCGAACTTGGCCGCGATCGCATTGACGACCGGGCCTTTGGAGCGCAGCCGGACGCGGATTTGATCGCTTTCTTCGATGAAAAAGACCCAAGCCTTAATGCCGGCGACGTTGGAGAAGCTGTTGATGAGCTGCGACGCCTCCTCCGGGCTGACGCCGTACGACGACGTCAAATCGAGCGGAAGGCGCATGTGGCCCACGACGCCCGCGACCATTTCAAAGTGCGCCAAAATGTAACCGTTTAACCGGATGAGCGGCAAGGTCACTTCGTAGAGCTTATCGTGCAAGGCTTGGCGGTCGAACGGCTTTTCGACGAGTTTCGCGGCCGTTTTAAACGTCGTCGGAGTCGTATTGTTAAAAAGAAAGCGGCCGGTGTCGCCGACGATGCCCGCATACAGAAGCCGCGCCGCTTCGGGAGACATCACGAGGTCGGGTTTATAGTCATAAAGCTCGGCGATCATCTCGCTCACCGAACTCGCCTCAGGTTTGACCCACATGACATCCCCGTACGGATCTTCGTTCGGATGGTGGTCGATCTTGATCAAAAAATCGCCGTTCATGTAACGCCCGTCGCTCACCCGCTCTCGGTTCGCGGTATCGCAAACGATGACGAGCGCCCCCTCATAGGCGCTGTCGGGCACATCGTCCATCCGGTTCAAAAACATGAGGGATTCCGTTTCTTCGCCGGTGACGTACACCCGTTTATTCGGATAATTGTCCTTAATGAGGCAGGCGAGCCCGCCTTGCGATCCGAGGGCATCGGGATCGGGACGGACGTGGCGGTGGATGATGATCGTCTCATATCTCTCAATGGCTGCAAAAATTTGATCTTTCATACCTATCACCTCTTTCAAAAACCGGCCGTTCGCATTTCCCGGCTAAAACCGTTACAATAAAAGTAAACAACCCATGAAGCCATATCAAAACATGGAGGTTCCGACATGCCGTCATTGATCATATTGATCATTTTATCGCTTGTCATGTTTTGTTTCTACCGGGTGCGGGCCATGAAAATCCGCGAACCGTATCGCAAAAAATATACGACGGCCAAAGCGAGCGTCGGACTCGGCGCGTTCCTGCTTTTCTTCGGCGCCAACCGCTTGTTCATCCGCCCGACCGCCGTCACCGCAATCATCTGCGGCATCTTCATTCTGTATGGCCTGTTCGTCATCCTTTACAGTTTTCGCGAGCTGAAGTATTATTTGCCGAAAGTCGTTGAAGAAGCGCGCAAAACATCGGTCAATAACGGTCGATGAATTGGGCCAGGATAAACGCTTTGCCGACGGTTTGGTCATTGTGGTACATTTCGATGTCGACCTTGCCGTAGCGCCTCGTCACATCGAGAATTTTCGGACGGATGTCGATGACGCTGTCGATTTGGACCGGTTTGATGAAATAAAGGGTGATGTTTTCCACGACGACGTCGCCCTTTTTCTGTTTTCGCAGCAGCCGCCCGGCCACCGCCGCAACGACCGTCGCTGCCGCTCCGTGCGACAACGTGCCGAGATGGTTCGTCATCTGCGGAGCGACCGTAAATCGAAACAAATCGCCGTCTTCCGTCAACTGGGCGGTGATCAAATCGTCGATCGTCTCCCCGACTTGCGGCTGTTTTTGGATCATTTGCATCGCCTTCAAAACGTCCTGCCGGGTGATGATGCCGAGCAGATTTTTCGCTTCCCCGACGACCGGCAGGCATTCGATCCCTTCCCAGATCATCCGATGTGCGGCGGCCGCCACCGACGTCGACAGGCCGACGGTGATCGGGTCTCTCGTCATGACTTTTTCAATCGGCGCCTCTTCTTCCTGTCCGATGATGTCCTTTGCCGTGACGATGCCGTGCACGCGGCGGTCCCGGTCGATGACCGGATAACGGCTGTGCCCGGTTTCCTCATTCAGGCGGCGCCATTCCCGGACGGTGTCGTCCTTATAAAGGTAAAAGGTGTCTTCGAAGGGAATCAAGATGTCCGACACATGGATGATTTCTTTTTTAATGAGCCGGTCATATATGGCGCGGTTGATCATGGCGGCGGTCGTAAAGGTGTCGTAAGAGGTCGATATCACCGGCAGGCGCAGTTCATCGGCGAGCCGCTTCACCTCATCGCTCGCGTCAAAACCGCCGGTGATGAGCACCGCCGCCCCCGCCTTCAAAGCATATTCATGCGCCTTATCGCGGTTGCCGACGATCAAAAGGCCTCCGGCTTCGACGTAACGCATCATGTCTTCCAATCTCATGGCGCCGATGAAAAAGCGGTGCAGCGTTTTATGCAACCCGTCCCGTCCGCCGAGCACCTGCCCGTCGACGATGTTGACGACTTCGGCAAACGTCAGTTTTTCGATGTTTCCCTTGTGCTTTTTTTCAATGCGGATCGTCCCGACCCGCTCGATCGTGCTCACGTAGCCTTGGTTTTCCGCCTCTTTGATCGCGCGGTAGGCCGTCCCTTCGCTGACGCCGAGATCCTTCGCCACTTGACGGACCGAGATGCGATCGCCGATCTCAAGGCGTTTGATATAGTCTAAAATTTGTTCATGCTTGGTCCGCAACCCGTTCACCGCCTTTCGGAATGGTCATGAATGAAGGCGCCGTTGCCAAAAACGGCGATCGGTTGTCCAACGAAAGAAGCCAAAGGCCCCGTCTTCGCCCGGGCGCCCATAAGAAAAAGCGGATCGGAGCTGTCGATCCGCTGGACTTCCCCTTTTACAGCTCGATGCTTTCCCCTGAGGCGAGCACCTTGCCGCGCCCGTTCAACTTGCTGACAAAAGCGATGGGGTCTTGCTCGATGACCGGGAACGTATTGTAGTGAATCGGCACGACGGTTTTCGCCTTCACCCATTCGGCGGCAACGAGCGCGTCTTCCGGTCCCATCGTATAGTTGTCGCCGATCGGCAGGAATGCGAGGTCGATGTCGTAGCGCTCCCCGAGCAGTTTCATGTCGGAGAATAAAGCGGTGTCGCCGGTATGGTAGATCGTTTTGCCGTCAATTTTCAAGAGAAGGCCGCCCGGCATGCCGGTGTAAATGATTTGGCCGTTTTCGTCGGTGTAACTTGAGCCGTGAAAAGCGAGCGTGTATTGAACGCGGCCGAAATCGAAGTTGTAACCGCCGCCGATCGACATGCCGTGGGCTTTCAGTCCTTTGCTTTGCGCATAGTCCGCCAGTTCGGCAACGGCGACGATCGTCGCATCATGCTTTTGCGCCAGATCAAAAGCGTCACCGACGTGGTCGTTATGGCCGTGCGTGAGCAAAATATAATCGAGTTTCGGCAAGTCGTCGGGTTGAATGGTGCATTGGCCGTTGCCGGTGATGAACGGATCGATGATGAGGTTCGCCTTCGCCGCTTCAATAAGCACGACGGAGTGGCCATGGTACGTGACCTTCATCGCGCATCCTCTCCCTTACAGATATTTTCCGTTATTAATAATATAACCAAGCCTTCTCGTACATTTCAATCAAATCAGGGTGAAGCAGGGTGTTCGGCTTTAAGACGACCTTTTTTCCGTGCTCATAAATGTTTTGATCGATGTCTTTCCCGAAGCTGTCGAGGGTGTGCAGCACGCCTGTGGTCAAATATTTCGTCGGCACGTCTTTCAACCGGATGTCATCGATTTTGAATGGATGCCGAGCCGCCAGGACGAATCCCCAATCGCCGAAGCTCGGCACGTCGACGTGCAGGTTTTGCGTGTATAATCCCGTCGCCTTCACCGTCTTGTCGATCGTCCAGTAAACCTTTCTTGCAAACGTCGGACTGGTCGCCTGAACGACGAGGGCGCCGTCCCGGGCGAGATGGTTTCGGGCCAGCGCATAGAATTCTTCGGTGTACACTTTATTCAGATTGGTATTGTTCGGATCGGGAAGGTCGATGATGATGACGTCATAAATGCGGTCCGCCTTTTTCAGAAATTGAAAGGCATCTTGATTGATCACGCGGACGCGCGGGTTGCTCAACGAATGGCGATTGACGGACGTCAGCAGCGGATTCGTCTTTGCCAGGTTCGTCATCGCCGGATCGAGATCGACCAATGTGATCGAACGGATGCTTTTATATTTGAGGAGTTCGCGGGCGGCGAGGCCATCCCCGCCCCCCAGGATCAACGCCTTTTTGGGATGGGCGGCGAGGGCGACCGCCGGATGGACGAGCACTTCGTGATAGCGGTATTCGTCGGCCGAACTGAACTGCAGGTTGCCGTCGAGAAACAGGCGCGTATCGCCCTGCTCCTTCGTGATCACGATGCGTTGATATTTTGAGGTCTCGCTAAAAACGATCGGATCGCGATAAAGTTTTTGTTCGAAACTAAAGGCCGTCTCATCTCCGAAAAAGACCCCGGCGACGAGGATGACGCCGATAACCGCCCCCGCCGCCAGCCAACAGCCTCTTTTTTTCATTTCGGCTCGGAACGTCCAAAAGATCCAAAACGCCACGGCCAAATTGACACAGGCGACAAGAAAACCGGTTTTCACAAGTCCGAAAGCGGGACGCAGCCAAAAGGCGAACAACACCCCGCCGATCAGTCCACCCGCGTAATCGGAGAAAAGCACGCGCGCCGTGCTGCGATGGATCGCCTCCCCAATCTCGTTGGCCTTGCGGATCAAAATCGGCAATTCCAAGCCCGTCAGCGCGCCGACCGCCGTCACCGCGGCATACAAAAAGAGCGCATCGGAGCCCTCCGGCAAATAGGCGGTGACGCCGAAGAGCAAAAACGGCGCAAGGCCGCCGATTAAAGCGACGGCGTATTCCACCGCGATAAAAGCAGGAATCAACCGCTTCATCACTTTTTCGCTCAGAAAAGCACCGATGCCCATGCCGGTCAGAAATAAAGAAATGGTGAGCGTGTATTGCGTGACCCCGTCCCCCAATATGTATGAGCCGAGCGCACCGAACAACACTTCAAAGACGATGCCGCAAATGGAGACGATCCCCGACGCCCAATACAAACATTTGGTCTGTTTCATCTTTAACCGTTGGTCCATAAAGGTTTCCCCTTGCCGAAAACGGATGAACTTTCGGAAGCCGTCAGCCGTTGGTTAACCTCCGCCGCGGGCTCCTCCTTAGGTGATCGATGCCCCGATGACGAGGCCGAGGCCGACCGATACCGCAAACGAAATGATGCCGACGGCGAGGTTCCCTTCTTTCAATTTTTCCTGTACGGAAAATTTCGGCGTCAACCATTCCAAGAGAAAATAGACGAGGATTTCGAGGATGACGCCAAGCCCGCCCCAGAGCAGCGTGACGGTCACGGTTTCCCCTTCAAGTATGGCAAACAAAAGCACGATGCTGATGCCGATGATTTTTCCGGCGACCGAGACGGCCACCGCCGCATTGCCGCCGGCGATTTCATCCCAATCCTTATACTTGGTCGTCACGAGTTCAAACAGCACGACGCCGATGAACACGATGACGGCGGAGACAAGAAAATACAACAAAGTGAGGTACAGAGCGTCCACACATGTCCCTCCTCGCGGATGATCGTTTTTATACATCGAATGACGGCGGTTTTCTTTTTCAAGCGAACGGGGTTATTTCCCCTCTTCGGGGCCGCCGCCCCGGAACGGCGTCGAACGGAAGAGCGGAATGGAGCCGGGCCCCTTATAATGCCCGCCGGACTGGTTATAGCCGCGATAACAGCCGCCCGTCATCTGACAGCGCCAGCTTTGCCGATGCCGCCAATCGTGCGTATCCAAAAGTTGGTCAAGCAGATAATACGACAAGAGCCCGTCAAAAAAACTAGGTTGATAGTTATCGCGCACAAAATCATATGGAGCGACTTCGATGTCGGTTTTGTTCGGATCATCCTTGTTCGGCATGAGGGTGACAAAATAATCGTCATACACGAGCACTTGTTTATCGTTGACGACCTTCGAGACGCGCTCCGGCCGCTTCGCTTTTTCCAACGTTTTCGCCACTTCAGAAAGCGGTTTGTCGGCGATAAAAATTTTGGCGACCTCCTCCGGATCGGCGCTGCTTCTCACCGTATCGGCGATCTCGTATTTGTCTTCAATGATTTCCAAAATCGAGGGGCCGAAAAAAGAACAGGCCGCAAGCACCCATGAAGCGGTAAAGAGCAAAAGAATCAGCTTCACTTTCAACGCCCGTCTCCCCCCTTCATATCCACATGAAGCCGCGGGCGCTCAAACCGGGCGGCCCATCCCCCCGGATCAAGCGCCCGCCCGCTCCAACGACGCCCATCGCAGCGCCGCCCCGGCGGTCATTCTTTTCCAAGCTGCTTCTTTAGGCGCTCCAATTCTTCATCCACGCTGTTTTTTTCCAGTTTTTCAAATTCTTCATCCAGGCTGCGATTGGCGGCGCGTAAATCTTCGCTCGTTTCCGCCTCGGCCTCAAACCGCAGTACTTTCTCTTCCATGCGCTCGAAACCGCTCTTCGCCTCATCCGAACCGATCGAGGAGAGGCTGCGGTTGATTTTGACCTTCGTTTTTGCCGATTCGGCCCGGGCTTTCAAGGAGTCTCGCTTCAATTCCATCTCTTGATACTCGGCCTTCATTTCCCGCAACTTATGTTTCAAATCTTCGACGTCCGCTTTGGCCCGCTCCCATGACTCTTTCAAAGTGGCGGCTTGAGATTCATGAAGTTTTTTATCTTCTAGAGCGCGGCGGGCCAAGTCTTCATCACCGGCTTCCAACGCCTTAATCGCTTGGGACTGGCGCTTTTCGACGAGTTTCTGGGCTTCCGTATATTTTTTGTGCAGCATCTTTTCATTGGCCATTTGCTTGGCGACCGCGGTTTCCGCTTCACGGATATCCTCCGCCATGTCGCGCATGAATTGGTCGAGCATTTTGACGGGATCTTCGGCTTTGTCCAACAAGGCGTTCAATTCGGCGGCCATGATCGTCTTGACCCTTTTGAAAAGCTTAAACATAAACATTCCTCCTCAAAGAATGTTCCCAGGTTTTATTTGCTTCCGGCAATGATCGAAAATTCGTATTCATCCGCCGTCCAACCTTTGGAGACCTCGATATCGCCTCCCCATATTTCCACGGCCAAATACACGTCGTCGTCTTCATTGGAAAAATCGAAATAACGAACCTTTTGGCCGGTGAGATGGAGGTTCCGGCCCTGTCCGGTGACGTTGGCCGTCCCCTTTTCATCCAAGTAAAACGTGATGCCGTCCAGTTCCAGCTTTTTCGGAATCGGTTCTTCAATTTCATAATGGATCTTTTCAAACACCGATATTTCCAAATCATCGTCCATTTCCACGGAAAGCCAAAGGGTTCGCTCCCCGCCTTCCAGTTGATATTCATGCCATATAAATCCTCGGTCGTTAAAGGTGATCTTGCCGACCACTTGGTAATCCGCCAGTTCATACGTTACCATGTCGCCGACGCGTAAATTCATCAGCGTCCGCTTTTCGATTTCCGGCTCATTGTCTCTCTTGAATAGCCGGGAAAACCACCCCACGGTCATCACCTCTATTCTCACATTTTACTACGGTTTACGTACATGAACATCTAAAGGTTTCAACGCGTTGTCTTGTTCCTTGCGCAAGCGGTCGGCCGTTTCAAAAGAAATATATCCCCCATTTAAAATAAAATATGATATGTTTAAGAGGTAAAGTTACGAGGAGGGATGGCATGTGTCATCGCGCTTAAAACGCTTCACCGACTGGTTGAAAGAGGAAGATATCGACTTCGCGTTTGTGACCGATCCGACGAATGTATTTTATTATACCGGCTTCATGTGCCATCCGCACGAACGCGTCTTGGCGCTCGTCGCTTTTCCCGAGGCGGAGCCCTTTTTGTTTTGCCCGTCGCTGGAAGTGCGGCAAGCCAAAGCGTCGGGATGGCCTTATGACGTCATCGGATATAACGACGACGAAAATCCGTGGGAGAAAATCCGCCGCGCCCTTGCCGACCGGGGGATTGGCCAAAATGTGACGGTGGCCATCGAGACCGACACGTTGCCGTACGGACGGTCGGAAGCGATTAAACGGTTTGCGGAATCCGTCCGCTTCGTCTCCGCGGAAGGCACGATCAACGCCCAGCGGCTGATTAAAGACGAAGCCGAACTCGCCAGCCTGAAAAAGGCCGCCGAGCTCGCCGACTATGCGGTTCAAATCGGAAAAAACGCGATAAAAAAAGGGAAAACGGAGCAAGCGATCGTCGCCGAAATCGAATATGAATTAAAAAAGCGCGGGGTGGAAGGCATGGCGTTCACCACCATGGTGCTCGTCGGCCAGAACAGCGCCTTGCCGCACGGGGTCCCCGGTGACCGGCAAATCCGCGAAGGCGACTTCGTGCTGTTCGATCTCGGCGTCATCGCCGACGGCTACTGTTCGGATATTACGCGCACGTTCGTCTACAAACACGCCTCGGACGAACAAATCGCCATCTACGAAACGGTGCTGAAAGCGGAAGAAGCGGCGATCCGGGCGGCCACGGCCGGCACCGTCATCGCGGATGTGGACCGCACCGCGCGAAGAATCATCACCGATGCCGGTTACGGCGAATACTTTACCCACCGCGTCGGCCACGGCCTTGGCCTCGGCGCCCACGAAGCTCCGTCCATGAGCGGCGACAATCTCGATGTCATCAAAACGGGAATGGTGTTCACGATCGAACCCGGCATCTATGTGCCGGAGATCGGCGGCGTCCGCATCGAGGACGATATTTACGTCGGCGAAGCCGGCCCCGTCTGCCTGACAAGTTTCCCGAAACAATTGGAAATTATTCCTTAACCATAAATGGGGCTGTCCCGTAATCACGAAAAAGGATGCGGTCGGCCCCATTTGGCATCACGATTAAGAAATGAAGGGCTGACTCCGAAAGCCGCCGAATGGCGTCCTTTGAGCCAGCCCCTTTTCTTATGTTCCGCCCGTTCCGGCAAAAATTCGCTCATGAAAACGAGAACCGATCTGAAATTTTTTCGCTCCGTTTTCTGCGCTCGATGAACATGATCAAGCGAAGGCATCGTACGGAACCTCGGTTTTCCTATAAAAAATGGAGGGCCGCTTCAGCCCGCCCTCCGTTTTCCTTGTCAAACATGTTGTTTCAAAAGGTCTTCGGCATCTTTGTATTCCAAACCGTGCGCTTCGGCGACCGCCTTATAGGTGACATAGCCGTCCAGCGTGTTCACGCCCCGGAGCAAGGCGGGATCTTCCAGGCAGGCGCGCACATAGCCTTTTGAAGCGATGCGGACGGCATAAGGCACCGTCACGTTGGTGAGCCCGATCGTGGAAGTTCTCGGCACCGCGCCCGGCATGTTCGCGACCGCGTAATGAACGACGCCGTGCTTCACATACGTCGGATCGTCATGGGTCGTAATCCGGTCGGTCGTTTCGAAAATGCCGCCTTGGTCGATCGCCACGTCAACGATGACCGAACCGTCGCGCATGGACCGGATCATGTCTTCCGTGACGAGCTTCGGCGCTCTCGCCCCCGGAATGAGCACCGCCCCGATGACGAGATCGGATTCCGCCACCGATTCCGCAATGTTCACGGGGTTGGAAATCAACGTGTGAACAGCGTTGCCGAATATGTCGTCGAGCTGGCGCAGCCGGTCGGGATTCAAGTCGATGATCGTCACATCCGCGCCGAGTCCGATGGCGATTTTTGCGGCGTTCGTTCCGACCGTCCCGCCGCCGATGATCGTCACTTTCCCCGGTCTGACGCCCGGTATCCCGCCGAGCAAAACGCCTTTTCCCCCGTACGGCTTCTCCAGAAATTGGGCCCCGATTTGCGGCGCCATACGGCCGGCCACTTCACTCATCGGTGTCAAAAGCGGAAGCGTGCGATTTTCCAGCTGTACCGTTTCGTAGGCGATCGCGACCACTTTTTTGTCGAGGAGCGCCCGGGTGAGCTCGGGTTCCGGAGCCAAATGCAAATAAGTAAACAAAATAAGGCCTTCGTGAAAATATTTGTACTCCTCGGGAATCGGTTCTTTGACCTTCATGACCATCTCTTGGGCCCAAACATCTTCGGCCTTGTCGACGATCTTCGCTCCGGCCTTCTCATATTGGTCATCCGTAAATCCTGAACCGGCGCCGGCATCTTTCTCGACAAAGACTTCGTGGCCGGCTTCCACCAAGTGAACGACACCCGCGGGCGTCAGCGCGACCCGGTTTTCATTGTTTTTGATTTCTTTGGCTATCCCAATACGCATGGGGCTACCCCTCCTCTACCTCTACTGTCTGCTTGTCCGCTTTCCCTGCCGCAAGTTGGGGAAAAAGCGCGAAACCCCTTACAAATGTAATGTACGCCTTTTAAAAATAATTTTCAAGATTGATGAAAGACAAACTTCAACCGCCGTTTAGCTCGTGGCGGAATCGTCTTCGAAGCGGGGGCGGAAGCGGTTGACGACATCAACCGCTCCCGTCAGATCGAGCACCGATCCCGTGATCATCTCGGCGGCGTCTGAGCACAAAAACAAGATGGCCCGGGCGATGTCTTCTCCCGTCACGGAACGGCCAAACGGCGTTCGCTTGCGGGCGAGCCGCCGCGCCTGTTCCGCCGTCGCTTCCTTCATGTCCGGCAATATCAGGCCGGGCAAAATCATATTGGCTGTAATGCCGTGCTCGGCCTCTTCCAACGCGATCGTGCGCGTCAATGAAACGAGCCCGACTTTCGCCGCCGCAAACGCCCCGCGGTCGATCCATCCCGGGGCATCGTCGGCGTTTTGAAATCCGAACGTCACAATCCGGCCGAAACGCTGCCGCCGCATGACCGGAATCACCCGCTTCCCCAGGCGGAACACCGCCGTTAAATTGCCGTGCAAAACGTCCAGCCATTCCGCCTCGCTGAGATCCACCAATTTTTTGCGTTCAAAGATAAAAGGTCCCGCGTTGTTGATCAAAAAATCCACGCGGCCGAAGCGCTCCATAGAAAGCCGAAACAAACGCTCAATGTCTTCCGCCCGCGTGACGTCGCCTTGGACGACGAGGAGACGGTCGGCCGCCTCTTTCCAATCGGTTTTCAAGCGCTCCGCCGCACCCGCGTCGCTGCGATAATTCACGGTGACGGCGAAGCCTTCGCGCAAAAAAGCATCCGTTACAGCTCGCCCGATCCCTTTTGTGCCGGCGGTTATGAGAGCGTGACGCACCCTTTCACCCACTTTCGTCCGTTTTTATTATGCACACATCAAGCGGCATGATATGAATCCGCAGCAAGAGGAAGCCCGTCGCTTTGAAGCGGAGGCGCAGCGTTTCTGCCCATCGGAGCCTCAATTCCCTGCCGGTCGGGCGCCTTCCGAGCGCCGTTCTTCAAACCATCGATTGATATGGGCGATGGCGGACGCCATCCGTTTCGGATCCTGAAAGCTCGGCAATTCCGCGAGCAACGCTTGTTTCGGCGGTTGGATTCCCTCGCCCTTCTTTTGGAGCAGCATGATGCTTTTCGCCACTTCTTTGTTTTTAAAAATCGACAGCGGCAGCTGCAGGAACCCCAAGATATGCGCTTCATCCTTGATGAGCTTGTGCAGGCGTTTGTCGCGATCGCTTTCAAACAAGTTGTTCGGCACCAAAAACAACAAGTAGCCGCCGGGCTTGGCATGATTTAAGCCCTTTTCGATGAACAGAAAATGGGCAAACGGGCGCCCTTCTTGGGCTCCGAGTTGAAAGTTTTTGGCGTTTTCGTCATCGGGATAATAACCCACGGGCAGATCGGCAACGATGAGATCGACCGGATCGATGAGGAGCGGGCGCAGGCTGTCTTGGTGGTACAGTTCGATTTCATGCTGTTGCAAATCGGCGTTGGCCGCCGCCAATTTGACGAGCAACTCGTCGACTTCGACGCCGAAAGCGGCGCCGATCTTGCGCTCCGTTTGATTGAGGAGCGCCGTCAGCAGGTTGGCGGTGCCGACGGCAGGGTCAAGAACGCTATACCCGTCGGGCAGCCGCAATTGATTGACCAAATAAGCCATAAACAGGGCGACGGCGTCGGGCGTCATCTGGTGATGCGCTTGCACGCCGCCTTTCATGCCTTTTAAAAGCGCAAGCTGCATCGCCCGCCGCACCTCTTCGGGCGTCGTCTTTAATTTATAAAGAGGGGCGTAAAGCTTCTCGAGTTCTTCGCGCGGCCCGTATTGAATCTCCATTGAAGCGATGTTTTCCGCGGTGAAATATAAACCATCCAAATAGGTCGTGGATTCTTTTTCAGCAATCATCGAGGCTGATTCGTCCAGCACTTCGAACCAGCGGGTCGTCACATCTGAGGAGCTCATCCAAGTTCCCTCCCGTATCAGTCATCCTCCCTAAATCATACAAAAAACGGCGGGCCGTGACAAAGCAACGGACCCGCATCCATTGATCATATCGCATTTAACCTTATGCCATACATCCGCCCCGCGGCGCCGGTCATGAAAACGGGTTGTAAAAACGCGTCTTATCGTGGAAAGTGATGAGAAGGGACAAAACAAAGATGAGCCCCATGACGCCCAAAGCGAGATAATCCCGCCTCGCAAACGGACGGGCGCTGTACCAAGTGCGCCGCTTCTTTTTTCCGAAACCGCGCAAGGCCATCGCGTTCGTGATCGTTTCTATCCGATCCAGGCTGGTGAAGATGAGCGGAAAAAGGATCGCCAGCGCGTTTTTGACCCGTTTCGGCAATTTTTCCTTCCTGGACAAATCGACGCCGCGCGCCTGTTGGGCATGGGCGATGGTGCGGAAATCGCGCTGAATGTCGGGAATGTAGCGCAAGGCGAGCGCCACGGAAAAAGCGATCCGGTAACTGACGCCGATCCGGTTGAGCGACGCCGCAAATTCGCTCGGATGCGTCGTCACGATAAAAAGAAGGGCGGCGGGCAAAACGGTCAAATATTTCATCGTGATATTCAGCTGGTAAAAGAGCTGTTCAAGCGTGACGTCATAGTGTCCGGGCAAAGGGAACAGCACGTGTTTCGTCCCGTAAATTTTCACGCCTTCTTGCGGCGAAAAAAGATAGATCGCGATGTCGTTCAAAGCTAAAAACACGAGAATGAAAATGAGGATGAAGGAAATTTCGGCCACCCTCACCTTTGAAATTTTAAAAACGGCGACGCTCGCCAAGAAGAAAAAGGCCAACACCCGCGTATCATACGTCAGCATGGCGGCGCCCGACCACATGAAGAAACATAGGAGCTTCGTCGCCCCGGTCAAGCGGTGAATCGGGGAGTCCCTCTCAATATACGACAACATCTTTGCGTTCATGCCCTCTCGCCTCCTTATCGTAGGCGATAAATCGCCGGACAAACTCCACAGGATCGCCGATGCCGGCCCGCACTGCCAGCTCAAAAAGAGAAGTGGTCCGCAAGTTCGCCCGCCGCATCACATCCGGATCGGCGAGAACGCGGACGGCCGACTCGTCAGCGATGACGCGCCCGTCCGCCATCACGATCGCACGCGGCGTATATTCCAGCATGAGGTGCATGTCGTGCGTGATCATGAGAATCGTGATCCCGCGGCGGTTCAACTCCGTCAAAAACTCCATGATTTCCGTATAATGCCGAAAATCTTGTCCCGCCGTCGGCTCGTCCAGAATGAGGATCTCCGGTTCAAGCGCCAGCACCGACGCGATCGTCGCCCGCTTTTTTTGGCCAAAACTGAGCGCGGCGATCGGCCAATGGCGAAACGGCCAGAGACCGCAAATTTTAAGCGTTTTTTCAACCCGTTCTTCGATCTCTTGATCGGAAAACCCTCTGGCCACAAGTCCCAAAGCGACTTCATCAAAAAGCATTTGTTTTGAGATCATATGGTTCGGATTTTGCATGACCAGTCCGATCTTCAGCGCGCGTTCCTTGATCGTCGCGGCGGTCATGTCTCGGCCGTCCACGACGATTTCGCCGGAGTCCGGCTTTTCAAAACCGCAGATCAGTTTGGTGAGCGTCGATTTGCCCGCGCCGTTTTTCCCGACGAGGCTGACCATTTCGCCTTTTCCTATAGAAAAAGAAACGCCGTGGATGACTTCACGGCCGGGCGCATAGCCAAAGCGGATATCTTTGAGTTCCAAGACCGGCGGCGCTTTCGGCTTTTCGGCGGGCGAATCGATGGCTTCATACCAGCGATACAGCCGCTCTCTCACCAGGTTCATCTCCATCGCGTCGAGACGGGCCGGGCGCATCGCCGGGGTCACCTCGCAGCCGGCGTATTTTAATGCTTTGACATAAAGAGGCTCCCGTATGCCGTTTTCCTCTAATGCCGAAGAAGCCAACACTTGATCGGGAGCGCCTTCGGCGACGATGCGCCCGTCGTTCATGACCACAATCCGGTCGACGTGGGCGTTCAAGACATCTTCAAGGCGATGCTCGATGATCACGACGGTCGCCTTCATCTCTTTTTGTATGCGGTCGATGAGGGCCATGGCCCGCTTCCCTGCGGCGGGATCCAGATTGGCCAAAGGCTCATCGAAAAGCAAAATGCGGACGCGATCCACCATCACCCCGGCGAGCGCCGTCCTTTGCTTTTGGCCCCCGGACAACTGATGCACGGAAGCCAAAAGATGCTGCTCCATCTCGACCGCCCTGGAAGCTTCCTCGACGCGGGCGACCATTTCGCTTTGGGGCAGGCCGTCGTTTTCCAAGGCAAAGGCGATATCTTCTCCAACGGTGATTCCGACGAACTGGGCGTCGGGATCTTGCAAAACCGTCCCAACCATTTTGGAAAGCGCGTAAATGCCCTTTTCTTTCGCCTCTTGGCCGAGGATTTTCAGACTCCCGGTGACCTCACCCTTATAGGAAAACGGGATCAAACCGTTCAGGCAATGGGCCAACGTGCTTTTCCCCGACCCTGAAGGGCCGACGATCACCACTTTTTCCCCTTCATAGATCGTTAAATTGATGTCGTATAGCGTCGGCTGCGCTTGGCTGCGATATTTAAATCCGAAGTGGTTGAATTCAATCACGGGTTTTGCCATCGTTCTCTCCTACCAAAAACCGATTCGTCTTAAAAGATGATCCGGAAGCGGATTTTCAATCCCAACAAAAAGGCATGGATAAAGCCGCACGGATGCGCGGCTTGACTTCTTTGAATGGGCACGCGAAAAGCGGCCACACATAAAACCTTTCAAAAACGGACGGCGATCATTCTTTTTCAAGGCTTCCGCTTTTGCTCCGCGTTTTGGCATAGCCGAACAACAACAGCGTGCCGATGACCCCGACGGTGATCATATTGGCGATGCCGGCGACGAGGCCTTGCAGATAAACTTTGTTCGCCGGTTCCGCATAAATGAGAATATCAAGCGTCGGCGCGATCAGGAACCAGCCGACGGCTTGGGCGACGACTTGCACAATATTAAAAAGGACGATCTTTTTCACGCCGAATTCGCCTTCATCGATCTTGATTTTATTGGATGAAAGGCCGATGAAAAGCCCGACGAGCGCGGAAACGATGACCCAGCTCCACCACGGCGAGCCGTACATGATGAGATCTTTTAATGCATGTCCGATGAGTCCGATCAAGGCCCCGGCGACGGGACCGAACAGCACGGCCATTAAAGCAAGAAAAGCATAAGACGTCTCAATCGTTGTATTCGGGACGCCCGTCGGTATGGAAACAAATCTTCCCAAAATGACGAACACGGCGGCGCCGATCCCGATCGCGACGATCGTTTTGATGGACAATTTTTCCCCCTGCATGGCGTTTCCTCTCCTATCAATCCTTGAATCTATAATTTTTTTGAATCTATATTTTACAAATGGATATGCGCCAATCCTTGCCATTGCCGATGCCGTTTGCGTCTGCGAACGAGCCTTGGTTGATGGCGACACCCACATTGTCTAATGAATTGACATAAACGATGGGTTCACCGACACGCGTATCGCTGAACGTGCGGCCGAACGTCATCGTCTCTTTATACACCTCACGGACGCGATGATAAATGGCGACTTCCAAACGGTCGCCATAATGGATCCCCGCATCTTTGAGAAGGCGGCGATGAATATTTGTCCAAAGATTGCCAAAGCGAATATCGAGGACATCGATGTTCCCGACGATGCGCCCGTCTTTTATACAAGCTTCCGCTACGGGCAGTTCAACCAACGAATCGATGGCCACCGCCGGTCCGAGCTGCGCAAAAGCGATTTGCCGCGCGGCCAGCCGTGCCCCCGTATAGGCGTAGATGTCCCGGCCGTGAAACGTATAAGAATATTCGGAATCGGGACGGCGGTTCGCCCTTTCGTCGATCATGCGCGCGGCTTCAATCCCTATGAATTTTTTCAAATGAGTCAGCGTCCCGTTGTCCGGCGTGATCACATAATGCCCGGCAGCCGTTCGCACAGCAACGCTGCGGCGTTCCGAGCCGACCCCCGGATCCACCACGGAAACAAAGACGGTGTCCTTCGGCCAATAAGAAATCGTCTGGTAGAGGCGGTAAGAAGCCTCCCAAATGTCATATTGCGGAATATCATGGGTCAAATCGAAAATCCGAACGGAAGGGTCCACCGAATTGGCGACGCCGTACATGGCGCAGACAGCTCCGTCGCTTCGACCGAAATCCGATTGCAAAACCAATAGTTTGTTCCCTTGATCTTCACCGGCGTTGCGCCCATCCTTTGCTTCTAGCATGTTTACCCCCTGCTGTCTTTGATCATGCCCGTCAGCTTATCTCCCGCGGGCATTGCGATTCTTGCTGCATATAGGCAAGTTCAGAAATAATGTTTATTTCTTTATTGTTTTTATTAAATAAAATACAGAAAACGTGAAAAAAATGCAATCCCCATCTGCTCCTTTTTCACATAAAAGAAAAGGGCGTCGGCGGCGGATCCCGGGAAATGAAAAAGCCGACCGCGGGACGGTCAGCTTTCCGAGTCATACGGCTCATAATTCACTCTGTGACGGATGACGCCCCGTTGCTCTTTTCCCCCGGAGTCGCCTTTGGGCTGTTGGCCGTCTTTTCCGCCCGTTCCGGTGACGATCGCTTGCAGCTTTTCGACGGCCTGGGGCGCCAGATCAAGCAGTCTTTCGTATATATGGGTGCTGTTGTCCAAATGAATCGTTTTCACGCCGCCGGGACCGACGATGAGAAAAGCGATCGGCGTGATCGAAACGCCGCCCCCGGATCCGCCGCCGAAGGGCAGGCTCGACCCGGAACCGGAACCCGAGGCATCCGAATCCTCATAACCGCCGCTTTGTCCTTGGCCGTTCATTTGAAATTCGCTGCCGCCCGCCGCAAATCCGAATCCGACTTTCGACACCGTCAAAATGACATTTCCGTCAGGGGTTTCGATCGGATCGCCGATGATCGTGTTCACATCGGTCATTTCTTGCAGGCTTTCCAAAGCCGTTTTCATTAAGCCCTGTATGGGATGTTCCGACATGTCCCGCCATGCCTCCCTTTCCTTAGTTTCGCGATTCGGCAAGCTGTGAGGATAGCTTGCCCGAGGCGAACGGATATCATGCAGCGGAGATGGGTCCGAAACGCCGGCGCCCCGTAAATCGGCCGGACGTCTATCAGGGGCTGGTCCATCCGGGGACCCAGACCGCCGAGACAGGCGAGCACGTTCGCCTTCAGCGTCCAAATGACGCCTGCGGTGAATGCCGTTGCGGCCGCATCCTCCAGTCCGATGGACGTCGCCCAGTACAATTTTTTGACGCGAAGCGCGGCAATAAACGAGCGAACGGCTTCTCCTTCCCGCCATGTTTTCCGCAAACGTTTCAGCCAACCGGCGGCCTGCCGTTCGCGCCGCGCTTGTTCCCGCTCCTGTTTCCGCCCGACGCCGTTTTTTTGTTTAAACATGGACACGAACGAGGGAAAGCGTCCGGACGGGTCGGGATATTGAAAAACAGCCAAGCGGATGCCAAACCACTTGATGCGGACTTGCGCGAAATCGCGCCCGTTGCCGAAGCCCGCATCGATCCAGACGGAAACCCGGCTGAAATAGATCAGTACAACGAGGAAAGCCGCGGCAAAAAGAATGAAAAGCCCGATCGCAGCCCACATCGCAGCCACCCGCCCTTAATGTGCTCTCGCTCATAGGTTTTGCAGCGCCGCTGAAAATAAACAAAAAAGAGCCGGGCAATCGGCTCTGTCATTTGAGAACCGCGGCGGCGACCGCAACCGGCACCGCCGCGGTTCGCGACGATTTAATGATGGCTTCCCGCTTTCAATTCCCGTTCGCGCAGCTCGACGCGGCGGATTTTTCCGGATGTCGTCTTAGGCAATCCGTCGACAAATTCGATGCGCCGCGGATATTTATAAGGCGCCGTAAGCGCTTTCACGTGTTCCTGCAAGGCGCGGATCAAACCGGGGTCGTTGCGGTCTTCCGGATTTTTCAAGACGACGAAAGCCTTCACGACGTGGCCGCGGATCTCATCGGGGCTGGCGACCACCGCGCATTCCTTCACCTTGGGATGCTTGACGAGCGCATCTTCCACCTCAAACGGGCCGATCGTGTAACCGGAACTAATGATGATGTCGTCGCGCCGGCCTTCAAACCAAAAATATCCGTCCGCGTCCTTTTTCCCTAAATCGCCCGTGATGTAGTACTCCCCTCTGAACGCTTGGGCCGTTCGCTCTTCGTCTTTATAGTAATGTTTGAACAGCGCGGGACTGCTTATGTGAACCGCGATGTCGCCGACTTCTCCAACTTCTGCCGGCCGGCCGTCTTCCTTGATGATGTCCACGCGGTTTCCCGGCGTCGGTTTGCCCATCGAACCGGGCTTCGGCTCCACATCGCGCATCGTGCCGACGAGAAGCGTGTTCTCCGTTTGCCCGTAACCGTCGCGAACGACGACGCCGAAATGCCTTTTGAACGTATCGATGACTTCCCGGTTGAGCGGTTCTCCCGCAGAGACCGCACTCCGAAGGGCGGCGAGGCGATACGCTCCGAGATGATCCACTTTGGCCATCAGCCGGTATTCCGTTGGTGTGCAACAAAGCACGTTGATCGACTGTTCATCGAGAATGGATAAATAACGTTCGGCGTCGAACGGTCCGCCGTAAAGGAAACCGGTCGCTCCCGAACCTAAAACCGAAACGAACGGGCTCCATACCCACTTCGCCCAGCCGGGACCCGCGGTCGCCCAGACGGTGTCATCCGGCCGGATATCCAACCAGTGTGTCGCCGCTGTCCGCAAATGGGCGTATGCCCAGCCGTGCACGTGGACAACCCCTTTCGGATGGCCCGTTGTCCCCGAGGTATAGGCCAAAAACGCCATGTCGTCCCGCTTTGTCCGCACCGCCTCGAAATGATCGGACCTCCCTTCGACAAGCTCGTGGTAAGCGAGCCAATCCGAAGAAGGAGCCTTCCCGCCGCAGACGATTTTAAAGCGGACGGTCGGAGCTTCCGCGGCATCAATGCGATCGGTCAATCCGGCTTGGACGAACACCGCTTTGGCTTCCGCGTGATTTAATCGGTAGGTGAGATCCTGCGGCCGCAGCATTTCCGAGGCGGGGATGATGACGAGCCCGGTTTTGAGCGCGGCAATATAGGCGACGTAAGCCTCGATGGAACGGGGCACCATGATGAGCACGCGTTCGCCTTTTCTAAGGCCCAGAGAAGTGAAACCGTCCGCCAACCGGTTGGCCCGCGCAATCAATTCGCCGTAGGTCACGACGGTCACTTCCCCGTCCGGAGAGAGAAATTTCAGCGCCGCTTTCTCCTTATCGTGCTTTTCGATTTCCTCCGTAAAATTGTAATACTCGGGAGCGATTAAGTTTTCCACCATTTTTCTCCTCCTCCAGGCGATATCCTTCCTCCCTTATTGTACTAAAGAATATCAATTTTTTGAACTTTATTGACGGATTTTTTCAATAGAAAAGGACGGCCGAAAAGCCGTCCTCTTTAACCATTTTATTATTCAAATGTTAGAATTGACGACCGGCCAATTGTTGTTGCGCCGCCGCCACAAGACGCTTCGTAATCTCCCCGCCGACGGAACCGTTCGCGCGAGAAGTCGTGTCAGCACCGAGCTGAACGCCGAATTCTTGAGCGATTTCGTACTTCATTTGTTCCAACGCTTGCTCGACGCCGGGAACAAGGATTTGGTTGCTGTTGTTGTTTGCCATGGTATTCACCTCCTTGTGTACCTTTATGGTCTGTCAAGAGAGGTGATCCCATTCCATTTTTAATTGGTAATTGTTTGCAAGTCCTCCGGCGCTTTATAACAGAGCGTCCATCGAATCCTCGTGACGGCCGATGTCAATCGTTTCGATGCCGTCAACCGCTGCCTGAACGAGCGCGTCAATGGGAAGATTTTTTTCAAAACGGTTGGCGTGTTCGCGATTCGGTTTCGTCTTGGGCGCCCGCGGCAGAAATAGTGTGCAGCAGTCTTCATAAGGACGAATGGATATGTCGTACGTGTCGATTTCTTTGGCAATCGTCATGATGTCGACTTTATCCATGGCGATGAGCGGCCTGAGGACGGGCAGGTTCGTCACTTCGTTGATCGTGTTCATGCTCTCGAGCGTCTGGCTGGCGACTTGGCCCAAGCTCTCGCCGGTCGCCAAAGCCAAAGCCCCCCTTTGCTCCGCGACGCGTTCGGCGATCCGGAGCATCATGCGGCGCATGATCGTCATTCGATAACTCTCGGGCAAGCTGTCCCGGATCGCGAGCTGCGCTTCGGTAAAAGGCACGATGTGCAATTTCACGTCGCCGCCATAGAAGTGCAGTTTTTCCGCAAGATCGATGACCTTTTGCCGCGCGCGGTCGCTCGTGTACGGCGGGCTGTGGAAGTGGATGGCTTCGACCGTCGCGCCCCGGCGCATGAGTTGGTAACCCGCGACGGGACTGTCGATGCCGCCGGATAACAGGAGCAACACTTTGCCGGCGGAACCAACCGGAAGTCCGCCGGCGGCTTCGTAAGTCCGGCCGCTGATGCGGGCGCGATTTTCTAAAACCTCGACCTTGATCTCCAAATCGGGATGATGAACGTCGACTTTAATGCCTTCCGTGTTCCGTAGCACATGGGCGCCGATCAAGTGATTTAATTCGTTGGAAGGCGTTGGATACTTTTTATTTTTGCGCTTGGTCGATATCTTAAAAGTCCGGATCGGACGATTCGCTTGTTCGCCCAATAAAACTTTCAAGGCCCCGGCTTGCATTTCTTGGAGATCCAGATTCGTTTCGATCGCGGCCCGGATCGACTGAACGCCGAAGACGTGGCGCAGCCGTTCGGCCACCTCGTCGCCATTGGCGCCGTTCAAATCGATTTCGATATGGTCATACGGCATCCGCACTTTGACGTTCGGGAGATCTCTCAGCCGTTCGCGGACACGGTGAAACAACAAATCGCTGAACATCTGGCGGTTTTTGCCTTTTAATGCAATTTCCCCAAAACTCAAGACCAACTGATCATAGCGCATCGTTATCACTCCATCGCATTTTTCAATTCGCTCAGCTTACGCGCAAACGTCTGTAAAAAGCGCTCGATTTCTTCCGGTGTATTTTCAAACGACAGGCTAATGCGGACCGCCTGGCGCGCCGCTTCTTCAGGAATGCCGCAAGCCAAAAGGACGGCGCTCGCTTCGCTTTCCTTGGAGGAGCAGGCGGATTTTGTCGAAATGTAAATCCCTTCTTCTTCCAATGCATGGATGAACACTTCGGCGCGCAAGCCATGCACGGTGGCGTTAAGGATGTGCGGCGCGGCGCCTTGCTTCGGGGTGTTCACCGTCACTCCGGGGAGTTCTTCCAAAGCCTGCCGAATGCGCTTCGACAGCTTGTCGAGCGCAGCGATGCCGGTACGGGCGCGTTCCATCGTCATGCGCATCGCCCGGACAAAAGCGGCGATGGCCGGCAAGTTTTCCGTGCCCGAGCGCAGGCCGTGTTCTTGCCCCCCGCCCGCAAGCAGCGGGGAAAGCTGCACTCCTTCCCGAATGAAAAGGATGCCGGTGCCGCGGGGACCGTGGATTTTATGGCCGCTGATGGTGCACAAATCGATCCCGGCTTCATAAAAATCGAGCGGCACCTTGGTAAAGCCTTGCACGTGATCGACGTGGAACAGCGTCTTCGGCCGTTCTTTTAAAAGGTTGCCGATTTCTTCGACCGGCTGAATCGTGCCCAGCTCATTATTCACGTGAATGACGCTGACCAGAATCGTGTCGTCGCGCAGCGCCCGCTTCACGTCATCGACGGAAATCCGACCTTCCCGGTCGACATCGAGGTAGGTGACGTCGTAGCCGAGCGCTTCCAACTGTTCAAAGGCGGCGCGGCTCGCGGGATGCTCCACCTTGGTGGTGATCATATGCTTGCCGCGCTGGCGATAGCCGAAGGCCACGCCTTTGATCGCCGTGTTATTCCCTTCCGTCCCGCCGGACGTAAAGATGATTTCCTGCTCTTTCACGTTAAGGAGGCGAGCGGCCTGGGCGCGGCATTTGTTCAACAACGCTTCGGCGCGCCCGCCGAGTTTATGGAGGGACGACGGGTTGGCAAAGTACTCTTCCGCCACGGTTTTGTACGTATCGAGCACCTCGGGATATGGTTTGGTCGTCGCGCTGTTATCAAGATAAATCATGACCAAAACTCCTTCTATAATTCCTTACTCGGTTTTGTCCTATTGAAAGGATAACACATTCCGGCAAAAACCATCACTTGCGACCTCCGCACAAAAGGCGGTGCGATGAAAACACCGGTTTTGGCGCATGTGCCGGACGCTTCGGCGACGGGCGCCGCGAAGCATGGCCATAAAAAAACAGAAGCCCCGTCCACGCGAAAACTCGCGGAAGCATTGGCAGTGAACGGGGCCGCGCAGCATGGCCGACCGTGAAAAACCCCCGACCGATCAGATCGGGGGTTAGACGACGTCCTCCACTTCCACTTTAAAGCGTTTGACGACGGACGGATCAATGCGGTAAATCGCGGCGGCCGCAATCTCGACCGCTTCAGCGTAATTATAACTTCTAAAATAATCTTCCGCTTGCAAGAGCGCTTGATGGAGTTCGGGATCGCGGCTTCTGTAACGGTTGCCGTACTGAATCAACTGTTCGGTCAAAATCGCCGATTCGACCATTTCATCGGTTTTCTCGTAGACGAGCCGCACCTTTTCGTGCGCGTCTTCCAACAGCTGCTGGATGGCGTGCATTTCAAGGGGCTTCACGTCAAGCTTGATGCTGATTTCGTTCAACACTTCTTCGGCGTCATCCACGAGGGTTATGTAGGAGGCAGGTATGCCGGGCAAATTGCTCTTTTGAACTTTTCGCCGGGCTTTAAACAAGCGTTCTTTTAATTTTTGCAGCGTTTCCTTGGCGATCAGTTCATCTTTCCGCAAATTCGTCAAAAACTCTTTAAATTCGTCGGCGTTATCGCGCAGCCGTTCGATATGGTGGCGCATGTCTTCGATTTTTTCATAAATGATGCTGAAGGCCTGCTTATTTTCCGAGAGCACGGCGCTGACTTCGTCAAATTCCTTCCGGAGCTTTTCAAAAGCCTCATCGATATCCTGTTGGGTCCGCAAATCGCCCGGCTCAATCCGATAGCTTTCTTTTACAAGCTCGGTTTCACGGGCGATCTCCTTCACTTTTTCAGCGACGATTTCCAAATCGCGCCGGACGATCGGAACTTCTTCCCGCAATTGTTTGCGGCTTTCCACTTCTTTTTCCAATTGATTGTACAACCATTCAAGCTGTTCATTGAGATCGGCGATGACCCGTTCCACTTCATCAAATGCCGCTTTTTCCAAACCGTCTTCGCAGGCGGTCAGTTGTTTTCTCATGTCTTTGATCCGCTCATCGATCTTCAGATGGCTCAGCGCGTAGCCTTCCGCCGCCATTTCGGCGACGCCGTTTTCCAGTTCGTCCAATTGCTTCGGCAGCCGGTCGTGGATATCGCGGTAAAATTTCGGTATTTTCCCCATGATGCCGGCCAGTTCGTCCAGCCGTTCTTTGACGCCGCCGAGGATTTCCCGGGCCTTGAGGACGTTGCCCGCCTCTCTCTCCTCTTCAAAACGGGCGAGATCCGATTCAATGTTGGAAAGCTCGGCTTCCACGAATGGAGCCGTCCTTTTATATAAAGGTCGTTTCGCGATCAAGTCTTTTTTCAGGCCGTGATATTTTTCCTTTACGGTCACGATATCCTTGCGGTTTTCCTCTTCGCTTTCGATCACTTCGTTGAGATCGTCCAACATGCGCTTGAGCTTCGCCTCGACCGCTTCCAGGCTGCGTTGGATGTCGATGACCACCTCTTGCGCTTTGCCGAAGCGAAATTTGTCGGCATAATCCTCCGCATCAAAGAGCTTTTCTTCGACCGCCGGCAGATCCGTGGTCACGATTTCATCCCAATCGCGGCGCCACGATTCAAATTTTTTCTCGGTTTCTCCGACCATTTTCAACTCTTTGACCTTGGCGATCTGCTCGGCGATCGGTCGGTTCATCACATCAATCTTCCACGATTCATAGCGATCGATCTCTTGATAAATTTTTCGCCGCATCACCGCTCCGTATATGGCGACCGCCACGACGATAAGAAGGATGGCAACAATGACGTATACCATGACCGAAGCTTCCCCCAATCACCCGAGCCTAGCTCCCGGACATCAAACGACATAGGATATGTATATTTTATGATAACACGGAATGACTTTTTATGACAGCTATTTTCATTTATTTTGCGGTGCATTTCAGGCATTCAACAGGAAAGGGGACGCGCGTCTGCGGATGCGCCCATTCAAGCCGGTTTTTGGCGAACACACGCGTTTGTAACGCCCGGCTCCGCCATCGCCATCACCGATCGGCGCTGTCGATGGCGGTCAACGGCGTGAAGCCGTCGGCGGACGGCGAAGGGGATGGGGAAAGCGAAGCGGTCCAACTTTTTACAAACCGCAAATAGCGGGCGAGAAACGGCGGACGGGTCGGCTCCAACGCATGGACCCGCCTTAAATAAAGAGGTTGCAAAAACGGCATGATGATCATCTCGCGGAATTGCAGGATCAAAAAATCAACGGGAAGCGGGCTGATGTCCTTTTTGCGCAACCCTTCCGCAAACACATTTTCGAACAAATATTTTTCCTTCATAAGATAAGTGGTCATCAGCTCGCGGACCAGCGTGGAATCAACGGTCACTTCGCGGTGGACGAACAGCGCGACATAAAAACGGTCGTGTTGGTATTGAATGAGCCGCTCGGCCATAAGATAGAGCAAATCGCTCGTGCCCAGACATGCGCCTTCACGAATGGCGGTTTCCAAAACGCGCAAATACCCTTCATAAAAATTTTCCATAAGATGTTCCAAGAGCGCTTTTTTTCCGCCAAAATAATAGGAAATAAGAGCGACGTTGACGCCGGCTTCTTCCGCGATCGCGCGCACGGAAGTGCCATGGTAACCGTACATATGAAACAAGCGGGCGGCCGCGTCCATGACCGCCTGTTTGGTCTCCCGCTTTTTTGCCGCTGGCCGCATGGTTCCACCTCCCCGGGAACGAACGGATTTACAATGTTTGCTTCTCTTTTGGGAAGGCGGTTTCCTTCCTAAATTTCTCGACAAAACAGCTGAAAAAACGGCGGAATTTTGCTAGAATGAAGTGATCAGCGACGGATAGGAGGGTGTGCGAATGTTTACCGTTACGGAATATAAAGGGACGCGTGAAGAACAATATGCGCTCGTCACCAAGCAGTTGAAAGCGTTGATCGCCGACGAATCGGATCGGATCGCCAATTTGGCGAACGCTTCGGCTCTTCTCGCCCAATTTTTAAAGAACATCAATTGGGTTGGTTTTTACGTATTCGACGGAAAGGAACTCGTCCTCGGGCCGTTTCAAGGCCTTCCGGCATGCGTCCGCATTCCGATCGGCAAAGGCGTGTGCGGCACCGCGGCCAAAGAGCGGCGAACAATCGTCGTCGAAGACGTTCATCAATTTGAAGGCCACATCGCCTGCGACGCGGCGTCGCAATCCGAAATCGTCGTGCCGATCGAAATCGACGGCGAACTTTTCGGCGTCCTCGACATCGACAGCCCTGTGAAAGGTCGATTTGACGATGTCGATCGCCGCGGTCTGGAAATGTTTGTGGAAACCCTTGTCGAATTTTTGTAAACAACAAAAAGCGCCGTGCCCGGTAACACGGGACGGCCCGTTCATTCACTGAGGAAAACGCGGTTTTTGCCGCGTTTTTTTGCCATATACAGCGCTTTGTCGGCGCGATCGAAAAGATCATTGAGCCCACCGCAGGGCGTATCCCGCCTCCATCCCGCCAGCCCGCAGGAAATCGTCACGGACGGCGAGGTGAGCGTTTTGACGGCGGACACCAATCGATCCGCGACCGCTTTCGCCGACGGGAGTTCGCAGGAGGGCATGTAGACGGCGAGCTCCTCTCCGCCCCAGCGGCAGGCGACATCATCTTTGCGGATATTTCTTTTGATGATATCGCTGATCGCAACGAGCGTGCGGTCGCCCGTCGAATGGCCGTATGTGTCGTTGATCAGCTTAAAATCATCGATGTCGATCAAAAGCAGCACGCCGCAGCGATCTCGGGACAGCGATGCGGCCACCGCCCGGTTGAAATAACTGCGCGTATAAAGCCCCGTCAAATAATCGGTGATCACCCTCTGCTCCAATTCTTCGCGCAAGCGCGCGTTGGCCAGCGCCAACGCGGAATGCTGAACGATCGATTGCAACAGCCGGAACTGATCATAGGAAAAATGGTACGCTTCCTTATCCAAAGCAACGGCCGCTCCGAACAACGCTTCATCGAGATGCATCGGAATGGCGATAAAGGAACGATACGCCGAATTTCGCCCCCACGTTTCGCGCTGCATGTCGCCCAAAAACACGGGTTCATCCTTCGCTTTAAGCTGTTGCGCGATGGATTGAACCAACGTCCGGCCGTCCTCCGTGTGGAAATACGGCGTGCTCTTCGGATAGACCTCGGGCTCGCCGTCGTTTTTCACCAATAAAAATCCGGCTTCGTCCGCATTAAAATCCTTGAGCATCTGCCCGATTAAATAATCCACCGTATCTTCGAAGCGAAGGTTCGCGTTCAGGCGTTGGGACGTCCGGTTCAGCAAGCGTAAATCGGAGATCGATTGCTGGGACTGCTGATAAAGCCGGGCATTTTCAAAAGCATGGCCCGCGGTGCTTGCAAGCAAGGCAATAAACTCGGATTCATCGTCCGGGAACGGCCCGGTGTCCGGCGCAGTCATTTCCAAGACCCCATAGACGCCTTGCCGGCCCGAAAGAGGCGCGTACATCCGCGCATGCGTTTCGGAACGCTCAAAGCGCACTTTGCCGCTCAAAAACGCTTCGGACGCCGCCTGGCTTTCGAGGGAAGCAGCCAGGACGTCCTCCATGGACAAAAGCCGGATTTGAAAGTCGGGATAAAGGGTGTTGAGGGAACGGAGCACCTCGTCCAATATTTCTTGTTCATCCATGGTGGAATGCACTTTTCTCGTCACATCAAACAGATGGCGATAGCGCTTGCCGGCGTTGGCGGCATTGATGAGTTTTTCAACTTGGAACAGCATTTTGCCGCACTCATCGATGATGCGCGTCACCCGGTCAAGCGCTTTTTTGCTCCACCGCTCGGCGGGGGCGATGAGAATGAAAACCCCGAGCGCGCTGCCGCCTCTTCCTGAAAGCGGCCATAGATAACCGGCATGCGCTTCGCCGATCACTCCATCGGGAACGACTCCGTCACCGTTTTTCAGGCGGGCAAACGCCTCACCCTGCAAAAGGTTTTGCAACGTCTCCTTTGTAAAAGACACCGATTCAAGCCGACGGGCCAAATCATGGTTCGACGACACATGAAAGCCGTAGCATGCGCTCGACGGATTATAAAGAAAAACCGTCGCGGAACCGCCGCTCTGTGCGGCAAAGTAGTCGGCAAACGCCTTCCAGACGCGGTTGATCCGACCGGCATAATGCGTTTCGTAAAACAGGTGAACCAAAACATCGCGAATATCCAATTCGTCAAGTTCATGTTCGGACGCATCTTTCAATCCCATGAGCACCCCCCCTGCGCATCTCCGCGTACACGCAAACGATCGGCCGATGTGCCCCGCCATCCGGCTCCCTTTTTACGCCACAGGTTTCAAGAGACCGTCCTAAAGTCCTAGTTCTTAATAATCATTTTATCATAGCCGTGTCAACTCTGTTCAAAAAATCTTGACGAAAACGTCAGACGTGGAAAATCTCAACCCCGTGCCATAGGAACGAGACTTTATTAAGGAACAACGACCGGCCCTTTCATATTTTGACGTCAGCGCGCCAAAATCCTTGCGGCCAGATTAATTTAGGCGATGCGCAGCCTTGACACCATCAGTGGGCGCTTATATAATGGACTTTGTGCAAAATCAGACAGGGTGGCGGAAAGCCGCGCGGAGTTCCCATTTTGTTCCTCTCATCCGGGGCGGAGAGGCGCATCGCGTAACCTCACTGTCGGGCGAGGGTGCGTGAAAACAAAATGGTCCCGCGTGCGCGCCGCCGTTGACTGTCCTTTTATGCATCCACGCAACGCGGAAGACATGCCGATATGCGCCATGTCGCCGGGTTGACAACAAAACAACCAAAGGAGGAGTCAGCATGGCTCGATACACTGGCCCGGCTTGGAAGAAATCCCGCCGTTACGGCATTTCTTTGAGCGGAACGGGCAAAGAGCTCGAAAGACGCCCGTACGCGCCCGGCCAACACGGCCCGAACCAACGCCGCAAGCTTTCCGAGTACGGTCTGCAGCTGCAAGAAAAACAAAAACTTCGTTTCATGTACGGATTGAACGAACGCCAATTCCGCCGCACGTTTGAAGCGGCCGCCAAAATGAAAGGTGTCCACGGTGAAAACTTCATGATTCTCTTGGAAACCCGCCTGGACAACATCGTTTATCGCCTCGGACTCGCCCGTACGCGCCGGCAAGCGCGTCAGCTGGTCAACCACGGCCACATCACGGTGAACGGCAAGCGCGTGGACATTCCGTCTTACCGCGTGAACGTCGGCGACGTGATCGGCGTACGGGAAAAATCGCGCAACCTCGCGATCATCAAAGAAGCGATCGAAGCGACCAACTTTATCCCGGAATATCTGTCTTTCGACGCCGACAAACTGGAAGGCACCCTCACGCGTCTGCCCGAACGCTCGGAACTTCCGGCCGAAATCACCGAAGCGCTCATCGTCGAATTCTATTCGCGCTGATGCGAAAGACCCGGATTTTTCCGGGTCTTTTTTTATTTCCGATTTCCCGCGCCGATGCTGCTTTCCTCCCCTCGATAAATGGGACGGCCTCTTTCCACCGCAAACTTTATGATATATTATAGATTGGGTTTTTATAATTGTTTATTTTTATTCATTTTCGCATAGGGAGGAAAAGCCATGCCTTCGCCATCTTCCGGCCTGAGAGCGCTTCTTGCAAAAGCGATCGGCCGTTTGCGCGAGAAAAAAATCTTAAAGGGGCTGCGCATCGGATATAAAACGCTTTGGAGCCTTTTGCTCATTTTGCTCGCCGGCGCCACCGTCGTCGTTTTTTTCGTCGGCGGCGTCGCCGCCGGTTACTTCGCATCCCTCGTCAAAGACCAACCCATTTTAAGCCGCGAGCAAATGAAAAAGTCCATTCAAAATTACGCCGAGACGAGCACGATTTATTTTGCCGATGGAAAAGAGCTCGGGCGCTTGAAAACCGATTTGATACGGACCGAAGTCGATGTCGACGACGTCGCCCCCGTCTTCATCGACGCGTTGCTGGCGACGGAAGACCAATGGTTTTATGAGCATCACGGCGTCGTCCCGAAAGCGGTGATGCGCGCGATGTACCAAGAATTGACGAACCAGCCGGTCGTCACGGGCGGCAGCACGCTGACGCAGCAACTCGTCAAAAACCAGATCTTGACGAATGAAGTGTCGTTCAAAAGAAAAGCGCAAGAAATTTTGTACGCCCTTCGTTTGGAGCACTTTTTCGACAAAAAAACGATCTTGAACGCATACATCAACCTCGTGCCTTTTGGGCGAAACGCCTCGGGACAAAACATCGCCGGCGTCCAAGCCGCCGCGCGCGGCATTTTCGGCGTCGACGCGAAGGATCTGAACTTGCCGCAAGCCGCCTTTCTCGCTGGGTTGCCGCAAAACCCGTTCGTTTACTCGCCCTATAAAAACGAAGGCGGGTTGAAGGACGACGTCAGCGCCGGCATCCGCCGCGCCCATCTCGTCTTAAGGCGCATGCTCGAATGCGGCGCCATCAACAAAGCGGAATACCAAAAGGCGCTGGCCTATGATTACCGCCGGCATTTCCTCAAAAAATTGGAGCGCCCGGCGGAAGATTATCCTTATCTCATGACCGAAGTCCACGAACGCGCCAAACAGATTCTAGCCAAGCTTGATGCCGAAAAACAAGGCTATGACGGCGAGCGGCTGGCCGCCGATGCCACGAGGCTGTCAAACCTTGAGTACGTCAACCGGCTTCTGCAAAATCAGGGCCATCCGGTCAGCATCGAAGCGACGGTCAAAAAAGCGGGCTACGATTACCAGACTTTGAAAAAACACCGGGACCTTTTTAACGCCTTCTTGGAAAATGCCGAAAAACAGCTGGAACAGAACGGTTACAAAATCTATACGACGATCGACAAGAACGTCTACGACCGCATGCAGAAAGCCGCGGACAGCTACACCGGGTATGATCGGGATCGGGTGTACACGCGGATCAATCCCCAGACCGGCAAAAAAGAAGAAATCCGGCTGCCGATGGAAGTCGGCGCCATGCTGATCGAAAACGACACGGGCAAAATCATTTCGTTTGTCGGCGGACGCAAAGACAAATACGCGTTATCCCAAGTCAATCACGCGACCCAGACGAGGCGGCAAAACGGCTCTTCGATGAAGCCGCTTCTTGATTACGGGCCGGCGATCGAAAACGGCATCATTCAACCCGGCACGATCCTCGCCGATTTGCCGAGCCGATATCCAGGGAACTACGAGCCGCACAACTATGGAACGACGGACAACAACGGCCGTTTCCACGGCCTCGAGACGGCGCGGACCGCTTTGTACGCCTCCCATAACGTGCCGGCGATTCAGGTTTATTGGATGAACCGGCAAAAGTTTAATCCGTTGTCCTATTTGGAAAAAATGGGATTCTCTTCGCTCGTTTACCCGGACAACGGGCCGTTGCCCGTCGGCATCGGCGGCTTGACGATCGGTGTCACCGTCGAGGAAAACACCAACGCTTACGCGACGTTCGCCAACGGCGGAACGTTTGTCGACGCCTACATGATCGAGAAGATCACCGCGAATGACGGAAAAGTCGTCTACAAGCACAAGAAAAGCGAGACGAAGGTGTTTTCGCCGCAAACCTCTTATCTCGTGATCGACATGCTGCGGGACGTCCTCTATCACGCCGGAGGGACGGCCGCCGATATCCCGAGCCGGTTGACCTTTAAAAGCGATTGGTTCGGCAAAACGGGAACGTCACAAGACTGGCACGATTCTTGGTTCATTGCCGCCAATCCGAACGTCACGCTCGGCATTTGGACGGGGTATGATCAACAAGCGATCACGGTCAACGGGCAAACGTATTCGCTCAAACTGAATCCCGCCACATACCATCAGCAAACCGCCGGATTATGGGCGGCGTTCGCCAACGCGGCCTACGCGGCCGATCCAAAGGTCGCGGCGGCCGGCAAACGCTTCAACATGCCGGCGGGCATCGTCAAGCGGACGTTCTGCGGATTAACGAACGGGCCGGCAACGGAAGAGTGCAAGAAGGCGGGGCTGGTCGTCACCGATCTTTTTAACGAAAAGTTTTTGCCGCACGGAGAAGCCGCCGCGTTTAACAGCGACCGCTACGTGGTCTTGAATGGGCGGAAAGTGCGGGCCCTGCCGTCGACGCCCCCGGAATTTACGCAGACGGGGTTGGTGTTGAACCGGGATTTCATCCAAACGCATTTTCCGTATGTCAATCTCAGCGCCGTCCAAAAAACGCCGGGCCTGGATGGCTTCGCCGCCGTCGACGCCTATAAACCGGACAACGCGGCGCCCGCGGGCATCCGCCGCCTCATGGTCAATGGAAAATCGCTGAAATGGTCGAAAAGCCCGTCTCAAGATGTCATCGGCTACCGCGTTTATTGGGCGCCGATGGAATCTTCGCCGTTTCAAAAAATCGCCGACGTCGTCGGCGGGGATCAATCGTCCTTTACGCTCGGCGATCTGTACGGTTTTTATCGGGTGACGGCCATCGACATCACCGGAAAAAAATCCGAACCGTCGCCGGCGGCGAGCTACGGCGCCAAAGCGGACATGAAGACCCAAACCGATGAAGCGAAATCAGAAACGCAATAAAAGGCGGGCTCCGAAAACGGAGCCCGCCTTTTATCTTTTCGACTTCAGCCAACGGCCTTCAACATTCGACCGTTTGCCGAAAACCGCGATCACGCCTTTGTCGACTGACGGATTTCCAGCCGGTGCGGCAAGATCACCTGATGGTCGTCGACCTTTTCGTTGTTCATATATTTTGTCAGCAAGCGCATGGCGACCGCACCGATGTCGTACATCGGCACGAGGATGGAGGACAGCGTCGGACGGATCATGCGCGCCAGCCGCGTGTTTTCACAGCTGATGACCTCGATATCCTTCGGCACGTCGAGGCCGGAGTCCTGGATTTGGTGGATGACGCCGAGCGCCATTTCATCGGTCGCCGCAAAAATCGCCGTCGGGCGCTCATCCAATTCGAAGAACGCTTCCATCGCCTCTTTTCCGGAATCGTATGTATAATCCCCGTTCGCCACAAGCTCCGGATCAAAAGCGATGCCGCCGGCTTCAAGCGCTTTTTTATAACCGGCCAATTTCAGCTGTCCGTTGATCGGATCGGTTTCCGGCCCCAATACCGCCGCGATTCTTTTGTGCCCGCGCTTCACGAAATCGGTCACCGCATCCGCGGTCGCCTGTTGGTAATCGATGTTGACCGACGGCGTGCCGCCTTCCTCATCGACCGTTGCCGCCAGCACGATCGGAACCGGCGCTTTTTTGAACTCTTCGATATGTTCGTTGCTGAGCTTCCCGCCCATGAAGACGATGCCGTCGACCTGTTTGCCGAGCAACGTTTGCAAAAGGTGCAATTCTTTTTCCTTCACTTGATCGGAATCGCACAAGATAATGTTGTATTTGTACATCGTCGCGATGTCTTCAATGCCGCGGGCGAGTTCCGAAAAGAAGATGCTCGAAATGTCGGGAATGATGACCCCGACCGTGGTCGTCTTTTTGCTCGCCAGCCCGCGGGCGACGGCGTTCGGGCGATAGCCCAAGCGTTCAATCGCTTCCAAAACTTTTTTGCGCGTCGTCGGTTTCACGTTCGGATTGCCGTTGACAACGCGGGAAACCGTCGCCATCGACACCCCGGCTTCCCGCGCGACATCATAAATGGTTGCACTCATAATGATCCACCTCACAATACGTTTTTTCTTTCACCTATCATAAATGCTCTAGCTTTAAAGTTTGTTGGCCGCGCGTTATTGATTTTTTCCCAATGCAATGGCTTTCACACGTTCCGCCCGCACGCCGGCGGCGCCGGGCGATACGGGCGGGCCCTTCCAGTAAAGACAAGCCAAATGTCATGGCAAAGAGCGCGTGCCGAAAACCCGACGTGCCATCGAAACAGCCGCCCCTTTTATTGTACCATCACATTGGACAGCCATTCAGATCCGTCTGTGACAAGATCGGTAAACGCGAAAGCGGATGTGATGATTCCGTCCGTAAAAAGAGCCAATCGTCCGCAAACGCGGCCGCCGTACGCGGAGGCGCGGCAAAAACGGGTCAAACCGTTGTGTGCAAGCCGCACCCTTTCAGTTCGGAAACAAAGCGATCGAACAGGTCGAAATCCATCTGCTGCGCACTGTCGGAAAGAGCCACGGACGGGTCGGGATGGACTTCAACCATCACGCCGTCGGCGCCGACCGCCATGGCCGCCTTCGCCGTGGGGATGAGCAAATCCCGGCGCCCGGTCGCATGCGTCACATCGACGAACACCGGCAAATGGGTTTCTTGTTTTAAAACGGGAACGGCCGAAATGTCGAGCGTGTTGCGCGTCGCCCGTTCGAATGTGCGAATGCCTCGCTCGCAAAGGATGATGTTTTCGTTTCCCGCCGAAAACACATACTCGGCCGCCTTCATGTACTCATCAATCGTCGCCGCCAGTCCCCGCTTCAGCAAAACCGGCTTGGAAGACCGGCCCGCCGCTTTCAATAGCTCGAAGTTTTGCATGTTGCGGGCACCGATCTGGATGACGTCCACGTATTCTTCCGCCAATTCGATGTCGGCGGGAGAAACGATTTCGCTGACCACGGCCAGCCCGAATTCATCTGCGACGCGGCGCAAAATTTTTAAGCCTTCCACGCCGAGGCCTTGAAAGTCATAGGGGGACGTTCTCGGCTTGAACGCGCCGCCCCGCATGATCTTGATGCCGTGTTTTTTGAGCTGTTCGGCCACCTGGCGGGTTTGTTCATAGCTTTCCACCGCGCACGGTCCGGCGATCAGGCGTTGCTTGCCGTCGCCGATCTTCTCTCCGTTGATTTCAATCGTCGTATCGGATGATTTCCGCTCGCGCGAGACGAGAAGCGCCTCCCGACGGTCATCCTCCTGAAGCTCAAGGCTCGCTTTCAATATCTCTTTAAAAAGATGCTGCAGCGTTTCCGTTTTGAACGGGCCTTTGTTTTTTTCCTTAATCCGGTTCAATATCTCACGCTCGCGTACGGGATCATACGGTTGAGCGCCCTGCGCTTTCTTCAGCTCCCCGATCCGTTGGACCAAGGCGGCGCGCTCATTGATGATCTCCAGCAAGCGGTCATTCAGCTCGTCAATTCTCTTTCTCAACACGTCTAACTCATTCCGGCTCATGCTCTCCACCCTCCATGTTGCTCATAGAGCCGCCCCGGAAATCCTCCGAAAAATCATGGCGGCCATTCTACGCGTTTTCGTTTATTATATACAATCCCTCAACACCTGTCACGGCATTTTCTTTAACGCTTTTAATCATAAAAGTAAAAGAGCTGGCGATCTTTCGTGCGGCCGGCAAGGAGGGGGAGAGCCCGCCGTAAAGAAAGGGGTGGAACCGCTGAGCGGAAAGCGGTTGATTCGCGGTCGCGTCCGCGAGCGTGCCGCCGTCGCGGTCATGCCAAAAAAGAAGAAAGCTCCCCCGTGAGGAGCCCGACTTCAACGCGGCGCCGTCAAATAGACGGCCGATTATGGGATGAGGCATGAAACGCCCTTTCAGCGGCGGGACAAAGCATCCGTCACAAAAAAGTGAAGGCGCCAAAACGTTGGCGCCGCCGGCATGGCGGGTGCCTGCCGAAAGGTGCGGCATAAAAGCTTGCCGACCGCTGCCGGTTTCCGGATTTTAAAGCCGTGAGCTTTAGCGCGTTTCTTTATCGGATTCCGACGCTTTGATGACGATCCGCGGCCATTCCTTGACCTTATTGACCGTCTGGAGCGACCGGTCGGAAACCGTCTTGACGAGAGACAGCGATCTTTTGCCCGCAGAACGCGCCACCTTTCCGCCCGTTCGCCTTAACGCCTCGGATTGTTCAAGAAGATCGCTGCGCAACTGGCTGCCCGGCTTCGGGGCAAAAAGCAACGCCAATCCCGCTCCGATCAAACCGCCGAGCAGCGCGCCGCTGATAAATTCCTTTTTGTGTCGCTTGGATTCCGCCATGTGATCAGTTCTCCCCCTTATTGTTGGTGATGAAGCCTCTTCCCCTTTTTCCCTTCCATTTGTTCCAGAGATCGATGATCGCCTCGCCCCATTGGAGCGCACGCGCCACTTCATCGGAATGGCGTTCGCTTCTTCGGGAAACGCTCGCGGTCACGCGCTGGATCGATTCGTTGACATTTTTGATGGAATCCGCCACTCCCTGGATGGAATCAAAGACCGGATCAAGCGCTTTCGCTTTTTCTTGGACGGCTTCCGCCATTTCGTTCGTTTTATGCAGCAAAGCCGTCGTCTCACGAGTGATGCCGTCCATTTGCTTGACGACGTCGTCAAGGGTATCCGCGACGCTCTCCAGCGTCCTTTGTACGGCACGCAGCGTTCCCGCCAAATAATAAACCAAAACGCAAAAGGCGACCGACAGAAGCGCAACACTGAGGTACAATATGATTTCCAACAGCCAATCCCTCCCTAGTGACCTTTACCCATATAGTTTTTATAATTTCTGCCTTCCCTATTCCCGGACAGATTGGAAGAATGTTGTTTCGCATTAAAAGCGCCTTCGCGTCGCCAGGGAACGCGATGCCGTCGGCTGGAGTTGAAGCGACTCCCCTGGACCCGTTTGATCCCGGTGCCGCGGACGTTCCGCATGCCGCCGGCACACGGGATGCGTTATGTAAAAAAGAGAGGTTGACCGAGCCAACCTCCATGCCGAAATTGCAGATCACAGTTTTTCATAAGCGGTTTGATATTTTTGGATGTCCCCGGCGCCCATGAACAAAAGCACACTATCCGGATAATCTTTGAGGACGCCGACATTCGCTTCGTCCATGCGGCGCGCGCCCGGGATTTTCACCAACAAATCGTCGATGGTGAGCTTTCCTTCGTGCTCACGCGCCGACCCGAAAATATCGCACAAAAAGACGGCATCGGCTTGTTGAAGGCTGTCCGCAAATTGATCTAAAAAAGCGAGCGTTCGCGAATACGTATGCGGTTGGAAAATGGCGACAATTTGTTTATCCGGATATTTGCTCCGCGCCGCCTGGATCGTCGCCTTGATCTCGGTCGGATGATGCGCGTAATCATCGATGAGGACCTGCGAACCGTGGCGCTTTTCGCTGAAACGCCGATTCACCCCTTTGAACGTCATGAGGCGCTCTTTTAATAAATCGGCCGGCATGCCTTGACTGTGGCAAAAGGCGATCACGCCGAGCGCGTTCAAGACATTGTGATTGCCGTATAACGGGATGCGGTACTGGCCGTAAAAATCGCCGGCATGATAGACGTCAAAAACGGTGCCGTGGTCGGTGCTTCGGATATTTTTCGCCGTGAAATCGTTCGCCTCGCCGAAGCCATAATATGTGACGGGAACGTCCGCCTTCAGGTCGCGCAAACGGGCGTCATCGCCGCAAACGATCAGGGCTTTTTTGACCTGATTGGCCAGTTCTTGAAAAGCGGACACGTAGTCTTCAAGGTTTTTATAGTAATCGGCATGATCGTAATCGATGTTCGTTATCAGGCAGTAATCCGGTTCATATGCCAGAAAATTCCTGCGGTACTCGCATGCCTCGAAGATGAAATACTCGCTGTTTTCTTTACCGACGCCCGTCCCGTCGCCTATTAAATAAGTGGTCGGGCGAAACGCGGAAAAAACATGGGCCAGCATGCCCGTCGTCCCGGTTTTGCCGTGCGTTCCCGTGACCGCCACGCTCGTGAACCGCTTGGCGAACCGCCCAAGGAAATCATGGTAGCGATAGATGGGAACGCCGAGCTCTCGGGCTTTGGCGACTTCCACGTGATCAGCGGGAAACGCGTTTCCCCATATGACGGTCATGTCCTCCCGGATGTTGTTCGCATCAAAGGGAAGGATCGGAATCCCCTTTTTTTCCAGAGCTTCCTGAGTGAAGAACCGCTTTTCTACGTCGGAACCTTGAACCTCTTCATGCATGTCGTAGAGGATTTGGGCGAGCGAGCTCATTCCCGATCCTTTGATGCCCACAAAGTGGTATTTCGTCATATTACGACCTCCAAAAGCCTTTCATGGGTTCCCCCTTAATCTACTCTATGCCCAAAAGCGCGGCCTGCTATATCATCCCCCGTGTGGGGGCGCGGAGTCCGTCCTTTTAGTTCAAAGGCCGCGCTCCGCGCCTCGGTTCGGTTCAGTCAACCTTTTCCAACCGCGGGTTCGGGCGGAATCTTCTCCCCTTTTTCGCTTCCGGCTTTCCATTCAACAACACATTGTCCCCGGTAAAGCCGATGTTGATTTTCAACAAACTGCTGCCGACGCCGTACATGTCGACCGGCACTTTGCGCTCTTCAAATTCGCGGATTTTTTCCATCGTAAAGCCGCCGCTCGCCACGATTTTCACATGGTGATAGCCTTCGCTGTCCAGGGCGCGGCGCACGGCAAAAATAAGTTCGGGATTGACGCCTCTCGGATCGAAGGTTCCGAGTTCATCCTCGTGGTCGAAGAAATAGCGGTCGACCATGTTATTGGACGTGTCGATGCGGACGCCTTTCAATTTATCGCCAAAAGCGCGCGCGAGCCGCAAGCTGTCGCCGACCGCATCGTTATTGTAGTCGACAAGCGCGATGAGGTCGTCTTCCGGATAGCTCTCGTGATAGGCGCGCGCCGCCGCGACGACGTCGCCTTCAAACAGCTGGATCAAGGCGTGCGGCATCGTGCCCATGCCTTCTTTGCCCCACCATTCATTCATCGCGTGGGTTGCCTGCGCCGTTGAACCGCCGATGTACGCGGCATAGCCGTCTCCGGCTTGCTGCGTGAAATGATCGTCGCGGTCGCCCATGAAGATGATCGGTTTTTGGATGCCCGACGCCCGCGCCGCTTTCACGACGTTATAGACGTTTGTCGCCACCGACGTCCGTCTCGCCAAAATGCCGTCGATGAGCCCCTCCAAAAAACCAAAGTTTTGGTAAGGACCGGTGATCGTCATGACCGTCTCATACGGGCTGATTTTGTCGCCGTCGCGCAGGGAATAAATTTCGAGCGAATCCGGATCCTTGGCGAAGGTCTTCACCAAAGCGATCGCTTCGTCCGTCCCGCACAGAACGGCGTGGTGCTTTTGGAAAAATTGCATCGTGACGATATTGTCGGGCTTGTATTTTCTTGCAATCTCGCAAGCTTTAAGGAAATATACCGCGGAAAACCAGCCTTCGCCGACGCGTTCATCAAACTTAAAGGTCTTATTGGTCAATCTTTTGATTTTTCCCTGTAACTTCAACTCGATTTCCTTCATGGGATAAACCCTCGTCTCCATCCGATATAAGTATTCTAAAGAAAATTCATACCGCCATTTATTTTACCGTTTCTTTTTCATCTTGTAAAAAAAGTTTATTGCCGCGTACGGAAATCGCCGCTTCAGCGGACCTCGTTGGCTCCGCCGGCGAAAATCCGCTCGAAGTTTTCCATGTTCATTAAGATTTGCCGCGGCTTGCTGCCGTTCGCTTCCGAGACGACTTCGCTTCTTTCAAGCTGTTCGATGAGCCGGGCGGCGCGATTATAGCCGATGCGGAAACGGCGCTGGAGGGCCGAAACGGAAGCCTGGCCTTGCTCGATGACAAACCGGGCGGCTTCTTCAAAGAGCTCATCGTCATCTCCGTCATCATCGCGCTGCCGTTCACGAAGTTCGCTCGGATCAAACATGTGGGGCGGCGCCGGATAATCGGCGAGGGCCGCCGTGATGCGATCGATCTCCTCATCCGTCACAAACGCGCCTTGAAGGCGGATGACGTCTCCCGAGCCGTTTTCGGCAAAAAGCATGTCGCCGCGGCCGAGAAGGCGTTCCGCACCGGCCGTATCGAGAATCGTCCGAGAATCGGCTTGAGACGAAACGCTGAAGGCGATGCGCGTCGGGATGTTCGCCTTGATGAGGCCGGTGATGACGTCAACAGACGGCCTTTGCGTCGCAAGCAACAAATGGATGCCGGCTGCCCGCGCTTTTTGGGCGATGCGACAAATCGATTCTTCGACATCTTGGGGACTCGCCATCATGAGGTCGGCGAGCTCATCAATGATGATGACGATATACGGCCACTTCTCCCCGTCGCCCGCTTGCGCATTATAACGGGTAATGTCGCGTACCCCGGCTTCGGCGAGCGCCCGGTAACGCCGTTCCATTTCCTCGACCGCCCACCTGAGGGCGAGCGCCGCCTCTTTGGGTTCGTTGATGACCGGGGCGGCGAGATGGGGAAGTCCGCGGTAAGCCGCGAGTTCGACGACCTTCGGATCGATGAGGATCAGGCGCAACTCCTCGGGGCTGGCTTTATAGATCAGGCTCAGAATAAACGAATGAATGCAAACGCTTTTTCCCGATCCGGTCGCGCCGGCGATCAAACCGTGCGGCATTTTCGTCACGTCCGTCACGATATGCCGCCCGCTGATGTCAATGCCGAGCGCCACCGAAAGCGGCGACCGGTTTTTTTGGAAAGCGTCCGAAGCCAGCAATTGTTTCAGGAAAACCGGTTTGCGGCGATCATTCGGAATTTCGATGCCGACGGTATTTTTCCCCGCCACCGGCGCGATGCGGATCTGGTGGGCAGCCAAATGCAGTTTGATGTCTTCCGTTAAATTGACGACTTTGTTGACCTTGACGCCGGGATGCAGGTGGATTTCAAAGCGCGTCACCGACGGGCCTTGCACGTGCGCGACGATGTCGGCGGCCACGTGAAAATTTTTCAGAGCCTGCTTCAGCGCTTCGCGCTTTTGCGCGATCCACGCCGCATCTTCCTCAACGCTTGCCTCCGGATCTTTCAACAGCGTAAGCGGAAGCGCATAGCGGCTTTTCGATTGGGCCGAAGCGGCAGGGAGCCTTGACTCGCCCTTCTTCTTCAACGCGAGCCGATCCGAACCAAACATGAGCACGTTGTACGGGATGACCGTGCGCTTTGATCGGTCGGTCGGCGTGTGAGTCTCCTTCCCGTTCGGATTTTCGCGGAACTCCTCTAAACGCGCCGGTTTTTGGACTTGGGATTCGGATTGAATGGCCGTGCGCTCGGTGTCGGCCGCCGCGGGAGAAAGCATTCCGCCGCTCCCCGCACCGACCGAAGGCGTGCGTCCGGATGTCGGTTGGACGTCTTCCGCCGCCGGGATGATGCGATCCGGTTCCGGAGTGTTCTGATACGCCGCAAGGTGTGTGTTCCCGTTTTCCGGATGGCCGATTTCTGCCGACGGATTCGCACCGTCCGGATTGGCGGCGATTTCCGGATATAGAGGCTTGTCCGACGCCTTCGCATCGTCTTCGGCCGTTTCCACCTCATCCGCCTCATCACCGCTCGGTTCACCTTCAAGCCCGGGAGGAACGGAGCGAACATCGTCGGATGGCTCCGCAGCCGGCGTCGGGACGGATAATGCGCCGCCTTGTTCATCTTCGATGGCGAACGCCCCGCTTACCTTTCCATCGCCATTCCCATAGCCGGCGCGCTGATCCGGAACGGACGCCGCGGGCGGCTGCACATCGTCCGCACGCGCGGCGGCCGTCTCTTCCGCCTGAGATTCCGGAAACGGGGCCTCCAAAGATCGGGCGCCGCTACGCGGCTCCTTTTCTGCAGGGGCGAGCGGGCCGGATGGATTGAACGGTTCGCTTGGGGGCTGCTCCCCGGAAAACGAAGCGCTGAACAGTGGGGCCGTTTCCTTTTCAGCTTTTTGATCGTGCGCGCGCCCCCCGCCGTTTATTCCGTTGTGAAGATTGGACGCAAGGCCGTGCTCCTCTTTTTCTTCGCTACGCCGAACGTATGCCGAAGCCGGCGCGCTTGTCTTCGCTTCACGCGCGGGAGTGTCGACTGAAGGCTCGGCTCGGAGCGGGCGCCGCTCCATTCGCCGGGGCCGATAACCGTAAATAGGAGAGGCCACGGCGGTTGGGCGGAACGGCTCGCGAGGCTTCACGTTCGTTTTCGCGTCGTTGTCATCGGTCTTTCTCCGTTCGGGGAAGGCTTTGGCTCTTTCATCAAGCGGCCGGGAATACTCTTTCCTCCGCGCCGTGCGTTCAGATGCGGCGGGATGCCCAAACCGCAGATAGGCTGGCTCATCGAGATCCGGAAACCTTTGATTCGCGCGGTGATCTTTCATCGTTTGGGAGGCGTGGTCCATGTTTATGTTTCGGCGCTGGCCCGCGGAGAAAGGGTATTGCCGCTTCATCCGCACTTGCACATTCCTCGCCGGATCGGCAAAGCGCCCCCGCGCCGGGGACCATGACCGATCGGCAAAGCGCTCCCGGTCTTCTTGGCGATCTTCGTCCCAGTCGTCATCGTCGAGTCCAAAAAAACGTCGCCACCAGCTCGACATACCATCACCCGCTTCCCTTCAATAATCCTGAATCGGTTGTTCCACGCCGTGCCATCACGGTAAAGGATGTACCCGTGTTCAGCGCTGTTCCCTGTACGCCCAAAAATCTTCACCGATCGGCGCGTCGTCATCCAAGACGAGAATGCCTTTTTCCTTGGGCGCATTCGGCAGTTGAAGCTCGCGCGCGGAACAGATCATGCCGTGCGAAGGCACGCCGCGCAATTCGGCGTCCTTAATGACTAGGCCGTTCGGCATCAGGGCGCCGACCCTCGCGACGACGACCTTTTGTCCCCTTTCCACGTTGGGGGCGCCGCAAACGATCGTCAACGTCTCAAAGCCGATATCGACTTGACAGACGCTCAGCTTATCGGCGTCAGGGTGCTTTTTCTTTTCCACGACGAGCCCGATGATAAAATCGGGAAGCGGATCATGGACGAGCTCGGCTTCGACTCCGTTTTCCTTAAAGACTTCAGTCAAGCGGTCGACGAACGCTTGATCGACCCGCAGTTTGCCGTGGCCCTCAATCTCTATGTACTTTGACGCGTGAAAAAGATTGTAGCCGGTGACTTCGCCGTTTTCGTCGGTAATCACAGCGACGTCGCCATGTCTTTCCGCGCGAAGGTCGCCCGCGGGCGTCTTTAACAAATCGATGAGCAGCGTGTCGCCGATCCCGTTTTGATTATAGTAATAGTTCATGTTCGGTACTCCTTTCCAATTATTCCTCTGTCGGCCGGTTTTTGGCCATGATAAAAATCGGCCTTAATTTGCCGTCTTCCACAAGAAACGGGAGCATCGTGATCGGGATGTTGCCCGATGTAAAGAAGCTCATCGTCATCTGCTGGAGGATGTCATAGCCTTTTTTGTTGCGCAAATCGGCCAGAATCAAAACGTCTTGATGCGGGACGGCGACGGCCAAATCCCCTTTCGCCTCGCCCGCCATCCGGTCGATGAGCGCCTGGTTGAGCAGGCGGCTGGCATCGTAGCCGTCATTATAATTAATAAAATAAAACACATTGCCCGCGACCTCATCTTTTTTCGGCACAGCGGGAAGCGAGCGGATGTTGAAGCGGGCGATTTCATCGATCGCCTCTTCAGAAACGCCTTCTTCCTCCAAAAAGGAACGGTCGATGAGCCGGTAGGACTCTCCCATGTCCAAAGCGTAAAAAATGCGGGTTTCCGCCGTGTGTTCCTTAAAGATGAGGTGTTTTTTTCCGTCGTCCGCCGTCGTCGGAAAACTCGTCGAACGGATGACGGGAAAAATCCGATCTTCATGCCCTTTTAAACCCATCGAGGTGTTCATGGCTTCAAGGGCATTGTTGATATAGTGGAGGACCTCTTCAATCGCCCGATCTTTTTCACGATCGTAACGCGCAATGATACCGCCGAGCGTGACGGTCACGCCCTTTCCCGTAGCGGCATCCTCGACGCGCAGTTTTTCGTTTTTCCGATCGTAGATGATTTTTCGGTCCGAACTTTCCAGCCTTTTTCTTAATAGCTCGGCCATCTGTCTCTCATTCATGTCCGCGCTCACCCCACATGTTCTGTCATCCATTGTAACACGCGGGTCCGCATCGTCCAAACGGGAACTTGCTGATAAAATCACTTCAAATTTTTTCTATCATTTATTAAACTTTTAACGTTAACGCCCGAAATAATATTATATAGAGTCATATTTTTACAACACAGGGGGCGGTGGGGTTTGGCCCGCCGGCATGCCGCACATCCATTGGCATCGTGCGTAAAGGAGGATTCCAATGAATTGGACGATCCGAAAAAAAGTGCAATTCATCCTTTTGTCCAGTTTAATCGGAATGGTCATCATTGGTTTATTTTTGGGGGGTACAACTTTTTATCAGCGATCGCTGAACCATCGCGTCAATGAGATCGCCGACGCCGCCTCCATCGTTCAAAACATCCATGCTTTGATGGAAGGCGCGCGCAAGGACGATCAAAGTTATATCAATCATCCGAGCGCTCAAGGCGCCGGGCGGGTCCGAAGCGACATCGCGAACATCCATAAGGAAATCACCCGTTTAAAACAAGCCGATGTCGCGATCGGAACGGAGATCAAATCGATCCAAAAAGCGGTCGATCAATATGAAGCGAATTTTAAAAACCTGCAAGCCATAAGAGAACAAATCGGCTATTCCGGCGGCGACGGCCTGCTGCAATCGGTGGCCGAATCCGAGAAAAGCTTGACCGACCTCATCCGCTCCACCAAAGACGGCGAGTTGATCGCCGAAATGCAAAAAGTCCATGTGGCGATCAACGATTTTACCCATGAACCGAAGGAAACTTATTACAACGCGGTAACCGGCGCGCTTGATCATTTAGATGATCTCGGTTCCAGCAAGTTTTCCGGCAATGACGCCGACGATTTCGGACACGCCATGTTAAAGCTGAAGAGCTCCATGGATACGATCAACCGATCGGAGCAGCTCGCCGCCCAGATCGAATCCGACTTCAATAAAAACGCCCAGGCGGTATCCGGCGACGTCAATAAAGCCGCCGAAAAGTTGGATAAGCAAAAGAACGGTCTCTTTAAAACGCAGAGCGTCGTCCAAATCACGCTCTTTATTGTCACCATCGTGTTGATCATCGCCGTCATCGCGGGGCTGTATTGGTTCGGCCGGAAGCTCATCAGCGGCTTGAACGAATCGATTCGCGTCTTGAAAAACGGCGCCCGCCATTTGGAAAAAGGCGATTTGAAGCACCGCGTGCCGCTCATCGGCAATGATGAATTGACGGAGCTCGCCAAAGCCTTTAACCAAATGGCCGAAACCATGGAAGTCACCCTCAATAAAGTAACGGAAGCCGCCGACAGCCTGTCGTCTTCTTCGCAAAACTTGGCGGCGGTCGCACAGGAAACCAACGCGCAAGCGCTTGAAGTGAACGAAGCCGTCCAACAAGTGGCGGTCGGCGCCCAGAACCAAGCCGAACACCTCGAAGAAAGCATGGCCCTTTTGTCCAACGTCTCCCGCGCGATCGACGAGACGTCGGTGCACAGCAACGAGATCGACGAGCAGTCGCAAGAAGCGCAGCGGGTCAACGCGGAAGGCGTCCGGGTCGTCAAGGTGTTGGAAGAAAGCTCGGCGCGCTTCCTGGATATCGCCAAACAGCTGATCACCAACATCCAGGAAGTCGCCGACCAATCGAAGAAAATCACGAGCATCGTCAAAATCATCCGCGACATTTCGAGCAATACCGATCTGCTCGCGCTCAACGCCGCCATCGAGTCGGCCAGAGCCGGGGAAGCCGGCCGGGGCTTCGCCGTCGTCTCCCACGAAATCCGCAAACTCGCGGAACGTTCGAAAAAGGAAACGAAAAACATTCAAGACGTCATCGGCGTCATCATCGGCCGCTTGAACGATATTGCTGAAGAAGCCAACAAGTTGAATGAATACTGCAACGAACAAGACCGCAACGTCAAACAGACGAAAGCGGCGTTCAAAGACATCAACGAGAACGTGAGCGCCATCAGCGACAAAATCGCGGGCATTAAAGAAGCGATCGCCAACGTGAAGCAAGCGAATGCCGACCTGTCGACGAAGCTCGAAGAAATCAGCGCGATCGCCGAAGAAACCGCCGCGAGCACGGAACAAGTGTCGGCATCGAGCGAAAGCCAAACCGCCGCGATCGAATCCGTGAACGAGGCGGCGATAAAACTTCAAGAAATCGCGGTTTCCTTGGAAAAAGAAGTGGCGAAGTTCGAAATCGCCAAAACGAGCGCCGAGCGCCCGGAAGGAAACGGGCCCGACGGACTCGCCGGCGAGCCGGCGGACAAGGCGGCCGACGCGGGGCAACCCGCCGAGGACGAAAACGATCCTTCCCATCCGGATGAAGGCCAGGCATCCGCCGCAGCGGCCGTTGAGCAGGCCGACGCCCTAAACGGCGAAACGGCCGAGGCCGAGAAACCGGCCGGTGAAGGTGAAGAGAAGCCGGTTGCCGGAGATGAGGAGAAGCGCGGGGAAGAAGCGGACGCCGCAGAGACGGTCGAGGCTTCCGATAAAGCGGAAAACACTGGCGACCTCCCCGGAGAAGCGCCGGGAGATGCCCGGGCAAATAAAGAATAAAAACGCCCTGAATATCACAAAAGCGGACCCCTTCGATTCCCGGAGAGGTCCGCTTTTCTGTTTTTCTGTGGCGACAAATCGCTTGAGCGAGACGGTTCACCGCTGCGCATATTCATATTGTCCGAAGAGAAGCAATGCGACATGGTAAAACATCGCGTCGCGCGTCACGCGGCCATGGGTCAACACGCCGACCGTCCCTGCGCCCTTGCGCACATCCTTACCGGCGGCGTAGGCATCGATGAGTTCTCCGAGTTCCTGCCCGGCGCGGATGCCGCGCGCCAGCGCTTCGGGCAAGGGAAGACGGGCTCCGGCCGCCGTCGCGAGAAAGCCGCGGCGATCGCAAAGCGCCCCCCAGTTGCACAAGTAAAGCGCGTCTTCCATGTCCATCACGCCGCCTTCCAAACCGATGCCGATGTCGGCAGCGGAGAGCTCGATGACTTTTCGTGCGCGGTGGACCGCGCCTTTTTTCGTTTCTTCATCCGTCATCGGCATGGCGGAAACGCCCGACGGCGCATCGACCGCGATGACCCGCCAGCCGAGCGGCGCGCACAGCCGCTCGACCGCCTTGATCTTCGCCGGATTTTTTGAACCGACGCCAACGATTTTCACTTTGCTTGCCACCGTCCGATCCATCGCGAAATTCAACTGTTGCTTCGAATCGTTTCCACGGCCGTTTTGTCGGTCGCCCGCACCAATGCCGTCAGCAAGGCTTTCGCGGCCGCATAGTCGTCGACGTGGATGATCGCCGCCGACGTATGGATGTAGCGCGAGCAAATGCCGATGACGGCGGAGGGCACCCCGTTGTGGCTCAGATGCACGCTGCCCGCATCGGTACCGCCCATCGCCACGAAATATTGATATGGGATGCGATGGGTCTCCGCGATGTCGAGGACAAACTCGCGCATGCCTCTGTGCGTGACCATGGTGCGGTCAAAAATTCGCAGGAGCGTGCCTTTGCCGAGCTGTCCGAAGGCGTTTTTGTCGCCGGACATGTCATTGGCCGGCGAGGCGTCGAGCGCATAGAAAATGTCCGGTTGGATCATGTTGGCGGCCGTTTGTGCGCCGCGCGCCCCGACTTCTTCCTGGACGGTCGCGCCCGAATAAAGCGTGTTCGGCAAGGTTTCGCCGTGCAATTCTTTCAACAGTTCGATGGCGAGCCCGCAGCCGTAACGATTGTCCCAAGCTTTCGCCATGATTTTCTTCTTGTTGGCGAGGGGCGTGAACGGGCAAACCGGAACGATCGGTTGCCCCGGCTTGATTCCGAGGTTTTCCGCGTCGGCGCGGTCATCAGCGCCGATGTCGATGAGCATGTTTTTGATTTCCATCGGCTTTTTCCGTTGCTTTTCGTCCAACAAATGGGGCGGGATCGAAGCGATGACCCCCGGCACCGGCCCGTTGTCGGTGATGATTTCGACCCGTTGGGCCAGGAGCACTTGGTTCCACCAACCGCCGAGCGGAACAAAGCGGATCATTCCGTTTTCCGTGATGTGCGTGACCATAAACCCGACTTCATCCATATGGCCGGCGACCATCACGCGCGGCCCGTCCTCCGGCCCTTTTTTCACGCCGAATACGCTGCCGAGCCGATCCTGGATGATGTCGTCCGCATACTTCGCCAGTTGCTCCTTCATAAACGCGCGGACCGGCCCTTCGAAACCGGAGGGGCCGGGCAACTCGGTCAATGTTTTAAACAAAGCCAGCGTTTCCTCGTTCATCGCGAAACTTCCTTCCGACTGGATTATGTACGTTCTTATATTAGCGAAAGTTCTTATCTTTTTCCATTTCGACGTTCATGCCCGTGATGGGCCCGCCATTTTTTCCTTCGCGCTCTCTGTGCGCAGCCCGTCAGCGGAGCCCATCGTTCCGCATGAAGCGAATTGGGAACAGCCGCCGCCTGCGTGATGTTCACCCTCGTTTTGTGATGCGGAAGAAATTTCGGTATACTTTAATTAACCTAGAGAAATGACAAGGGTGATCGCCGTGAACAGAAAACAAACGCTCATCACCGCCTTCGGCATCGGTGTCATCGGAGGCTATTTACTAAAAAAAGGCTTGGACCTCCGCACGCCGTCCCCGGAACGGGTGCTTGCCGCCGTCAAAGCGCACGTCAAGCGGGATCTCCGCATCGACGGGGCGTGGATCCACCTCCAACCCGAAAATTGGATGAACGGTCCGCTGCGGCAATGGGTTTACCGTGGGGGATTGACGGAATCCGTCGACGGCGAAGCCGTTCATTACGATTTCATCGCCGATGCCCGCACAGGCGCCGTGCTCCGCCTCGAACGGCAATCGTGATGAAAACAGCCCTTGCCGCTTGGCAAGGGCTTACTCATGGCCAGTCATCATTGGGGACTGTCGCCTTCCAATAGGCCGTTTTTCAGTTTAAAATCGAGCGTATTGTACTTGAATTTCAACCAGATGAATCCGAAGATGAGCGGCACGATGAAGATGAGAATGAGCATGCCGACGATCGGGCCCAATTCGAGCGATACATTGGTCGAATACTTATGTTCAAAATCCTTAATGGCTTGGATGTTCATGACATCGGCTTCCGTCAAAATTTGATCGATTTCGGGAGCGTAATACGCATACTCCCGCCAATCTTTTAAAAATATGTAATCCCTGACCGTTTTAAAGCTCGCGACCGCCGCTTGGACTTTTGTGATTTGATATTCCTTGTCGCCCTTTTTCACCTTAATCGGCGTACTCAGTTCAATGGTTTGGGCGTGCTCAAATTTGAGCGAGCCTTTTTTATAATCATAGTACTCCTGATTATATTTTTTATCGAAAGCGTCGTACATCTTTCCGTCCGTCGCGGTCTTGGCGAGCGAGAAGTTGAAGGCGAATAAGAAAGCCGCGGCCATCAACGCTAAAGCTGTGGCGATCTTCTTGATCATTCGGTTCCCTCCCGTCATCCTATATCATACCATATTCCTCATAAAGACAACATTCAAACATTTAATTTTTTTAAGAAACGCTGCGAATTTCGCAAGGCCGTCCCCGCGCCCGACCGACCGTGCGGAACCAAGCGTTGCCGTGTCCGTGGGCCTTCAGAAAGCTCTGGCAATAAATAATATGGATGCGCTTTTAAGATCCTATTCGCCTTTTTATATATCCCGGAGTCCCGGCAAGGGCCTCTACCGATACCGGCAGTCCTGCCGAGCACGCCGCGCAGCGGTCCACTCCCGGCGATTCATGTCCGGCGTTCCACGGCTTCCAAAATGGTGCCCTTTTCGTCCATTTTGATCGCCCGATAAAAGGCGTCGTGATAAAACGTAAACCACGCGCCGCGATTGACGCCGTACGGCAGCCATTTAAGCTTTTGTTGGATCGAGTCCATCGGATAGTCGTCGTAGGCGAGCACCCAAAGGACGTTATGGTGGGCGTGCGTCGGCATCAGGTCGGCCATGTGAACCGCGCATTCGCCATCGCTTTCGATCGTAAGGATGGCATGTCCGTCACTGTGTCCGCCCGTGTGATGCAGGACGATGCCCTCCGCGATTTCAACCGTTTCTTTAAACGTCCGGACGCGGTCTTCAATCGGCCGCCAATTTTGTTCCCAATACGTGTTGCGCGAGCGAATGTTCGGATGCCGCATTTCCGCCCATTCGGTCTCGGTCGTCCAAATGACGGCGTTTTCAAAAGTCGGCACAAGTTCCCCGTCGCGCCAACGGGTCAGCCCTGTCGCATGATCAAAATGAAGATGCGTCATGAGGATGAGATCGATCTCTTCCAAAGTCAGCCCGAGTTCAGCCAAGCTTTCTTCCAAATGCGCCTCGGCGGTCACCCCGAAATTGCGCTTCTGTTTATCCGTCAGTTTCGCGTTGCCGATCCCCGCCTCGATGAGAATGTTTTTCCCGGCGCCTTGAATGAGAATTGGATCCGTGCGCAATTCGATCTGATTGAGATCGTTGCACGGATATTTTTTTGACCAAAGGGGCTTGGGAACGACGCCGAACATGGCACCGCCGTCCAGATGCGTCNCCCCGCCGTCAAGCCATGTGAGCACGTATTGACCGACTTTCAGCTGTTCCATCGGATTCCACCTCCGTCGTCCGTCTGCGTTCAGTTTACCATAAGTTGGCGTTCGGTGGGAGCGCTTTCCGACGGAATCTTCAAACCGCTTATTCAAGGGCCGGCCCCCGTCATGATGCGGAGCGCTCTGACGGAATGGCCGGCGTGCTTTGTCCTCATAATGCTTTTTCGTTGGCAATGGCGCCCTCCATCGCCGCTTTAGCGAAAGGACGCTTCCAAGCGATAAATCTTTTGCCCTTTTTCGGAAAATTTATCTTCGTATTCGGTCGTAATGCCGTCAAAATCGGCCGAGGCATGCCAATCCAGCGATACCTTATCGATGACCATGCCGAAACGGGACATGCTCGCAATCGAATACTCAAAAAACCCTTGATTGTCGGTACGCAGTTCAATGCGGCCCCCGGGCTTGAGCACCTTCTTGTAGTTCTCCAGAAACGTGTGGTAGGTAAGGCGCCGCTTTTCATGCCGTTTTTTCGGCCACGGATCCGAGAAATTCAAATAGATCGCATCGACCTCGCCCTCAGCGAAATAATCGGTGAGATCTTTAGCGTTGACGTAAAGCAAGCGCGCGTTGGCCAAAGGGCGTTCCAGCAACTTTTTCAAAGCGCTGACGATGACGCTCTCTTCCCGCTCGATGCCGATAAAAAGCCGATCGGGATGGCGCTCGGCCATCGCTGTAATAAATTGCCCTTTCCCCGTTCCGATTTCGATCTCGAGCGGCGCTTCCTTTCCAAAGAGATTTCGCCAACGGCCCTTATTTTCTTCAGGAGCGGGGATGATGATTTCCGGATGTTGGGCGATCATGTCTTTTGCCCACGGCTTATGGCGGATACGCATATGGATTCCTCCTCGTTCTCGGTGTACAAAACAAAGCCCCGCAATGCGCGGGTTGCGGCGGTCCCGAATGAGTCGTCGCCATCCCCGGCCATGAAATCCGCGCGCGATGGGCTCAACCCTTCTCGCTTTCCGGGCGGGGTGGCCGGTTAAAATAAAAAATCGCGGGGCGGGCACGCTATGAAAAAAAAGGATGTGATCGCATGGGTCTTTCAGATCGGGACCATATCGGTTTGATTCGCGACATTTTAAAAGCTCACCNCCTCGACGGAGCGGCGAGCCAATCGGAATATGAACAATTATATCGAACGACGAAACGACTGTTGGACGGCCACAGGGCGGGTCAAGCGGATGCCGCCACGCTGCAAGCGATCCACGACTACAGCGCCAAAGCGATACCGTTGTCCGCATACGATGAACATTTATCGGAAAATAAGTCCAATCTGGAAACGTGGATCAACCGTCTGGATGCATTCGTTTAAAACGGCTTTCCCCGTACCGCATCAATCGGGCCAATTCTTTTTCATAAAATCGCGCTTCGTCATGCCGTTCGCGGACGCGATTCCAAAGAAGAAAAGAAAGCGTTCGCGCCAGCGCGTACCAGTACATGCGCAAGCGCACGGAATCGGAAAGCGGCCAGCCATAATCGGAGAGCCATTCTTCCCAAAGGCTTTCCTCCACATACCAGTGGAGCACCATGCCCAAGTCGAGCGCGGGGTCGGCGATGACCGCATGGTCCCAGTCGACGAGATACAGTTCCCCGTCCTCGCCGAGCAGCCAATTATTATGATTCATGTCCGTGTGACAGACGGCCTTTTCCGTTCCGTCGACCGCAGCGTGCGTCCGCTCCAAAAAGCGGAGCGCTGCCCGGATGTCTTCGGTCCAAACCCACGGCTCCGCCTCAGCGGCGAGACCATCGACGATCGTTTTCGGCGTCAGCGGTTTTTTCCCGAGCCGGGCAAGCATGGAAACGAGCGGTTCCGAGCTGTGGATCCGTTTCAACAACTTCGCGACGCGTTCGGATTTCATTTCTTCCGCCTTTAAATTCCGGCCGTTCAGCCACTTTTGGGCGGTGATGACATCCCCGTTTTCCAAACGCTTTGTCCACAGCAATTTCGGGACGATGCCTTCAGCGGACAACACCGCTAGAAACGGAGAGGAATTTCGCTTTATAAAAATCTTTTCTCCGCGCGATTGGGCGACAAACGCTTGGCCGGTGACGCCGCCGGCCGGAGCGATGACCCAATCTTCGTTCAACCAATTCATCACACGTTCTCCCTTGCCCTATGTTCGTCCGATGGCCTATGTATACCTTATGACATCTTACACTAAACGTCAAACGCGGCTTCTTCGCGTGGCAAAGCTTCCGTTTGCGTATGCTTCAGCAACGCTTCCGCCGCTTGGAGTTGGGCGTGCTTGACGGGCATGCGATAATGCCGCATCTCATCCAGCCAACGCTTCATCCCCGTCCGGTCGACCGTCTGGATCCCGAGGAGCGGAGCGATTTCCAAATAACTCTCGGGAGCGAGCAGGCAGGCTTCGACCTCGTCCTCGCGGTCCATTTCCTCGAGAATCCGGGCGACGATCTTCTTTGTCCGCAGCAAGGACGGGATGGGATTGTCGACGAGGCGGAGGCCGTCCGACGTAATTTCTTTCCAGCGACGCCGGTCATGATTTTGAAAAACGCTGTCTTTCTCTCCCGCGATCACCTTCACGCACTGGATGGAAAGCGGGGTGACGAGCACAATATCGCCATGGATCATGACGTCATCAACGAGAAAAACCGGATCGAACAGAATGAAAACCGTATCGTCCAATTTTTCCAAAAGGACGCAAAGCCATGGGTTGCTCCGGTAGTCTTCGGCCATCCGTGACTTGCGCTCAGGGGTGGAAGATGCCCAGACGAGCTGTTTTTTCATCCATGTTTCAAAAAAACGCGTTTTCCATTCATCCGCCGATCGCGCGTGCGCATAGCGCTTTTTAAAGTCCTCATAGCGCCGCCGTTTTAACTCAAAATAACGCACGGCATACCGATAGATGTCGACTTCGTAGCGCGATGCATAATTATGAAGCTTAATCAACTGCGCCATTTTTTCGGTCTCCTCCGTTCGCGCGGCCGAATTTGAAGATTTCAACCGCCCGGTAGCGCGGCGTCCTCTCCGGATGCACCTCATAAAGGACGATCTCCCGCGCAGTCCAGGACCTCGCACCGTCGGCCGGCAGCCGTTTATTTAATTCCTCCCAGACGACAGGAGCGGTTCCGGCCCATTTTTTCGCGATGGTGATGTGCGGCCGGTAAGGGCGGTGGTCAACCGCAAATCCGCATGCCGCCGCACACGCTTTGACCAGGCTTTGTTGATCGAAAAGACCGCGGCCGGCTGTTACGCCCCGCCAAATCACCCTCGGCATCTCGGGCCGTCCGAACACTCCCCATTTCCCGACGCCCATTGAAAGCGGCTCAAACGCTTTGACTCTGGCATGAACGCTTTCGATCAAGCAAGCCAGCTGGTCGGTCGAAGCGGCGCCGAGGAAAATCAGCGTGATATGATAATCATCCCGGTCCGTCCAATAGCGGTAGGGCAAATAGGCCTTGACGCCATCGGCGCGATGGGCGAGCCATGCCTTTATGTCATCCGGAATCGGATAAGCCAAAAAATAATGGGACACCGTTCTTCCTCCTGTTTTTCCGCCGGACCGTTCCGCCCATGAAAAATGTTTTTGGCTCGAACGCTCGGCGCGATTTGGTATAATGTTGGAAGAATAAACACGTTGCCGGCGGAACTTGGCCATCCGGCGGAGGACGATGGATCGCACCGCCGTCACTTTTTAAATCGTCATCGGGCGGCAGATCTTCAATAATTATCCTCGATTTTACGGTTCATTTCAAAGAAAGGGGATGTTGTCCGTGGTCAAAGTCGCAAACAATATCCTGGAGTTGATCGGCGATACGCCGCTCGTTCGCTTGAACCGCCTCGCGGACCCGAAAGGAGCGACCGTTTATGCGAAACTTGAGTCGTTCAACCCGAGCCGTAGCGTCAAAGACCGCGCCGCCTATAACATGATCCTCGCGGCGGAAAAAAAAGGTTACTTAAAAGAAGGCTCGACGATCATCGAACCGACCTCGGGAAACACCGGAATCGGGCTCGCGATGGCGGCATCGCTGCGCGGATATCGAACCATCATCGTCATGCCGGACACCATGACGCAAGAGCGCATCAATTTACTTAAAGCCTATGGCGCGGAAGTCATCCTCACCCCTGGCGATGAAAAAATGCCCGGCGCGATCGCCAAGGCCAAAGAACTCGCCGACAGCATCCCGAACAGTTTCATGCCGATGCAGTTCGAGAATCCGGCCAATCCCGACGCGCACAGGAAAACGACCGGTCTGGAAATCATTGAAGCCGTCAAACAAATCGGCAAGCCGCTTCGCGCATTCGTCGCCACCTCCGGAACCGGAGGCACGGTGACCGGAACCGGCGAAACGTTGAAAGAAGCTTTTCCCGACATCACCGTTCACGTCGCCGAACCCGCGGGCTCCCCGGTGCTGTCCGGCGGCAAACCGGGCAAACATAAACTGGTCGGAACGAGCCCCGGCTTCATCCCGCCGATATTGAACCGCGACGTCATCGATGAAATCCATCTCGTCACGGACGAGGAAGCTTACGAAACGACGCGGCGGCTCGCCCGCGAAGAAGGCATTCTCGTCGGCCCGTCTTCGGGCGCTTCCGTCCATGTCGCCTTAAAAGTGGCCAAGCGGTTTACTCCCGAAGATCTCATCATCTGCATGACCAACGACACCGGCGAGCGGTATTTGTCGGGCGACTTGTTCTACTACGAGGACTGAGGTCCCCCGACGGTTCGGAGCATCCGGAAAACAGCCATTCCGGATGCTCCGATTTTTATATTCATAGCCATCGGCAACAACGACGCCATGGTTATGTTTTCAATCATTCCCAACCCTTTTTATTGAATTTGCGGCAATGTCAGATTGGAAATATTTAACAAAAAAGATAGGCGCGGCTCCATCGCCGGACAACATCACCTTAAATGCCCGCTGAACGCGCCATCTTGTTGGACATCCCCTGTCGTTTTCACTACAATTGCCATAAAATCTCAGACAAGGCAGATTTCGATTTGACAATTATTTAAAATATTGTACCATTATATCAAAGGTTCATGACGGATCACATTTTCTTTCGTTCCCGTATTCGTCATATCACCGCGAGGTTCCAGTCATGCACGCTTTGAAAGAAAATGTTCCGTCCCTTCACTTAGCCGCGAAGCGCGCGAGATCACGGATTAAGGAGTGGTTCTTTGAATCCTTCGACGGATCGGATGCTCAATCGGGTGAAGGACGTTTATTTGTTCATCAGGGAACACGGAACAGTGACAACGCAGGAACTCGTCGAAGCTTTTGATATGACGCAACGGACGATACAAAGAGATCTGAACATTTTAATGTACAATAACCTCGTCAAGAGCACGAGCAGGGGCAAGTGGACCGTTACCGACAAAAAGGTCCGCGTCTCCTGAAAAGTTCGGCGGGTCCGTCCGGAAGAGTTTCATTTTTTCCGGACGGACCCTTCTTTCATTCCCTTTCAAATCCCCGCCCTTTTTATTTGCCTATTTTTTCTTGTCCCCGCGCCGGAGCATCTTTGCTATGATAACGTTAGACTGGAGTTGGAGGTGTTTTTTTGCGAGATAAAGTGGGATTGCTTGCCACCGCGCGGAAAAAAGCGCCGCATCCGGCCAGAGCCGTCGACTTTTACCAAAGCCCGCTCTTCAAGAAAGCCGTGGCCTACGCCCGGCGGACATATGACCGCTTTTATTTTTACAACGCGAAGGACGGTTTGCTCTTGCCGGACACGATCATGTATCCCTACGATGTGTCCATCCGGTCGTTCACCCGCAAAGAGCGGGAAGCATGGGCGGAACGCGTCGTCGATGCCCTCGCCTTTTATGAATCGCCCGCCCATATCGATCTCTACCTTCACGGGGGGCTCGTCTACCGTCGCCACCTTGAACCGGCCCTCGCCGCCAAGGGCTTCCGCTTCGAAGTCCCGTTAAAAGGGTATGGGATCGGGCAACAAATGAAATGGTACAGCGAACGTTTGAAAGAGGACTCATAATTCATCTTCATTCATTCTTACCCGGGAAATAATGACAAGGGGCTGATCCCAAAAACCACCGGACGGTGGCCTTTGGGATCAGCCCCTCATCGTTTTCACAATGAACGATTCTCCGTTCATTTCACATGAACCGTTTTAAAACCGGCACGTTTCTGCCGAGCACTTGTCTGGCCAAACCGGAGCGCAGCGCCAACAAGAGATAAACCGCCGCGCCGAGCACCATGCCGAAGACGGACATGACGAGCGATTCCCAGCGCGTGGCGGGAATCAAACCGCCAAATACCCATGAGGGGACAAAAATCGCCACGCCCATGAGCGCCGTAAAGATCGAAATCAACAAAAAGCGTTTCCCGATAAACCCAAAGCGGTATCCGGTGATTTCGCGTATGGCGAGGAGATTGATGATGATGGAGACGACATACCCCAAGTCCGTCGCCAAAATCGGTCCAGTCATGTTCCACCACTTGATAAATACCGGATTAAAGATCATTTTGATTAAAATGCCGACCGACAGGCTGAGAATCGTCACTTTTTGGATGTTGATGCCCTGTAAGATCGCCGCCGTCACCGAAAAACCGGCGAACAGGATCGCCGACGGCGCGTACCAGCGCAAGATTTCCCCGCCGATGCGGATGCCTTCGTCAAAACCGTACAAAAGGGCGTAGACCTCATAAGCCAATATGGAAAGCCCGACGGCCGCCGGCAGGGTAAAGAAAATGACGAATTGCAGCGCCTTCGTGATTTCGAGCCGCATTTCGTGATGGTCGCCTTTGACGAAAGACGCCGTAATCGCCGGGACGACGCTGACGGCGAGCGCCGTCGCCAGCGAGACGGGAATCATGATCAACTTTTGGTCGTACATCATCAAGTTCGAAACGATGGCGTGCAGGCGATTGGTGCTGTAGTCATAAAATAGCTTCAAGAAATGGTTGAGGGTAAATTGATCGATCAAAAGATAAAGCTGGTTCGCCAGCCCAACGCACACGAACGGAATGGCGTAACCGATCAATTCCCTGTACATCGCCCCGAGCTTCATGGCCGGGACGGGCGGGCTCGCGGCCACTTTTTCATCCATATAGCGCTTGCGCTTGAACCAGTAATGGATTAAATTGACCAACCCCGCCAACGCCCCGACGAACGCGCCAAAGTTTACGAGCGCAACGGCATCGCGGACAGCGACGCGTTCCGGGAAGTTCAAAATATCGACGACGACGTAGGCGCCGATCAATCCGAATGCGATGCGGACGATCTGTTCGATCGTCTGCGACGCCGCCGTCGGACCCATCGACTGAAAGCCTTGGAAATAACCACGCATGAGGCTCATCGGCGGAACGAACAGCAGCGCGAAGCTCAGCACGCGCATCGTAAAGACGAGGCTTTGATAATCCGCATCCTTTCCCTCACTGCCGAGAGTGAGCGACGCCAACGCAGGCGCGCCGTAATACATGACGAGAAAACCGATAGCGCCGGTGATGGTCATGATCAGCATCCCGGAGCGAAACAACACCCGTCCCGTCCGGTAGTCGCCGATCGCATTATATTTGGATACGAATTTGGAGACGGCCAGCGGGACGCCGACCGTCGACAGGCTTAAGATAATCGTATAGGGCGTATAGCTGTAGGAATATAAATAACCGCCTTTATCTCCAACGATGGCGTTGAACGGGATGACGAACAACATGCCTAGAAATTTAGACAAAAATGTCGCGATGGACAGGATAATCGTCCCTCTGATCATCCGAGATTCCGACATGTAGGGTCACTTCTCCTAAAAGCCTGACCGGATCGAAGCGCCTCGACCCTTGTCAGTCCGTCTGGTGTCCTAGCGAATTTGATCGAATGCAATCCCTTGTATTTTATCATATTTAAAGAAAAATGGCGCCGGTTTTCGCGGTGAAAAAAATCGTACAAAATCCGCCACCGTGCCGCGACAATAAAAAGCCCCCTGCCTTCACAATACGCACGCGCAGGCAGGGGGCGACGATCAACATTCACTTCGGGGAGCGGCTTACGCCCGGATCTCCCCGGTCCATTTTATCATGCCGCCTTCCATATTGATCACTTTAAATCCTTTTTCCGCCATGAATTGAGAAGCCAACAAACTGCGGCGGCCGCTTCGACAGACCATCACATATGTTTTCTCCGGGTCCAGTTCTTCATACCGTTCCGGGAGATCCCCCAGACGGATGTGTGTTGCCCCGGGTATCATGCCCGTGGCCACTTCTTCATCCTCACGAACGTCGATGACGACAAGCTCGGGATCGTTTTGCGCCAAACGCGCTTCCAACGCCTGCGGTTCAATCGACTGTATGTCTTCCTCCATGCTACACATCCTTCCGGTAACCTTGTCATCTTCATTTTGGACAGGGGAGCGAAAAAAGTCAATGGGAGAGGATGGCACGCACGATCCATAGCCGCGGGAAGCATTGAAAGCCGTCCCATCTATTTATATACAACTGAAAAAAGGCATCGCCCACGCCCTTCTCTTCCATTTCAACCCCATGAAAAAAAGGGGGGAAACCCCCCTTTTTTCGTTGACGTCAATTGGCGACGATGTTGACCAGTTTGCCCGGAACCGTGATCACCTTACGGACCGTCTTGCCCGCGAGCCACTCTTTGATGACTTCGTCGTCCAACGCGGCCTTTTCCATCGCCTCTTTCGACGCATCGGCGGGCAGCGTCACTTTTGAACGGACTTTGCCATTCACTTGGATGACGACTTCCACCTCATCTTCCACCAACTTGTCCGGATCATAGGTCGGCCAAGTCGCCAGGCTGACCGGCGGTTCATTGCCCATGATTTCCCACAATTCTTCGGCGATGTGCGGCGCGACCGGCGACAACAGTTTCACGAAACCTTCGGCGAACGATTTCGGGATTTCTTTTTGTTTATAGGCTTCGTTGATGAACACCATCATTTGCGAAATCGCCGTATTGAAACGGACGTTTTCGTAGTCTTCGGTCACCTTTTTCACGGTCTGATGGTACGTTTTTTCAAAGCCCGGATCGACCGCGGCTTCCGGTTTGATCTTCGCGTCGAGTTTTCCGTCCTCACCGACGTACAGGCGCCAAATCCGGTCGAGGAAGCGGCGGGCGCCGTCCAATCCGTCGGTCGACCAAGGAGCCGAGGCTTCCAGCGGGCCCATGAACATTTCGTAAACGCGGAGCGTGTCGGCGCCGTGCGATTCGACGATGTCGTCGGGATTGACGACGTTCCCCTTCGACTTACTCATTTTTTCATTGTTTTCGCCGAGGATCATGCCGGGGTTATACAAGCGTTGGAACGGCTCATCCGTCGGCACCACGCCGAGATCATACAACACTTTATGCCAGAAGCGGGCATACAACAGATGCAGGACGGCGTGTTCGGCCCCGCCGATGTAAACGTCGACGGGCAGCCATTTTTTCAATTTTTCCGGATCGGCCAACCGCTCTTTGTTGTGCGGATCGATGTAGCGCAAGTAATACCAGCAACTGCCCGCCCATTGCGGCATCGTGTTCGTTTCGCGCCGCGCTTTCATGCCCGTCTCGGGATCGACGGTGTTCACCCATTCTTCATTGTTGGCGAGCGGCGACTCTCCGGTGCCGGACGGCTTGATTTCATCCATTTCCGGCAGTTCCAAGGGCAGTTGGTCTTCGGGAATCGGCTTGATCGTGCCGTCTTCCAGGTGCAGGATCGGAATCGGCTCGCCCCAGTAACGTTGGCGGCTGAACAGCCAATCGCGCAGGCGGTAGGTAACCTTGCGCCGGCCGACGCCGTTTTCTTCCAACCATTCAATCATCCGGTTGATCGCTTCTTCTTTGTTCAAGCCGTTCAGGAAATCCGAGTTGACGTGTTCGCCGTCGCCCGTATAGGCTTCACGGTCGACGTCTCCTCCCTTGACGACCACGCGGATCGGCAGGTCGAATTTCTTCGCGAATTCCCAGTCGCGCTCGTCATGCGCCGGAACCGCCATGATCGCACCCGATCCGTAAGTCGCCAAAACGTAATCGGCGATCCAGATCGGCAGCTTTTCGCCGTTGACCGGATTAATCGCATACGCCCCCGTAAACACGCCCGTTTTTTCTTTGGAGAGTTCCGTGCGTTCCAGATCGCTTTTGCTTTCGATCGAGCGGCGATAAGCTTCGACGGCTTCGCGGCGGTCCGGGGTCGTAATTTGATCGACGAGGGCATGTTCCGGAGCGAGGACGAGGTACGTCGCGCCGAAAAGCGTATCCGGCCGCGTCGAAAAGACCGTGATGGTTTCATCATGCCCGTCGATGCGGAACGTGATCTCCGCGCCTTCCGATTTGCCGATCCAATTGCGCTGCATTTCTTTAATGTTTTCCGGCCAATCGAGTTTGTCGAGATCTTTCAGCAAGCGTTCGGCGTATTCGGTGATTTTCAGCATCCATTGGCGCATCGGCTTGCGGATGACCGGATGCCCCCACTCGCTTTTCCCGTCAATGACTTCTTCATTGGCCAAAACGGTGCCCAAGTCAGGACACCAGTTGACCGGCACTTCCGCCATATAGGCGAGGCCTTTTTTAAACAACTGAATGAAAATCCATTGCGTCCATTTGTAGTATTCCGGATCGGTCGTATTGATCTCCCGGTCCCAATCATATGAAAAGCCGAGCGATTTTAACTGTCTGCGGAAATTGTCGATGTTTTTGTTCGTGAAAACGCGCGGGTCATTGCCCGTCTTCATCGCATATCTTTCCGCGGGCAAACCGAACGCGTCCCACCCCATCGGATGAAGGACTTCATATCCTTGCATGCGCTTCATGCGCGCTAAAATGTCGGTGGCCGTATAGCCTTCCGGATGGCCGACGTGCAGGCCCGCCCCCGACGGGTACGGGAACATGTCTAATACGTAGTATTTCGGTTTGTCGGATTCGGTGTCGGTTTTAAAGGTTTTGTTTTCTTCCCAGTAGCGCTGCCATTTTTTTTCGATCTCCCGGTGGTTGTACGTCATGCCAATCCCTCCTGTACTTCACGCGACATAATGGATGTTCACCAAATAGTAAAACCTCCCGCCCTTAACCCGATCGTTAGGGACGAGAGGTTGATTCATCTACACATTCCCGCGGTACCACCCTGATTGACGCCAGAAAGGCGCCCGCTCATTGCTACCGGTAACGCGGTACGCGTCGTTCGCTATTGAGACATCCGTCCGTTCACGAACGCAACTCGGAGGGGAGTTCGGGCCGTTCCTTTCGTTGACTCGCACCGACCGTCAACTCTCTTCAGAAATTCCCGGCCTTACTAATCCTCGTCATCGCTTTTGATGATTTTAATTTGTATTGTATGCAACGGAACCGGCGATGTCAAGGCTTCCTACGCGTTTTGTTGTTCGTCTGTGATATTGTCATATTGTAACGCTTCAGTGAAAATGTCAGTATGAAACAGGAGCGAATTCCATTGAGCAAAAAAGAATTGAAGCGTTAC
>JGI25331J36430_1000002_pt1 | contig 195668 bp, 214 predicted proteins | sample HigsolmetaAR206D_FD_36430 | JGI IMG/M metagenome (IMG submission 36430) | reverse complement strand
TTTGACCAAATGTTTGCACGATAAAAATGAACGAATTTTTACCATTCTTTTGCCGGCTTAGCCGGATGCACGGTTGATATAAAACGCGACTCCATTTTATAGAAATGAAAGGGTTTCAGAGCAGATTTCATAAAAATTACACAATGTGCTAAAAACACAATAAAAAAACAAAAAACCTACAACTAAAATAACATACGTTCGAGTGTTATTTTTTGTGTGCTGCCGGTACATTTTACTATAATGGAAGAAAAAGGGGTGAGTAGCATGGCGGAAAAACGGCAAAGGGAGAGTACCGGCTTTTTAATCAAACAGCGCGCCTTTTTAAAACTTTATATTATCACCAATATTGAAAACGGACGGTGGTACGGGCTGCAGCTTTTGGATGAATTGAAAAAAGAATTTAAGCCGCTCGGTTTCGAACCGCAGCATTCCGAAATCTACCGGGCGCTTCATGAACTGGAAGATGAGGAGCAAATTTTGACCAAAATAAAAGTAAAACCGGACGGGGCAAAAAGAAAAGAGGTTGTTGTATACAAAATCAAAGACATGGAAAAAGCAAAAGCGTACAAAAAACTTGTCAAGGCTGACTTGGAACGGTGCGAGCAGCTCTTGCGAAAAGCGCTTCAAGATAATTTTTCATAAAAGAAGCCGGGGTTGCCGGCTCTTTTTATTCATTTTTCACTGCTAAAACGGACGCTCCCCCTTATGCTTGATCGATCACCCCGAGCATTTCCAAACCATGGTAAATACCGGATTCAGTAACGCTTGTCGTCCGGTGTTTTGCATAAGCAAACAGTCCGGGGTTGCTGTTTGCCATCGCAAAACTTTCGCCGACTGCCTCCAGCATTTCTTTATCGTTCATGCCGTCCCCAAACGCAACGGCTTTTTCTTTTGGAATGCCGAGGATATCCAGGGTTTTGGCTACAGCCATGCCTTTATTCACTTTATCAAGAATAACGTCGTAACAATGCCTGAATCCATCAATGTTGACCTGGGATAAATGCAGGCCGGGCAAATCTGCATACAATGCGGCGCCGTTTCCCCGGACATTCACAAGCGTAATGCCCAATACTTGATCAAGTACTGCCGGTGTAAAAGGGGCGTTTTGGCGAAGGTGGATTTTTTTTATAAAACTTTTCACTTCAGGCACATCAAAAGAAGTGATAAAGTTTTGCCGGTCCGTATACAAAACGACTTCATGTCCGTGCTTTTCGGCAATGCCAATAAATTTATCGACAATTTTAGGGTCCATTACCGTTTTAAAAAGGTTTTTTCCTCTATAGACAGCAAGTGTGCCGTTATAGCCGATCGCGGATTCGATTTCCAGTTCGTCCATCAGCCACGAAATTTCATGAAGCGGCCTCCCGGTTGCCAGGAAGACTTCCATGCCGTGCTTTTTTGCTTTGACCACGGCCTTTTTTGTTGAAGGCTGGATCGTATCTTCCGGTGTCAAAATCGTTCCGTCTACATCTAAAAAAAGTGCTTCATAGTGTCCCATCATTTCGCTCCAGTATGTATAATTTTTCACTTTTACTTTACCACAAATAAAAATGAATGTGAAAAACTTCGCTATTGTTGTTTGTCTACCAATCTTCATGCTATCATGAAAGCATATGATTACAGAATATAAAATGCGGGGTGCATGAAAACATGAATAAAGGGAACAGTCCTTCTTACCAACCGAAAAGTGATAAAAATTTTACGGCGCTGATTATCACCGTTTCCCTTATCGCAAATATTATCATTTTGCTGCTCTTTTTTACGAACATCGGTTACAAGGGTAAAGTAGGATTTGATATTTATATTTTGCCGAGGATGAACGCCGTTTTTAACAGCTTTACGTTTATTTTTCTCGTCTGCGCGCTCATCGCCATTAAACGGAAAAATATCAATGTGCATAGAGGATTTGTACTGGCCGCTTTTGCGTCAACGTTTTTGTTTTTGCTTTCTTATTTGACATTCCATTATCTTTCGCCTGAAACGGCAAGATATGGCGGGGAAGGGGCAATCCGGTTCATCTATTTCTTTATCTTGATTACCCACAGTTTTCTCGCGGCCATTATTGTTCCGCTTGCTTTGTTCGCACTTGTGTGGGGATGGACAATGCAGGTGAAAAAGCACAAAAAAATTGTCCGTTGGGCGATGCCAATCTGGCTTTATGTCAGCATCACCGGCGTGATCGTTTACTTGATGATGGCACCGTATTATTAAAGAACAGTACACCAGCCGCTGGTCCGGTTGGTGTTTTTTTTGTGCAACTTTTGTCATAAATTCTTGTTTTTTATCGAAAATAAAAGGCTGGACATGTATAATAATAGGGTACAGGAAGAAGATTTTTGAAGGAGGGGTACATATTTGATGGTCTGGACATTGGTAATTTTATTTGCGGTATCCGTTGTGTTGCTGATCATGTCCATCTTTAAAACGCGGAACCGTGCGAAAGAGGAACAGCAGGAATTGGAAACGGTGCATTTGGCACTCATGGATGAAATCAATCATCTGAAAGACGGCATCCGGACGCTTGAACTGGAAATGGACATTCTTGAAAAAGAAGCCGGCATCCAGCTTTCTGCCTTTGATAAACAGTTCAGGCTTGAAGTGCTGGATTTATATAAACGCAACTACTCTATTGAAAGCATTGCAGAAAAAAAACAAGTGACAAAAGCGGAAATTGAGGAAATTCTGGCCCCGTTTATGGCGGCGAAAAACGAAAGGAGCAAGGTTGCCGGTGGGAATGAATAAATTGAGCAGCTTTGCCGCAGGGATTTTGCTCGCCACGGCTGTAACAGGCGCCGTTTATTTTTCCGAAACAGGCAAAGCAGCGGACAATACGGTGAAAAAAACAAATACGGCTGAAACTGCAAAACTCTCCAACAGCCAGATGAAAGACAAACTAGAGCATGCAGGATATGTCGTTCAAACCAAGGCTGCATATGACAAAGATCTGGCTGATGCGAAGTCATCCGCTGAAAAATCCGCGAAAACCAAAACCGTCAACCGGGTTGTGTTCCAGGTGACGGATGGGATGACGAGCATTGATGTCGGCAAATTGCTTGAGAAAGCTAATATCGTGGATGATGCATTTCAATTCAGTAAAGATGTCGAAAAGAAGGGTGTTGAGAATCATCTTCGCCCTGGTACTTATGTCGTGGACAGCACGATGAGTTACGATAAAGTGATTTCAACCATTTTTAAAAAATAATCATGAATCTAGCTGCCTGCCGTACTGCGGACCGGGCAGCTTTTTTTGCGCCGTTTTTCCGGTTTACGAAATTTTCACTGCAATAGTATGATTTTAAATGTTAAAATAAAGAAAACAAGGAGGGAAGACAACTGTGAAAAAGACAAAATTAGTAGTTGCAGGCGTTGGGCATGTCGGTTCGTATGTGCTTGCAAATGCGATGAAACTGGGCCTTTTTTCGGAAATTGCTGTATTGGATAATAAGGAAGGGGTCGCATTTGGAGAAGCGCTCGATTGGAGACATGCCACGGCACTTACATATATGCCAAACACAAGCGTGAAAGCAGGGGATTACTCGGAATGCGCCGATGCGGACGTCATTATTTGTGCAGCAGGGCCAAGCGTGCTTCCGTCGGAAAAAGACGAAATGCCGGACCGAGCAGGGCTTGCCAGGACGAATGCCGCCGTAGTGCGGGAAGTCATGACTGGGATTACGAGATATACAAAAGAAGCTGTCATCATTTTCATTACAAATCCGCTTGATACGATTGTCTATATTGCTGAAAATGAATTTGGCTATCCGAAAGGGCGGATATTCGGAACAGGCACCATGCTTGATTCGGCCCGCCTCCGCCAGATTGTTGCCGAAAATTACAGCATTGATCCGAAAAGTGTAACGGGTTATATGATGGGCGAGCACGGGTTTACCTCATTTCCGGTTTTTAGCCGTTTAAATGTACAGGGATTCCGTGAAAAAGAACTGGACAGCGTGTTTAAGGGAAAAGAACCGTTGGACAGGGAAGCTTTCAGACAAAAGGTGGTGAAAACCGCTTTTGATGTCCTGAATGGGAAAGGGTGGACCAATGCCGGTGTCGCTGAAGCTGCAGTGACATTGGCAAAAGCCGTGATGCTGGATGAAAAAAGCATTTATCCAGTTTCCGCCACTTTGCATGGTCAGTACGGATATAATGGTGATGTCGCTTTAAGCATACCAAGTGTCATCGGCCGTAACGGGATCGAACAACAGCTTGAAATTGAACTCGATGAACAGGAAACATCCTGGCTGCACGAATCGGCAAAATCGATCCAAAATACAATGGCATCGGTAAAAACCGGAAAATCGTATATTCAGGCTTGATCTAAAAAATCCGCTGCATTATACAGCGGATTTTTTAGGTGAAAACGATTCTGGCCAAAGATAATCTCTGGGTACAAGGGAAAAGGAGTGGCCGGGCAACTCCGCAATGTGATGATTTTTATCTAGTTAACATAATATATATTATAGCTAGTTGAGGAGTAAAACGAAATTTTGTCTCAAAAAAGAAGATTACTTAAAACATTGAGACAGAAACATTTTTTCCGTGAAACACAATCTTTATTGCATCTTTCCATCTCATCAGGATTTCGGTTTGTCCGGTATGCGTTTCATTGATCGTTCCAGATTTATTCCATCACGCAGCGTTGTTGCATTTTCGCACATGCTTTCATTGAGTCATCTAATCTTGGTTTGTTCTTTTATTTGCAATCCCTGCACATTCTTTTGCCTTAAAATTCTTCTTCTGGCTGATTTTCCTATATTTGTGCATGAATGAGCATTCCTCATCGGTTTCATTTTTCGCCTGTTTTTTCTTTAAAATAACTGCAAGTGTTTATCCTTTTTTGATGGTTTTAAACCTGTCTATTGATATAAGTCGATTTTTCGAACTGTTCTTTCCTTTTATTGTAAACCTTTTCTTGCGGTGATACACTAAAAATTGTAAAGAAAAGTAAACGCTTACTTTTTCTAAGAATATATCCATCAGGAGGTATGCATCATGTCAGGCAAAGTTGCAGTGATTACAGGCGCCGGCAGCGGGATTGGCCGGGAAACCAGTTTAACTTTTGCACGTAAAGGCGATTCCGTTGTGGTTGCCGATATTGATGAAGAAAAAGGGCTTGAAACGGTGGAATTGATCAAACAAGAAGGCGGAGATGCTGTTTTTGCCAAGACGGATGTTTCCAAATTCGAAGAGGTTGAATCACTTGTCAATCAGGCGGTTGAAATATACGGGACGATTGATGTGATGTTCAACAACGCCGGAATCGGAACGCTCGGGCATATCCTGAGTTTGAAAATAGAAGATTACTTGCGTGTCATTGATGTCAATCAGCACGGCGTTGCATATGGAATCATTGCCGCTGGCAGAAAAATGCGCGAGCTGGATGTCAAAGGCGTTATTATCAACACGGCTTCCGTATTCGGATATTTGGTCAGCTTCGGTACTTTCCCATATCAGGTTGCAAAAGGCGCAGTCCGGATGATGACCCAAAATGCTGCGCTTGAACTAGCACAATACGGTATTCGCGTCGTCGGCATTGCACCGGGCAGTGTGGATACGCCGATTATACAGGCATATAAAGATGCCGGAATGACACAAAAAATGACAGAACAGCAAATGCGCAAAAAACTGATCCGTCCTGAAGCCATTGCAAATGCGGTTTATCTATTAACGCTTGAAGAAGCAGATGTCATTAACGGAAGTGTTGTCATGCTTGATGACGGCTATGCTTCTTTCAAATAACTTTCTTCATTTGTTTTTTTCACACGTCCCCTATTCCTCCCCGTTCCGTTCAAAAGAGCCTCCTCCCTTTTGAACCGGATGTGGATATCCCCCTCTCTATTTCTTTAATCTTATGGCCACCTGCACGAAAAAGTGAAAATCCAAACGCTATACGATAGCAAATGAACCTTAGCGCAGCGGTTCTTTTTGTCATTTTAGTGGCAAATTATGTTACAATATTCATACAGCTCTCGTTGTGGGTCTGGCTGTCTTCGTCCACTCCTGGGCGATTTGAAAGAAATTACGAGAAAGTGGGAGTATGTATGGGAAGTCAATCATTTACATCAGCGCCGTTAGAGGCAGAAAATCCTTTTTTTCGCCGTGCGCTGTTTACGTTCAGCGGTGCGCATTTTTTAAATGACCTGGTGACAACCGGCATGGTCCCTGCCCTTGTTGTCATGTACAAGCATGCGCTCCATTTGAATTATACGCAATCCACTTTAATTGTGCTGGTTTCTTATTTTACTTCATCGGTCACACAGCCGGTTTTTGGCATACTGACGGACCGGAAACCACGGGTCTGGCTTTTTTCGTTTGGTGTCTTTTTATCGATTGCCGGCCTGAGCCTAACCGCAATTGCGCCATCACTCACATGGCTTTTGCTTTTTATTGCGCTTTCCGGATTCGGGTCAGGCGTCTTTCATCCGGAAGCATCACGCGGCACCCATTTTGCGTCCGGGTATAAAAAAGGATTGGCACAGGCAATATTCCAGGTTGGTGGAAATGCCGGACAGGCTTTCGGGCCGCTTATGATTCCGCTCTTTTTGGTACATACCGGCATACACGGCCTGATCTGGTTGCTTCCGGTTGCTCTTTTATCCCTTATTTTAACCGCCCCTTTACTTGGCTGGATGAACAGCAAAGTGCAAAATATCCAGCGCCGGAGAAAAGAAATCGCCGGAAAAAACCATATTCCCGGCGTCATCCTGCTTGTTCTGGTCATTATTTTGCGTTCCTGGTGCCAGGTCGGGGTTGTCATTTTTCTTCCGTTTTACATGAAACATGCAAGCTTGGAAATGAGCGAACTATTGAACTTTGTCTTTGTCGGGGCCGGGGCACTGGGCACACTTTTTGGCGGCATGATTTCGGACCGGGCCGGCATGAAACGGCTGCTTGTCGTGTCCATGTTCCTTGCCACGCCTTTTGCACTGCTGCTTCCGCATTTAAGCGGCTGGCTGGCTGTACTCGATTTGCTCTGTTTCGGTTTCAGCGTCCTTTCAAGCTTTTCTGTCGGCGTGATCTATATGCAAAAGCTGTTGCCTAAAAATATCGCGCTTGCATCCGGCCTGTCAATTGGTTTCGGGGTCGGCGCCGGCGGGATCGGTTCTGTTTTCATGGGCGGCGTTTCTGATATGTTCGGGGTTGCCAGTGTATTTACCATTTTATCTTTCTTGCCCATGATCGGTGCTGTTATATCCTGCTTCTTGCCAAACGAAAAAAGGCTCGCAAATTAAAAAGTGTTATACACATTTTCGCATGTTTCAGCTGTCGGTTCGTAAAAACAATGCAATTTATACCGGGCAACGAACGGCTGGTCGTACCATGTGGGCGGGCAGTCCCCCTGCGGCCTGAAATACCATAAACTGTATTTGGCGGGCCAATGCCTTTCGCCGTTAATCGCACGTCTGGCCAACCGCCGTTCGCTTTCCCGTGCCCGCTGGTAAAAATATCCGTGAATCACTGCTTCAAAAGCATGCGGCTGATAAACCATTTGCGGAATGGTCCGGAGTCCGATAAAATCCGAACAATTCGCCCTGATCCGGTTTACGCCGACATTGCCGACAAGCAGCATGCCAAGCTGCCCCTCTCCTTCTGCTTCCGCCCTTAAAAGCCGTGCCAGTAAATCGATGTCTGCACTTGATGCCTTTACGACTGCCATTTTAAGCCTCCCTGAATTTGCAAATTGCGCACAAGTTTCGCTTTTTATCTTATGCCGCAAAACACAAAAAGAGAACCCCGCCTGTGTCCGGAATAAATCAAGCACCCGGGCGGAAAACACCGGATGCTTGATGTTTGTTAAATCGGAAGAGTACCGGGCTTTAAGTTTGGGCGCACGGCACAAAAGGGCAATCGGCAGAAACGGATCCTGCAAATTAAAAATTGGTTTCTAAAAATACCGGACAGTGGTCACTGCCCATGATCTCCGGATACATGCCGGCATCTTTTAAACGGCCGGCCAGTCTTTTGGATACGAGAAAATAGTCAATCCGCCAGCCGATATTCCTTTCCCTCACTTTGTTCATATAAGACCACCATGTATAAGCGCCTTCCCGCTCAGGATAAAAATACCGGAACGAATCAATAAATCCGCTGTTCAGCAGCCCGGTCATTTTACCGCGTTCTTCCGCTGTAAACCCAGAATTGCCAACGTTACTTTTTGCATTTTTTAAATCTATTTCCTGATGGGCAACGTTCATATCGCCGCATACAATGACTGGCTTCTTTTTGTCAAGCTCCGTTAAATAGGCCCGCATCCGGTCTTCCCATTCGAGGCGGTAACCGAGGCGGGCTAGATCGCGCTGGGAATTCGGCGTATAAACATTAACCAAATAAAAATCTTCATATTCGAGTGTCAAAATCCGGCCTTCCGGTTCTGTCCGATCTTCGCCGACGCCGTAGCGCACGGAAAGCGGCTCTTTTTTTGTAAAAACGGCCGTGCCTGAATACCCTTTCCGCTCGGCATAATTCCAATATTGATAATAGCCGTCTAAATCAAGGGCGATCTGCCCTGCCTGCAGTTTCGTTTCCTGCACGCAAAAAATGTCGGCGTCCGTTTCTGCAAAAAATGCAAGAAACCCTTTTTTTACACAGGCGCGGAGCCCGTTCACATTCCAAGAAACAAATTTCATCCCCGGTTTCTCCTCCATTGCATTTAAAAGTTCAGCTGTTTTAATGCTTGATAAACCGCAGCGACGTCCGCTTTTCCGGTTCCGTCTGCTTTCGCCCGGCTGTATGTTTTTTCGGCTGCATCCGCCAGTGGCAGCGACATACCGGCTTTTTTGATTTCCTCTTTTGCAAGGCCAAGATCCTTTGCCATTAATTCGAGCATAAATGCAGCCGGAAAATCTTCTTGTAAAAATGCCTTCTTTTTCATTTGGAAAATAGGTGTATTGCATGCAGAAGCCGAAATCATTTCAATCAGATCCTTCTTTTCAAGCCCTAGTTTTTCCCCGAAGAGAATGGCTTCGGACGCTCCCTCGATCGTCAGGCCGAGCAGCAAATTAATCGATAATTTCGCGGCACTGCCTTTTCCGTTTTCGCCAAAATGAATGATGGTTTTTCCTAATACTTCAAACATGGGGCGCACAGCATCAATCTCTTCTTTCCGGCCGCCGGCAAGAATGACGAGATTCCCTTCTTTTGCAGGCTGTACTGAACCCGATACCGGTGCATCAATAAAATGCCCGCGCTTTTCTTCCACCCATTTGGCAAAACGGATGGAATCGGAAGGGCTGACGGTACTCATATCCACGACTGTTTTCCCTTTCGTAAGGCCGGCAAGCACCCCGTCCTCTCCTTGTAAAACGTTTTCTACTGCCGCGGCATTGGTCAGCATCGTGACAATGACGTCTGTATTTTCGGCGATGTCTTTCGGCGTTTTGCAAACGGCTGCGCCGGCTTCAGCTAGTTTTTCCGTTTTCTTAATTGTGCGATTATACACAAACAAATCGAAATGCGCATCTAAAAGGCGGCGGGCCATCGGAGATCCCATATGCCCTAGACCGATCCAACCTATCTTCATGACAAAAGCCTCCATATTTAGACAAATTCACCTGAAAAGCCATAAGCTTTAAAGGGATATTCTGTTCTTATTCTAATGTTAAAGAAAAAATGCGGCAAGAAATACGCAATTTTTGTAGAAATATTTGGTGTTTGTATTGAAGAAAAAAGCGGTATTATACAAGTACAATCGATGTTCGCCAATCCTTGTGTGGGGGGTGGGAAAAGTGAAAATCAAAGTCGGAAGCTGGAATATGTTAACGCTTCAAGATAAGTTATCGATTTTAAAGGCCATCAGCCGGAGAAACAAACATGGGCATCAGTAAAAGGCGCCAGTACGAAGCAGGCGCCTTTTTCCATTTTGTTTAAGAGCTCCCCGTTCTTTACGGGCATAACTCTTCATACAGCCGGATATATGCATTTGCAGAATGTACCCAGCTGAAATCAAGCCCCATCACCCGTTCAGATAACGACTGCCATGTTTTCGGCTGGTAGCGGAAAAACCAAACGGCCCTTTCAATCGTGTACAGCATATCGTGCGCGTTATAGTTTGTGAACGAAAACCCGTTGCCTTCGCCCGTGAATTCATTGTACGGCTTTACGGTATCTTTCAGCCCGCCGGTTTCACGCACAAGCGGCAATGTGCCGTACCGCATGGCGATCAGTTGCCCGATGCCGCACGGTTCAAATTTGGATGGCATTAAAAACAAGTCACTGCCCGCATAAATTTTATGGGAAAGGGCTTCATCAAAATAAATATGTACGGATACCTGACCTGGATACTGGCTTTCAAGATGCCGGAATGCTTCCTCGTACTGATGCTCGCCTGTGCCAAGAAGTACAAACTGGACATTTAAACTTAACATCTCATGGATCACATGCAGCACCAGATCGATGCCTTTTTGTTCTACCAGCCTTGTCACCATTGATATAACGGGAATGCCGGAATCCACTTGCAAATGGAAGGCTTCCTGCAAGGCTTTTTTATTCTTTAATTTTCCCGGGTAGTCCTCATATGTAAAGAACAGTGCATCGTCTGTTTTGGGATTGTAAGCATCCGTATCAATCCCGTTGATAATGCCTTCCAAGCGGTTGCTTTTCATCCGCAAAAAGCCGTCAAGATTTTCCCCGTAATACGGCGTCTGGATTTCCCGGGCGTATGTCGGGCTGACGGTTGTAATGGCGTCTGCATAAGCAATCCCTGCCTTTAAGTAGCTGACATTCCCGTAAAATTCAAGACCATCCACATGGAAATATAATTCGCTTAAATCGAGCAGATCTGACAGGACACTTTTTGGAAATACCCCCTGGTAGCGCAAATTATGAATCGTAAACATCGTTTTGATGCCCTGGTAGAAAGGATGGCTGGAAAAATGCGCTTTTAACAGTACGGGAATCGGCCCGGTTTGCCAGTCATGGCAATGAATGACATCCGGTTTTTCATTCAAATAAGGAAGGGCTTCAAGCACTGCACGCGAAAAAAAGGCGAACCGTTCGCCATCATCGAAATAGCCGTAACTCCCATGCCGTTTAAAATAATACTCGTTGTCCAAAAAATAATAACGGATCCCCCCTTCTTCCAATGTTTCAATCCCGCAATACTGCTTCCGCCATCCAACCGGCACGGTCAGGCTGGTCATAAAGGAGAGGCGCGCTTTCACTTCAGGCTGTAAATCTTCATATTTCGGCAGGATGACTACCGGATGGATCCCCGCTTTTTTCAAAGCTTTGGGCAATGCCTGGATCACATCGCCCAACCCCCCTGTTTTAATAAATGGTGCGCATTCTGAAGCAGCAAATAATACGTTCATCTTGTCTCCTCCATCAAATGATCTCTTTTTTGGATAATACTGTCGGATGCGACGGGGTCCCGACAACCACCTTATGCTGGGTAACGGCTACCTGCTTGTCTGCGATGACATTTTCCAATACCGCATCTTCTTCCACTTCTGATTTTTGCATGATGATACTGTTTTTCACGACTGCTCCTTTTTTGATTTTTACGCCGCGGAAAATAATACTGTTTTCCACCGTCCCTTCAATTAAACAGCCGTTCGCAATAAATGAATTTTTTACGTCCGCTGTTTGTCCGTATTTTGTCGGCGGCTCATGTTTGATCTTGGTCAGAATTTCCCAGTCGCTGTAAAAGAAAGCGCGGATCGTATCCGGGTCGAGCATGGCCATGTTTGCCGCGTGGTAACTGTCCATGGAGTGGATAAAGATCATATTGCCGCGGTGGTGATACCCCTTAATTTTAAATTTATGGACATTCGCTTTGATCGCATCCCGCAAAAAGTCATATTCTCCGTTTTCATAACAGGTTTGGATGAGATCCATCAGCAACGGTTTTGACAGCACATAGGTTTCCAGGCAGACAAGATCACCCTTTTGCGGAGCGGTAAACAGTTCGATGTCCCGTACGTTGTCCTCTTTATCTACCACTACTTGATGATAGTTCGGTTTTTGGATCGGCTCCCCGTCATATTTTCTGTATACAACGGTGATATCCGCCTGGCTTTTCTCATGGGATGCGACCAGCTCACAAATATCGAGTTTGCTGACGTTGCTTCCCGGCGAGATGATGACAAGGTCTGCCGAGGCCCGTTCAAAGAATTCGCGATGATCATAAAAGCCCTGGATATCCCCCTTCAATTTTGCATCATCGGCAACCGGCGGCAGGATAAACAGCCCGCCGTCGTACCGGTCCAAATCCCATTCCTTTCCGGAACCAATATGGTCTATGATCGATCTGCCGTTGTCTTTCGTAAAAACGGCAACCTGGGTAATTTCAGCATGAATGAGATTGGAAAGTGCAAAATCAATGAAGCGGTATCTGGCGCCGAACGGAACGGAAGCAAGGCAGCGGTGTTTTGTCAGCTCCTTTAAAATCGGCTTTTCATTGATCAAATTGATAACTCCTAGTACGTTCGTCATGTTTCACCCGTCCCTCTTTATAAAACTTCTTTTATTTCCGCTTCTTCGCCGTTTTGCGGACAGCTGTACAACTGAATATCATTTGGTTTTGAAGGCGTGATTTTTTTGCCGTTTTCAATGACGGTGCCGCTTGCAATAATGGCGCGTTCGATGGTCACATTGCTGCCGATCGTGACATTCGGCATGATGACGGAATCCTGGATTGTACTGTTTTTGCCAATATAGACATGATCCGAGATGACAGAATGGAAAACATTCCCGTAAATCCAGCTGCCTTCGTTGATGAGTGCGTTTTTAATATTGGATTGGGGCGCAATATATTGCGGAGGATGGTTCGCATCTCCGGTGAAAATGCGCCAGTCCGGATCATCCAGATCAAATGCCGGTTTTTCTTCCAGCAAGTCCATATGTGCTTCCCAGAAGCTTTGGACCGTGCCGACATCTTTCCAGTAACCTTCAAATTTATAAGCATACATTTTCTTTTTATCTTTCAGCATTTTCGGAATAATATCTTTCCCGAAGTCGTGCGAGGAAGCGCTGTTTTTCTCGTCCTGTATTAAATATTCGCGCAAAAGCTTCCAATTAAATAAATACACGCCCATAGACGCGAGATTACTCTTTGGGAATTTCGGTTTTTCTTCAAATTCAACAATTCTTCCTTCTGCGTTTGTTACCATAATGCCGAAGCGCCCTGATTCCTGCCACGGGACTTCAATTACGGCAATACTCGCCTGCGCCCCTGCTTCCATATGCGATTTTAACAGTTTCCGATAATCCATTTTATAAATATGATCGCCTGAAAGAATGACAACATATTCCGGGTTGTAGTGGTCAATATACTGGATATTTTGGTAAACCGCATTGGCTGTCCCCTTATACCATTCGCCGCCGTCTTTCCCTACATACGGCGGCAGCACGGCTGTTCCGCCGAAATTTTTGTCAAGGTCCCATGCTTTCCCGTTTCCGACATACGAGTTTAAAAGATGGGGTTCATATTGCGTCAGCACACCGACCGTATCAATGCCCGAGTGCATGCAGTTGCTTAGTGAAAAATCAATAATTCTGTACTTGCCGCCAAAAGGCACTGCCGGTTTTGCCAGCTGGGACGTCAAATCCCCGAGCCTTGTTCCCTGTCCGCCTGCTAAGAGCATTGCCATCCATTTCTTTTCTGCCATTATTTTTTGCCACCCCTTTGCCGTTTTTTTGATTGCTTTTTAAAGATCAATGCACTGAGTGGGGGAATGCTGATTTCCATACTGTATGGCTGGTTATGAAAAGGCTCCTTATCCACTTGGATTGCTTCTTTGTTCAACAAACCACTGCCGCCGAACCGTTCATCATCCGTATTGAAAATTTCGATATATTTCCCAAATGAAGGCACGCCGATTCGGAATTTGTCATATTTGATTTTTGAAAAATTACAGAGGACGATGCAATAATCCCCTTTCCGCTTCCCTCTTCTCATAAAAATTATGATGCTCTGCCTGCGATTATTCGGATCAATCCATTCAAAACCTTCAGGGTCATGGTCCAAGCGCCACAAGCTTCTTGTGTTTTGATAAAATGCGTTCAAGGCTTTTGTAAACTGAAAGAAGGTACGGTGCGTTTCAAAATCCAGCAGCATCCAATCCAGCTGCGTCAGATCTTTCCATTCGTCAAACTGTCCGAATTCGCTTCCCATGAATAATAATTTTTTACCCGGATGTGTCATAAAATAAGCATAAAGAAGGCGTAAATTTGCAAATTTTCGCGGGAAATCCCCGGGCATTTTATTGAGCAGCGATTTCTTCCCGTAAACCAGTTCATCATGCGAAAAAGGCAGTACATAGTTTTCCGAAAAAGCATAGTACATGGAAAAGGTGAGGAGATCATGGGCATCAGGCCTTTTTTCCTCCGGTGTCTGCATATAGGTGAGCACATCATGCACCCAGCCCATATTCCATTTATAATTAAAACCGAGCCCGCCCGCGTAAACCGGCGCTGTTACGAGCGGCCACGATGTTGCTTCTTCTGCAATCATTAAGGCATGCGGAAACATTTTAAAAACGGCTTCATTTAATTTTTTGATAAACTCGACAGCTTCCAAATTGACATCACCGCCATATTGGTTTGTCAATTTCTTTTCGTCTCCCCTGTCATGGTTTAAATAAATAAGAGAAGAAACTGCATCCACCCGGAAGCCATCAATATGATAAACGTCCATCCAAAAAATGGCGTTGGAAATAAGAAAACTGAAAATTTCAGGTTTCTGAAAGTCAAAATTATATGTACCCCAAATCGGCCGTTCCGCCATGTCAGGGTCTGCAGGCTCGAACAGCGGTGTTCCATCAAAGCGCCCGAGTCCGTGGGCGTCTTTGCAGAAATGGACGGGAACCCAGTCTAAAATCACCACGAGGCCGTTCTCATGGCATTTGTCGATAAAATACATGAAATCTTCCGGCTTCCCGTACCGGCTTGTCGGTGCATAGAATCCGGTAATCTGGTAGCCCCATGACCGGTCAAACGGATGCTCCATCATCGGCATGAGCTCGATATGCGTATAGCCATGCCCGGCAACGTATGGGACCAGTTCGTCTGCCATTTCACGGTAGGTGTAAAAATCGCCATTGGCTTTTTTCTTCCATGAACCGAAATGCATTTCATAAATCAGCATCGGCTCGTGGTACGGATCGGATTTTGCTTTGTGGCTCATCCATTTTCTATCCTGCCACTGATATGTGCCGGGATCATAAATGACAGATGCCGTTTTCGGACGCACTTCCGAATAGAACGCATATGGATCCGCTTTAAAAAAAGTGTTGCCGGAAGGCCCTGTAATTTCATATTTATACAGCTCACCCGGCGCGAGATCCGGAATAAACAACACCCAGATGCTCGAATCTTTGAGTCGTTTCATTTGGTGTTTGCTACCGTCCCAGCCGTTAAAATCGCCGGCTACGGCAACGGCTTGCGCATTCGGCGCCCAAACAGCAAACCGCACGCCCTTTTTTCCTTCATACTCCATGACATGTGCCCCGAACAAAGTATAGCTTTCGTAAAGGGTGCCTTCGTGGAATAAGTAAAGCTCGAAATCAGTGGGCAGGACTTGTTGCGAATACTTAACTGAGTTTTCCAATGTCACACCTCCGCTATTTCAGCATACTTTTACTATTCGTTATGAATTTTACGAATCCTGCAAAAAAAGCCGTCTAATTTTGTCGAAATGGAAACAATATGATTTTATTTGCAAATTCGTCATTCCGTTTTTCAATAGACGCCCATGCTGCAGTGAACGCTGCATCAGTGGAAAAAGAAAATCAGCCGGCGTATATTTTCAGAATAGAAAAAAGCTGTTTTAAATGCGCCGCATTGGTTTGACATGCAATGAATATGCGGGTCGCGACTTAAAACAGCTTAAAATCGGCTGTTCAATTGTTTAACGGACGTCCATTGTTTTGAAGAACTGGTACGCCAAAGAAACAGACCAGGCAAGCGGTTTATTTCCATTCGGCACGTACTTGCCGCCGATATAAAGTTCCGGGATTTCCCAATTTTCCGTAATGATGCTTTTGGTTTTTTCCACATATTCATTTGCCTTATCATACATACCCAGTTCATAGAAACATAAACCAAGCCATGGAAAACCAAAGCACCATTCGGCTTCGGCGCCTTCATTATAGTATTGGTCATTGACATAGCGGATCACACCGTATTTCCGTTCAAGCGTTGTGGTGACATCTTCCAGTATTTGAAGCGCCATATCTCGGTTGACAATCCGGTAAGGGTAAATGAGAGACAGTAAAGCAAGGTCGGTCGGTTTGCCTGCGCTCTCCCGCGGCAGCAGTTTATAAAGTGTTTCTTCCCCTTTTTCAATCAGCCCATCCTCCACATGCAAGAGCATCCTGACTGCTTTTAAGCCGGCAACGCATGCCCCGACACTTGAAGCATGCACTTCCATATTCTCTTCCCACATCCCGTTATCTTCGGCCTGCCAATATTCCAGACACTCGAGATAGTCAACCAGTTTTTGGATAATCTCCAAATCTTTCTGGCTGCGGATGATTTTTTGGCCGTGGTGGACGCCTTCCCCTACGCCCCAAAGGAAAGCCCCGATAGCATCGTTTTGGGCATGGCCCCATTCTTGCGGGAGTTCCTCGAGGTCAGTGGAATAGCGGGCGTGGATATATTCATATAAATACCGTGGCCTTTTCTTTGTATGAATGTCAATTTTCCACTCATAGCGGATAAACAGATCAAGCAATGCCTGGTATGCTTTTTCATAATACGGGGACGGCGTGGCTAAAAAAGGCAGAACGGTATATACGACATCTCTGATCCAAACATAATGGTAGTCGGAAGACAAACTGGCGGTATAGGCACCGTTTGGCAGGCGCATCCGGTCAATGACCTCAACAGCTTTTTCGATGTTCATCAATCTTCACCTCCAAAAAGTTGATCCATACCATTAGTGTTGGCAAGAGGCTGATCCTTTTATAACCATTCCAACATAACTCCCCTGTTTTAAAGCGCTTTCAATAAGATCTTTGCTTTTTTCAAATGCATTCAAGCCGGGAAAAGCCGTGATTTGACAAACGGCGTTGCTACCATTGCCAGCCATTTCTTTTCCTGGACGGTTGTTTTTTATATATTATGTCTGCATTTGTTGGATGATTATATAGAAAGCCTAATCAAGCCCGATTTTTTTGCCCGTTTCTGCCCGCTTGAATTCCGGCATCCCGGAGTTTTTTCCGTTCCTTTCCCTTAAATGCTTGTTTTGGTTTTTGTTTTTATTGTGTTATCAGCACACAGTGTAATTTGATTACATAGGCGCGGCATGGTTTCCAATTTGGCATAATTGCGGCTTTGATCATTTTCTGTTATTAGTACAATGTGCCATACGTACATCTTAACCTTGATATGGATGGGGAAAATGTGACAATGTATGAGTTTTTAGCACATTGTGTCTTTTGATTTTTTTGCTCTGCCTTTCAGCCGGATTTTGCCCAAAACACACAGGATGTGTAATTTTGCCCTTTCTGCACAAGCTAGAATTGATATTCGGTATGAATATCAGCGGTATCCAAATCCTTCCAAGAGGTGATCGTATGAGCTACAAAGACCAGTTGGATCCGCATTCCGAGTTGTTCCATTACAACTGGACGCGGCGGAAACATACAAATTCCCAGGTCAATGGCGAGACGGAAGTTACACAAAACACCATCATCTTGAGGAGCAATGCAAAAGCGCATCGCTGGTGAGGATACTAAAAAGGCCGGGATGATTCCCGGCCTTTTTTGGTTGTGGTAATAAACGGAAATCCGCCAAAACGCTTGTTTTTCGTTTAAAATCATGCTATATTGGTATAGCGATGAGCTGAATTGCATAAGCCGGCAAGACAACCTTTTTGGAATGCACAATGTGGAGTGCAAGCCTTAGCCGCCGCAAGAAAGATTGGAAAAAAGCGCCCCGGACCGGGCGCTTTTTTCATGTTTATATGGCCGCCACATAGGTTTCTTCTCGCCATGCTTCATGCATGGACTGAACAATAAAATCAACCGGGCGGGCTCCCGAAATCGCATATTTCCGGTTGATGACCATAAAGGGGGCAAAATCCGCGCTCAATAGATCTGCTTCTGCCTGGTCTTTTTTGATATGCTCCAAGTAAACATCCGTTACAATGGCTTTTTCAGCCGCTCTTTTATTCAGTCCGGCCATTTGGGCAGCATGTAATAAATCTCCTGTACCTGGTGAAGGCTGCCGGGCATACGTTTCAAACAGTGCCTTCGCAATGAACGTCTGTTTCCCGTGTTGTTTTGCAAAGTGCAGCAATTTATGGCTCTCTTCAATATGTACTTCTTTTTCGGGGTTTTTCACGAAACTGCGAAATTCCAGTTGAATGCTTTCCCTGTGGCCAAATTGTTCCAGTGCCTCGCCAAGTCTTACAAAGGCAAGATAAGAATCTGCCGATGAAAAATCCGACCATAATTCTATTTTCATAACTTTATAGCTCCTTAAGCCTTTCAAAATCCTTGAATTTTTTTACCAGTGATGATTAAATCGTGCATGCGTCCGTCAAGCACAGCCACTTCTTTCAAATGCCCCCAAGTTTCAAACCCGAAGGATGCAAACAACTTTAAACTGGCCTTGTTTTCGCTGAAAATAAAGCCGAGCAGTGTTTCCACCCCTAGCTTCGGGCAGGCTTCCAACATTTTCCCGAGCAGGTGCTTCCCGGCTCCTTTTCCTCTCCATTTTTCGCTGACATAAATACTGACCTCAGCAGTAGGCTGGTAAGCGGGCCTTCCGTAAAAATCGCTTAAACTGATCCAGGCAGCAATCTCCCCGTCTGCTTCCAACACCCAAAGCGGCCGGCTGTCCGGGTGATGGGCTTTAAACCATGGCAACTTTTCTTCTACGGTGACCGGGACTGTGTCAGCCGTTATAATCCCGTTTCCGATGCAGGCATTATAAATGTCCAGAATCTCCTGCAGATCTTCTTCTGTGGCATTTCTGATTAGGCCATGCTGTATCATCGCTCATTTTCCCTCAATTGTAAAAGTCCCCTCCGTTTCCGGAACGGAAGCTTTGTATTATAAACAACATTTTATAATAATTTCACGTAATTGAACAGTTTTTTTATGTCCTGCACACCAGACCATGCTGAAAACACCCGGTATGAAGGCACCCGGCTGCCGGATTCCGGCGGCATTTCCGGTTTCCGAAAGGGCAGGACAGCCGCCACGGGCATCATTCAAGCTTTGTCCGCACCCAAAATATCCATAAAGTTTTTCAAAATGCCGGCGGTTAATCCCCAAATAACATAATCCCCGTAGTAATAAAAATACTCGTCCATTTGCTGGCTGTTCCATTTATATGATTTACCACCCTGAATTAAATGGAAAGGAAAATCCTGGTCAGGCTCTACCTTAAATTCAATCCGGTAACATTCCGGCGCTGTTTTGGCAAAATGCGAAAGCGGGACTGTAAAGACTTCTTCCACCTCGCCCGGATTCGGATGAAAAGGCATATCCGGCAAAAAACCCGCAAACGGAAAGATCGCGCGCCTTCCATATGATGAAACGACATAGTCAAGCGGGAATACGTTGCGGATGACAGACGCATCCATGCACAGTTCCTCGGTTGTTTCCCGAATCGCGGCTTCCATTGGGTTTTTGTCCGTCGTTTCAATTCTGCCGCCCGGAAAACAAATTTCCCCCGGCTGTTTTCTTAACTGCCGGGACCGGACTTCAAATAAAACATGAAGGCCATCGCCTTTTTGAACGAGCGGCAACAGGACCGCAAACTGGGACAAACGGTCCATCCCAAAAACGGACGGTTCCCGCCTTTTTAATTTTTCGATAATGAATGCCTCGTTCAATCGATTCCCCCCTTTTAAACCTCGTTTCCATGTTGTGAAAACAGTTTTCCCTATACCTAATATATACCACAGTTTTCAAGAAAAGGATGCATTTTTCTCCCCTCCTTTTTTCTCCCGGAGCAGAAGCCATAACAGCACAGGAATCGGGCATAATGAACAAAAAGCATGTTTTCCATAAAAAATACAGGGGAAAATGCATGCAAAAGGTTTACTTTTTCGCAAACATTGAATACAATAGTACTAGATAAAGTTTTCCCTAAGGAAACTTTTTTGTTTCAGGGTTAAAATTAAAGAAAGGGGAAACATCTATGAGTGAAAAAACGATGAGCCAAAAAATGCCAGGCCGCACGTCCCATAATACAACGAGCGCACAAGCTGTACTACGGGGGGATGTGAAAGGGTTAAAACGGATTTTGCCTTTCCTAGGCCCGGCCTTCATTGCAGGCGTTGCTTATATCGATCCCGGTAATTTTGCCACCAATATTACGGCAGGATCGAAATACGGCTATATGCTGCTTTGGGTCATTGCCTTTTCAAACTTAATGGCCGTTTTAATCCAGTCCCTTTCCGCAAAGCTCGGCATTGCAACCGGGAAAAATTTGCCGGAAGTGGCACATGACCATTTTCCAAAACCGGTGTCGATCTTTTTATGGATTCAAAGTGAGTTAGTCATTATTGCAACAGATTTGGCAGAATTTATCGGCGCAGCTTTAGGCCTGTATTTAATTTTCGGCCTTCCGCTTTTGCCGGCCGCATTGATTACAGCAGTCGGATCGTTTGCTATCCTCGAATTGCAGCGCCGCGGCTACCGATCGTTTGAGGCAGTGATTGCCGCCCTTGTGATGATTGTCGTGCTCGCTTTTGCTTTGCAAACATTTCTGGCAAAACCGGAATGGGTAAAAGTATTCGGTGGGATTGTCACGCCAAAATTCGATGGCATCCAAAGCATTGTCCTGGCTGCCGGCATTCTCGGCGCCACCGTCATGCCCCATGCCATCTATTTGCACTCTTCATTGACGCAAAACAGAATCGTCGGAAAAAACGAGCTGGAAAAAAGAAAAATTTTCAAATTTGAATTGATCGACATCATCATCGCAATGGTGATCGCCGGGGCCATCAATATGAGCATGCTTGTGATTGCGTCCAGTGTATTTTATAAAAACGGCCTTGTCGTGGAAGATCTGGATGTCGCGTTTCGTGAGTTCTACACCCATATCGGACCGGCAGCGGCGATCTCTTTCGGCCTTGGCCTTTTGATTGCAGGGCTTTCCAGCTCCTCTGTCGGCACATTATCCGGTGATGTCGTCATGCAAGGGTTTATCAACAAACGGATCAATCTTTATTTGCGCCGTGCGATCACAATGATCCCGCCGCTTCTCATTATCATGATGGGCACCAACCCGACAAGCGCGCTTGTAATAAGCCAGGTCATTCTCTCATTCGGGATCATCTTTGCCCTTGTCCCGCTGATTCTGTTCACGAGCAACAGACAGATCATGGGTGAACTGGTGAACCACCGGATAACGAGCATCATCTCGTGGATCGTGGCAGGATTCGTCGTATGCCTGAATCTGTTCCTTTTGATTGATACATTTATATAAAGTGAAACAGCCCTTCCATCAAATGGAAAGGCTGTTTTTTTATTTGCCGCTGCTTTTTCACGGCTTAGGAAAAAAGCAGCGGCATTTACCGTTTGTCCGCCATCGCATCCAGCATCCAAATATCTTTGTCAAACCGGGTCAGAAAACGGGTGAGCAGATTGACGGTGGCATTGTCCTTGTTTTCTTCCGCCAGCGGAATCCCCGTTTCCCGGATTTCCTTTGCCAACTGCGCCAAATCCTCCCTTAATTGCTGCAGCAGTTCGCCCTCTTCATTATCCGCGCTCGCTTCAACAAGCGTCTTCTGGTCAAGGAATTTCGACATGGTCGCAAGCGGCCGTCCCCCGATTGCCAAAATTCTTTCGGCAAGCACATCCATTTGTTTTGAAAATGACCGGTACAAATCTTCAAAATAAGCATGGAGCGTGAAAAAGTTTTTTCCCTGAATATACCAGTGGTAACGGTGCAGTTTGATATAAAGCACTGTAAAATTTGAAAGTTCCTGGTTTAAAAATCGGACCAGTTTTTCTTCATCCAATGCATACTTCCCCCCTTTTACAGGCCGGCCATTGATTGGTCCTCGTTAGATTTTCACCGCAGGGCTTTTCTTATGCATATTTAACGCCAAATCTCAATTTTGATTTTTTTCACAAGCTTGCGGACCAGTAAAAAGATACCGTAACCGCACAATCCACCCGTTGTATTCAGCAAAATATCATCCACATCAAAACCTCCGACATGGAAATATCCTTGAATGGTTTCCACCAAAGCCGATGCCAAAAACGACAGCAATCCCATTATCCAGACCTTTCTCAGCCGCCTGAAAAGAAAGGGCAGGAAAAACCCGAACGGCATAAACATGAAAATATTCCCAAACAGATTGGAAAACCAGACTTCAAATTGAAAGTAACGGTAATAAAGGATATACATTCGGATCGTTTTAAACGGAATGATATTTTGGCTGGCAGAATTGGGCGCATGGCGGTACGGGATAAAGAACAAAAGTTCCGCTAAATAAGCAGCATACACAATGAAAATGAACAAAACGGCCGCATTGATTTTTTTCCGGTTATTTTTTCCCATATCATCCTCCAGCGGTCCGGGCAAGCCCCCATTATCATCCTATTCGGCGGGTGCACACGCTATGCGCCGCCCGTACAGCCTGATGCGTCCGCCGCTTTAAAAAAGCAAAGAGAGACCTGCTCTGGCAGATCCCTCCTTCACCCGGCCTTTTACAGCCATTGTACCTGAATTTACCCGTTGTATCAAAACGCAATGTCGCGTTTTTGAAAATACCAAAAGGTCAAGGTCATAAAAACGACATAATAAACAGCAAGCGTGATTAATGAAAACGGCAAGGTGACACCGTCTGTAAGTTTATCCTGGTACGCATAAACAGACAAGTCCAAATGCGGGAAAATCAGGAATTTCAGCCAATGGTACCGGTTCATCAGAAATAGAATAATCCCACCCAGTGTGTTTGTGATAAACAGGGCAAAAATGCCGATTCCAACAGCCAGAGCCTGACTCTTGAACAAGGTCGAAAGCATGAACGCAATCGCGCTTACCATGACAAGGCTCGGCAAATAAAGGGCAAATTTCAGGAAAAATTGCGGTCCGATTTCTTTAATTTTATATTGGCTGTCACCCACAGTATTTTCTATCATTTTCATATGGAAACTGCCGGATCCCTGAAAAAGAAGGCCAATCAAATAGCCGGCTATAAGCAGAACGGCAAGCAGCAATACCGCATAGGCTGTGACAGCAATGTATTTGGACAGCAAAATTTTCCATCTCGCATGCGGGCGGATCATCAGTTGCTTAATCGTCCCGGATGCAAATTCCGATGAAACGTTGGCGCTCCCAACGATCACACTGAACAAGGTGACAAATGAACCGAGCGGAATGACCACATTGTTCATGAAATGCCAGTTTGAATGGGCATCCGGATTGATATTGTATTTCAAATAATCTTGGTTTTTTTGGATGGTTGGCGCAAGGTCCGCGTATTGTTCAGGATCCTTTTTCATTAGCGCCTCATCCGCTTTGATTTCTTTCTCGATTTTCGTACGCCAGTTTGGATCGTCTTTGCCGTACACCTTATTGTAAAACAGTGCAGCAATTAGCACGAACGCGACAATCAGGAGCATATAGACCCATGCGCTTTTCCGGGCAAATATTTTCATCCATTCATTTCGGATTAAAGCGATCATTGATTTTCCTCCCCTGTTGTATGATTCGTGAGTTCAAGGAAACGGTCTTCCAGCGTTTTCTTTTCAAAATGAATTTCATAGACGTTGCAGCCGCTTCCTACCAATGTTGCGTTGATAACGGCTGCGTCTTTGTAAGCTGCCGAAACCAAAATACGCGTATCATCGACAATGGAAACCGGAAAATGGAGCTGTTTCTCCACCGTCTGCTTCGCGCTTTCGCTGTCATCCGTTGCAAACAAGATATCGCGGCGGTCATCCTGTTTTACCGTTGTCGTTTCTGCCATCGTTTCAATATGGATCAGTTTTCCTTTTTCAATAATGGCATAACGGTCGCACATCAGTTCCATTTCTGAAAGCAGGTGCGAGGAAACGAGGACAGATACCCCGCTTCCTGCCAGCTCCCGCAAATAGCCCCTGAATTCGCGGATGCCTTGCGGGTCAAGGCCGTTTGTCGGCTCATCAAGGATCAATAACGAAGGCTGGTGCAAAATCGCCTGGGCAACCCCGAGCCGCTGCCGCATTCCCAACGAATACGTTTTGACTTTTTGTTTAAGGGCATCTTCCAGTTTGACAAGCTTTGCGACTTCCCATAATCTCTCTTCGGAAACGGGTTTCCTTGACATTCTCTTATAGTGGACGAGATTTTGATAGCCGGTCATGTACGGATAAAATTCCGGATTTTCAACGATCGCGCCGATTTCATTCAAAGCCCCTTTGAAATCTTTATCAAGGCTTTTGCCGTTAATAAAGATTTCCCCGCTTGTGCGTTTCATCAATGAAACAATCATCCGGATAATCGTTGTTTTACCGGCGCCGTTTGGACCGAGAAGGCCGAAAACCTCACCTTTTTTCACTTCAAAACTGACCTGGTCCACAATTTTGCGCGAGCGGATTTGTTTTGTAATCCCTTTGACCGAGAGCGCCATTTCACTCATAACATCCCTACTTTCTGCTAAACGAGTCTAATCCATATACGAAACTGGCCTTAAAAAGTTTCAAAAAAGATTCGGTTAAAAAAGCATTTGATTGTGGTATATACATATTTTAATGAAGAGCCCCATAAAGATATTCATAGAGACGTTCTGGGAGTAGAGGGATGACAATGGAAAAACTGAAATGGAAACTGGCTTTATTCATCATCTGTCTGGCCGTGCTTGCAGGATTGATCTTTTTTCAGCGCCCGGTAAGCTATCAGCGCGTAAAGATTATCGATAAATTTTACACGCCCAACCGGAAAGAAATGCCGGTTGCAACCGGTGTGAAAACAAAGCGAAAAATAAAAGTGGCACCAACAACGACAAAACCGTATTGCGCGATCGCATTCAATAACGGCAAAACGCTTGCGATCGACTGCGATACGTATTTAAATTTTAATATTGGCGACCAAGTGTACATCAAATACCGTGGAAACCGGTTAACCGATATCCGCCGGAAAGGATGAAAAACATCCCGATTCCTTTGCTACATGCAAAAGAACCGGGATATTTTTTAATCTTCCCCGATAATTTTTACTTCTGTCTCAAGATCTACCCCAAATTTTTCTTTTACCGTTTTTTGGACAAATTTGATCAAATTCATATAATCCGTTGCCGTTCCGCCGCCGACATTCACCATAAACCCGGCATGCTTTGTCGAAACCTCGACGCCCCCGATGCGTTTCCCCTGGAGCCCGCTGTCCTGGATCAGTTTCCCTGCAAAATAGCCGGGCGGCCTTTTAAACACGCTGCCGCACGATGGATATTCAAGTGGCTGTTTCGATTCCCTGAGATCAGTCAATTCATCCATTTTGGCTTTGATCTCCTGTGCGTCGCCCGGCTCCAGGCTGAACGTCCCTTCAAGCGCAATCTCCCCATTTTCCGCAATGGAACTTTTCCTGTACTGAAAGGACAAATCGCTTTTTTCAAGCCTTTTCATCTCGCCTGTTTTGGTCAGGACAAGCGCGCTTTTCAGAACATCTTTGACTTCCCCGCCATACGCCCCCGCATTCATATACAGCGCACCGCCGACAGATCCCGGTATCCCGCAGGCGAACTCAAGCCCTGTCAGCTTTTGCTTTAAAGCATAGCGCGAAACATCGATAATGGCTGCACCACACTGGGCTGTAATGTCATTGCCTGTATGCGATATTTTCGCTAATCTAGTCAGAATCAGCACAATTCCCCTGATGCCGCCGTCTTTGATGATCAGATTGGAGCCGTTGCCGAGGATCGTGTACGGCACGCCGTTCAGAGAGGCAAAACGGACCGTCTTCTGCACTTCTTCATATGTCTCGGGGAAAATCAAAATATCCGCTTTTCCCCCTGTTTTTGTAAATGTATATTTGCTTAACGGTTCATCTTCCAGAATTTGACGCGGATAAATGAGCGAACGCAAGTCTTGTAAAATTGTCTTTTCAGCCATGTTCTTCTCCTTCTTTGCTTTGATGCCTCTTTATTTCCGGATAGTGGAGGATCATCGCCGCCAAACAAAAAAGCGGATACCCGATCAGCACCACACCCGAAACAAAACCGTTTTTCGTAAACCATTCATGAATGATTGTATGTAAAATGAACGGGACCGTTATGACAAAGCATGACATTTTCCATAAATGCTGGTAGGCCAGTTTTCTCTTCCACAGCTTCCTGAGCCCGTATCCGGCAAAAGCGAGCAAAGAAATGCCCGCCAATACGCCGCACAGGACAACGAGCACATAAGCGAACAGAAAGTAAAAAACAAATTGGATGGCATTCAGGGCATCAAGGGATCCGCCGGTTAAAATCGCAGGGATATGCAGACAGGAAACCATAAGAACAAGCAGAACCACATACAAAACCGTCCTGTCCATCGGAAGCCTGTTCAAACGAAAAGCAGCTCTTTTTCCCGGCAATAAACAGCTGTATTTGAACGCAGTCCAAATATCCATCCTGCTATCCCCCTATCCCGAATGCTCCACTCCACATTATAATATAAAAAACAATTTGAAACGAGAACCATTTACGACAGATTCTTTAATTCCGTTTCAATTGCTGCTTTAATTTTTTCAAGGCAAGCCTCAGGCGTTTTGGCAAAAATCCTTTTTCCGTTCACCATCGCAAATGGGCTGTAGGTGCATAAGCCGCACGCCATTAAGCATTCATTTGAAATCACCGCAACTTCAGGATACCGGGATTCAAGTTCTGCTTCCACATCAATTGTGTTGATCAGGCTGCCTTCACATATTTCGACTAAAATAATGCCCAATCCCGTTTCCTCCTTTTGCTTAAAAGCCGTAAAACGGCATCTTTATCCATTATACTGTAAGCTTTAAAAAAATCCCAACAGGCGCGCTTTCCCGAGGTCCCGGTTCATCGGAAATCGTATACACGGACACTTCTTTCCCGGAAAATATAAATATTTTCCGGCTGGGCTGTCTTTTTCTTTATAATAACAGGGGATATTTGGTACAATAATGTAAGACTTCCATTTTGCTTGCAGCCACCTGCGCGCAAAGGAAAGACTTTACAATCTAATCATGTTGAGGTGTCTACATTGGAAAAACAGCAAATCGGCGTCATCGGTTTGGCCGTCATGGGGAAAAACCTTGCGTGGAATATCGAAAGCAAAGGTTACACCGTTTCGGTCTTCAACCGTTCCCGTTCAAAAACCGAGCAAATGTTAAAAGAATCGGAAGGAAAAAATATTTTCGGTTATTTTACAATGGAAGAATTCGTCCATTCGCTTGAAAAACCACGAAAAATCCTGCTGATGGTCAAAGCGGGCGAAGCAACAGACGCCACGATCGAGCAGTTAAAACCGTTTCTCGACAAAGGCGATATCTTGATTGACGGCGGCAACACATTCTTTAAAGATACACAGCGCCGCAACAAGGAATTAAGTGCACTCGGCATCCATTTTATCGGCACCGGTGTCTCAGGCGGCGAAGAAGGCGCGCTGAAAGGCCCTTCGATCATGCCTGGCGGGCAAAAAGAAGCATACGACCTTGTTGCACCGATTTTAAAAGACATTGCTGCTAAAGTAAATGGTGAACCGTGCACAACCTATATCGGTCCGGATGGTGCCGGCCATTATGTGAAAATGGTTCATAACGGCATCGAATACGGCGATATGGAGCTCATCTCAGAGTCCTACAATCTGCTCAAAAATATCCTCGGCCTCACTGCGGACGAGCTGCACGAAGTGTTTGCCGACTGGAACAAAGGCGAGCTCGACAGTTATTTAATCGAAATTACCGCTGATATTTTTACAAAAAAAGACCCAGAAACCGGCAAACCACTTGTCGATGTCATTTTAGACACGGCCGGCCAAAAAGGGACAGGCAAATGGACAAGCCAGAGTGCGCTTGATCTAGGGGTTCCGCTGCCATTGATTACGGAGTCCGTATTCGCCCGCTTTATCTCGGCCATGAAAGAAGAACGGAAAGCGGCAAGCAAATTGCTAAAAGGGCCTGAAAAACCCGCTTTTTCAGGAGACAAAAAAGCGTTCATTGAAGCGGTCAGAAAAGCATTGTACATGAGCAAGATTTGTTCTTACGCCCAGGGCTTTGCGCAAATGCGGGCCGCTTCGGAAGAATATAACTGGGATTTGAATTACGGTGAAATTGCGATGATTTTCCGCGGGGGCTGCATCATCCGCGCGCAATTTTTGCAAAAAATCAAAGATGCGTACGACCGCGATCGCAATCTTAAAAACCTGCTCCTTGACCCGTATTTCAAGGAAATCGTGGAAAGCTACCAGGATGCGTTGCGCGAAGTCATCGCGACAGCTGTCCGCTTCGGCGTACCTGTGCCGGCTTTGTCCGCAGCGCTTGCCTATTACGATTCGTACCGTTCGGAAGTGCTGCCTGCCAATCTCTTACAGGCCCAGCGTGACTATTTCGGTGCCCATACGTACCAGCGCGTTGACAAAGAAGGCATCTTCCATACGGAATGGCTTGAGTTATAATTCAGAAAAATCCCGCCGCACCTGGCGGGATTTTTTTACTCTCCGTACATTTTGAACACGATTTCGCCTTTGATCACTTTTCCCCCGTCTTGATTGGCCACCACTGCTTCATACGTTTGCCGGGCGCCTTGCGCTTCTTTCAGCGTTGCCGACAGTGTCAAGCGATCGTCTAGAAAAACCATGCCCGCAAAGCGCACGCTAAATTTTTCGATGAATCCTTCGCCAACATACGGTGTAAACAGCTTTCCGAGATTTCCCATTGTCCACATCCCGTGGGCAATAATGCCGGGTAGCCCGGCTTTTTCTGCTGCTTCATCGATCGTATGAATCGGATTAAAGTCGCCGGAAGCACCAGCGTACTTGATTAAGTCCAACCTTGAAACCGGCGGGAGTTCCATGCTTTCCAGGCTGTCCCCGGGTTTTTTCGCGCGAAGGTTCATCCTTTCATCCCCTTCCGGACCGTTTCAGAAAGAATAATCGTTTGGGTTGCGGTCATGACGATTTCACCATTCTTATCTTCCGCCGTGCTTTTTATAAACAAGAAACCCATCTGTCCGAGCTTTCCTTTTCTTTCCTGGTATTTTTCAATTTCCCTATAGCAGTGCAATGCTTCTCCGACATAGAGCGGCCGTTGATATTCGAAATTTTGTTCCCCGTGTATGAGCCCAGCTTTCGGAAGGTCCAGGCCTTCTATTATCCCGTAGTCAAACGTGACCGGGAATGTCGGCGGTGCGATGTTGGCTTTAAACCCTTTTTCAGCCGCAAAGGCAGGATCTGTAAAAACAGGGTGCGGGTCACCGATGGCTTCGGCGAACTTTCTGACAGCGCCCCTTTCGATCGTATTTTGGACCGGATTTGACCGTTTTCCAATCAGTTCTTCAAACATCCGCCCGCCCCCTTATTATGCTTTCGGCCCGCCGGCAACATAGAGCACCTGGCCGTTTACGAACGACGATTCTTCCATCGCAAAGAAAAGGACCGCGTTTGCAATATCTTCCGGCTTTCCTGTCCGACCGACAGGAATCATCGATTGATTAAATGCGATAAAGTCGTCGAATTTAACGCCGAGCCGCTCAGCCGTCGCTTTTGTCATGTCGGTTTCAATAAAGCCGGGCGCAACCGCATTGGCGGTAATGCCAAACTTTCCGAGTTCAAAGGCCAGCGTTTTTGTAAAGCCCTGAATGCCCGCTTTTGCCGCCGCGTAGTTTGCCTGGCCGCGGTTGCCGAGCGCGGAAGTGGAAGAGGTATTGATGATTCTTCCGTATTTATTTTCAACCATGTTTTGCTGGACAGCCCTTGAAAAGAGGAACGCCCCTTTCAAATGGACATTCATGACGGTATCCCAGTCTTCATCCGTCATTTTAAACAGCAGATTATCGCGGATCACGCCTGCATTGTTGACAAGAATATCAATCTTTCCATACCGGGTGCACACAGCTGAAACCACCGCTTCCACCTGCGTGCGGTTTGCCACATCCGCCAGCTGCCCGAATACATCGTAACCGCTTTCTTTGAAAGCCTTTACAGTTTCTTCCAAAGCCTTTTCATTGATATCGACGAGACAGACTTTTGCCCCTTCTTTGGCAAAGGCGGCTGCAATGGCTTTGCCGATCCCTCTGCTTGCACCCGTTACAATCGCAACCCTGTTTTCAAACCTTTTCAAAACCGCTCCCCCCTCGCATGTTCGAATTTTTCTGTTTGTTTTAAATATATACAGTAAACAGTTTAAATTAAACGCTTCCTTTTGTAAATATTTGTGCATCCCTTTCAAGCACTCCACTGCCAAAAATTTTGTCAGCGCTTTATTTTTCGTATATTATAAAAAGTAGAAATATACATAAAGAGGTGGCAAGCTTGGAAAATTTTATTTTAAAACTGAAAGAATTGATCGGCCCGGATTTGGTCAGCGGAAATGAAACGGTTCTTGAGCAGCACAGCAGGGACGAATCCTATCATACACCCCATTTGCCGCAGGCTGTTGTATTTCCCGAGTCGGTGGAGCAAGTAAGGAAAGTGGTTGCTTTTGCCAATGAAAACCGCATAATGAAAACCGCATTCCGGTGATTCCTTTTGGCCTCGGTTCCAGTCTCGAAGGCCATGTCATTCCTTATCAGGGCGGGATTACGCTTGATATGATGCGGATGAACAAAGTGGTAGAAGTACTTGACCGTGACTTTATTGTCCGGGTGCAGCCGGGTGTGACGCGCACGCAGTTAAACCGGGAGCTGAAAAAGTATGGTTTGTTTTTCCCGGTCGACCCGGGGGCGGATGCAACATTGGGAGGGATGGCCGCGACCAACGCCAGTGGCACCACTTCTGTTAAATACGGGGTCATGCGCGACCAGGTGTATGATTTAGAAGTGGTACTGGCGGACGGAACGGTCATTCATACCGGAAGCCTTGCCGCAAAATCATCGTCGGGCTACCATTTAAACGGGCTCATGGTCGGGTCTGAAGGGACACTGGGCGTCATTACCGAACTGGCTTTAAAAGTATACGGCATTCCGGAAGCAATGGTTGCGGCAAGGGCCGTTTTCGAAACGGTCAGGCAGGCGGTTGATGCTGTTGTCGCGATCCGCCAAGCCGGGATCCCGATGGAAAGGATGGAACTGGTTGACAAACGGTCGCTTCAGCAGGCAAACCGGTTTATGGGGACATCGTATCCGGAATGGCCCACTTTATTTTTGGAATTTACAGGGAACGAATCCGGGTTAAAACAAGATGTCAACTTTGCGAAAGACATCCTTGCCGAATTCCAATGCAAAAATGTTATGTTTGAAAAAGATGAAAAAGCGCGCCATAAGCTCTGGGATGCGCGGCATAAACTTGCCTACGCTTTTGTCCGCGGCACGCCGGGAAAGAAAATGATGGTAACCGATGCCTGTGTCCCCCTTCATTTCCTTCCCGAAGCCATTGAAGATACGCGCAAAACGCTTGACAGAATGGGCATGGACGGGGCCATTGTCGGCCATGTTGGCGACGGCAACTATCATGTCATTTTAATGATCGATATGGGAAACGAAAATGAAATTCGGCAGGCACAGGCGTTAAATGAACATATTGTGTCATTTGCGCTATCAAAGGGTGGTACCTGCACAGGTGAACACGGCGTTGGGATTGGAAAGGCAAAATATCAGCGTGAAGAACACGGGCCCGCTTATGGGATGATGAAGAAAATCAAGGATCTGTTTGACCCGAACCATATTTTAAACCCCGGTAAAATCTTTATTTGAGGCTTTTGCCCGCATTTTTTTCACTTTTTGGGGCAAATGTCTATAACCATGCGCCCTGATCCACATACTCTAATGTTGAACACCGAAAAGGAGTGGGTTGAGATGGAACAAACATATGGAAATTATCCGCAATCTCAGGGGTTAGGGCATTTCGGCAGCTATGCCGGGGGAAGCCAGCCTTATTATGATGATGATATGGATATGATGCAGCATTACGGTCCGATGGGGCAAATGGGCCAGATGGGAGCATCAGACGGTTTGGCAGGGCAATATCCGATGGCAGGGCAAATGTACCCGGGACAGCATCCCGCAACTTCGATGTATCCGGGCATGTACGGCATGCCGGGGTACGGTCAGCATATGGGATTGCCGATGGGCCCGGGGTACACAGGCGCCGGTTACGGCCATGGACAAATGCCGGGTTATCCAGGATATGCGGGCGCTGGGATGGGCATGGCCCCGGGAATGATGCACGGTTATTACCCGGGCATGACAGGCAGGGATTGTCATTGCTGACCGGGGCATACCCGCGAGCCAAATCCATAAGGCGTACCAAATAAATCCGCAGTGATACATGTAAACAGCCGGCCTGCCATTGCTTTAGTGCAACGGAAGGCCGGCTGTTTTTAACATTTCTTTTAATTGGCCGAGCGCTTCGTCGGTATGTCCGGCCCGGATCGTTTTCACCCTTTCTGTCTCCTCTATTCCGAGCGAATGGTCATATCTTGGATCATAATAATATTCGAGCAGCCATTTTACGGCCTCATGATATCGTTCAGTCTGTAAATCTTTCTCGATTTCTTTTGCAACCGGCGTGTGAATCCGTTCTTTGATGCTTTGAAAGGCACGGATGCACGCTTCTTTGTTCTCCCACGGCCGGTAATCATCCAAAATATTGCGGACCCGTTCCTCCACCGGCAATTCAATCATAATTTTCGTGCCGCGCGCTTTGTTTTCCATCAAAAATTCCGGCACCACTACTTTTCCGATTCTTTTGCTTTCCGCTTCCATCAGAATATACGGCGCATTTTTCAATTGTAAAATGCGCTCTGCCAACAAAGCATCGAACGTTTTCTGGTTATGGGAGCTTAGGCCGATATCCCCGAAAATGCTGCCGCGATGATTGGCCATGCCTTCCAGGTCAAGGACCGGATAGCCTTCCGAAGCAAGCGCCCGGAGCATATACGTTTTACCGGTGCCTGTATAGCCGCCCAGCACATACGTAACCGGATGAAAGTCCATATTTTCAAGCAGACCTGTCACCCATTTCCGGTAGGCGCGGTAGCCTCCCTGGAGCCGGTAGGCATGGATGTCCATCAGATCCAAAACGGTTGCCGCCGTTTTGCTCCGCATACCGCCGCGCCAGCAAAATACCGCTTTTTCCCCTTCTATTTCACGGAAAGCCTCGATAAAACCGGGCAACTTTTTCGAAAAAATTTCAAGTCCGCGTTCTTTCGCAGCGCGGTTGCCGGATTGGGCATAAATCGTCCCCACTTCCGCCCGTTCTTCATCATTAAATAAAGGAATATTCACGCTCCCCGGAATCGTTGCGTTCCGGTATTCGGAAGGGGAACGGACATCCACCCATGTGAGCTGCTTTTTCTCCATCCGTTTTCTTGCTTCTTCAATGGTAATGTCTTGAAACAAATATTTCCCGCCTTTCTATGGTTCCTGATGGGACTATTGTACTTTGATACGGCCGGGATGACTCGCGACGACTTCACCGATCAGGCTGGCTTCCACCCCTGATTTTACAAGTTCTTCGAGCAGCTGTTCCGCTTCATCGCCGGCAACGGACAGCAATAGGCCGCCTGATGTGACCGCATCACTTAAAATCCATTTATCTATTTGGTCCATGCCTTCTGGGAAGTCGACGACATTTTCAATATGGGCAAAATTATTCTTTGTGCCGCCCGGAACAGCACCTGCTTCCGCCAGTTCACGCACGCGCGGCAGCACCGGCACTTTGTCTTGGTAAATACGGAGCCCATTTTTGCTCCCCTGCGCCATTTCGGATGCATGGCCCAAAAGCCCGAACCCGGTCACATCGGTCGAAGCATGGATGGTGTAATCCCGGGAAATTTCAGCTGCTTTTTTATTTAAGGTGGCCATGACATTGGTCACGCGTGTGATCTCTTCTTCCGTTAATAAATCCCGTTTAATGGAAGTGGTCAAAATCCCGACCCCGATCGGTTTCGTCAATATCAGCTTGTCCCCCGGTTTGGCCCCTGCATTCGTGCGGATATTTGCCGGGTGGATCGTGCCAGTCACCGCCATCCCGAATTTAGGTTCCTGGTCATCAATCGAATGCCCACCGGCTAAAGTGACCCCGGCTTCTTTGCACTTATCACCGGCGCCTTTTAAAATATCGGCAAGAATGGCTTTGTCGAGGGTATGGATCGGAAAAGCAACAATATTCAGCGCAGTTAGCGGCGTACCGCCCATGGCATAAATATCACTAATTGCGTTTGCCGCCGCCACCTGGCCGAATGCATAAGGGTCATTGACAATCGGTGTAAAAAAGTCGACTGTCTGCACGATTGCCAAATCATCCGTCAGCTTGTAAACGCCGGCATCATCGTTCGTATCGAGCCCGACAAGCAAATTCGGATCCGCTGCCTTCGGTGGCAGCGTCCGCATCACCTGCTGCAAATCCGCCGGACCGATTTTGCATCCGCATCCGCCTTTTGTTGTCAGTGAAGTCAATTTTATTTTTTCTGATTGTGCCATATTGCATCAACCTGACCTTTCTTAAAGCATGTCTGATCCTTGTACCATTATAGACCACTTCGCAGCAAAATGCATTTTCTTCCGCTCCGTCCGCCTAATGAGGACGCTGAAAACGGATCCCGGTGGTGAAACCAGGCAGGTCGGGATAAACCCGCAACCCATTATGGTATAATAAAGGAAACAAATTTTTGAGGTGATCGCGTTGAAACTGGCATTTATATCCGATATTCACGGCAATGCGCATGCGCTCGAAGCCGTGCTGGAAGATATTGAACAAAAGCGGGCCGATAAAATTTTTGTCCTCGGCGATCTTTGCTTTCGCGGCCCGGAACCACAGCGGGCATATGAGATGGTGATGGCTTTAAATACGGAAGTGATTAAAGGAAATGCTGATGAATGGGTGTACAGGGGTGTCGGCATGAACGAAGTGCCGGAAAAGGCTTATGAAATGATGAACCGGGAGCGGGACTGGACGGTTTCCCGGATGGAGCAGAATGCAGTGGAATCGTTGCACCAGCTCCCCGAAGAGGTAAAATACGAATACGGCGGCATCAAAATTCACGGATTTCACGCCACCCCGTACAGTTTGTTTGAAAATGTGCCGCCGGATAGTGAAAACAGCAAGTTGAAAGAGAAGTTAATGCAGGAAGACGCGGATATTTATTTATACGCGCACATCCACCTGCCGTTTATCCGCACGTTTGATGGCAAAACGTTTGTCAATCTCGGCAGTGTCGGTCTGCCGTTTGACGGGATCGCCAAAGCCTCTTATGCGATGGTGGAAATTGGCGATCACGATTACCAGGTTTCCAATGTCCGTGTTTCCTACGATGTGCAAAAGACGATCGGGTTATTTGAAGCTTCCGATTATCCGAATAAAGACAAGCTGATCGACATTTTAACCCGGGCAAAAAATGATTGAACCCACCCCCGGTTTTAACCGGGGGTTTTTTTCGGCAGAAGTTTTTGTGAAATTTTTCACGAAAGAGCATAAAAAAGCGCAGCAGCCCCATGCCAAAAAAGAGACAGCCATTGGCATCACCCGCCATTTATTTTTTCACCTTATTATGTTATCATTAACAATTGGTATAAATTTTACTGTCATAGAAATGGAGATGTTGTTGCTTTGGCTGTTGTGAATCATACGGCAAAACCTGAACAGCAATCCGAGAAAAAGGCGGCATGGCTTGCCGTTTTGTTTCTCGTCATTGCCGCGTTCGGCCTTTTTTATGTAAAATGGTGGCCGTACTATGAGAAGTCTTTGCTTGCCGCCCATACGCATTCCATCGGGACATCGATTCTCGGGGATCCGGGCAAATCGGCATCATTTTCATGGGATGGCACCTTCCAATATGTGATCGCGTATTTTCAGGCTGTTTGGAAAGCGGCCGTGCTCGGCATTTTGCTCGGTTCGCTCGTGCAAGTGCTCCTGCCTTCTGCATGGCTGCTTAAAGTGCTCGGCAAAACGTCATTTGGAAGTACGGTCATTGCCGGAGCGAGCGCCATTCCCGGCATGATGTGCACATGCTGCGCAGCACCGATTGCAGTCGGGCTGCGCAAAAAACAAGTGTCCACACCTGCGGCACTCGCCTTTTGGATTGGTAACCCGATGCTGAATCCGGCAACGCTGATTTTCATGGCTTTTGTATTATCATGGAAATTTACCCTTCTCCGCATCGTCGCAGGGCTTATCATGACGTTCGGGGTCAGCTGGCTGGCGGGCCGTCTTGTGAAAAACGAACAACCGGTGAACATCCGCCAGTTCGAGCCAGATGCCGGAGAAAACAACGGGTCCTTTTTCTTAAGATGGGGAAAGGCCGCCGGAAATATGATCCTGTATCTTGTTCCGGCTTATTTGCTTTCGGTTGTTGTGTTAAGTGCGGCCCGTTTCTGGTTGTTTCCGGCATTCGGCCAGCATGCCGGAAACAGCATTACGGCGGTGATCCTGCTTGCTCTTGCCGGCATGCTGTTTGTCATTCCGACAGCGGCTGAAATTCCGATTGTCCAGACGATGATGGCTTTCGGGCTCGGGACAGGCCCGGCCAGCGCACTGCTTGTGACGCTTCCGGCCATCAGCCTTCCTTCCTTGATCATGGTTGGCCGGTCGTTTTCAAAACAAACCCTTCTGTTTGTTGCAGCCTCCTGTGTTGTGGTCGGGATTGTGGCAGGATTATGTGGAATGTTTTTTTAACCAAACGATTGCCCGGAGCATATGAATAAAACGGCGCGGCTATCTGGCCGCGCCGTTTTGCATTCATTCTCTGACTTGGCCGCTCCCGTAAATCCAATATTTTGTGGACGTTAAGGCATCCAGCCCCATCGGACCGCGGGCATGCAGTTTCTGGGTGCTGATGCCGATTTCCGCCCCGTATCCGAACTCAAAACCGTCTGTAAAGCGGGTGGACGCATTATGGTAAACACAGGCGGCATCCACCATGAACATGAAATGTTCCGCTCGGGCCCCGTCTTCTGTTACAATCGCCTCTGAATGTTTTGTGCCGTAACGGTTGATGTGCCGGATCGCTTCATCTGTATCTTCCACCGTTTTGACGCTGATTTTAAGCGCGAGATATTCGCAATACCAGTCCTCTTCCGCCGCCTCTTTTGCAGCCGGAAAAATTTTTCGCACCGGCTCGTCTCCGTAAATCTCCACCCCTTTTTCCGCCAGTGCGCTAAGCAGCTTTTCACCGTGCTGGGCGAGCCAATGCGCATGGATTAAAAGCGTTTCGATAGCATTGCAGACGGATGGGCGCTGTGTTTTTGCATTGACTGCGATCCGGACGGCCATTTCCGGCTGTGCTGTTTCGTCAATATATAAATGGCAATTGCCCGCCCCGGTTTCAATCACCGGTACAGAAGCTTCGCGGACAACAGTATCAATCAGCTTTTTCCCGCCTCTCGGGATCAAGACATCAAGATAATCACGAAGGTGGAACATTTCTGTTGCCGCCTCCCTGCCTGTATCTTCGATGAGCTGGACGGCATCTTCAGGAAAGCCTGTCTCCGCCAATGCGCGGTGAATGGAAGAGACGAGCGCCTGATTTGAGCAGATGGAAGACGAGCTTCCCCTTAAAATGACCGCATTGCCCGTTTTGATCGCAAGCGTGGCAGCATCGACCGTAACATTCGGGCGCGCTTCGTAAATCATGCCGATGACACCGACCGGCACTTTCTTTTTGAGGATGAGCAATCCGTTTTCTTTCTTGATTTCCTCGACCGTTTCCCCGACCGGATCTCTTAATTTCACAAGCAGCCGGACCGCTTCTGACATATCATGGATCCGCTTCTCGTTCAGCATCATCCTGTCGAGTATATTTTCCGGAAGGCCCGCCCGGCTCCCCCGCCTGAGGTCTTTTTTGTTTTCGAAAATGATCGTTTCCCGGTCCTCAAGCAAAACACGGGCAATCGCCAAAAGCGCTTTGTTTTTTTCTTCCGTTGTTTTTTTGGCGAGTACCATGCTGATATTCTTCGCTTTTTTTCCTTTTTCTGCGGCTTCAGACATTTAACCCAGCCCCTTTCTGTTTAAAGGCACCCAATGATCGCGGTGAATGACTTCTTCTGCTGCCCGCCCGCTAGGCCTCATAAGCACGCGCAACAGCTCTTCTGCACCGTAAAGCACTTCCCCTTTTCCAAGCAGCCCTTTTGCGCCGTAGACGTCCACGACATCGCCTTTTTGGAATGTGCCGGAAATTTTTTTAATGCCTGCCGGAAGCAGGCTACTCCCTTTTTGCAGCAAAGCCTGTTCCGCGCCGCGGTCAATGTATATTTTTCCGGCACTTTCCGAAAACAGCGCGATCCATTGTTTCCGGCTCTTTACAGCCGGGCGGGCGGCTCCGATATACGTGCCGTCCCCTTTTCCTTCGAGTATCCTGACGAGTTTATCGCACCCTTTTCCTTTTCCAATAAACACCCGGACGCCGAGGGAGACCGCTGTATTTGCGGCTTTTAACTTTGACAACATGCCGCCTGTTCCTGCTTTCGACCCGGCGCCTCCAGCCATTTTCATCATCTCGGGCGTAATATGATCGATAAAATCAATGCGCTGCGCACAACGGTCGTATTTTGGATTCGTGCTGTACAGCCCATTTACATCCGTTAAAATGATGAGACATCCGGCGTGGACAAGCCCGCTGACAAGCGCTGACAGCATATCATTATCGCCGAAAGTCAGTTCTGAGACCGACACGGAATCATTCTCATTGATAACCGGGATGACGCCGCGGCGCAAAAGCTCTGTTATCGTTGAATAAGCGTTATGGTACCGGTCTTTTGTGGAAAAATCTTTCCGGGTCAACAAAATTTGCGCCGGTATTAAGCCGTAAGCACCGAGCGCTTCCCTGTAACGCTGGATGAGCACACTCTGGCCGATAGCAGCAGCAGCCTGCTTCCCTTTTAACGTGACGGGCCGCGCCGGGTAACCGAGCAGCCGGAACCCGCACGCGACGGCGCCGGATGAAACGACGACCACCTCATGCCCGGCTTTGTGCAATGCGACAAGGGCGCCGATATGATCGGCAAACTTCTGTTCATCGATTTCACCGGCGTCATTTGTTAAAGAACTGCTTCCGATTTTTACGACGACTCTGTTTTTCTCCATGGCTTTTCTCTCCTTCTAAAAAAGGTGAAACAAAAAGGCCTTTCCGTCCCTGTAAAAAGGACGAAAAGGCCTTGCTTTTCGCGGTACCACCTTTTTTGGGCGACATTTGCGCCCCGCTCTTTTTTGATAACGCAAAACTTTGCGCCCGGTTTTCCGGGACTCGGAAGGCAGGTTCGGCAGGCCGCCTGCTGCTGCACCTTTCAGCCTGTGGGTGCCGCTCTCTTATGCAAGGGTGATCCGCCTACTATTCCTTCGTTCACGTTCAGTATTTTTAATTATCTTACAACAGCAGTCGCAGAAATGCAAGCAAAATATTTTGCTATGCATAACCCAGGCAGCCGGGACAGAAAATAAGCTTACATGCGGATTTCCCCCGAAAATGGAAAGCAAATTACTTTCTATACGGTGAAAATTTGATATACTAGTCATGTATGAGGTTTCATCACCTTTCTTTGTGAATCTTGGTACGTAATTATGGGAGGAAATTCACAATTAGGAGGGGGGAATCAGGGAACCCGTATATTTTTTTGCATCTACATATGTGTGGGAATTCCATCAGAAAAGGAGAAATAGAAGATGGCAGAAACTTCAGCTCAAAAAGGCAATCCTGAAGAAAAACCGGAAGTAACCCCGGAAACGGCAGTCGTACAGAAAGATTTGCTGGATCAATTATTGGATCCGGAAATCCAGCAATCTTTGACGGTGTTGGTTGAAAGCCTGCCGAAAATGGCCGAACTGGTCACCATGTTAAACAAAGCCTATGATTTTGCGCAATCCATTATGACAGATAAAGTGCTGGTCAATGATTTTAAAGGCGGATTTCTAGGCTTTCTGGATCCCGTTGCCGAAAAAGCAAAGGGGCTTGCCCAAACTGCGATTGAAGCAAAAGACCGTGCCGAGACGTCCACAGACACAATCGGATTGTTCGGCCTGTTGAGGTTGCTGAAAGATCCGCAAGCCCAGAAGCTGTTCCGTTTCCTGCAGTCTTATCTTGCAGTCGCGGAAGAACGCAGCAAACAGCAGTAAGGTGAATGAGAACTAATGAAAACGGGGGATCCATATGAGTAAAAAAATTGTCATTTTAGGGGCCGGTTATGGCGGCCTGTTATCTGCGTTATCAGCGCGTGAATATTTGTCAAAAGACGATGCAGCGATCACGGTCGTAAACCGTGTGCCGGACCATCAAATTATTACGGAATTGCACCGTCTGGCGGCGGGCGGCGTTTCTGAAAAACGGGTGTCGCTTCCGCTCAGAAAACTGTTTAAAGGTAAAGATGTCGACGTTCAGGTGGATGAAGTCACAAAAATCTCGCCTGATTCGAAAGAAGTATCGCTCGGAAGCGGCTTTAAGCTGAATTACGATGTGCTCGTTGTCGCACTCGGCAGCGAAACAGCTTTCTTCGGCATTCCGGGCCTTGAAGAAAACAGCTTTCTGTTAAAATCAGTGGACGATGCGAAACGCATTCATGCCCATATCGAGTCCTGCCTTGCGCAGTATGTCAAAACGAAAAACAAAGCGGATGCCACATTTGTTGTCGGCGGTGGCGGCCTGACCGGGATTGAACTGGTTGGCGAGCTGGCGGACAAGGTGCCGGCATGGTCGAAAAAATTTGCGATCGACCCTTCTGAAATCTCGCTTATTTGTGTCGAAGCGGCGCCTTCCATTTTGCCGAACTTCGCGCCAAATCTAATTGAGCGGGCAACGAAGAGCCTGGAAGCGCGTGGTGTGCAATTTTTGACAGGCATCCCTGTTACGAAATTCCAGGATAATGTCGTGGAATTAAAAGACGGCCAGAAAATCGAAACAAAAACGCTTGTCTGGACGGGCGGCGTGCAAGGAAACCGTGTCGTTGCAAATTCCGGGATTGAAGTAAACCGCGGGCGTGCAACCGTAAACGCCTATTTGCAATCCACTTCCCATCCGGATGTGTTTGTTGCAGGCGACAGCGCGGTTGTCTTCCCGTCAGAAGGCGCACGCCCTTATCCGCCAACAGCACAAATGTCGTGGCAAATGGGAGAATTGATTGGCTATAATCTTTCTGCTTATTTAAAAGGCGGGAAAATGCAGACGTTCCACCCGATCAATTCCGGTACGCTTGCAAGCCTCGGCAGAAAAGATGCCATTGCATTTATCGGGGAAAACCAAACGCAATTAAAAGGCTTCCCTGCTTCCGCTATGAAAGAAGCAAGCAATATTCGTTACCTGGCCCATATTAACGGGTTATTCTCACTTGTATATTAAGGAAAAAGGCGCATCCAAACGCGGATGCGCCTTTTTTAAGCCTCTTTTTCCCCGGCAAACCTAAGTTGCAGGCCGCGCTTTTTTTTCGTGCAAATTGGCCGCAACCGGCTCTATACCTGCACGAAAAAAAGCCCGGCATCACCGGGCAGCTTTACAAACCACTTTCGCTTCTTTTTTTCTTTTTGTCCATATATTCCAAATACGCCTCATCGTGGGTAAGCCATGCTTGGAACTGGCGCTTTACAAATTTTTCCGCTTCTTCAAAGGCAGAAAAAGAAGGAGACTGCTTTAAGCCTCTTGCTTCGATCGCCCAGCCTTTTTGAGGGTCTTTATAAATAAAGATTGGTTCCCCGCTGCGGTTTTGGTATAAACATCCCGCTTCCTGCCCTTTGATATTGGACTGGTTATGGGCAAAATCGCGTTTCAGCGGTTCTGTTTTAAACGTTTCGACGACAAACTGCCGGAACGCCTCTTCCGTCAGCACGGCCCCCGATGCTTTTTTGTGCCCGCCCCCGTCGTATTTTTTGGCAATTTCCGATACGTCAATATGGTCATGAATCGTCCTGAAACTGATCCGTTTCTTTCCGACCATGCAAATGGCGATATAATCGAGATGCGGGTATTCTTTTGCAACGGCATTCCCCAATTCGGAATGATGCGACTCGGCATGAATAACGCCTGCATAATAACCGTCAATCACAGCCTGGTAGACTTCCCGCTTTTTTCCATTTATATATCTTTCGATTTTTTTCTCTTCCAGATCAAGTATTTTTTCTTCCAAATCATCAAATGAAAACGTTTCACTGCCGCTAAGTTTATGTAGCAAAATCTCTTCAAACTCTTCGATCGGATACAGATAGAAAAGATCATTTAATTTTTTGGCCTGCATATTCCCGTTGCGTTCCCATTCCCATGTATCCATTTGCCGGACAAGTTCGACAAACGCGTCAACAGCACCTGTCGGGTTGATTTTTCCTTCCGCTTGCAGATACCGATAAAACAAAGAAGTGGCGCTTGCCTGTTTGCCGTCTTCCTCCACCTGGACAGAAGCCCATTCATGCTCATTTAAGTGAAGCGCGCTTTTATGGTGGTCAATCAGTTTCACTTTTCCGCCCTGTGCGGCATAGGCATCAAGGAGCTCCGCATTTTTTTCGTTGACCGATAAATCGGTAATCCACAGTATGTCTTCTTTATGTTCCTTTTTCAAAAAAGCTTCAACCTGGGGATTTAAACCGGACACAGAATTATACTGGATTTCAATGTCTTTTCCGAATGCAAGCCTGGCAAGAATCCCACAGCCAAGCCCGTCCAGGTCATTATGGGTTAATAAACGATACATCAATCTTCCTCCGAAATTAAAATTTCTGTATGGTCTCCCATACGGATGTTTTTCACAAAATAATATTCTTTGCCTCCGCCCGGTTCTTGGTATATACCTTGCTGCCGTCCCCGATGACAACAAGATCGCAAATGCCGAGAAAAAGCCCGTGTTCAACAACACCTGTGTAACCATCAAGCCAGGCTCCAAACGCGCCGATATCAGGCGATTTGAGCTTTATATCCACGATATAGTGGCCGCCGTCTGTTACATACGGCCGGCCTTCTTTCATCCGGAGGACAGGGTTTAATCCTTCCCGCTCAAACGTTTTCATCAAATGCTTGTATCCGAACGGGACCACTTCCACCGGCAGCGGAAAAGCGCCAAGTTGTTGAACCATTTTCCGGGAATCCACCACCCAGATATTTCTTTTTGATGCCTTTGCCACCAGCTTTTCAAACAACAACGCCCCGCCGCCGCCTTTAATGCCATTTAAGGAAGGGTCCACTTCATCGGCCCCGTCAATGGTCACATCCATTTGTGCCGTGTCGTTCAAGTCTGCTATCGGAATGCCGCATTCGCGCGCAAGTTTTTCTGTCGCACGCGAGGTGGGCACACCGGTGATGTGCAGGCCGCTTTGCACCCGTTCCCCTAATTTTTTTATCGTGTAATAAACAGTTGAGCCGGTCCCAAGCCCGACAATCATTCCATCTTCTACGAGTTCCGCTGCTTTCTCCCCGGCCATCTTTTTCCCGTCCATACCTCTGCACCTGCCTTTACTTTGATTTTATAACAGTCTTAAAGAATTATAAAGGAAAGCGCAAACAGCCATGAAATGAAAATAAAAAAATCGCTCTGCCTTTCAAGGTTTAAACGCAACACGCACACACACGGGCCATTTTTGGATAATATAACCGGACATGCCGGGCCTTATACAAGCATACATTCACGGGCGGCCGCTTTTTGCGCTTTTTCGGGCAATCCAACAACTTTGAAGCTCGTTTTCCGTCAGGCTTTTTGTTCACCGGATCACAATGGCCTGGCTGCCCATCTGCTTCCACGCTTTCTCAAATGCTTCACGGCCAAGCTGCTTATTTTTTGTTCCATACGGGTCATTCACATAAATATGGCCTGGATCGTACCCTGTAATGACAACACTGTGTTCGCTGTATGTGATGTTAATACTTCCCTGGGGCGTGTCCCATGTTTTGAAATCAGAAACCGGCTGAAACCGGGCTGTCGTAATCACCCAGACAGCATGCCCTTCCTCAACATTTTCCAGGATTTTTGAAAAAGGCTGTCCCGTTAAATCCGCCGCTCTTTTGCCGGCATATTTTTTGGCCAGTTCAAAAACAGGGCCGTGGTACACGCCATACCCGGGACCATCCTCCATGTTCCCGACAAAACCTGCGTTCGGATTGCCGTGCTGCCCGTTTTTATAGGTAAACGGCACATACTTGATTTCTTCCGCCAATTGATTCTTGGTCACATGAAAACCGTTATCGACAAGCAGCATCGCGAGGCTTGTCACTTCACAGCCGTTATAAAGGCGGGGCGCATCCATTTGCCTGATAATCGGCACATCGAGCAGTTTTTTGGCAGCAGCGTTATTTTGCGCGGATTTTTGGGCCGATTCTTTATGGGTCAGATACTCATTTAAGGCGAGCAACATGACGATCAATACGATTGCTGCAAAAATGAGCCTGGATGATTTCATCTGTGCTACTCCCCTTTCGGTTATGGCGAAAGCATTCACCGTCTTTCCGTTCTTTCCTGTATGCACTTTAACCCCTGCCGGCCGGGGAAGCGCACGGGAAACTGTCTGTCCCGCTTTTAAGCCGGCCACGGGAAGCCGCCATTCCTGCAGAGAAACCAGTCTTGAATTATTATATGGATAAATTGGAAAGAACTCAACTCCGCGTAAGAGCAATCCAAAATGAACATCAAAGGACTGCTGTTATGTAATCTCACGTGCCGATGAAAAATACGTATATTTTTGTCAGGTTTTCTTACACAAAGATGGTCTAAACGGCTTTTTTGGTATATATTAATAAAAACACCTTACAAAGGGAGGATGCACCGGTGGCAACGAATGAATCATACTTGGAAAAGAAAGTCATCTCGATCGGAACGGTATGTGAATTAACCGGCTTAAGTGAAAGAAGAATCCGCTACTATGAAGAAAGGAAATTGATTTTCCCGGAACGGACAAACAGAGGGATCCGGAAATATTCATTTACCGATGTTGAACGCCTGATGGACATCGCCAATAAACGTGAAGAAGGCATCCAGACTGCGGAAATCCGCAAAGAATATATGAAAGAGAAAAAATACAATGAACGCACGATGCGCGAACAAGTCATCCGCGGCCAGCTGAATGCTTATTTCCGCACAAGAGAATAATGCATCAAACGGCAGCCGGGCAGGCTGCCGTTTGCGCAAGCTGTTTATTCATACACGCTCCGGATATCCGTGTTTGCAGGAAGGGCGAACGGATTGTCCTTGTTAATATGGTCATAGAACATAATCCCGTTCAAGTGGTCCATCTCATGCTGAAAAACAATCGCGGGATAGCCCTTTAATTTAATGAGCACTTCATTCCCGTCCAAATCGTATGCCTTTACTTTAATCCGTTCATAACGCGGCACAAAACCATCCACTTTCCGGTCAACCGACAGGCAGCCTTCCCCTTGCGGAAGGTAGATCATCGATATCGAATGGCTGACCAGTTTTGGATTAAAAACCGTGTACGCCTTTTCACCGTCTTCATCCGCAATATAAACGGCAAACATCCTTTTATTAAGGCCGATCTGATTTGCGGACAATCCAACGCCTGCACGCAAATTGCATTTGCCGGCAATCTCCGGATCCTGGCTGTTTTTTAAAAACTGGAGCATGCAGCGCAGTTCCGCTTTGTCTTCTTCAGTTGGCGGCATGTTCACTTCATCCAGCACTTTTCTTAAAATCGGATCGCCTTCCCTGACGATATCATCCATTGTAATCATATAATCATCATTATATTTGCTCATAGATTGAACCCTCATCTGCCTTTTTCCTGAAATTCTATTTACCCGGCACGGGACGGCCCCGGAACCGGCTGCCATTATACCTGTTTGGACATTGTTAATCTTACCATACCGCAGCAAAAAAATCTAAACAGACGGAACGCCGGACACGGTTTCCGCCAATGCGAACCCCCTGCCTATCATAAACCGGGCACACCTTTTAAAGGGCGGCCCGGTATTTTCAGCTTTTTGCCGTTTTGGCCCGAGATGGAGCGTCCGGCGCACAACAGCTTGCTGTATTGCAGTGGTTTTTCAATGCACAGGAAGCGCACTGCCCTTCCCTGCTTTTTTTGATAAAACGGATCAGCGTAAATGCCGCATAAGCAAAAATCACAACACCGAGCAAAATACTAAATAACATCGGAACATTCCCCCGTTTTAAAAAGCGATGAACCGCCCAATATTGTAAATCAGAAAAGCGATCAAGTAAGCAATCACAAGTGCATAAGCGATCGAAAAAAGCGTCACTTTCCCCGAACCGGTTTCTTTATGGATAATGGCCACGGTCGAAAGGCATGGAATGTATAAAAGAATGAATACCATGAAACTATAGGCCGAAAGCGGTGTAAAAGCATGGGAAATCACACCTGCCAGAGATGCGCCGTCTGGAACAAAATAGAGGACGTTCATCGTCGAAACGACCACTTCTTTTGCCATAAAACCGGTCAGAAGGGCAGCCGCGGCCTGCCATGTTCCAAAACCGAGCGGCTTGAAGACAGGCGCAATCCATCCGCATAGGATCGCCATAAAACTTTTATCGACAGGCACATTGAATCCGCCCGGCCCCGCATTCGAAATGAGCCAAATGGCTACCGTGCCACCGAAAATCAAAGTCCCTGCTTTCCGGACGAAACCTTTCCCTTTATCCCATGTGCTTCTGTACAAACTCCGCGCATTCGGCACGCGGTACGGCGGCAGTTCAATGACAAAAACAGAACCTTCCGTTTTTACCACCATTGAAAATACTTTGGCAAGCAAAAGCGCAACGACAATGCCGAGCACATACAGCGACAGGACAATGAGTGCCTGATGGTGGCGGAAAAAAGCCGCGACAAACAAACTGTAGACCGAAAGCCGCGCAGAACAGGACATCAATGGGGTCAAAAGCGTCGTTAACAGCCGCTCTTTCGGCTGTTCAATCGTCCTTGCTGCCATGACGCCGGGCACATTGCAGCCGAAGCCGATAATAAGCGGAATAAACGCTTTTCCGTTCAAGCCGACTGATTCCATCACCCTGTCCATGACCATCGCTACCCGTGCCATATATCCGGAATCTTCAATCACCGAGATAAAGAAAAACAAAACAAAAATTTGCGGCACAAAAACGAGAACGCCGCCAACTCCGGCCACAATCCCGTTTAACACAAGATCACGGATAAACGGTGTTGCCCCCGCTTCTTTCAACCCTGCTTCAATCCAGGCGGTCAGCGGGCCTGAAAAAAACTTGTCAAGCCAATCCGATAAAGGGGTGCCGAGCCAGTTGAATGTAATGCAAAATACCAAATACATCATCACAAGAAAGATCGGCACGCCAAGGTATTTATTCGTGACGACGGCATCTATTTTCTCCGTCAGCGTTTTCTTTTCTGCCGCCGTTTTTTCAACAGCGGTTTCCATTAGCCTGTCAATAAATTGCTGCCGCTTTTTAAACATTTCCTGCTTAATGGAAGTATGCGGGTTGGCGGCACGGAGCCTGCGCTCCACACCCGCGCAAAAATCTTCGAGTTCCGGCTTTACATTCATAAACGCCGGAATTTGGCGAATCACTTCATTGCCTTCCAAAAACTGGAGCGCCAGCCATCGTTTGTTCAATGACCGGAAATCCGGCAGCCGGTCCATGAGATAGGTCGCCGCATGCTCCAATTCATCGCCGTAATCAATACGGAAATCGGGCACAACCGCCTTTTCTTGCATCTGCTCCGATATGGCCTTGCATCCTTTTCCTGTCCTTGCAATAATCGGCACGACTGGAATGCCGAGGGCTTCTGCAAGTGAACGATCGTTCACTTTCATGCCGCGCGATTTTGCAACATCTATCATATTCAGCCCGATCAAAACCGGCTTTCCGTACTCCATCAATTGGATGGTCAAATGCAGGTTCCGTGCAAGCTGGGAAGCGTCGACGATATTCAAAACGGATGTGAAGTCTTCCTCAATTAAGAATCTCGATGCCACCGCTTCATCTTTAGAAAGCGGGTTCAAGGCATAAATACCGGGCAAATCAATCAGCACCCCGGCATTTTCCTTCAGCTGGCCCACCTTTTTTTCAACGGTGACACCTGTCCAGTTTCCAACATATTCATATGATCCGGTAAGCTCATTAAAGAGTGATGTTTTTCCCGTATTGGGGTTTCCAAATAAAGCGACCTGCATTATAAACACTCCACTTGGATCCGCATTGCTTCTTTTTTGCGGATGCCGATGCACTGCCCGCTGACTTCAAGCATGCAAGGCCCGCCGAAAGGCAATCCGCATTTATAACAAACTTCCCGGCCTTCAAGCACACCCAAATCAAGAAGGCGCCTTTGAATACTTTGATCAATGCTTGATAAATCTGTAATAATCCCTTTGCTTCCGGGTTTCAGTTCGGTCAAGACCATGGTATGCCCCTCCCAGAGATAGAGAAATAGCGTCTGTTCATTGATAATGATTATCATTCTATATTCCTATCATACCGCATTTCATTGTGAGCGTCTATCTTATTTTCAGGAAACAAGGGAAACTTTCACATATTTATGTGAAATTATTCACATAAATATGCATTGACAGCCGGCTTGTCCGCCACAACATGCAAAAAGCGGGCCCCTTAAAGGAGTCCCGCTTTTTGCGGCAAATGCACGCCGCTTTTTTCAATGCGGCGGACAGCTTCCATAAGCCTTTCTTCATCCTGTACAAGCGCGATTCTGACATATCCTTCGCCGTGGGGACCAAAGGCGTTGCCAGGCGTAACCACAACGCCGGCTTTGTCCATCAGTTCATATGTAAAAGCGAGGGACTTTTTGCCTTCCGGGATTTTGGCCCACAAAAACATCGTAGCATCAGACGGGCGGATTTCCCAGCCGATCCGCGATAATCCGGAAACAAACAAATCCCTTCTTTTCTCATACAGTGCAGCATTGTGGCGCGCGAATTCCTTGCCGTTTGCCAAAGCAGCGGCAGCCGCCCTTTGGACCGGTTCAAAAATGCCGTAATCCATATGCGATTTCATTTGGGCAAACAGCCGGATCACTTCCCGGTTCCCTGCCAGAAAACCGATCCGTGCCCCCGCCAGGTTAAAGCTTTTCGATAAGGAATTAAATTCAACCCCCACATCTTTTGCCCCGTCAACAGACAGGAAACTGATCGGCTTTTTCCCGTTAAAGACGAGTTCACAATAGGCAAAATCGTGGACGACGACGAGATCATATTGTTTTGCAAACCGGACGGCTTCTTCAAAAAACTTTTTCTCAGCAAGCACCGGGATTGGGTTGCCCGGAAAATTCAGCATCATCATTTTCGCTTTTTTTGCGATCTCTTCCGGGATTTTTGACAAATCCGGCATAAATCCGTTCTCTTCCAGAAGTGGCATCGGATAAGGTACGGCTTCCGCCAGTTTTACCCCTGATTCATAGGCTGTATAACCGGGATCCGGAACGAGAATGATATCGCCGGGGTTACAAAAGACGAGTGGAAGATGGATAATGCCATCCTGGGAACCCGCAAGCTGAATGATTTCGTGTTCAGGATCCAGTTTCACTCCGAACTGTTCGTAATACCGGGCCGCCGCCTCGTAGAAAGGTCCGATCCCGGAAATTGTATACCCGTATTGGCGTGGGTCAGCTGCATTTCGGGCCATTTCTTCCATTACAAAAGCAGGCGGTGCCTGATCCGGACTCCCGATGCTTAAGTCAATCATCCGGTTGCCTTCTTCTATTTTTTTCTTTTTGTACGCCAAAAGCTCATTGAATATCAACGTCGGTAACTGGTTCATGCGTCTTGCAGTGTCAACCAAAAGCTTTTCCTCCCAATTTCCCGGTCCTAGGGCTTTGTGTGCCTGTTCCAGGATGCATTAGCATAAGATTAAAAGGTTTATAATGATTTATTGTACCACACTTTCCGGCATCCTGGGAGCTGTTATCATACAGTTATAGTTGGAAGCGAAGGATCCGGCCTGATTAAAAGCCTGACGATTGCGTAAGAAGCCCGTTTCTTATGCTTTTGATTCCGTAGCCACGTTTGCATCCGCTTGTTCAATCCGGTTTGCGGAGTTGTTTTTCCGCCATCTGAAGCTGTGCCGCCACTTGTGCATGTCCTGTTCCCCCGGCGCTGTTCCGCATTTTTACAACATGTTCCGGTTTCAGCACTTCAAAAATATCGGCCTCAAAAAGCGGGCTGAACGACTGGTATTCATCCAGTGTCAGGTCAAGCAAATACTTGCCGTGCTGAATGCCATAAAGGACAATCTGCCCGATCACCGCATGCGCCTCACGGAACGGCAGCCCTTTTTTTGCCAAATAATCGGCAATATCGGTTGCATTCGCGTAATCGTTCGAGACAGCCCGGAACATCTTCTCCCGGTTCACTTTCATCGTTTCAATCATCGGCGCAAGCAGCTTAAGCGCCCCTTGAAGCGTATCAGCCGTATCAAAAATGCCTTCTTTATCTTCCTGCATGTCTTTATTATAGGCAAGCGGCAACCCTTTCAGGACGGTCAACAGCCCGATGAGGTTCCCGAACACCCTTCCCGTTTTCCCGCGCAAAAGTTCGGGGACATCGGGATTTTTCTTTTGTGGCATAATGCTTGACCCCGTGCAAAAAGAATCATCCAGCTCGATAAACTGGAATTCCTGGCTCGACCACAGCACCAGTTCTTCCGACAAACGGGAAATATGCGTCATCAATATAGCGGCATTTGCCAAAAATTCAAGCACAAAGTCGCGGTCGCTGACAGCATCCAGGCTGTTCGGATAAATGCGGGAAAATCCGAGCAGTTCGCGCGTCCGTTCCCTGTCAATCGGAAAAGTCGTCCCGGCAAGCGCCCCGGCACCGAGCGGCAGCCAGTCCGTCCGCTTTAAGCTGTCTGAAAATCTCTCTTTATCACGTTCCAGCATCCAAAAATAAGCGAGAAGATGGTGGGCAAACAACACCGGCTGCGCCCGTTGCAGATGGGTGTAACCGGGCATCATCGTTTCTTTGTTTTCTTTTGCTTTCGTCACGATGGCTTCCTGGACGAGCGCAATCAGGCGGATCATTTCTTTTGTCGTTTTCCGGACATACAGGTGCATATCGGTCGCAACCTGGTCATTCCGGCTCCGCCCTGTATGCAGCTTCCCGCCGGCAGGGCCGATTTCATCCATCAGCATTTTTTCGATATTCATATGGATATCTTCATTCTCAACTGTAAATGCTGCTTCCCCGTTTTTAATTTTTTCGGCAATTTTCCGAAGCCCTGCTTTGATCTGTTCCACATCGTTCTCAGGCAAAATGCCGCATTCGCCAAGCATTTGGACATGGGCAAGGCTCCCTTCAATATCTTCAAAAGCAAGCCTTTGGTCATATCCGATCGAAGCTGTATAGGTTTCAACAAGCTGATTCGTTTCCTTTGTAAAACGTCCGCCCCAAAGCTTTGACAATGTCATTTCCTCCTGCTGCAATAGAATTAAAAAATGAAGGCTGCACGGCAAACCGCCACAGCCTTCCGGATATTTTACCGTTTTCTCCCGGCCCGGTAAACAGGTGAAAAATACCTGAACGGGCCGGTTCCAACCTTGAAATTTGCCGTGCTTATGATTTAACATCAGAAACAACGGCCAAATGGCTTATTGATTTAACACTTTCCCGTTTTCCTGGATTTCGGCAAATACTTTTGTCGGCAGCCCCCACAGTTTGATGAAGCCGACTGCAGCATTATGGTCAAACGAATCGCCTTTCAAATAGGTCGCCAGTTCTTCATTATACAGGCTGTATGGGGATTTTCTTGCCACTACCGTGTGGGTGCCTTTAAACAGTTTCACGCGGACCGTGCCGGTGACCGTTTTCTGTGTTTCCTCGACAAACGCATCGAGCGCGGCCTTTAACGGCGAATACCAGAGCCCTTCATAAATGATTTTGGTCAACTGCTGTTCCACCGTTGTTTTAAATTGTGTCACTTCACGTGGCAGCGTTAAAAATTCCAGTTCTTTATGGGCATTGATCAGCACGACTGCAGCAGGGTTTTCGTATACTTCGCGCGATTTGATCCCGACAAGGCGGTTTTCAATATGGTCGATTCTGCCGATGCCATGTTTGCCGGCTGTCAGGTTCAGCTCTTCGATCATTTGGACGAGGCCCATCGCTTTGCCGTTTAAGGCAACCGGGACGCCTTTTTCAAACGTAATTTCAATATATTCTGGCTCATCCGGCGTCATTTCGATCGGCGCAGTCCAGTCGAATGCTGCTTCCGGCGCTTCGTTCCAAGGATTTTCAAGGACGCCGGCTTCGCACGCTCTTCCCCATATATTGGCATCAATCGAAAACGGATTATCTAAGTCTACCGGAATCGGAATATTGTTTTTCTCCGCATATGCAATTTCTTCATCGCGGGTCATGCCCCATTCACGGACAGGCGCAACGACTTTCAGGTTCGGGTTCAGCGCCTGAACGGACACTTCAAAACGGACCTGGTCGTTCCCTTTTCCGGTACAGCCGTGCGCCACGGCAACGGCGCCTTCCTGTTCCGCGACATCTACCAAAAGCTTTGAAATAAGCGGGCGGCTGATCGCAGAAGACAGCGGATATTTTCCTTCATAGAGCGCATTTGCCTTTAATGCCGGCAATATATAATCTTTTGCAAGCATTTCTTTCCCGTCTATGATCACAGCTTTGATTGCACCGACATTCAGCGCTTTCTGGCGGATTGCATTTAAATCTTTGCCTTCGCCGACGTCAATGCCAAGCGCAATAACATCATAGCCGTATTTTTCCTGAATCCATTTAATCGATACGGATGTATCCAAACCGCCTGAGTAGGCCAATACAATTTTTTCCTTTGCCATTTCTCTCTCCCTGCCTCTTTGTATAATTAATATTGAAGTTGAATTTTTATACACCCATTATATCGGATTCATTCAACATTTTCCAGTAGTTTTTTTAAAATGGCTTTATGGGCATGGAGCCGGTTCTCCGCCTCGTCAAAAACCGCGGAATGCGGGCCGTCAATGACCGCCTCCGTGACTTCTTCGCCGCGGTGGGCGGGCAGGCAATGGAGGAAAAGAAAATCTTTTTTTGCCAGTTTGCATAATGATTCATTTACCTGATAATCTTGTAAATCTTCGAGCCGTTTCTTCGTTTCGTCTTCCTGCCCCATGCTCGCCCACACATCGGTGATGACCACATCGGCATTCCGGATCATTTCTTCCGGGTTTTGGCCCATTTCAATACAGACCCCTTTTTTGGCCGCTTCTTTTTGAGCCCCGGCAAGAATGCCGGCATTCGGCAAATAGCCTTCCGGGGCAGCGACGGACATATGCATACCCGCCTTTGCCGCCCCCTCGAGCAATGAGTGGCACATATTGTTATTGCCGTCCCCGAGGTAGCAGATTTTGAGCCCGGCCAGTTGTCCTTTATATTCCTGAATGGTCAGCAAATCGGCCAAAACCTGGGTCGGATGGTGCAGATCGGTCAGCCCGTTGATCACAGGGACATCTGCGTGGCGCGCAAAAGATTCGATGGTTTCGTGCGCGAATGTGCGGATCATCAGGCAGTCGACATAACGCGACAACACTTTTGCCGTGTCATGGATCGTCTCACCGCGCCCGAGCTGAATATCCCTTGAACTGAGGAAAAGAGCGTGGCCGCCGAGCTGGAGCATGCCGGCTTCAAATGAAACCCGGGTGCGCGTGGATGATTTTTCAAAAATCATACCGAGCACTTTCCCTTTTAAGTACGGGGTCTCCTTCCCTTCTTTATGCGCTTTTTTTAAAGCGGCCGCTTCCTGGAGCAGATCGTTCAGCTCCTCTTCCTGCAGCGCGCCGATTGTTAAAAAATCTTTCTTTTTCGTACGGGCCAATGTCGCCATCTGTATCTTCCTTTCTGCTAAACTTCTGCTTTTATACGGTTAAAATCGTGAAGCGGGGCCACTTTTGGCGTTGTCCCTGTGGCATAGCGGGTAATGGCTTCCAATGTATCCAGACAGGTAAACAGCGGAATATGGAAACGCATCGCTGCTTCACGCAGCTTGCTGCCGCCCCTTCTTTGGTCCCGCCCTTTTGTCGGGATGACCACCGCAGCGGTCACGGGTTGCTGTTCGAAAAAGGCGGAGGCATCCTCAAGGCCTACTGTTTCCGCCGCCACGCCGTTTTTCGCCAGGAACCGGGCCGTATGTTCCGTTGCGGCAATCCGGTAGCCTCTGTCCGCCAATGTTTTCAATACCGGGAGCGCGGCTGCTTTTTCGCGGTCCGTCACCGAGCAAAATACAAATTGTTCTTCAAGCGGCGGCTCAAACACCGGATCTTGGACGGACAGAAGCGTTTTTTCGAGTGCTTCCCCGAATGTCCGGGCAAGGCCGAGCACTTCGCCTGTTGATTTCATTTCAGGCCCTAAAACAGGGTCGACATCTTTCAGTTTTATATAGGAAAATACCGGTGCCTTCACGGCGACAAGTTCCGGCGGTGCAGGAAGCCCTTTTTCTGCAAGCGGTTTTCCGAGTTGTATGGCAATGGCGAGATCAATCATCGGAATGCCGGTGACTTTGCTTAAAATTGGGACGGTTCTTGAAGCACGCGGATTCACTTCCAGCACATAAACGGTCCCTTCATAAATTAAAAACTGGATATTGGCAATGCCTTTGATTTTGCCCTTTAAACAGATTTTTTCGGCATACCGGATAAGCGTTTCCTGCACAGACGGGCTTAAATGCTGGGGCGGATAAACGGCCATGCTGTCGCCGGAGTGGACGCCCGCTTTTTCAATATGTTCAAAAATGCCCGGGATGAGCACCTTCTCCCCGTCACAAATGCAGTCGAGTTCGCATTCCGTACCCGGCAAATACTGGTCAATCATAAGCGGCCAGCTTTTTTCGCTTGCGTACTTCAACGCATCCGCATAAGCGTTGAGTTCGTCTTCGTGGTAAAAAATGAACATTGACTGTCCGCCAATAACATAGGACGGGCGGACAAGCACCGGAAACGACAGGTCTTTTGCCCCCCGTTTCAGTTCTTCTGCATCATAGGCGGTATGCCCTTTAATATGCGGAATGCCAAGCTCATCCAGCAGCTTGTAAAAAAGGTTGCGATCCTCAAGCTGGTCGATTTGTTCCACGTTCGTTCCAAACAGTTTCACGCCTTCAGCTTCAAGGCTCGATGCGACATTGATCGCGGTCTGGCCGCCGAATTGCGTGAAGACGCCTGCCACCTGCTCTTTTTCAATAATATGCAGCAAATCTTCCGGGCGCAGCGGGTCAAAATACAATTTATCCGCCATTGAAAAATCGGTGCTGACCGTTTCCGGATTGTTGTTTACAACAATCGTTTCATAGCCAAGTTGTTTGAGCGCCATAACGGCATGGACCGAGCAGTAATCAAATTCAATTCCCTGCCCAATGCGGATCGGTCCGGAACCGATGATCAGCACTTTCGGGCGGTTTGATACTTCCACTTCATCCCGGCCGCCCCAGGTGGAATAGTAGTACGGCGTTTGCGCCTCAAACTCGGCGGCACAGGTGTCCACAAGTTTATAAACCGGCATAAGCCCGAGCTGTTTTCTTTTTTCGCGCACCGCTTTTTCGCTGCATCCGCATAATGCCGAAAGACACTCATCACTGATGTTCATTTTTTTGGCTGCGCGCAGCAAAGCAGCCGGCATCGTATCGATCGTATATTGCTTGCATGTTTCTTCCATATCCACGATATTTTTTATTTTTTCAAGAAACCAGCGGTCGATTTCCGTGTATTTTTCAATGTCATCCAGCGCCATGCCTTTACGCATCGCTTCCGCCACCGCAAACAGGCGGATATCGGTCGCTTCCGTTAAAAGTGGGACCAAATCATCCGGCTGTTTTTCAGCAAGCGCCGGATAGAACAGACCTGAAAGCCCGAGTTCAAGCGAACGGATTCCTTTGTTAAGCGCTCCTTCAAATGTGCGGTCGATCGCCATTGCTTCGCCGGTCGCCTTCATTTGCGTGCCAAGTTTCCGGTCCGCTTCCGTAAATTTGTCGAACGGAAAGCGCGGAATTTTCACGACAACATAATCAAGGGCCGGTTCGAAGGAAGCAAACGTGTTGCCGGTTACCGGGTTTAAAATTTCATCCAGATGATAGCCGATTGCGCATTTCGTGGCAATGCGGGCGATCGGGTAACCGGTTGCTTTCGAAGCCAAGGCGGATGACCGGCTGACGCGCGGATTGACTTCAATAATATTGTACTGGTCGGAGTGGGGATCGAGCGCAAATTGGATGTTGCACCCGCCGATCACCCCGAGCGCGCGAATCACTTTTAAAGAAGCGTCCCGGAGCAGCTGGTACTGCACATCCGATAAAGTCTGCGATGGCGCGACCACAATCGAGTCGCCCGTATGCACTCCGACCGGATCGATATTTTCCATATTGCAGACAATGATGCACGTGTCGTTTGCATCGCGCACGACTTCGTATTCAATTTCTTTCCAGCCTTTGATGCTTTTTTCAAGCAGCACCTGGTGGATCGGGCTCAGGTCAAGGCCGCGCTGGAGCACTTCCCGAAGTTCTTCATCATTGGCTGCAAATCCCCCGCCGGAGCCGCCAAGCGTATAAGCGGGGCGGATAATGACGGGGTAGCCGATTTTTTTCGCAAATGCCAGCCCGTCTTCCATATTTTCCACAATTTTTGACGGCGGGATCGGTTCCCCGATATCAAGCATCAACTGGCGGAACTTTTCGCGGTCTTCCCCCTTCTGGATCGAATCCACCGGTGTCCCGAGCAATTGTACCCCATACTTATCGAGAATCCCCGCTTCATAGAGCTGGACGGTGAGATTCAGGCCGGTTTGCCCGCCCAATGTCCCGATAATGCCGTCCGGACGCTCTTTTTGTAAAATCTGTTCTATCGACTCCACCGTCAGCGGGTCAAAATAAATCCGGTCGGCCATTTCTTCATCAGTCATGATCGTTGCCGGATTGCTGTTGACAAGCACGACTTCAATTCCTTCTTCTTTCAAGGCAAGGCAGCTCTGCGTACCCGCATAATCAAATTCGGCGGCCTGGCCGATAACAATCGGGCCGGAGCCGATCACAAGCACTTTTTTGATCGATTTATTGAATGGCATAAGACAAAACTCCCGCTCTTTGTTGTACTCGTTGTAAAAAGTGGTCAAAAATGTATTCGGAATCACGCGGCCCCGGATGTGCTTCCGGGTGGAACTGGACGGAATAGACCGGCAAGTCCGGATGGATGCAGCCTTCAACCGTGCCGTCATTCACATTCTTAAAGGAAAGCTCGAGTTCCGATCCGGCAAGTGATGCTTCATCGACAACATAGCCATGGTTTTGGGCTGTCATCAACACTTTTCCAGTCTTTAAATCTTTAACCGGATGGTTGCCGCCCCTGTGGCCGAACGGCAGCTTTTTCGTCTTTGCCCCGTAAGCGAGTGCCAATAGCTGGTGGCCGAGGCAAATGCCAAGCACCGGATAAGCGGCGCTTACTTTTTTGATTTCCGGCAGCCACTCGGCTAGTTTAGCAGGATCCCCAGGGCCGTTTGAAATGACAATGCCGTCAGGTGCAAGTTCCGCCATTTGTTTTGCCGTAAAATCAAAGGGCACGACGGTCACTTTGCAGTTGCGGTCAAGCAAGTATTGCAAAATGGATTTTTTGTAGCCGAAATCCATCAAAGCAATGTGCAAAGGGCCATCTCCATACGTTTCCGGTTGTTTTATGGCCACTTCGGCTACGAAAAATTCATCGCCGCCGCATGGCACTTTTTGATCGCGGGACGTTGAAACAAGGCCGCGCACAGTGCCGCGTTTTCTGATCGTTTTTACAAGCGCGCGCGTGTCCACTCCTGCAAGGCAAGGGACACCCGACTTTTCCAAAAAGGATAGGGCCGTCTTTTCCACTTTATAAAAACTCGGGCTTGCGCATATTTCACCGGTCACAACCGCGCGCGCCGAGATGCTTTTGCTTTCGTGATCATCGCCGTTTACGCCGTAATTGCCGATTAAAGGGTAACAAAACACCAGAATCTGCCCGGTGTACGACGGGTCGGTGAGCATTTCCTGGTACCCCGTCATGCCGGTGTTAAATACCACTTCTCCCGTTGTTTCAGCGGGGTTTCCCGCAAAAAAGCCTTCAAAAATTTCTCCCGTTTCAAGAATAAGATATCCGCTTGTCACGATGTCTGTCCTCCCTTGTCTCTTTGCCGGTTAAAGATTGTTTTGGCTTGCCTTAGTAAAAACAGTTTTCATTTTTTCTGCAAAAAGCGCCGTTTCCTTTTCCGTAATAACAAGCGGCGGCAACAGACGGACAACATGCGGGCCTGCTGTTAATACAAGCAAATGCTCAGCCAATGCCGCCCGGGTGATTTTTACAGCTTCCATTTCCGTTTCAAGGCCGGCCATCAGCCCTTTCCCGCGGATTTCTTTAATAAAAGAAAATTGCGTCTTCAAGTCTTCCAATTTTGTCCAAAAATCGATGCTTTGTTTTTGGACATGTTCGATGATATTTTCTTCCGCAAACGTTTCAAGCGTTGCCAGACCGGCTGTCGCAGATAGCGGGTTGCCGCCAAAAGTGCTGCCGTGCGTACCGGGCGTAAAGCTTTGCGCGATTTTTTCTTTCGCGAGCATGGCGCCAATCGGAATGCCGGACCCCAGCCCTTTTGCAAGCGTCATGATATCCGGTTCGAAGCCGTACTGTTCATAGGCAAACAGTGTACCGGTACGGCCCATGCCCGTCTGCACTTCATCTACAATGATTAAACAATCGTTCTTTCTGCACGTGCGGACAAGGGCATCCACCCAATCCTGTTCCGCAGGGATGACGCCGCCTTCCCCCTGAATCAGTTCAAACATGACGGCAATGGGCTTAAGCTTTTCGAGATCGCGGAGTGCCGTGATGTCGTTAAACGGCAAATAGGTGAATCCCGGCACAAGCGGTTCAAAGCCATGCTGGATTTTTTCCTGTGCCGTTGCCGACAATGTCCCGAGTGTCCGGCCGTGGAACGAAGCCTTGAAGGTGACGATGGGCCCCGATTTTCCGCGTTTTTTTGCATCAAGGCGGGCCAGTTTGATCGCCGCTTCATTGGCTTCCGCGCCGCTGTTTGCGAAAAACACCCGGTCAAATACGCTTTGTGCTGCTAGTTTTTCAGCCAGCTCTTCCTGCGGCCCGATTTCAAACAGATTGGAAGTATGCCAGATTTGGTCCAGCTGGCCGGTCACCTTGGTTTTTACCTTTTCGGGGACATGGCCGAGATTGCAAACGGCAATGCCTGAAGTAAAATCCAAATATTTTTCTCCATTTTCATCCCATACATAACTGCCTTTTCCTTTTACAAACTTTACCGGCGTCCGGCTGTACGTTTGCATAAGTGCTTGCTTTTTTACCGTTTGCGTCATCTTATCCATCGATCAAAACCCCGTTCCCTGTAAATTTCGTCCCGGTTTTTCCGCCGCCTGCCAAAAACAGGAGGCTGTCTTCTTCTGTCCCGTCCACAATCACCACTTCTTTTACGCCGGACCGGATGCATTCCGCTGCTGCCCGGACTTTCGGAATCATGCCACCGGTAATGACTTGTTTTTGGATGAGCCCGTCAACCTGTCCGGGGGTAAGATAAGGGAGCACTTTCCCTTCCATCATGACCCCGGGGACATCCGTCACCATCCAAACACGCGCGTTCATTTTCCGGGCAACCGCGGCTGCTGCCAAATCAGCATTGACATTCAGGCGCTGGCCGTTTTTATCCGTCGCAACCGGGGAAATGACTGGGATAAACTGCTGTCGCAATAAAGCAAGCAGCACCTGTTCGTTTACAGATTCGATTTCCCCGACATACCCGAGATTCGGTGTCTCAATCTTCCTGGCAGTTAAAAGCCGTGAGTCGGTTCCGCTGATGCCGACCGCTTTGGCCCCCGCCTGCGAGAGCCGGCGCGTAATCCATTTGTTGATGGAGCCGGAAAGCACCATCTCAACGACGTTTAACACCGGCTCGGTCGTAACGCGCAACCCGTTTTTAAATTGCGTTTTGATCTGCATTTTTTCCAACATGGCTGAGATCGCCGGTCCCCCGCCGTGAACGATGACAGGTTCAAGCCCGAATCGCGCTTTGATTTGCACCAGATTTTCAAAAAATGCATCCGGCAGCTGATGGAGAATGCTGCCGCCGCACTTGATGACAACGTATGCCAATTTGGCCAACCCCTTATAAATAGTTATTGAATTGTATAATTATGCAACAATGCGTGCACAAACATTATGAACGATAAGTGGCATTGATTTTCACATAATCATAGGTCAGGTCGCATCCCCATGCAGTACCCTGGCAAGTTCCGGCACCAAGGTCGATGGCGATACAGATTTTGTCATTTTCCTTTAAATAGGCATGTGCCTCGTCTTCGGAATAGGAAGCCGGCATGCCTTTTTCCACTACGGGAATCCCGCCGATGCGGATAGAAAGCGCTTGTTCATCCACTTGGACGCCGCTGTATCCGATCGCATTGATAATCCTTCCCCAGTTCGCATCGGCGCCAAAGACAGCAGCTTTTACCAAATTTGAGCCGATAACGGTTTTTGCGACCGTTTGTGCCTCTTTTTCCGTTTCAGCCCCGGTTACACAGACTTCAACCAGTTTCGTCGCGCCTTCCCCGTCTCTTGCAATTTGTTTGGCAAGTTCCCGGGCAATATAGGCAAAGCTTTCTGCGAATTTCTTCCAATCCGGGTGTGCATAGGAAAGCGTATCGTTTCCGGCCAGCCCGTTTGCCATTACAACGACCATGTCATTTGTGCTTGTGTCGCCGTCCACCGTNATCATATTGAACGTTTCATCGACCGTTTGTTTCAGCAGGTTTTGCAATGCAGCGGCCTCAACTTTGGCGTCTGTCGTGATAAAAGCGAGCATCGTTGCCATGTTCGGATGGATCATCCCCGATCCTTTGGCGCAGCCAGCAACCGTGACCGTTTTCCCATCAATTTCAAGCGTTACGCAGGCGCGTTTTTGAAAGGTGTCCGTCGTAAGTATCGCTTTTTCAAAAAGGTCCGGATGGGATGTGCCCTCTTTCTCGATACGGCGAATGCCGGTTTCAATTTTTTCAACCGGTAAAAGCTCGCCAATGACACCTGTTGAGGCAACGCCGATCAGGCTTTCGTTTACGCCGATTTGAGCGGCGAACCATTCCCGCATCAGGCGGGCGTGGCGGAGGCCTTCATTGCCTGTAAAGGAGTTCGCGTTTCCCGAATTCACAATGATGCCGGACAGCTTCCCACTTTCCATAATGCTTTCTTTTGTAATCTGGATGGGTGCAGCTTGAAACTGATTCGTCGTGTAGACCGCAGCCGCTTGTGCCGGGACAGCGGAGTAAAGCCACCCAAGATCCGGACGTTTTCTTTTAATGCCGCAATGGAGCCCACCGGCAAAAAATCCTGCCGGGCTCGAGATGTTTCCGTCTGTTTTCGTAAAAAATGCAGTACTTTCTTTTTCATATAATTGATTCATTGCCATCCTCCATATATAAACGGTATGTTTAAGATTGCCTTATGGATAAACCGGAACATGGTCGAGCCCTGTATCTTCTTCCAGCCCGAAAAGCAGATTCATATTTTGGATTGCCTGCCCGCTTGCACCTTTTACAAGATTGTCAATGGCAGAAATGACCACGAGCCTCCCCGTCCGTTCATCCACATGGACGCCTATATCACAGTAATTTGAGGCGTATACTTCCTTTGTAGATGGAAAAGAACCAGCCGGCCTGATCCGGATAAATTTCCGGCCTTTATACACTTTCCTATAATATTGGCGGACATCTTCGGTGGTGACTTTTTTTGCTAAAGGCGCGTATATCGTGCAAAGAATCCCCCTCGTCATCGGAATAAGATGGGGCGTAAATGAAATTTTCGCTTCTTTTCCGGCAAACGCCTTGATGAACCGCTCGATTTCCGGTGTATGCTGGTGGCTTCCGACTTTGTACGCACCGGTATTTTCATTTACTTCAGTAAACAAGTTGCCTAGAGAAGGGGTTCTTCCCGCACCGGAAACACCGGTTTTACCATCAATCACAATAAAGGAAGTATCGATGAACCCCCCTTGAACAGGCGGGAGAAGTCCTAAAAGCGCTGCGGTCGGGAAGCAGCCGGGATTGGCGATCAGTTGAGCCTCTTTTATCCTGTCCGCATTCATTTCTGAAAGGCCGTAGATAGCTTTATCCAGCTCTTTTTGCGGGGCGGGTTCGCGTTTATACCATTGCCTGTACGCTTCCCCATCCAGCCTGAAATCCCCGGACAGGTCGATACACTTTAAACCTTTATCAACAAACCGTGGTACCCAGTTTTTGGCTACCCCAGACGGCGTTGCGAAAAACAATAGTTCTACCCTGCCTGCGATTTCATCCGGAACCATGTCTTCCAATCCGGCTTCTATGATTTGCTGGAAATGCGGGTAATGTGCGGTCAGCATCGTGCCTTTTGTGCGGTGCGATATCAACATTTCCAGTTGTGCGCGGGGATGGCGGGCAAGAAGTCTGACAAGTTCCGCACCGCTGTATCCGTTTGCCCCGACAATCCCTATTTTCAACATTTTCATCTCCCTATTGTTATGTATGTGCATTATTATAATTCATTATGTATGATTATACAAGGTTAAAAATATAAAAAAATAGAAACTTTTCGCTTTCAAGCATAACAAAAAAGATCAAGGCCTGCATCCGGCAGGGCTTGATCTTTTTCGTCTGCAAGGAAAATTAGTCGTGTGCCAATACGACGATTTTTCCGTTTGCCGCCGCACCGACATACCGGGTGGCAATTTCAAGCGGAATTCCGAGCTCAAGGACCTTTTCCAATATTTTTTCCGGGTATGTTTTTCTTTTGACCAGTGCTTTCAGTTCATTCATGAGATCCACATCCGTATGAAGGCATATTCCGTTTACACCTTTTCCGGCTTCGCGGCCGACTTCACGGATGGCCGCAGCATTGTTGGCGATGACAGTAATGCGCCCATTTTCTCTATGATGATGTAAAATGGCTTCCGCTGCTTCCCCGGGTCCGGCAAAAATTCCAATTAACTGCATATGCGTGTCCCCATATTAATCACCAAAAGAAATGACGAGTTTTTCCAGTTCCGCCGCGCTGGGTTCCGTCATCGTAAAGCCGAGTCTTTTCATTTCTTCAGCTACTGCCGCTGCATGGCTTTGATCCGTAACAATAAAGGTGCGGTCGCGCTGAATGGTGTCTTTCACTTTCGCCAAAAAGGAAAACAAAGCAGCGGTTTTCGGTTCTTGAATTTCACGCATAAAATGGGAAGATTTCTCGGTTACCGGCAAAATCCAAATCTCACATGCATATGGCATTTTTAAAATTTCATAGAAAGCATCTGTTTTTTCGAGCGGCGTACGCAGCGTATAATCGAAAAACTCATACACTTTCCGGCTGGAAAAAGGGAAGTTTGCAAACGGGCGAGAATCTTCCTTGTCGAACACGTGAATGTCCACTTTCGATTTATTTTTTTCAAAATAATTGTCTTCTGTTTTTGCAACGATATTTTGCATCGTTATGTTCCCCCTTGTATGTAAATCAGATTTCTTTTTATATTGCCTTTTTGCCCCGTTCTTAAACACCGGCGTTCGTTTTTTTCGAATGTTTAACCCGTTTTTCCTAGGGTAGACAGGAATTGAAGATCAAAACCGGAACAGGAGTGGAGCAGATGTTTTTACACAAAAAAGAGTTGCAGTTTGAAGCAAAACCTGAAAGGCCGGATCCGGTTTTCGCCAATAAAGTGCAGGAAGTGCTCGGCGGGCAATACGGGGAAATCTCTGTGATGATGCAGTATCTTCTCCAAGGATGGAACTGCCGGGCAGATGAAAAATACCGGGATATGCTGCTTGATATCGGGACAGAAGAAATCGGCCATGTGGAAATGCTCGCCACATTAATCGCCCGCCTGCTCGATAAGGCACCGGTCAAAATGCAGGAAGAAGCGGTTGCGAAAGACCCTGCCATTGCAGCTGTCATGGGCGGGATGAATCCGCAACACGCCATTGTCGGCGGGCTCGGCGCGTTGCCGGTCAACAGTGCGGGTGTTCCGTGGAGCGGCAGTTATATCGTATCAAGCGGGAATTTAATCGCTGACTTCCGCGCCAATCTCAACGCTGAATCGCAGGGGCGACTTCAAGTCGTCCGCTTATATGAAATGACGGACGATCCGGGCGTGAAAAAAACACTATCGTTTTTGATCGCGCGGGACACGATGCATCAGAACCAGTGGCTGGCCGCCCTGCGTGAACTGGAAGAACAGGAAGGTGTTGTCGTGCCGAGCACATTCCCTCCTGAACAGGAGCCTGAAGAATTTACCCATCTCTTTATCAATCATTCGGAAGGCAAAGAAAGTGCCAAGGGAAGATGGGCGAGCGGCGAAAGCATTGATGGAAAAGGTGAATTTAAATTTGTCGAACCTTTTGCATCCCATGACCGTGTCGGACAACAACCGGCACCGCCCTATGTGCACGGAACACTGCCAATCGTTAAATAAAGCAAAAACCGAAAGAAGACTTTCCTTCTTCCGGTTTTTTTGCCATTTCTTAATATGCACCCGCCATCACCGGTTGGCGGTAGGCAGATAGCGACTCATCCATGATTTTTTGAAAAAGCGGCTCAAGATGTGCGGGGATCAGCTGGCCGGCAAAATCCCACGCATTTTGCTCAATCGTAAGTGCCAGTGCTTGCTTTTCCGGTAAATGCCCGGACTCTTCAAAGGCGGCGGACAATAGAGGCAGATTTTCATCCATCGCATGGCCGATTTCATGTGCAAGCACAATCGTGGCGTAAGGCAAAAACCATTCGCAGCTTCCAAACAATAGCTCGCACTGCCGCCGGATTGTCTCTATATACAGCGTAATCGTATCGGTGTGCGGATGGTATTTGCCGCCAACAAGGCGCCCGCCGGGGAACTGTTTCTTTATTTTCAAATGGGCGGTGCACCCGGCGTTTTTTAGTAATTCTGTTGCCATTTCTCTGATTTGCAAAATTCCCCTGTCTCCTTTATCCATATTGGCATTGCTCTTATCATATATTATGAAAGATCGCGATTGCAATATGTATCTATTTTTTATCCGAAGCGGCCGGATTAAAAGGATATTTTTTTTCCTAGCAAAGGGACGTGTGAACCTGATTCCCAAGGCAAAAAAAACAGGCCATAAAGGCCTGTTTTTTATAATTTCGAAACGTTTGCAGCTTGTGGTCCGCGGTTGCCTTCTTCAATATCAAAAGATACGGATTGGCCTTCTTCCAAAGTTTTAAAACCTTCGCCCTGAATCGCTGAGAAGTGAACAAATACATCGCTGCCGCCTTCACGTTCGATAAATCCGTAGCCTTTTTCCGAATTAAACCATTTTACTTTACCTTGTTCCATTTTGTTTCCTCCTAATGTGTTTGAACACAAAATTACTATCCTTGCTCAAGTGATTTCAGGGGGTCAGTTTTAAAACTTTTTCCTTCCTTACCATACCGAACAAAAATAATTCTTTATTATAATAGCAGATTATAAATGTGGTGTCAAGACGAATTGATTATTTTTTTCTTTATTTTTTTCTTTATTTTTTTCTCCACTAATGCCGTGATTTTTTCGGATGAAAACCTTTCATGGCTGCCGAATCCATCCGCCTGGAAAAATGCTGCTGCAAAAATGGGAAAAAGATGCCTGCACGCAGGCATCTTTTTCGGTAAAGCGTTTTATTTTTCTTCCCTGTACCCGTGGCCCGGAAAATTCCCGTATCCGCTGTGGCCGTAATGCCCGGAATGGTAATGATGATGGTGGCCGTGCGGGTAACCATAACCATGTGAGTGGCCGTACGAGTGGCCGTACGAATGCCCGTACGGATAACCGCCGTAACCACCGTATCCTCCATAATGGTGGTGGTGCCCATACGGCATATAATGGCCCGGATAGCCGCCATAATACTGCCTGGATTCTGCCAAATTTGTCACTCCTTTATCCATTGCTGCTTTTACAATATGGCAGTTGGAAGCGCATCGTTTGTGCATCCGCCTGCAAGCGGGAAAACAGGCGCCAATTTAAACGGCCGGATGTGCGTCTGCATTGTAAACCCCTTGCTAGGCCAGCCTGCTTCCGGACATACCGTACGGGCAATAAGTATGCGGTTATGATGAGAACGATATGCAAGCTTATTCAACGACAATGGTTTCGCAAAAATGCAGGCGTTGGCCTACCGTATCCAGTGTGACCGGGATGCCGAGCGGAAGCGCCAGATTCGGGGTACCGTGCCCGGACTGTATGCCGGCAAGCACCGGCTTACCGCTCCCGTAAAAAAACTTTTTCAGGACATCCTGTGCCGTAAACCCATCCGCGTATGCTTCCGGCTCACAGTCCGTCCATTGCCCGAGCACAAACCCGGAGGCGTCATCCAGTTTTCCGGAAAGCTGAAGCTGGGTCAGCATCCGGTCGATCGCATATGGCTCTTCATGCACTTCTTCAAGAAAAAGAATTTTTCCGCTTGTATCGATTTCAAACGGCGTTCCCATCAGTGCGCAGATTAATGACAGATTCCCGCCTGTAAGCGGCGCTGTCATGACCCCTTCACCCCACGCTTCCCCCGTGTAACTGCCGGTAGGAACACCGGTTGACGCCAGCTTGAGCAATGATTGTACCGAAAGCGCATCGTCTGTGATAAATTCGACAGCCGCCATCGGGCCATGGATCGTGGCGAGGCCGCATTTTTGCTGGAAAACGATGTGTAGTGCTGTAATATCGCTGTAACCGATAAATAATTTCGGATTCTCCCGGATCCATTCAACGTCGAGATACGGTAAAATTTGCGGTGTCCCGTACCCGCCGCGCAAACAAAGAATTGCCCGCACGTCATCGTCTGCAAACATCGCATGCAGATCGGCTGCCCGTTCAAGCGGCGTACCGGCCATATACCCACCGTATACTTTCTCCGCATTTTCTCGCACTTTTACCCGGAAACCGAGCCGCCGCAATTTCGCAACAGCAGTTTGAAGCCTTTCGATTGAGACCGGGCTTGCAGGCGCGACCAGCCCGATCGTATCTCCCGCCTGTAATCGTTTCCCTTTTCTCATCCTTCTCCCCCCTGGTTGATGAATTGCAGTACAATTTGCTCTTCCGCTTGATGTACTGCTTCTTCATCCAGTACATTATTGATCAAAATGGAAAAAATCAGCTTTTCCCCGGATGTTGCCTGCATATAGCCGGAAAGTGTGCTGACGCCTGTAATCGACCCAGTTTTGGCAAACACCTGTCCTCGAGCAGCCGTCCCCTTAAACCGGTTTCTGAGGGTTCCGCCTTCCAACCTGTTTTCAGCCCCCGCAACAGGCAGCGCATCGAAAAAGCACGGAAACCAGTCTTTTTCCTGTATCCGGTATAAAAGCGCCGTCAAATCATTTGCCCGGACCAAATCGGCGTGAGATATGCCCGAACCATCACGGAGCATCATCTGGTCAGGGTCCATGCCAAAGTTACCTGCAACGCTGCGAATGACTTCAAGCCCTTTTTCCCAGCTTCCTTCCCCTTTTTCCGTTTTCCCCATTTCTTTTACAAGCATTTCGGCGATGGTATTATTGCTGAATTTTAAAAACGGCACCATGATGCTTGATAAAGGCGGCGATTGCGAAAAGAGAACCGGAACTGCTGCATCCTTCACCCTGCCCGTTTTGATTGTGCCTTGAACGGTGATCCCGTTTTCCTCTAACGTTTTTTTGAAAACAGACAGCACCCATTTCGCCGGGTCCCAGACCGCTTTCCATTGCCGGACTGCGGCGGAATCGGCTGTAATCGTCCCGCTTGCCGTAAACGTATTCCCGCCATGTGCCCGGCTGATGACGATATCGTCCTCCTGCTGCTCACCGTCTCGCACGGTTCGGACATGGTTGACCAGTTTAACCATCCCGCTTTCCGGAACCATTTTGATTCGCGCTTTCATGCCGGGTTTTTTTGCCGGAACAACTTCAAAAATGGCCGTCCCTGCATCATAATCCCGGTTAGGCGATAAAGTTAAAGCCGAAATTTGTGCGCCGTAATATTCCTGTTCATCGCTCCATGGCAAGTCAAGTGAATACCGGGTATCATCATAGCGCGAATCATCCCCGACCAGGTCCCCCTGAATACGCCGGATTCCCTGCTTCTTTAATTCAGCCGCCCAGTCCGCTAAATCGGATTTCAATAAAGCAGGATCTCCTCCCCCTTGTATGTATATATCACCGTAAAGCGTACCGTTTTGGATCGCGCCTGTCCGGTACACGCCCGTTTTAAAACGGGTATTTTTCCCGAGCGTTTCAAGCGCGGCGGCTGCGGTCAGCAGTTTCATATTGGATGCAGGGCGCAGCAGCGTATTGCCATTTTGTTCGTAGAGCAGTTTCCCGCTATCAGCCGAACGGACGCTGATCGCAACGATCCCGCCTTTTAAAGGGGCGGCCTCAAGAATACCGGCAATCTTTGCGTCTGTTTCTTTTTTCCCGCAGCCTTCCCTGTCCCCTGCTGCATAAGGCCCAGTTCCCTGAATAAATAGAAATGCCATCGTCCATATCACGACCCATCTTTTATGCAATCCGTTTCCCTCCGTATGAAATTCTGCCTTGCTTTATCATATTCCTTCTTTATTTTAATCTTTCCGTAAACGCTGTTTTGGCTGCTATCTTCTTTTTTCCAATGATTCATTTCGCGTTTTTAAATATTTTTTTCCAAATTAGTAGAACAAGCATGCCTGTATAGTATAAAATGCTTGTGGGGGTGTAATCATGTACCGGTTTGGCTATTATGTTGTTGCCGGCATTTTTTGGCTGCTTGGCGGCAAAATCAAAAAAGAAAACAAAGAGAAAATCCCTGCGGCTCCGTTTGTGGTCGTTTGTACCCACCAAACATGGCTGGATATTATTTACCTGGCGATTGCCATCTGGCCTGTCCAAATTCATTATATGGCGAAACAGGAACTTTTCTCTAAAAAATGGTCAAAATGGCTATTCACGAAGTTGCACGCTTTTCCCGTCAATCGTGAAAATCCGGGCCCGAGCTCGATTAAAATTCCAATGAAACTTTTAAAAGAAGGGAAGGTCGTCGGCATTTTCCCTTCCGGAACACGCAAAAGCGAACATGTTTCTTTAAAACGCGGTGCCGTGACGATTGCTTTAAAAGCAAATGTGCCGCTTGTCCCGGCCATTTACGAAGGGCCGAAAACGTTCAAAGAAGTCCTCGCGAGAAAGCCGAAACGCGTGCGCTTTGGCGACCCGATCAGGCTGGCAGACGGAAAAAAAGGAACAAAAGAAGAAATTGAAAAAACGATTGTTCTGCTGCAAGACACTTTTGAAGCGCTGAAAAAACAGTAAAAATGCTTTCTGCTTGCCCGAAGCAGATGAAAAAGCACAAAAGAAATCAAAAAAACGGCGAGGCACCGCATTCAAAGTGCCTCACCGTTTTTTTCATGGACAAATAAAGATAAAACATCCCTTTTTCTCTGTCCCCTGCCGGCCGGCGAAAGGGTTTTTCCTTTTTTAATTGAAAAAACAGTCCATCTTTTCTTATAATAAAAGCGAGTACTTGCCAAGGAGGAGAGCGTCATGCTGAGTGGATGGTTTTCTGCCTTTATTTTAATATGGATCCTCTGTCTCGTTTTTCTCTTTTCAGTTGGCGGCTATTTTATGTTCCGGAAATTTTTGAAAAGGCTTCCGAAAGAAGACGGAAAATCNATACTTGACCGGCAGGAGGAGACAATNCTTAAAACGCGGCACCTCTGGACGCCGGAGTACAGGGAACTGCTTGAAGAACTGGTAAGCCCTGTCCCGGAATTGTTCCGCGATGTGGCCAGGAAAAAAATCGCAGCAAAAATCGGGGATGTGGCGCTTTCCAAAAATGCAAAAAAAATGACACTGGACAATGTCATTCAGGGCTATATTCTCGCCACGCCAAAACGCGACCATAAATTCCTCCGAAAAAAATTAAAGCAGCTGGACATCGACGACAGCCGATATGAGCATTTGTTTGCGCAGGAAAAAACAAAATCGGCCCAGTAAATGAAAAAACATCATTCGGCAAAAGCGAATGATGTTTTTTCAAGCACGGACCCCTTCATCCAGTTCCTGCATAAGCCGCCTGTACTGAATATACATGGCGACGCGCCACGGCAGAATCATGCCGAATGCGAGCAGAAAAAACATACCGCTCAGCTGCCCGATTTGAATCGAGGAACTAAGCACCACTTTCATCAGCAACCGGATGAGAAGAAGCCCGATCAGAATAAACGGAAAAGCTTTCGATCGTTTTAAATATACGTTTCCGTCACGGACTTCGAAACGGGAAGTTTTAATTAAAAATATGGAAAAGAACATTCCGACCACAAATGCTTCCAATACTTCGGCAGGTGTCACACGAAAATACGGGACGACAAACATCAATGCCCCGGTACTCATAAAGACCGGCGGCAACAATATTTTTTTTGTGGAAACGGGCTTGTTCTGCCCTTTTAAACGGACAAAAATGACCAAAGACCCCATCAAAATCGCAACAATGAACGAGATGATAATGCCTTCCATGTCTCAACCCTCTTTAGGAACAGATTTTTAACAAAAGAAATGTAGATACGATAAATATATGTTTCCTATGGTAATATTCAACCATAAAAGCGGGGTTGATGTCCAGTCGGAATGCCTGCCTCCCTTTTTTTACGGCGCCTGTCAGTTCAAAACGCGTTCAACCGCTTCTAAAACACGCGTTTCATCAAAAGGCTTGACGATAAAATCCTTTGCGCCGGATTCAATTGCTTCGACGACCAGTTTTTGCTGGCCAAGCGCGGAGCAAATAATAATTTTTGCGTCCGGGAATTCGCGCACGATCTTTTTTACCGCTTCAATGCCGGTCATCTCCGGCATAGTAATGTCCATCGTCACAACATCCGGCCTGACTTCACGGTATAATTCAATCGCCCGCTGCCCGTTCTCCGCTTCGCCTACAACGGTATGGCCGCCGTTTTCCAGCATTTTCGCCAAAGTCATCCTCATAAATTTTGCATCATCCACAATTAACACATTTGCCATCGATCGAATTTCTCCTCCTCATTGATCCGTTAAAATGCAACCCGGATTAAAATCCCTGGAATCCCCCGAACAGTGCACTCATATAACCGGAAATGACAGGCATCCAGTCAAAAAAGAGCAGGATTCCGGCGACTATCATCACAACACCGCTCCATTTTAAAAGTTTTACGCTGTATTTTTGCATCCACCCCAACCGTCCGATAAAAAAAGCAAGGACAAAAAAAGGTATGGAAAAGCCAAGTACATATGCAGCCATATAGACCGACGCAGAAGCCGGATGGGCCACTGCCATTGCCAATACCGAGGCAAGAATCGGCCCGGTGCAGGGCGTCCAGCCGGCAGCAAACACTAGCCCGACGAGAAAAGAACCCAAAAATCCCGCCGGCTGCTTTTTTATATCGATTCGGTACACCTTCATAAAGATCCCCGGATGAAAAATGCCCGCTGCAAGCAGCCCAAAAAAAATGAGCGCGACTGCACCGAGCTGCCGGATGACATCCTGGTAACGGATAAAAAAACTCCCGATCCAGGAAGCACCAAACCCCAATGCAATAAAAACAGTGGAAAATCCCGCGAGAAACCAAACGGTATGCAGGATACTTTTCCACTCCCGCATGCCGCCCCCGCTTTTTAACCGGCTGACAGAAGCGCCTGTTATATAAGAAACAAAAGCAGGATAAAGCGGCAGGCAGCAAGGCGATATAAAGCTCATGAAACCTGCCCCGAAAGACAGCCATACAGTTACATCAGCCATCGGTTCACTCCCCATCCCGGCTCATTTTCATTTTAACATAAACTGATTGAAAGAGAAAAAACATCGTGAAAAGCATAAAAATGGAACATGAAATCAAAAACCACCTTTTCTGTGCAGAAAATTGGCAGAAAAAGTGGTTTACAGAATCGTGAGAAGCTTAACAATGGTGATGGATATACCACAAAAGCCGGTCGCCCAGCTTAAGATTTCATTTGTTTGTTCATGGCATTCATCATTTGATTGATTTTCTTTTGAGACGGCTTCATACCCATTTGCATCATCATCATTCTCAGCATTTGTTCATTAATCGGCGGATTTTTCTTCAGGTAATTCATCATATATTTACGGGCGATGAAAAACCCGATTGCTGCGCCTGCCAAAAGAGCAATTAGGGCTACAAGAACGAACACCCAAATCATAATATACCTCCTTCACTCACATACAGTGTACTAAATCCATTTGAATTATACAATACTTGTTTTCTTCTCACACGAATTTTCTTTCTTTAACCGGTTTTATCCAGCCGAATCGTTTATGGTCATAATCGATTGCAAGCAAATCTCCTTTAAAGTTCCTCAGAATTTCAAAAACGGCGGTTTCTGTATCATAACTCCCGTATACGTTCAGCTGGAGCATTCTTTCTTCTATGGTCACTTCCAGCACCTGCCCCTCTTTCTTTGAAAGAAGTTGGCAAGCGCCTGTTTTCGTCATGTTGCTGGTGTCAGAAAATAACGGCTGCAAGACATGATGGACAGACAAGAGCGGAATCGGCTTTGTAATATAATGGATCTGTCTGCTGAGGACATTTTTCAAACTTCCGGAAACGTGCGCATACTGGTGAAAAAGATTAAAAAACATTCGTTCCCTGCCGTAATAATATTGTGCAAACTCCTCTTTTATCAGATAGATAGAATAGGACCGCATATGATCTCACTCCCGCAACTTTGTTACCTTCACTATAATGGACGGGCCTCAAAAAAGTTGTCGTTTGTTGTAACAAAATTTAAAAAATGAATTTGAAACATTTGATTGCATGTACAGACAAGAAAATAAGCGTAAATACATCAACGCGCTGCCGATTATGCGGTAGCATCCAAGGGAAAAGCCATTCAGCTCAGCCCCCGCACTTTTAGTCCCCCTTTTCTTATACCCTTCCTGCATAAAAAATGAGCCTGCTTTCGCGAATACCGCAAAAGCAGGCCCGGAACGATTACATGCCCAATAATTTTTTTACACGTGCCACAACATTTTCAACGGTAAATCCGTATTTTTCCATAACGGTTTTACCGTTTCCGCTGGCGCCAAACGTATTAACCGACAAAATATCGCCTTCATCCCCGGTATACCTTTCCCAGCCGAATGGTGAAGCCATTTCAATGGCAAGGCGTTTTTTCACCTGTGCCGGCAATACGGATTCTTTGTATGCTTTGCTTTGCTGTTCAAAACGGTCCCATGACGGCATGCTGACAACAGCAGCATCAATCTTTTGTTCCGCCAATTGCTGTTGCGCGAGCACAGCCAGATGGACTTCCGACCCGCTGGCAAGAAGGAGAACGTCAGCCGTTTCTTTTTGTGCAGGGGACACGACATAGGCACCTTTTGAAACGCCTTCCAACGCTTTTTCAGACGTCCCTTTCAAGGTTGGCAGCCCTTGGCGCGTCAAAACAAGCGCTGTCGGATGGTTTTCAGATGACAGAGCAAGGCGCCAGGCAGCCGCCGTTTCATTGCCGTCCGCGGGGCGGATGACCGACAAGCCCGGCATCGCTCTTAAAGAAGGAAGCTGTTCAACCGGTTCATGTGTCGGACCGTCTTCCCCGACAGCGATACTGTCATGCGTAAAGACGTACGTTACCGGAAGGCCCATAAGAGCAGCTAGGCGGATGGCAGGACGCAAATAATCCGAGAAAACAAAGAACGTGCCGCCGTATACATGGACACCACCATGAAGCGCCATACCGTTCATGGCTGCGCCCATCGCAAATTCGCGGACACCGAACCAAATATTGCGCCCTTCATAGGCATCCGGCATATAGTCCTTGTCTTCTTTCAGCCGCGTATTGTTGGATCCGGCAAGGTCTGCAGATCCCCCGAACAAAGACGGCAAATGTTTGGAGACGGCATTTAGCACTTCCCCGCTTGCCGCACGGCTGGCAAGGGTTTTGCCTTCTTCATAGACCGGAATGTCCTTGTCCCATCCATCCGGCAGCCCGCCTTTTATCGCCTGTTTTAGTTCAGCCGCAAGCTGCGGGTATTGTTTTTCATAGGCCTCAAACAGGGACGCCCACTCCTGTTCCTTTTTCACGCCATTTTCCACAACCAATTCACGGAACCGTGCGTAAACTTCATCCGGAACATAGAAGTCTTCTTCAAATGTCCATTTATACGCTTCTTTCGTTAGTTTCAGTTCATCTTCTCCGAGCGGGGCGCCGTGGGCAGCCGATTTCCCGGATTTGTTTGGAGAACCGTAACCGATGATCGTTTTCACTTCAATGAGTGTCGGCCGACTTGTATCCGCCTTTGCTTCCTCGATCGCTTTTGCGACCTGTGCCATATCATTCCCGTCTTCAACCCGCAAATACTGCCAGCCGTATGCTTTAAACCGGTCGGCAACACTTTCGGAAAAGGCCTTATTTAAGTCGCCGTCAAGGGAAATGTCATTGGAATCGTACAATACAATGAGACGTCCCAATTTTAAGTGTCCCGCCAATGAAGCAGCTTCGGCAGATACGCCTTCCATTAAGTCGCCATCTCCGCATAAAGCATATGTATAATGGTCAATGACAGGGAAATTTTCTTTATTGTATACAGCCGCCAGATGCCGTTCTGCCATCGCCATTCCGACTGACATGGCAATCCCCTGCCCGAGCGGACCGGTCGTTGCTTCCACGCCTTCCGTATGCCCGTATTCCGGATGACCCGGGGTTTTGCTGCCATATTGCCGGAAATTTTTAATATCATCCATGCTTAATGCATAACCGGATAAATGGAGCAGGCTATAGAGCAGCATGGAACCATGCCCTGCGGATAATACGAAACGGTCCCGGTTAAACCAGTGCGGGTTTTCCGGATTATGGTTCAAATATCTTGTCCAGAGGGTGTATGCCATTGGTGCAGCCCCCATCGGAAGCCCCGGATGACCGGATTTTGCTTTTTCGATGGCGTCAATGGACAATGTTCGGATTGTTGTGACTGCCAGTTCGTCCGTTTTATCAAACATCTGTTAACATCCTTTCTTCATGGGTTACAACTCTATATTAAGGCAAGTGAAACCCATAACACAACTCTTTTACCATTTTGTATGGATTTTGTAAGAAAAAAGCAGGATGGTTTCCTTTTTAGTGCAGCTTTCTTTTTGTTTGAATTTGCTTAATTTTTTCAGGGGTAACGTCCTGGCCAGCCGGGTCAAGCACACGGACATTTTCAATCGTTTTTCTGAATGAAGAGCGGAACGCCTGCAAATACTCGCTTCGCAATTTTGACTGTTCCTTTGCTTCTTCACTTGTCAGGGCGCCGGTTTTCGCTTTTTTCGCCAATTCGTTAATCCTTGCCATTTTTTCTTTTGAAAGCATATTTTCTCTCCTTTTATCCGTAATTGATGCCATCTTACTAAAATATGGACCCGCCTGCAACGAAAGCGCACCCGTGAAACGGTTTTGATACTATTTATCATGCCCCGTTTCCTCCATATATTCCCTGTAACGCCGGTGGACGGTTGCTTTTGAAACTTGGTAGCCGAAACCGCGCATAGTCGCAGCAATTTCTTGAAAAGTCAAGCCGTTATCCCGCAGGCGGATAATTTCTTCAACCGGCACTTCCTTTCGCTCCCTGCCGTCCGGATTCCGCTTCCCTTTTAAATTTTTTTCCGGACGGTAGCCGTTTTTGACTGCACGCTCCATTCCCCTTTTAATTTTTAAGTTATGCAGCTTTCGCTGATACTCTTCAACCATGCTGACAATTTTCAGCACCATTGAATCAGATTCCGAAAGCTCCAATTCTCCGTTTTGCGCATAACAATATACTTTAATCCCTTTTTTATATAAAAAATGAAGCAATGCAATTTTTGCATTTCCTCTTCCGATCCGTGTTTCATCCTGCACCAGTACGGCGTCAATCTTTTCATTTTCAATCGTATCAAGAAGATCAAGGATGCCGGGCCTGTCCAGGTCATAGCCGCTTGCCCGGTCACAGATCACCCCGGCCACTTGAAAACCGTGGGAATCCGAAAGCTTCTCCAGCTCTTCCCGCTGCCTCGCCAAGGAAGTTTCCTGGCTTTCTTTTTCCGTGCTTACTCTGCAATATAAAACAACTTTCATTTTTTCGTCTCCCGTTGTGATTTCATCGCAAGTTCCCTATTATCATCGCTGAATTCATTTTTTTCTATTGGAATGACAATTTTTTCGCCGGCTTTGATCATGTTGCCGTCAATATCATTATGACGCTCAACCCAGCTGATAAATGCTTCCCTCGACATTTTGCCCTTTTCCGCATACTGCCCGGCGATGTTCCAAAGCGTATCGCCCTCTGTGACGCTGATTTTGATATAGTGTGGGGATGGATCCCGCAGACTTCCAATCATGAAAAATCCGAAAACAAGCGTAAGCCCTGCTAAAATCATAACATAGTTATACTTTTTCCATAATCGTGACATCTACATCTTCCTCCCGCGAATATTCGTTCGTCCAATCACCAGTTCTATTATAAAACGAACGCCTGTTTTTCGTCAACATTTTTTCGAACTTACGTTTGTTTTATCTGCTGCAATGTGATATAATAATAGCAAATAATGGCATTCCTCCCGTAAACGTCCCCATACGCAGCGCGGGTGCCAAACAAAACTGTGACGAGGTGAATAGAATGGCAAAACTATCAAAACGGCAACAGGCGATACTTGATTTCATCAAGCATGAAGTAAAAACAAAAGGTTATCCCCCTTCCGTGCGGGAAATCGGCCAGGCAGTCGGACTTGCTTCCAGTTCAACTGTCCATGGCCATCTCGCAAGGCTTGAAAGCAAGGGGTTGATCAGGCGCGACCCTACAAAGCCGAGAGCGATTGAAATTTTGGACCATGATGAAGAAATACCGGCCCAAAATGTTGTCAATGTGCCTGTTGTCGGAAAAGTAACAGCAGGCATACCGATTACCGCTGTAGAAAATATTGAAGAGTATTTTCCGCTTCCGGAACATCTTGTCCCGTCTGACGAGTCCGTCTACATGCTGGAAATTGAAGGGGACAGCATGGTGGATGCCGGGATTTTAAACGGCGATTATGTGATTGTCCGCTCCCAGCAGACGGCAAACAACGGAGATATCGTGGTCGCTATGACAGATGAAAATGAAGCGACAGTAAAAAGATTTTTCAAGGAAAAAGACTACTTCCGGCTGCAACCTGAAAACCAGACAATGGAACCGATCATATTGAAAAACGTCACCATTCTCGGCGTTGTCATCGGGCTGTACAGGCAAATGGTGCACTGATCAAAAAGAAGCAGTTTCGGCTGCTTCTTTTTTAATAGAGCATATGCGAGTTTGATGGCAAAAATGCCTGTGACACTTGAGGATTTCTGGGCTTCCAATCTATTTTCGAAGGAAAAATCGGGGCAATTAATGGGCATTTTGTTTTTCTGGGCGTTCGACGCAAAAATGCCCGATAAACAAAAACCCCTCAAAGCCTTACGCTTCAAGGGGTTTCTTGCTTAATACATTTCGATATACTGGTCGCGTTCCCATTGGTGGACTTGTGTGCGGAACATATCCCATTCAATTTCCTTAGCTTCAAGGAAGTGTTCGAGAATGTGATCGCCAAGGGCGTCTACCATTACATCATCCGATTTTAAGTTTTCCAGCGCCTGCAGCAGTGTGCCCGGGAGGTCGACAATGCCGGCTTCTTCTCTTTCTTCTTTCGTCATGACATAGATGTTGCGGTCGACCGGTTCCGGCGCCTGCAATTTGTTCGCGATGCCGTCAAGCCCTGCTTTTAACAGGACGGCGAGCGCGAGATACGGATTGGCAGACGGGTCAACGCTGCGCACCTCAACGCGCGTGCTTAAACCGCGGGAAGCCGGAATCCGCATGAGCGGGCTGCGGTTGCGAGCGGACCAGGCAACATAACAAGGCGCTTCATAACCCGGCACAAGCCGTTTATAGGAGTTCACCGTCGGATTCGTGACAGCCGTAAAGTTCGAAGCATGCTTCATAATGCCGGCAATGAACTGGTATGCCGTATCGCTCAGCTGCAGTTCTGCATCGTTCGGGTCATAGAATGCATTTTCTTTTCCTTTAAAAAGCGAAAGATTGGTGTGCATCCCGGAACCGTTCACGCCAAACAACGGTTTCGGCATAAACGTCGCATGCAGGCCATGTTTGCGTGCAATCGTCTTGACCACCAGTTTAAAGGTCTGGATATTGTCGCATGCCCTGACTGCATCCGCATATTTAAAATCAATTTCGTGCTGGCCGGGTGCAACTTCATGGTGGGACGCTTCAATTTCAAAGCCCATTTCCTCGAGTTCCAATACGATGTCGCGCCGGCAGTTTTCGCCAAGGTCCGTCGGCGCCAGGTCAAAATAGCCGCCGTTGTCGTTCAGCTCCAGTGTCGGTTCATTTTTTTCATTCAGCTTGAAGAGGAAGAATTCCGGTTCAGGCCCAAGATTAAAACTCGTGAAGCCAAGTTCTTCCATTTCTTTCAATACCCGTTTCAAATTATTCCGCGGATCACCTTCAAACGGGGTGCCGTCCGGATTATAAATATCGCAAATCAGACGGGCGACTTTCCCTTTCTCAGCGGTCCACGGGAAAATGACCCATGTATCATAGTCCGGATACAGATACATATCCGATTCTTCAATCCGGACAAACCCTTCAATCGAAGAGCCGTCGAACATGATTTTATTGTCGAGCGCTTTTTCAAGCTGGCTGAGCGGGATTTCCACGTTTTTAATCGTCCCCAAAATATCCGTGAACTGCAAGCGGATGAATTTCACATTTTGTTCTTCGGCATTCTTCAAAATATCTTCACGTGTAAACTTAGGCATGAACAGTATTCCTCCCTTTAGGCAATAAAAAGTATATATCTAAGCTATAAAACTAGCTTTTCAACAATGTTAATGGAAAAACCGGGGCGCATCGGACAACCGCTGGCTCGGTCTTTGAAAACGGCCGGCCTGCAGCAGTTCCTGGCGAAGCCGTTTGCGGATTTCTTCATCCGTTACATGATTTTTGACGAGTACCGGCCCGGTTCCGCGGCGGTCGTTCATCAATAAGATTTTTTTGATGCCTGCAATATTGATCCCCTGATCCAGCAAATCTTTAATATCAAGAAGCCGGTCGACATCATTTAAAGAATAAAGGCGGCGATTGCCTTCCGTTCTTGCCGGTGTAATCAGCTCGTGTTCTTCATAATAGCGGATCTGCCGGGCCGATAAATCTGTTAGCTTCATAACGGTTCCGATCGGCAAAAGCGGCATCGAACGGCGGATTTCTTTTCGACCCATGTTATACGCTCCTTTTCTTTATATTTTTACTATATTCCATGTGAGTTTTTTTGTCAACAAAATGTTATATTTTCTCACATCATTTTTTATCCTCAGGAAGGCAAAACGAGTTTTTCGCGGATTTCCATCCATTCTGCCACGTTCACACTTTCTTCAAGGGCTTCAAGACGGGCATCGAACTGTTCGGCAATATCGAGTAAAGCTTCCGATTGCATTTTCGCAAACTCTTCCTCCAGCCATGAGCGGAACGAACCGGCAAGCTTTTCTCCTTGCACGTCAAGATACTGCTGCGCAAGCGGTTCAAACATCGCCTGCAGTTCTTCCTGCATGCCGGCTTTTCCCCCTTTTTCAAAAAAAGTGCGCGCATTTTTAAAATGGCGGAATGCCTTTTCAAACGGTTCCAAATCCGTTTCCGAAAAGGCCGCAGGAAAATCAGGCGTAGCGTGTGCGCCCGCTTCAAACGTGCTGACAGACAAATCAGGAAGCAAACGTTTCATCTCCCTGTTCCATTCCGCGCTTTGCAATGTGAATAATTTCCGGCAATGGGCTTCAAGCCTTACATTTGTCGCCCGCATCTCCTGCGCAAAATCATAGCCAACGAGTTCTGCAAGCTCTTGAAGGGCGCCCGGCAAATCTTTCGCTGCCTTCACCGTTGCCGGATTAAAAGCTTCCTTGAAAAAGTCGGCGAAGCGGTAGAAAACGCGCTGTTTTACGTAATAGAGCAGCTCCTTCTGCTCCTGCATGAAGCTGTCCGTGAAAAACGCCGGCTTTGTATTTTTCAAAATGGCTTCTGCCTCTTCCCGCCGTTTCCGGAGAAGTTCCCGTTTCGCTTTCTTTGTTTCAATCGATTCATTGGCATCGCGGATCACGGCATCCACCATGGCAAGGCCGCGTTCCAGCTCGTTTTGTGCAGACTGAAGCACCATATTCAGCAAATCATGGTCGAGAAATTGGCGGAAGCCCGCTTCAAATTCGGCCATTTTCGCTTCCTCCCGCCTGCCTGAAAGCGCAAGCAGGCTTGATACACCATAAAGGCGCGGATTGCGGATGCCGAAATGGAGCAGTTGACCCCTGACATAGTCCATCACTTCTTTATATTCTTCGCCGGACGAGGCAAGATCAATCGCATTGACAATAAAAAACATCTTATCCAGTTCAAATGCTTCTTTTACCCGCCCGAGCTGGATGAGAAATTCCCTGTCTGCGCGCGCGAAGGCATGGTTGTAGTATGTGACGAAGAAAACCGCATCCGAGTCTTTAATATATTCAAATGCTACGCCGGTATGCCGGGCATTGATCGAGTCGGCTCCGGGCGTATCGACAAGCGTAATGCCAAGTCTTGTGAACGGGCAATCATAAAACAAATCAATGGATTCAACAAAACAAGACTGGGTTTCATCGGCAACAAACCGGCGGAACGCTTCCATTCCGACATTCAAGTTCTGTCCGGCCCGCCCGTTAAAATCAGGGAAGCCTTTTGCAAAGGCACGCAAAAAAGATAAATGGACTTTTTCGTTTGCTTTGCCCGTTTCTTTTGCTTGTAAAGTTTCAATTTTTTCAAGCGCTTCTCCGAACGAACGGCAACTATGCCCGAAAACAGCAAGCGACTTGTTTACATCTTCCAGCATCTGCGCCTCCGTTTTCAGCTTTACGGCTGCCGTTTTATGCGGATGTGCCGCATCAGGCGGGCAGATCCTGCAAATGGCCGCTGTTGTCGGATTCGGTGAAACCGGCAGTACTTTTTCGCCGGCAAGCGCGTTTGCAAAAGACGATTTTCCCGCGCTGAACGCGCCGAACAGCGCAACGGTATAGCGGCGGTTTTTCAGGCGCCTGCTTTTGGTTCTGAGCGTTTCGGTATACCGCCCGAAACCGTGCTGGTGCTTAAGCAGCGTAATCGCCTGCTCTATTTTGGCAAGCACGGTTTCAGGCGGCAATGTGCCGGCTTGTTTTTCTGTCGGGCCCGGGCTTTCTAAAGCCTTGCCGGTTTCTTCAGGCTGTTTTGCATCCTTTTCCCCGCGATACACCCGGTAATGCGCCTTTTCACCCGCCCATTCTTTCTCTATTTCAGCCAGCAGCTGTTCCGGATGTGCGGCAGGCGCTTTCAATTCAGTCCGTTTTTCGGCAAGCTGCCTTTCTATTTTTTCGAGATTCCTGTAAGCCTCTGCCAGTTCTTTTGCCTGCACGGCCTTTTTCCGAACCATTTTAAGCTGTTCATCCGTTTCCAAGGCAGCCTGTTTCAGGACGAGCGCTTTCCAATCGTTCCAAGCCTCACGGGCGGCTCGTTTGATTTCATCCGAGACATTTTCGCAATAATGGAGGATATAGTCGCCTGTCAGCCGTGCACCCTCTTTTACCTGGGCGGCGAGCATTGCTTCGCTGAAATCTGCTTTCAGCATGCCGGCCTGTTGTTCCAGCATTTGCGCGCCAGCAAGATGCAGCGGTTTTAAAGCTTCTTGCGCCAGCGGGCGGAGATGCCAGTCGATTTGTGCTTCGGTATTGGCTTCGAGGGCGGCATAGAAATCATGGAGCCGCTGTTTTCTTGCTTCTTCGGTTTTTTTCTTCTTTGAAAAAAAACCGCCGGCATGGAAATCTTTTTGCACGCTTTCAAGATACGCCTTTGCTTTCTCTCTCGTTTCAAACGGCATTAAATAGGCGCCGTCCAGAAGCGTTTGAAGCTTTTGCCGCGTATCCTCATCCCAATTTTCAATGCGGGTAAGAAGCGCCCGTTCTTTTTCAAGCCACTCTTGTTCCGCTTCGTACGCTTCCGTTTTCCCGGTGCCCGAATATTTTGCAAGCACTTCCTCATATGCTGCTTTTTGCGGTGCGTACTGCGCTTCAAGCCAGTCGTCATGCTCTTTTTCCAAGACGCTTAAGGATGCTTCAACAGACCGTTCCAGTCGGGCGGATTTTTCGGAAACGGCGTGGTCAATGAGCGCTTTCAGCCGGCCGAATTCATTATCGGGATGATCCGGGTCTTTTAAAGAGGTGTAAAAAATACCGCCCGGCTGGACATGCCAGGATGCAAATGCATTTTCAACCCCTCGCCGGAATGCGGAAAACGGCAGCTCTTCGCTCTGGTGCTTGTCAATCTGGTTAATAATTAAATAAAGTTCAAGCCCGTGATCGAGCAGTTCTTTTGTAAAGGTAAAATTGAGTTCCGACTGGACATGGTTGTAATCCATCACATAAAAGACAAGATCCGCCATATAAATAGCCGATTCCGTGGCAATCCGGTGCGCATCGTCGGTTGAATCGACACCCGGCGTATCCATCACCGTCAATCCCGCCGGCAAATCGGAATCGGGCTTTGTGATTTCAATTTCCTGGACATGCCCTTTTTTGCAATAATTTTTGACAACTTCAAAATCATACGGCGCGTGAAAAATCAAAGGGGCTTCCCCTTTTTCATAAACGATGGCACAGTCTTCCGTCCCCTTTTCAATTTTGACAAGATTGGCGCTCGTCGGAATCGGGCTTGACGGAAGAACACGGCTGCCTAAAAGCGCGTTAATCATGGTGGACTTGCCGGCTGAAAAATGCCCGCAAAACGCGATATGAAAGTCTTCGCGGCGGACTTTTTTCAGCAGGTTTTTCGCTTTTTCCACCCTTTGTTCATCCCCGTTTTGCCGGAAATGTTCAATTAAGCTTAAAATCTGTGTTGTGTTTTTGCTTTTTTCCTGTAGTTTGGCCATCACTTTACTCCCCATTGTGTGTTGATAGCTCTATTTTAACGAATTTTTCATCGTATTCATACTATATTAGACTCATTTTTTCCCTTGCCTGGGCGAATGCTGCGGACCGCGGATAATTTTCCGGAAAAAAACCTATAATATGGCTGTATCAGGAGGTGACCGCAGATGGGATTATTCCGTTCCCTTTCTGCCTGGCAGTCCGCAAGACGTGAAAAATACATGTCCACGATGCAGGAACAAAACAAATGTCCGGATTGCGGCGGGCGCGGTTTTATCATGCCGGCCGCATACGAATACGCTTATCCGTTTGACTGTTCCGGATGCAACGGAACGGGCTCCTTTCAGGAATGGCAGTTAAACCGGCAGTAGCCGCCACACTTCGGCGGCTTTTGTTTTGTTAAAATATTACAGGATTTTCCTCGCCTCAGCGTGACGGCAATATGCCGGCATGTTATGATGAAGTGAAGAGAAAATAAAAGAGGTGGGGATAAGATGTCCGAAAAGAAAGCTTGGCACATAAACGGTTTTCTCGGGATTTTAGCGATTGTCGTTTTCGCGCTTCTAGGTTTGTTTTTCCTTTTTGCCGTCAATTTTTTTGCCGGTATTGTCCTGCTTGCCATAAGCGTCCTGCTTGTCTCGGGAATTTGTGTCATCCAACCGAATCAGGCGCTGGTTGTCACTTTTTTCGGCCGCTATATAGGCGCGATCCAGGAAAGCGGCTTTTACGTAACGGTCCCGCTCAGTGTAAGGCGGCGCGTTTCGTTGCGGGTATGGAATTTTAACAGCGCCAAATTAAAAGTGAATGACGTGGACGGAAATCCGATTGAAATTGCGGCAGTCATCGTGTTCCGTGTTGTGGATGCTGCAAAAGCCGTGTTTAATGTGGAGGACTACGAGGAATTTGTTGAGATTCAAAGCGAAACGGCGCTCCGCCATGTTGCCACAAAATACCCTTATGACAGCGCGGAGGAAGAAGGAATTTCACTGCGCGGAAACGGGGAAGAAGTTTCCAAACATTTAAAAGAGGAACTCCAGCCGCGCCTTGATGTTGCCGGCGTGGAAATTATGGAAGCGCGCCTCACGCACCTTGCCTACTCTACAGAAATTGCCAGCGTCATGCTGCAGCGCCAGCAGGCTTCCGCCATTCTTGCCGCCCGGAAAAAAATTGTGGAAGGGGCAGTCGGCATGGCCCAGATGGCGATTGCGCAACTGGAAAAGGACGGCTTTGAACTGGATGAAGAACGGAAAATGGTGATGATCAACAATCTGATGGTTTCGATTGTATCCGACCGGGCCGCACAGCCGGTCATCAATACCGGCAATTTAAATTAACCCGAAAAAAGCTGAACCGGATTCCGGTTCAGCTTTTTTCATGCTGTCAAGATGCCTGTGTCCCGACTTTTTTCACCTTTGCTTTTGCCTCTTGTTTATTCGGAAGGATATGGAAAAAAAGATTCAGCACAATGGCCGTCACACTGCCTGCGACAATGCCACTTTGCGTAAGGAGCTGGATATTCGACGGCAAACCTTTGAAAATATCCGGTACCACCGTGACGCCAAGGCCGATCCCGATTGAACAGGCAATGATAAACAAGTTTTCGTTATTGGCGAAATCGACTTTGCTCAGCATTTTGATGCCTGACGCAATGACCATCCCGAACATCGCAATCATCGCCCCGCCGAGTACGGAAGATGGAATAATCGTCGTCAGGGCGCCTAATTTTGGAATCAGCCCAAAAAGGAGCAAAAAGGAGCCGACAAGTACCATCACGTTTTTCGATTTCACACCCGAAAGCTGGATGAGGCCGACGTTTTGAGAAAAAGCGGTGTACGGGAAAGCATTAAATAATCCGCCAAGCATGACGGCAAGACCTTCAGCCCGATAACCCCTCGCAAGGTCGTCTTCATGGAGCGGCTGTTTGGTGATCCCGCTTAAAGCGAAGTAAACACCGGAAGACTCCACAAGACTGACGAGCGCCACAAGGATCATCGTGATACAAGCGCTCCACTCAAAAGTCGGCATGCCGAAATAAAACGGCTGCACGATATGCACCCACGAGGCTTCCGCAACCGGGGCAAAGCTGACCTTTCCGAACAATGCAGCCGCGACGGTGCCGATTGCCAGCCCGATTAAAATCGAGATCGAACGGATAAACCCTTTTGCAAACCGCTGCAAAAGGACGATGATGAGCAAAGTGCCGAATGAAAGGGCAATATTGGCCAGGGAGCCGAAATCTTTGCTACCGTCTCCGCCCGCCATATCTTTCATGGCAACCGGAATAAGTGTCACGCCGATAATCGTCACAACCGACCCGGTTACAACTGGTGGGAAAAAGCGGGCCAGCTTGCTGAAAAATTTGCTGATCAAAATGACAAACAGCCCTGATACGAGAATAGCGCCGTACACAGCTGAAACGCCGTACTGCTTGCCGATTGCGATCATCGGCCCGACGGCGGTAAAGGTGCAGCCGAGCACAATCGGAAGCCCGATGCCGAAAAACCGGTTTTTCCAGATTTGCAGCAGTGTCGCAAGGCCGGACATGAAAATATCAACGGAAACAAGATACGTCAGCTGCCTGCTATTCATTCCTAGGGAACTGCCGGTAATAATCGGTACAATGACTGCGCCCGCATACATCGCCAAAACGTGCTGGAGCGCCAGTACGGTCATTTTCGTTTTTTCCGGTTTCATTTGGCATGCACCTCCTCTTGAAATGTGACCGTACCGTTTTCAAGCGACCGAATGGATGCGAGCGACTCCACGCGGATGCCCCGGTCGCGCAGCCTTTTTCCGCCCGGCTGGAATGCTTTTTCAATCACAATGCCGATGCCGCAAAGTTCAGCCCCCGCCTGGTCTATTATATCGATCAGCCCTTCTGCTGCCTGGCCGTTTGCGAGAAAATCATCTACGATAAGCACCCGGTCAGCTTGATTTAAAAAAGCGCGCGAAACGGAAATGATATGGTTTGTTTGTTTTGTAAATGAATGGACGGAAGCTTCATATACGTCCGCGTCCTGCGTGAACGGTTTTCTTTTCCGGGCAAAAACCATCGGAACGTTTAATTCAAGTGCTGTCATTAATGCGGGCGAAATGCCAGAAGATTCGAGCGTCAAAATTTTGGTTACACCATCCTGCTTAAACAGCCCGGCAAATGTTTCCCCGATCTGTTTCATAAGGACAGGATCGACCTGATGATTTAAAAAAGCGTCCACTTTCAGCACCTCGTCCGAAAGCACGATGCCATCTTTTCTAATTTTTTCTTGTAAAGCTTTCAATGTTTTTCCTCCTCTTTGCCTTCGCTGCATTGATCTTGATTGAAACATGCGGCCTTCAGAAAAAAAGCCCAAAGGCCGCTGCACCCACAAAAAATGGAGTAAGCAACGCCTTTGAGCTTTTTCATGTGCAAAAAGGAAAAGGAACATCCACAACGTTCCCATTGCCCACCCATAGTCAGGCCGTTTACGGCAGCCTGGTAGAAACTTGCGGGCCATATTCCCGCGATTATATGAGTGAATGCGTTCAGTTTTTATAATAAAAGTATAAGGGTATCTTTCCGGTATGTAAAGACGAAATTTCCGAACGGCGGATTTTCCGTCTTTCTTTTTGTTCGCGTTTGGCAAAATGCAGGCAACATCCGCCGAAAATTTTACAGAAAAGTCGGCGGGCAACATGGATAGAAAAACCGAAATATCCACCGTTTTTTCCATCGTTACAATTGCCTGTGTTAGGGTACGCACACCGGATCTGCAGCATACGCAGGTTTCCGGTTTTCTTTCTGAAACCGGCGGCTGCCGCACTGTTTGTTAGCCGAAAGTTCGATCTTAATCTTTGATCCGGTATACATCGGTATATTTTTCGGTTAAGTAATCAATCAAGTATTTCGGGTTAAGCGCTTCACCGGTGGCATCGCGCAAAATATCGGCAGGTTTTTTCAATTTGCCGAACCGGTGAACATGCGCCGTGAGCCATTTCCGCACCGGCTCCAGATTGCCCGATTCCACAAGCTTGTCAAAATCCGGCAGCGATTTTAACATCGCATGTTTGAACTGGGCGGCGTACATCAGGCCGAGCGCATAAGACGGAAAATAGCCGAAATCCCCGCCGGCCCAATGCACATCCTGGAGTACGCCTTCTCCGTCATGTGCCGGCCGGATGCCAAGATAGTCCACATATTTCGCATTCCAGATTTCCGGGAGTTCCCCGACTTCGATTTCATCATTGAGGAGCGCTTTTTCAATTTCATACCGCACCATAATATGAAGCGGATACGTCAACATATCGGCTTCAATCCGGATCAGGGATGGTTTCGCCTCGTTCACTGCACGGTAAAATGCTTCAAGCGGCACGTCATCAAACTGGCCGGATGCAAACTGTTTCAAAAGCGGATAATTTTTCTTCCAGAACGGAAAAGAACGGCCGATGATGTTTTCAAAAAACAGGGATTGTGATTCGTGTATCCCCATTGACGCGCCTTCTGCAAGCGGCGTACCCGACAAGTCTTTTGAAATATGCTGCTCATACAAAGCGTGCCCGCCTTCATGCATGACGCCGAACACATCGACGCGCCAGTCGTTTTCATTATAACGTGTCGTAATCCGCACATCCCCCTGGTTGATGCCGGTTGCAAACGGATGCACCGTTTCATCCAGCCGTCCCGCCTCAAAGTCAAAGCCCATTTGCTTTAGTATTTCAAGCGTAAACGCTTTTTGCTTTTCTTTCGGGAATGGATGAAAAAGAAATGCCGTATCCGGTTTTTCTTCCGACATACTGATTTTCTGGACAAGCGGCACAATCGCATCTTTCACTTGTTCGAATACACGGTCGAGTACATCGACCGTCATGCCCGGTTCATACAGATCGAGCAGGGGATTATACGGATGGCCTTCATACCCCCAGTAGCGGACAAATTTCTTTTTGAATGCCACGATTTGTTCGAGATAAGGCTTGAACAAGGAGAAGTCTGCTTTTTCCTTTGCTTCTTCCCAAACATTTTCCGCTTTCGAGACGAGCACCGTATAAGCCTGGTATTCGTCAGGCGGGATTTTTTTGCTGCGTTCGTATGTTTTCCGGCATTCTTCCAATGTACCGGCTGTCCGTTCCGGCAATTGCTGCTTGTGCGGCAAAAGCTTCTCCAAAAATTCGGCCATTTCTTTTGAAGTTTGCATGTCAAAGACTTCACCCGATAAAATGCCGATCACTTCCGCGCGCTGCCCGACGCCTTTTTTCGGCGCGCCGGTCCGCAAATCCCAGTATATGAGGGCGAGCGCTTCTTCATAAGCTTTGATTTTTTTGACATATGTCAAAAAGTCCTGCTCCAGTTTTTCAATCGACTCTGTTCCCATCATCATGCCTCCCGTCAAATCACTTGCACGTCCATCTTATCATGTTTCACGCGGCGCACAAACGATAACCATTCGGCTTGCTTAGTTTTCTGTTTTCCGCGGCGGGCGCGGTCCCCAAAACTGGTACAGATCGGTTTTGATCGACCCGTTATAAAGCTTTCTCTTTTTCGTCGCTTTTTTGCCGTATGCGCGTTCAAACTGTTCGTCCGACGTCAAAATATAAACTGACCATGTGTCAAGCTTGGCAAATGCCCGGCCCATCTCCCGGTACATGTTTTCCACTTCCGTCCGTTCACCGATTCTCTCACCGTACGGCGGATTGCCCACAATCGTGCCGTATGCTTCCTGCGCCGTAAAATCGGCCACCTGCATCTGTTTAAACGTGACGATGCCGCCAAGTCCTGCCTCATTGGCATTTTGCCGTGCGATTTCAACCATCCCAGGGTCGATATCTGAACCGGATATATCAAGCGGCTGGTCGTACCGGGCGAGATCTTCCGCTTCTTCGCGCGCTTTTTCAAAGACGGTCTCACTCATCCACGGCCATGTTTCGCATAAAAAATCGCGGTTAAAACCCGGTGCAATATTTTGCCCGATGAGCGCAGCTTCGATCGGAATCGTGCCGGAGCCGGAAAACGGATCGCGAAACGGCCGGTCCGGGTGCCAGTTTGTCAGCCGGATCAGCGCGGCGGCAAGCGTTTCTTTGATCGGCGCCGGCCCTTGCGCCGCGCGGTAGCCGCGTTTATGCAGCCCGGCCCCGCTTGTATCGATCGTAATCGTGGCCACGTCTTTCAATAACGCCACTTCAATTTTAAAAAGCGGGCCGTTTTCTTCAAACCAGCTCGTTCCTTTATAGCGGGACTTTAGCCGTTCAACGATTGCTTTTTTGACGATCCCCTGGCAGTCCGGGACACTGAATAGCTTTGACTTGACCGATTTTCCGGTGACGGGGAACTCGGCATCGCGCGGCAGAAAATCCTCCCAGGGAACCGCTTTTGTCCCTTCAAACAGTTCATCGAAAGTTTCCGCCTTAAATTCAGCGGCTTTGATTTTGACGCGGTCCGCGCACCTCAGCCAAAGATTGGCACGGGCAATCGCCGATTCATCCCCGGCAAATTCGATTTTCCCGTTTTCCACCGTACAGTCGTAGCCGAGTGCGCGCACTTCTTTTGCTACAAGCGCCTCGATCCCCATTGCGCTTGTCGCGATCAATTGAAAGTCAGACATTTTCCCACCATCTCTCGTCTAATATTTCTTATTGTATGGCATGCCGTACCAAATAACACGTTTTAAAAAATTATGTATAAAAAAGGCCGGGCGCCTGCTGTATATCAAAATACCGCAGCGCCGGCCCGATTCTTCCGATTCAGCCAGAATAACGTTCTGTAAGCCATGTTCTGTGCCTTTGTACTGCAAACGATGTGGCGTCATCTCGTACGAAGGCGGTAATCATCTATCTACAAGCAATACGCTTGTCTCTTTCCTCGTTCATTTCCTCAGAAAGAGTGCCTCTACCATGATTTGAGTTGCTCACTTGCGGGGTTTACCTCGTTCCACCTTTACGGTTTCCCGTAAAGCTTCGTCACTGTGGCACTTTCAAGGGTACTCCGCCATGCCGTTAAAGGTTTAGGCGTTTTCCCTGCCGTCAGCCTTGAATCAAGGCTGCCCTGGCTTATGAATTCGCCAGGCACAAACACTACGGGCATCTCAGCACCGTGCGAGCATGGACTTTCCTCAACAGCCGTTTTCAGGCTGCAGCGATTACCCGAACGTTATTCACAACGCTTATCTATTATATAAAAAGAAACCGGGACTTGCAAGCTGTAATTTTTAACGGATGTGTCAATTTCTTCCCCCTGCATTGCCATACCGGGTTCGGGCAAGCGATTGTCTGTTTTTTTTATGCCGCTTCCCCGTGCCCTTTTCNACAGAAAAATTTCACACATTTTTTAGCCGGCTATTCATTTAATTTGTTGCCGAAAACATGTTTTTCAAGATTGGACAGCCGTTTTAAAATATCGAAATTCGTTGTCCCGGTCATTTGCTGTACAGGCTGCCGTTTTGCTAGTTCTTCCGCCTGCTTTTTGAGCCGGAGGTTTTCCTGCTGGAGCTCCTCAATCGTCTGATTAAACGTTTCATAATCTTTTATGATCAGATCCAGAAATTTGTCTACTTCTTCCTGCCGGTAGCCTCTGACAGCCGTTTTAAACTCTTTTTCCAAAATGTCTTTCGCCGTCAATTTAATTTGATCCGATAACATGTTTGCACCACCTTACATCTCCCAGACATAATTTCATTTTTTCAAAAACCTTTTTATTTGTCAATTGTACCACAGCTTGCCTAAAAATCTGTCTGTTCTTCTTCTATTATTGCCTGTAAATCGTAAAAGTCAATGATGCGGATGTCATACGGGTGCGATTCGCTGAACTTTTTTGCAGCTTCGAACAAGTATTTCGGAGACCCTTCGCGTTCTTCGTCATACACAATCATCAGGCAGTCGCTTTTATGTAAGAAAATCCGGTTTTTATTGCGGAACTGCTGCGGGCTTTCGTACGGCCTTTTCGAGATGGCGGCAACAAAATCGGCCTGGGAAAGCACCATCTCGTAGTATGCTTTTTGTTCGTCTTTCCACTTTTCTTCCTGCCCTTCAAACGGCATTAACACAGCGAGTTTAAGTTCCGGGTATTCCGCTTGTAGATCAAAAACGGTTTCAGCAGCCCAAAGTTCGGTGCCCTGCTGCCCGGAAATGAGTACCCATTCGTACCCTTCATCGAGCAATTCCACTAACCGCCTTCTGATGGCCGTTTGAATATAGCGAATACCCGGGTGGTCCGTCCCGAATATCCCCAGTTCATACGGTTTATAACCTGTAATAGCGACAACTTTTCCCAATGCATTACGCTCCTCGTTTTTTGTTTTCCTAAAAGCAGGACGGCAAGGATTACCCTTGCCGTCCATTTGTCAGCAGCACTTCGGCCCGTGCGGTTTGACTGGATCAAAAAAGTTGCTGACCGTTCCCGGGTCGGTTTGATTGACGTACGATTCCGTGTGCGGGAAGTAGTTTTGCTGATGAAATACATGGTGATTCACATGGGTTGTATGCGTCGGGAAAACATGCGGCACGATGACATCCTGGACGGTGTGCGTAACGCAGCATTTTGTCGGATGCACAACAGCCGGCATGATCCGCGGCGGGCAATGGTGGTGAAACATGTTCCGATCTCCTTTCATCATCAGACGTCTTTTTTCTTACACTACTAACCTATGACTTGGAAAGGGAACATGTACTAAGGAAAAAACCCAATTTGCCGTTTCTTCCAATCCTTGCCCCCATCCCCCCATGTAGCCCGGTGCATCGTTTTTCGACCTCTTTAACAATTCGTTTTGATCAAAAACCATTTTAACGGGACTTTTGGCGGGCTGCAATAAAAATGGCGGAAATCGACAAAGAGCGCGCATTTTTCTCTGATCCAAAAGAAACCGACAAATCCCAACAAGGGGCGTTTCAAAATCCCGGATTCCCCGTCGAATCATGCGCTTGCCCAGGAAATAGCGGTTAAAAACCGGTTCTTTTCCCGGACATTTCCTTGCTGACAGAGGATCTCGCCGGGATTTGGGCTTTCCGGTACAACCGTAAAAGGCGTTTTTCCGTTTCCAAACAGCATTTTTTCCATTTCCCTGAACCGAACTTGCCGTACTTTTGATAAATTTCCAGTCCCTTTTCGGCATAGCGGACGGCTTGCAAAAGGTCTTTTTTCTTGTGTTCATACAGTTTGGAAAGCTCAATGCACGCTTCGGCTCTGATCGTATCCGGCGCATTTTCGGCTAATTCCGCCCAAAGCATTCCGGCTTTCCTATATGCTTTTTGTTTTTTATACTGGAAGGCCAGACGGTGTTTGGCAGCCAGATCATTTTCGCCCGCGGCCGCTTCAAAACTTTTCACGGCGGCATCATCTTCGCCGATATATTCAAACCATTTTCCAACAAGCCGTTTTTCCTTTGCCGTCTGGTTTGGATCGGTCTCCAGAATTTGAAACGTAAGGTGGGTATACAAAGTAATGAGCGATAAAATGTCCTCTTCGTTATGGTGGATGACACCAAGCAGGCCTTCCGGATTTTTGCGCTCAACGAAATCAAAATAAATCATTGGCGCCAAATATCCCGGAATATCCTCTTCGCGTTCCACTCCTAGAATTTCACGCTCTACATTCGCTAATTTCACGGACCCGAGTTCATCTTTCCACAGCCTTTTTGCCGCGTGGTACAAGTCAAAATGGCCAAATTCAGGCAGACGCGGGACGTGGTCGCGGATAAGCGTATGGCGCGTCTTTACCTGGGGCCAGTCAAACGCCTTCCCGTTATATGTAACGAGCGCAGTGTAATCGATATTTTCCAGGAAACTGTAGTAAAGCGGCACTTCAAGCCCCGGTTCCAGAAGAATATGCTGTTTTAAAATGACATTTTCTTCGGTAAAGGAAGCATATCCGAGCAAAAAAATCGTGTTGCCCGCCCCTCCCCCGAGGCCGGTCGTTTCGGTATCGAAAAAAAACAAATCAAACGGGCTGTAGCCTTTGGCGGATAAAGGGTGCCGGACCGGTTTTTGCTGCCACAATTTGACGGCATCAAAATAGTCGCGAAAAGCATATTTGCCGTGCTTTGTTTCAAGCGGGTAACGGACTTCACGGATGAGGCAGTACTCGCCATCCAAATCATACAGCGAAGCGCCCGCCTTTTCCCACATTTCAAAGAAAGGAACAGAATCGGTCCGGGATGCTTCCACCCGTTCGGCAGGCTCAGGCTGGTCTCTCACGATATGGTTTTTCATCCGGTTTAATTTATCTTTTAATCCCGGCATGTTGCGCCCCTCCTTTGATCGCCCCGAGCCAGAAATCAAACAGCCGGACGGCGGCCTGCTTTGCGCCCGCGGCAGCCGTTTCTGCGCCCGTACAGGAAGGGCACCCGTCTTCGCAAGGGCAGTTTACAACCATCGCTCTTGCAGATTCCAAAATTTCCCTTGCCCCGCCATAGATTTTTTCGCTCAGGCCGATGCCGCCCGGATACCGGTCATACAAAAAGATTGTTGGCTTTTCGTCATGGATCGCTTTCACTTGGGGCACGGCCTGGATATCATGGGCGTCACACATGGCAAAAAGCGGCGCAATCGACTGGAGTGCGTGCGCAGCGCCGGTAAGCGCGCCTTCCAGCAAATGTTTGGGTACCGCGTCTTCCCCCATGGAAAACCAAACGGCATTCGTGTGCAGTTCCATTTCCGGAAGGTGGATCGGCCCCGAGCCAATGTTTTCATGCGTGTTAAATTTAATTTTTTTGAAAATCGTCGGCATCGCCCGGACCATCACATCCCCATAGCCGATAATGGCATCCTGCAAAACGGTCTCTCGGTCCTGTTCCAGCACTTTCAGCTCCACCGCCAGATTGGCATCCGTGTAATAATCAACAGCGACTTCACGGACAAAGGCTTTTTTCTCTTCCCAGTCCAGCTTTTCAACCTGATACTGCACCGCCTGATGCAAATAAATCGCTTCTTCATGGAGCAATGTCATCGCGCTGAACTGGTCCATTTCACCGATCACGCGCACATCCGGCGCATGGGTCATATCGATAATGACGACATTTTCCTGCGACGCGGAACGAAGGCTGATATTGTGGGCCGGAAAAGCATCATTCATCCAGTACCAGGCATCCCCGCGCCGGTGGAGAATCCGTTCATCCGCTAAAAACTCGAGCACGTCCTCGATTTCAACGCCGCCAAACGTTTCCCCTTTTTTAAACGGTAGTTCGTATGCAGCGCATTTGACATGGTCGACTAAAATGACAAGATTATCAGGGTTGATGCGCGCTGTCTCCGGGGACCGGTTGAAAAAGAAGCCCGGATTGCGGATGATGTACTGGTCAAGCGGGCTTGAGCCGGCAACAAGGATGACAAGTGATTCCCCCTGCCTTCTTCCTGCGCGCCCGGCCTGCTGCCAGGCGCTCGCAATTGTGCCCGGATAGCCGGTCATAATACAGACCTGGAGCTGGCCGATATCGACACCGAGCTCGAGGGCGTTCGTGCTGACAATCCCGTATATGTCCCCATTTCTTAATCCCTGCTCGATTTTCCGCCGCTCCGTTGGAAGATATCCTCCCCTGTAGCCCATGATCGACTTTTCCCCGAGTTCATCTTTTACGAGTTCCTGCAAGTATTTTAAGATGATTTCGACGCGCACACGACTTCTTGCAAAAACAATCGTCTGGATTTTGTTTTTCAAAAGTTCCCCTGCAATTTTCCGGACTTCAAGCGTGGCGCTTCTCCGGATGTTCAACGGCTTATTCACAAGCGGCGGGTTGTAAAAAAGAAAATGCTTCGTTCCACTTGGCGCGCCGTTTTGGTCAATCAGTTCCATTTTTTTTCCGGTTAGCTTTTCCGCCAGCTCTTTCGGGTTTTGGATCGTCGCGGACGTGCAAATAAAAACCGGATCGCTCCCGTAATAACGGCAAATCCGCTTTAATCTGCGCAACACATTGGCGACATGGCTGCCGAACACACCGCGGTATATATGCAGTTCGTCGATCACCACAAATCTTAGATTTTCAAAAAACGACACCCATTTTGTATGGTGGGGCAAAATGGCGGAATGCAGCATATCCGGATTGGTAATGACGATATGGCCGGCTTTGCGAACGCGCTGCCGGATATTTGAAGGCGTGTCCCCGTCATATGTATAACTGTTTACCGGCACGCCGGCTTCTTCAATGATTTCGTTTATTTCACTTTTCTGGTCCTGCGCGAGCGCTTTTGTCGGAAACATATAGAGCGCGCGTGCATCTGGGTTTTGAAGGATGGTCTCGAGCACAGGCAGATTATAACAAAGCGTTTTGCCTGATGCAGTCGGGGTAACGGCCGTAAAATCTTTTCCTGCCATGGCAAGCCGATATGCCTCTGCCTGGTGGGTATACAATGACGAAATTCCTCTTTTTTCGAGTGCCGAAAGCACAGCCGGTGTGATGCTGCCAGGAAAAGGCACCGTTACAGCCGGCTTCCCTTCAATCGTATGCCAATGGACGATCCGTTCCTGGAAAGAACGGTCCATCTGCAACTGCTCCAATATTTCCTGCAAATTCTTTTTTCTGAACATCTTTCCTCACCCCGCTATCTATTATATCGAATAGACGTTCGTTTTAAAAGCATTCTTTCACATTTTCCGCTTGGTTTTCATATTATACAGCGAAAGAGTGCTGTGCAACCATTCATTTTCTTTATCATCAATAAGAAAGGAGCCTGCCGATGTCCAATTTATCCGGCCCGGATGAAAAGCATCCTTTTTACGGGCTGATGCAAGCGATGGACCAATTTTTTCAGGAAAAACCGGTCAAACATTTTTTTGAGAATCTCGATGAATTTTTTTCTTTTGATACGATCCCGGTCCGCCTTGAAGAAAAAGATGAAGCTTATGTACTGACAGCCAAACTGCCCGGGTATGAAAAAGGCCAGATTGAGATTGAAGTTTATGATCAATATCTCACCATTAGCGCCAGGCATGAGGAAGCCGTTTCAAGTTTGGATGAAACGAAAAAAGCTTACGAAAAGAAAAGCGCATTCCGCCGGATAAGCCGGACGGTGCCCCTGCCGCCACTGGTGGACGGGGATCAGATTCAGGCAAAATTTGAAAACGGGCTGCTTGTGATTTTGATGCCGAAAGGAAAGAAAAAAAAGCTGAGGATTGAATAAGAGGCCGGGAGCGTCCCGGTTTTTTCCGTTTTTTGTCCCTTTTTTAAGCAAAACGGCCCGGAAGCCTATTTTGTAAACAGGCCCCCGAGCCCTTTGACCATCGATGATACTTGATTAATCGCATTGATCATCTGTCCGGCAGTATTGACCATTTTATTAAAATCAATGGAGCCATCCTGGGATTTGAAGGAATTCAAAAAAGATCCCCCCATTTGCGGCGGCTTTGGCGGAACAGGCTGATGCGGGTACGGATGGCCGAACCCTGCCGCACCGTGCTGGGTGTTTGGCTTTTCAGCTGCCTCGAGCGGGTTTCCGAACAAATGCATGGCAGCTTCTTCCCCGGCATGCTGGCCGCTTTGTCCGTGCATATGCCAGGCCTGACCGTACCCGCCCGGATGCTGGCCGTACGGATACGGCGCTGGGGGGTATCCATAAACATGCGGGGAATGCTGCCCGGGATATGGAAATTGCGGGTAATACGGACCGGCCCCCGGCATTACAGGATACCGTCCTATGTTTCTTGTGCGCCGGCTGCTGTAAGGATCTTGAAAAACGCGCATTGCCATCGCCTCCTGCCTGCTTCACCAATAATGTATGTGGCATCTGGCAATTGGTGATGTGTCCATATCCTTTACGATTTCTCCAATGCTTCCTGCAAGCATTGGAGAATATATTTCACCGACTGAAAATGGTCGAGCATCATTTTGCGGCTCGATGACGGGTAAAAAGCACGCACCGCAACCATTTGCAAATTTTCGGCCGTATGTTCAAGCTGGGACGGAAAAAGATGCGCCGGCCTCCGGCCTTCCACCCATGCTTTTGCGGCCGGGAGCCACCTGTCAATGGCATCCTGCAACGTATCGCAAAAAGGCTTGACTTCGCTGAAAAAATCCTTTTCCACCCCTGTTTCCTTTACTTCCTGGTACAGGTCGTAAAGCTCAAGCGTGTACGCAATCAGCTGCTCGTTTAACGCTTGTAATTGCCCTTCTTCCATTTCTGTTCACCCTTCTAACCGGATATTCTCCCTTCGCCGGGTTTTTTTACGGGAGACTTCTTTCATTTTAGGAAGTTTTTTTGTTTTCATCAATCCGCAAGCTTTCCGCCCTGTATGTTTTTCTGAATGCTTCCGCCCTTTTTTCCAAATGATCCAGCTTCATTTCTGCTTTTTTCAAATGGTACCACTGCTTTATCGACTGCTTTCTTGCTTCCTTCTCCGCCTTATGCCGGATCTCTGTCCCAATATTTTCGAGTGCCTCTTCCATTTTTTCCAGCCCGTTTAAAAATGCGGCTTTCGGTATCATTTGTTTTCCCCCTTGAATTTCATCATGCCTATTCATTCTCTGCCAGGCGGCCCGGTCCCTTCATGCCTGACAAAACTAGAAGCAATTCGGCAAAGAAAACGGGTTTCTTCATTTTGCGTTTTCTTTCGACAGCGTGCCTCCATTTTGGGCGCATTTTTCCCGGCTGCGCCAACTTTCGTGCCGGCATGTATGCAAAAGGCGGAACTGCAAACAATAAATATGCCGGAAAATCCGGTGACACCAATTTCAGGAGGTGGGTTTCCATGAAAACGAATGACAACAAAGCACAACAACAGAAAAAAGCACGGGAACAGAAAGGGTCTTTGGCAAAAGGAGATAAGAAGCTGAACGGCCCTGACCGCCCTTCCACCTAATGAAAGCAAAAAGCAAGGAAATGTTTCCTTGCTTTTTGTTTTGCCTGTTTTTAGCGAAAAAAACCGGGCAGGCCGGTTCCTTGTCCCCCGCCGGCGCAAAAGGGGCCGAAAGACTGTTTTTTTTATTACATATTCTTTGTCTGTTCTGCTATGATATAATTTAGCTTATGAGGTGAGGGAACATGGAATTGCGTTATCCAAACGGAAAAAAGTATAAAGGGAAAAAAAACAAAGCCGGACGGAAAAATGCGAACCAAATTTTATACGGCAACCGTGGGATGACACTGGAAGAGGATCTGAATGAAACCAATGCTTATTATTTGCAGGAAGGCATTGCCGTTATCCATAAAAAACCGACCCCGATCCAGATTGTCCAGGTCGATTATCAGTCACGGAGCACAGCCGTCATTAAAGAAGCCTATTTTAAACAGCCGTCCACAACCGATTACAACGGGGTGATGAACGGTAAATATATAGACTTTGAAGCAAAGGAAACGCAAAACCATACTTCTTTTCCGCTTCATAACTTCCATGAGCATCAAATCAGCCATATGAAACAGGTGGTGGCGCAAGGCGGAATTTGCTTTGTCATTCTCCGTTTTGCGAAAGAAGAAGAAATTTTTTTGCTGGAATCCCGCCATTTATTTTTTTATTGGGATAGAATGCTTGCCGGAGGGAGAAAATCGATAAAAAAAGAAGAAATTGAAGAAAACGGGCACCCTATACCGGTTGGATACCGGCCGAGAATTGATTACATCGCCGTTTTAAAACAATTGTATGCTTTATAGTTGTTGCCCGGCCGGATGATTGACGGATCCGGCAACAATATGTTTTGAATCTAAATCGGCTTTTTCAGATTTAGAAGAAAGGAATGCTGAGCATGGCAGAAAAATACCAATCCCGCGAAGAACGCCGGAAACAAATGCAGGCAAATCAACATAAAAAGAAAAGGAAAAAACCGAAAAACAAATTTTTAACATTTATAAAGCGGCTCATTCTTGTCTGCTTTCTTGTCGGGCTGGCCGGAGTCATTGCGGGAATCAGCACTTTTGCGTATTACGCAAGCAGCTCCCCGAAACTGACGAAGAAGCAGTTATCCGACCCGATTCCATCGGTGATTAAGGATAAAAGCAACAAAACAGTCGCAACGCTCGGGGCACAGAACCGGAAATATATTGATTATGAAGAGCTTCCAAAACAGATGGAAAACGCGATTCTTTCGACAGAAGATGCACGGTTCTATCAGCACCACGGGATCGACCCGATTCGGCTTGGGGGTGCGGTGGTCGCAAACTTTACCAAAGGGTTCGGATCCGAGGGGGCGAGCACCCTCACCCAGCAGGTCGTTTCCATGGCGTTAAATAATAAAAACGAAAAAACATTAAAGCGGAAGGCCCAGGAAGCGTGGCTGGCGATCCAGCTTGAGCGGAAATATACAAAGCATGAAATCCTTGAAATGTATGTCAATAAAGTCTATATGTCAGACGGTGTCTTCGGCTTTGAGACAGCCGCTGAACATTATTATGGCAAATCTTTAAGCAAATTATCACTGCCGGAAATTGCCGTACTGGCCGGCATGCCACAAAGCCCGAATAATTATAATCCGTTTGACCATCCGGATCTGACGAAGAAAAGAAGGGACATTGTCCTTTCGATGATGTACAAAAACAATAAAATTACAAAGGCAGAAATGGAAAAAGCGCAGGCCACCCCGGTTTCGGCCGGACTGGTCAAAGAAAAAGAGCGGAATACAAACGCGAACAAATATCCTGCCTTTGTCAATGAAGTCATTAAGGAAGTGCAGAAACTCGGGAACTATAATGTGTATGCCGATGGTTTAACCATTTATACAACCCTGGATTCTTCCGCACAGCAATATACGGAAAAAATCTTAAACACCAATTCGATCATCAATTATCCGGATAAAAAAATGCAGGCCGGCATTGCCCTGATCGATACGAAAACAGGCGAAATCCGTGCGCTCGGCGGCGGGCGCAATATGAAACTTGACCGTGGCTTCAACTATGCCGTTGATACGAAGCGTTCGCCGGGATCAACGATCAAACCGATTCTTGACTACGGGCCGGCGATTGAGTACTTGCACTGGTCAACCGGGCACCAATTGAACGATGTGGCAACCACTTATTCGGACGGAACGCCGATTAATGACTGGGATAACCGGTTCCTTGGCAAGATGAGCATGCGCAAGGCACTGTATTTATCACGGAATATTCCTGCCTATGAAACGTATAAAGAAGTCGGCAAGGAAAGGGCCATCCGTTTTGCAAAAAAACTCGGCCTTGATTTAAACAGCAAAGAAATCGTTGAATCTTCATCCATCGGCGGAGGGGTGCAAGTTTCACCGCTGCAGATGGCTTCCGCTTACGCCGCATTCGGCAATGAAGGCATATACAACAAGCCGCATGCCATCCGGAAAATTGTCCTGCGTGACGGGGTCACGGAAATCAAACCGCATGTCCAGTCCAAAATCGCCATGAGTGATTTTACGGCTTATATGATTACGGACGTGCTGAAAGATGTGCTGACAAAAGGCACCGGGACAACCGCCCATATTCCAGGATTGCCTGCCGCCGGTAAAACGGGCACAACGAATTTTGATAAAGATGAGCTGGCAAAATACGGGATTTTGAGTTCTTCTGTGCGGGATTCCTGGTTTGCGGGCTACACGACAAGATATTCGTTAGCTGTATGGACCGGATACGAAAGCGAGAAAGGCAAAAAATATGGCGTCACAAGGCCGTATCAAACGGTCGCGCAGCAAATTTACCGCCACTTGATGCGCTATGTATCGGAAGGCAAAGAAACGCCTGACTTTACGATGCCGAAAAGTGTCGTCAGAATGGGAAGCGAATTGTATATCCGCGGCCATATCGATACAGCGATTGATAAAAAATCCGTTACCCAGGATGCGCCGGCAAATGTTCACGCAGCGTATGATGCAAACAGCAAAAAAATTACGGTTACCTGGGATTATGAAGGATCAGGTGCAACCTTTAACGTCTCCGGCACAATAAACGGCAGCGCGGCGTCATTCGGTTCGACTTCAGGAAAATCGATCACCGTTGCCAATCCGAAAGCGGGCGCAACGTATGTCTTCAATGTCACCGCCACGGTAAATGGCGTGAAAAGCAAAGCGGCATCCGCCAGTGTAACGGTTCCGGGGGATAGCACGGACACGAAGGCGGATGATAACCAAAACAAGCAACCGGAAGACAATGCCCAAAAACAACCGGATGCAAACAATTCAAATACGAATAGCAATACCGGCACTGACACCAATCAGTCCGGCGAAAACAAAGACAACACCGGCTCAGACAAGGGAACAAACAGCGGCAATTCAAACGGCACCGGCTCGGAAAACAGCGGAAACGGCAACAGCAACAAAGATAACAACAACGGTCCAGGAAACAGTTCAGGCACTGGCCCTTCAAGCGGAAATGACAGACCGGCAAACAATGGAGCAGGCACTCATGGCAAGGGAAACAGCGGTTCAAACGGAAACCAAGGGACCAATACGAACGGCGGGAACAGTTCCAATAAAGGCGAAAACAGTTCGGGCAACACGTCCGCAAATAACAATACCGGTTCTGAATAAAAAAGCACGTGATTGATGGCTTCCTGTGCTCCCGCCGGTTCGCACCAAAAAAGCATGGAGAATCAGTTCTCCATGCTTTTTGTATTGTTATTTCTTGTTCTCTTTCTGCTTCATCCGTTTCTTCCCTTCCCTGCACAGGTCAAGAAGCGGGCAGATTTCACATTGCGGGCGCTGGGCCTTACAATGGTAGCGGCCGAAGAAGATCATCCGGTGGTGCGTGATCGACCATTCTTCTTTCGGCACTTTTTTCATTAAGGTTTGTTCCACTTCCAATACACTGTCTTTGTAGCGGCAAAAACCGAGCCGTTTGCTTACTCTCTCCACATGGGTATCGACAGCAATGGCCGGAATGCCAAAAGCAACCGACAGGACAACGTTTGCCGTTTTTCTGCCGACGCCGGGCAGTTTCATTAGTTCTTCACGTGTTTGCGGCACTTCCCGCCCGTATTCCTCGATGAGCATCCGACAAAGTTTTTGGATGTTTTTTGCTTTGTTGCGGTATAGGCCGATCGACCGGATGTCCTGCTGCAGTTCTTCAAGCGGCACGGCAATATAATCATCCGGCGTTTTATACTTTTGAAACAGATTTTTTGTCACTTTATTGACGAGCGCATCGGTGCACTGGGCGGATAATGTTACCGCGATCAGCAGCTCAAAAGGATTTGAATGATTCAATTCACAGCGGGCATCCGGAAACATTTCCCCCATTGTCTCAAGGCAATGCCGGATTTGTTTTTTTGTCAGCATTTCTCAAACTCCTGTAACTAGTTTACATAAAATTATTATTGTCACCTTTATTGTTCGAGCCAGTTATAAAACGGCACCGGATTGGTCGTTTTCGGTTTTTCTGTTTGCGGTTTTGACGATTTACGGAAATTCCTTCCATATTCACGTGCTTCATCCACCGTCCGGATTCCGTTCTTTTTCCATTCAAACAAAATGCGGTCTATGTAGCGGAAATTCAGTTTGCCGGAGATGACGGCTTCGCGCAGGGCGGCTTTGATCAGATCAGGGGATTGCCCGTCCTGGTCAATCCACATCGCCAATGTTTCGCATTCGAGCGGCGACAGCGGCCTGCCAAACTCCTGTTCAAACGTGGTGTATAAATCGGTTTCTTCGTTTACGCTTTTTTCAAGCTCGTCCTGTTTTTTCTCATAGATAAATTCATCGGCGAGTTTCGCCCACAGCGGCATGATCGAATATTTTTCATACAGGATGCCACCTTCCCCTTCCCCTTCTTCAATGGACAAAAACTGATGCTGGATTAGACGCCGCAAAATCGAAACGCACATACTTTCCGGAATGGTAAGCCTGCCTGCCAGATCTTCAGGCGTCGGAAACGCATTTCCCTCTTTTAAAAAAGAATAAACTTGCAGCAAAAGCACAAGTTCCGTTTCATTCAGGCCAAGCTGTTTGTATTTTTTCAATAAGAGCTGGGGGACGGTCAATATCCCTTCTTCCCACCAGGCAAGCAAAAGATCTTTATCCATGTTGGACACCTCAATGTAAGTATAGCAGTTTAAAAACGGCAAGGGAATTGAAAAAAACATCTGAAAAGAAAAACGGCTGCACACCGTCAATGCAGCCGTTTTTTCAATTACGGATAGATCCGGTTTAAAAGCCTCGGGAACGGAATCGTTTCGCGCACATGCTCAACGCCCGAAATCCAGGCAACCGTCCGCTCAAGGCCCAGCCCGAAGCCGGAATGCGGAACAGAACCGTATTTTCGTAAATCAAGATACCATTTGTAAGCTTCTTCCGACAGATTGAAATCCTTGATCCGTTTCAGCAACAAATCATAGTCATTGATCCGCTCGCTGCCGCCGATGATTTCCCCGTACCCTTCCGGCGCAATCAAATCGGCGCACAGCACGACTTCCGGGCGCTTAGCATCCGGCTGCATGTAAAACGGTTTGATTGCAGCCGGATAATGCGTAATGAACACCGGCTTGTCGAAACTTTCGGCAATCGCGGTTTCATGCGGCGCACCAAAATCTTCGCCCCACTTGATATCCTCAAATCCTTTTTCATGGAGCAATTCAATTGCATCATCATACGTAATCCGCGGAAACGGCGCCGACACTTGTTCAAGCTTTGAAGTATCGCGGCCAAGCCGGTGCAGGTCGGGTTTGCAGTTTTCCAAAACGGACCGGACGATATAAGAGACATACTGTTCCTGTACTTTCAGGCTGTCTTCATGTTCATAAAAAGCCATTTCCGGCTCGATCATCCAAAACTCGATCAAATGGCGGCGCGTTTTCGATTTTTCGGCGCGGAACGTCGGGCCGAAAGAAAATACTTTCCCGAATGCCATTGCTGCCGCTTCCATGTAAAGCTGCCCACTTTGTGATAGATAGGCCTCTTCGTCAAAGTACTTCGTATGGAACAGCTCGGTCGTTCCTTCCGGCGCACTGCCGGTTAAAATCGGCGGGTCGATTTTCGTAAACCCGTGCGTATTGAAAAACTCATACGTCGCCCGGATGATCTCGTTCCGGATTTTCATGACGGCGTGCTGGCGGCGGGAACGGAGCCATAGATGCCTGTGGTCCATTAAAAATTCGGTCCCGTGCGCTTTTGGTGTGATCGGGTAATCTACGGCTTCATGAATGATCTCTATGCCGGTCACCTGGAGCTCGTAGCCGAACGGGGAGCGGGCATCTTCCCGGACTGTCCCGGTAACGTAAAAAGAAGTTTCCTGGCTCATCGATTTCGCCGTTTGAAAGACCTCTTCCCCGGCTTCGTTTTTTACGACAACCCCCTGGATAAAGCCTGTCCCGTCACGCAGCTCGAGAAAAGCAATTTTGCCGCTTGAACGTTTGTTGTTCAGCCAGACCCCGATCGTCACTTCCTCCCCGATATGCTGGTGTACTTCTGAAATGGTGATTTTCACGGTATTTCCCTCCAAAACAATTTCCGGCTTGTCTCCCATATGTACCGAAATCCATTATACTAAACAAAGGCGGAAAAAGGAAACAAGCCAAAGTTTCACGCTTTTTTCCGTGTTTCCACGAACTGTTTGATCCGCTTGAGCGCTTCTTCGAGATTTTCCAAAGAAGTGGCATAAGAAAGCCGGATATTGTTTTCCGCGCCGAAACCGGAACCCGGGACGACGGCAACGCGCGCTTCCTCGAGCAAAGCCTCCACAAATGCGTCAACCGTTTGAAACCCAGTCAGCTTTGCGGCTTCTTTCACATTCGGGAATAAATAAAAAGCGCCTTGCGGTTTGATGCAGGTAATCCCGTCAATTTCAATCAGCTGGTTAAAAACAGCATTGAGCCGTGCCTCGAAAGCCTGGCGCATCTCTTCCACGGTGCGTTCATCCCCGCTATATGCGGCGAGTGCCGCGAACTGGGAAGGCGTTGCCGGATTGGAAGTCGAATGGCTGGCAAGATTTGTCATCGCTTTGATGATATCCCCGTTTCCGGCCGCATAGCCGATCCGCCAGCCGGTCATGGAATGGGATTTTGAGACGCCGTTAATGATCACCGTCTGTGCTTTCAGTTCCGGTGAAATGGTGGCGATCGAGACATGCCGGCTGCCGCCGTACACCAATTTTTCGTAAATTTCGTCCGACACGATCAAAATATCGTGTTTCAGGCAGACTTCACCGAGTTTTTCAAGTTCTTCCCTTGTATACATCATGCCGGTCGGATTGCCGGGAGAGTTGAGTACAAACGCTTTTGTCCGCGGCGATATGGCTTTTTCCAGCTGCTCCGGCGTTATTTTATACTGGTTTTCTTCTTTGCCTTCTACAAAGACCGGGACGCCTTCTGCAAGCTTTACCTGCTCGGGATAGCTTACCCAGTAAGGAGACGGGATGATCACTTCATCGCCCTGGTCGAGCAGCACCTGAAACAATGTATACAAGGCGTGTTTTGCCCCGTTGGTAATGATGATTTCATTTGCTTTAAAGCCAAGCCCCTGGTCTTTTTGGAATTTTTCAATGACGGCCTCTTTCAGCGATGCCATTCCGCCGGCCGGGGTATACTTCGTCTGGCCGTCCAGCATCGACTGGTACGCGGCTTCGATAATCTCCCTCGGTGTATTAAAATCGGGTTCACCTGCGCCAAGGCCGATCACATCGATGCCTTGCGCCTTCATTGCTTTTGCCTTTGCCGTAATCGCCAACGTGGATGACGGCGTTAATGCACTTACCCTTGATGCTAGTTTCATACGATTCACCTCTCCAAACGGATCAATTGGATTTTTTTAAAAAAGGAACCTCATCATAGCCGAGGCTGTTTCCTTTTATATAAGCAACTTCCCAAATGGGAACCTGGCTTTCCATGCCGAGCCGCACAGATAAAATTTTATCCGGCTGCCTTTTCTGCACCACTTGTTTCACTGCATCCTGTTTTGAGATGCCGGTATTCAAGTCTAGGACGGTCACACGTTTCGGTTTCTTTTCAGGGATCCAAACCGCTTTTTTCTTCCCGCCTTTTCCTTTCCCCACGACAACATAATAGGTGCTTTTGCCATTGTAAAGATAAAATGCATCGGCAGCCCGGATGCCGGCTTCGCTTTTGGCAACAGCGACCGCTTTGTTGTAGGCTTCATGATACGGTTTCCGTGCTTTCCAATAAGTCTCTGCCGCAAATCCGGCTATCACGATGACCAAAATGCAAATCGAGATCAGTGCTTTTTTCATTCCGAACCCTCATTTTCCATGGCGTAAATCCTTTTAAGCAGAAATTGTCATTCATATCAGTTCCCATGCAGGCCATCCTAAGCTTAGAATCATTTCCTTCATCATTATACAGCAAAAATGAATGAAAAAATGATGCATTTGATCATTTTTCCGGTCTACCCTGTTTTGTGCTGCATTGTCGCAGCACTTTTTTTACAGCCAGCTTTCAATGACCTCAAGCGTCTCGTTCAGATCCAGGTGCCTGATGCGGACCGGCGGCAGAGACTTTGTGAACGCCGGCCCGTATGTGGCCGTTTCAATCCTCCGGTCCAGGACAAGAAAAATGCCGCGGTCATGACGCGTCCGGATAAGCCTGCCAAACCCTTGTTTGAACCTGAGCACGGCTTCAGGCAAGGCATAGGCGGAAAACGGGTTTTTCCCCTTTGCCCTGAAATAATCGGACTTTGCTTCAGTAACCGGTTCATCCGGGGGCAAAAACGGAAGGCGGGCCATCACAAGGCAGGAAAGGTCATCGCCAGGGATGTCGACCCCTTCCCAAAAGCTGCTTAAACCGAAAAGAATGGCTTTGTCAAATTTTTGAAAGCTTTTCGTTAACCTCGACCGGCTGCCGCTTGATATTCCCTGGGCGATAAACATATAATCTTCAAGCATTCCGCTTTCTTTCATCAGGTGGTACACGTTTTTCAGCAAATCAAAGGATGTAAATAAAATCATCATCCTGCCTTTTGTGGCCTCCGCAACGGCAAGCAGATAACCTGCCATTTTTTCCGCAAAGTCTTCTATACTGACGGATCCGATATCGGGAAGGTCGTTCGGGATAATAAACTGCACCTGCCTGTCGAACCGGAAAGGCGACGGAATGCGGACCGTTTTTGTGGTGTGCGCTAGCCCCGTCTCGTCCAGAAAATAGCGGAAGCTTCCGCCAACGGTCAATGTCGCGGAAGTAAGCACAACGCTCTTTTTTCGCGAAAAAAAAGCTTTTTGCAATGTTTCTCCGGCATGCACCGGCTGGCAATAGATGACAAGGCTGTTCGGGAGGGCGCGCAAATCCCCTTCCACCCAGACGACATTTTCATCCCCGCCGTTTTGGCCGGCGAAAATGGCCAGGTTGTCGCGCAAAAGGCGCCAATCTTCCAAAAAGCTGTACATTTCTTCGATAAAAGCGAGTGCCTGTTCTTTCATCTGTTTTTCGGAAAGCAACTGCGAAAGTCTTTCTTCCAAAGCCTGTGAAATCTCTTTCATGGACGCCCTGATCCGTTCCGTACAGAGCAGAACTGCCTGCCATGCTTTTTGTTTCCAATTTTCTTTTTTAATTCTTAATTTGATTTTCTGGTAACCATTTGTTTCCCGGTTCACGCGCATTACTTTTTGGGCAAGCATACCGAATAAATCATCGAGCTCAGCCTCAAGGCCCTGCAGGATTGCATCGCATTCAAACGCGTGCAGTCTGGCTTTTAGCCCATATTTTTCCATCATTTTTTCCAATTTGTAAAACAGTTGTTTTTGCTCATACAGACCAAGCCTTGCCATCATATATTTCATTTGGTTGTAACTTGCGCGTTTCCCGATCGTTTCCCGGGCCGCTTGTTCAAGGCGGTGGGCTTCATCAATGATGACGTATTGAAATCCGTCAAACACCGACTGGTCCCTTTCAAGTTCCGCGCACAGCATCGCATGGTTCGTGACGGCGATGTCAGCAGAGGCTGCGCAGGCTTTGGCGTAAAGATAAAAATCCCGCGATTTCCACGGATCTTTTTTATCCGTATGCCAGCCGTCCTGTTTAATCCGCTGCCAAAAATGTTTTCCGCCGCCAGATAAATGAAGCTCGTCAAGATCGCCGCTTTCTGTTTCGGTAAGCCAGACCAGGATTTGCATTTTGGCAAATACGGCGTCGTACTGCCGGTCCGGTTCTTTTAACGACTGTTCAAACTTAAACAAATGCAGGTAATGGCTCCTCCCCTTTAGCAACACGGTCCTGACCGGGGTTTTCAGCATCTGTTCAAGCCTTTTGATTTCCTTATTTAAAAGCTGGTGCTCAAGCGCAACAGTATACGTGCTGATTAACACCGGTTTCTGTTCCGAAATCGCTTGGAAAGCGGCCGGCACAAGATAGGCAAGGGATTTGCCGATGCCCGTGCCTGCTTCTAATGCGACATGCTCCTCAGCAGAAAAAGCTTCCCGGACATGGTCCATCATTTCAAATTGGGCGGGGCGCGCTTCCATCCCGGTACCTGAAGCCGCAAACCAGGATTCTTTTTCAACTGCATCCTGCGGGTAACGGCCAATCTCACGCGGTCCGTTATCCGGCGGGAGGATTTTCCGCTTTAATGCAATACCACGGTATACTTCCATATCCGGCGGCAAATGCTCGATATGCCGCCGTTTCTCTTCCAGTATATCCTCAAAAATGCCGGCAAGGTCGTTTTTCAAGGAATAAGAAAGCGGCACGAGTTGTTCAAGTGTGACGACAGGAAGGGACGCACACTTTTCCATGCAGGCAAGAAGCAGCTTTGCCGTCACAAAAGCATCACTGTCCGCCCGGTGCGGCCGTTCATGATAAAGAGACAAAGAATCGGCCAGATCCCCCAGTTTATAACTGTTCAAAGTTGGAAATGCAATTCTCGAAAATTCAACGGTGTCAAGGCTCGGCCCGCGAAACGGCGGAAACCCCGCAGCCTTTAATTCCTGCTGCAAAAACGGCAGGTCAAACAGCACATTGTGGGCGACAAATATGCTGTCTTCCAAAATTTCCATAATGCGCGGGGCGATCTCCGAAAATACCGGCGCTTCTTCAAGCATGCCGTTATCGATCCCGGTCAATTCCGAAATAAACGGCGGTACCGGCTTTTCGGGATTAACGAAGCTTGTAAATTGCGTTTTTATCTCCCGGCCTTCAACCACAACAGCGGAAAACTGGATGATGCGATCGCCTTTTTTTGCTGAATTTCCTGTTGTTTCAAGATCTACGACTACATAGCGCTGCATAACATCACCTGACTAAAAATAATTGCCCCGTTTCTTCCATATTGTACTATTTTAACATAAAATCGATCATTCGCCACAAGCAGATGCAGAAATTAAAAAACCGCCCTGCCGGAAAAAGCAGGTGCGGTTTTACCCTTACAAAATCGTGGAAGCCGGTTCTTCCGATAACATTTTTTCAATCCGGTTTTTTGCATCAAGCAGGACAATTTTCGGATGGTGGTTTTTCATTTCTTCTTCCGTCAAAAGGGCGTACGAAATGATAATCACAATATCACCGGGTTGTGCAAGCCGGGCGGCCGCGCCGTTCAGGCAGATGACACCGGATCCCCTTTCACCCGGGATAATGTACGTTTCAAATCGCGCCCCGTTGTAATTGTTCACTATTTGCACTTTCTCATTGGGCGCCATTCCCGCAGCATCCAGCAAATCCGCATCAATCGTGATGCTTCCGACATAGTTTAAATTCGCTTCCGTCACGGTTGCCCGGTGGATTTTTCCGTTCATCACAGTCCGCAGCAAAGCAATCTCTCCTATTCTCATGTTGTTTATTCTGCAAAAATGATATTATCGATAAGCCGTGCTCTTTCAAATTGGACGGCGACTGCGAGGATACAGCGCCCATGTATGGCATGGACCGGTTCGAGGTCAGGATATGAATACAATTCTACGTAATCGATTTTCCCGGACAGATGCGCGGAAAGATGCGCTTTCACAAGGGAAATCACTTTTTCCGGGTTTCTCTCTCCCTGTTCAACCGCTTTGTTTGCCAATTGCAAACTTTTGTATATTTCGGGTGCTTCTTTCCGCTCCGCCTCCGATAAATAGACGTTTCGCGAACTTTTTGCAAGGCCGTCCGGTTCGCGCACGATCGGGCACGGGACAATGTCAATGGGAAAATCCAAATCGCGAACCAAATTTTCGACAACGGCCACCTGCTGGGCATCTTTCAATCCGAAATAAGCGCGGTCCGGCTGAACGAGGTGAAACAATTTCGAAAGAACCGTCGCCACGCCGTCAAAATGGCCCGGCCGCTTTCTTCCGCAAAGGACATCCGTCCCTTTTGTCACTGTCATTTGAACCGATAAAGCGCGCGGATACATTTCTTTAACAGACGGGATAAACAATACATCAACGCCTGCTGCTTCCGCTTTATGCCGGTCCCCTTCCGCATCGCGCGGGTATCGGTCGAAATCTTCATTCGGCCCGAATTGGAGCGGGTTTACAAAAATACTCATGATGACAATATCGTTTTCTTTTCTTGCCTGCTTTGCCAGGGCGAGATGGCCTTCATGCAAGTAGCCCATCGTCGGGACAAACCCGATCGACTTGCCTTCTTTTTTATACCGGGATACAAGCGTCCGGATTTTCTGCTTCGTTTCTGCAACACTCATTACCTGCACGGTTTTCATTTTGCATGCCCCCCGTACAGTGTTGCCAGTTCTTCTTCTTTCATCGTGTACGTATGCTTTTCTTCGGGGAACGTCCGGTTTTTTACTTCCTGTACGTATTGGCGGAGCCCCGCGCGCATCACGGCATCCGCATCGGCAAATTGCTTCACAAATTTTGCCACTTTTTCGCTTCCGTATTTTACCAGGTCATGGAATACAAGGACCTGCCCGTCTACATCAAGGCCGGCCCCAATTCCGATGGTTGGAATGGAAAGTGCGGCTGTCACTTCTTCCGAAAGCTGCCGCGGGACGCATTCCAGGACGACAGCAAAAGCGCCGGCCTCCTCGCACGCTTTCGCATCTTCCAGCAGCTTTTTGGCGGCTTCCGCTGTTTTCCCTTGGACTTTATAGCCGCCGAAAATCCCGACCTTTTGCGGCGTCAGCCCGATATGAGCCATCACCGGGATGCCTGATTCCGTAAGCGCTTCAATTTGAGCCGCGACTTCTTTCCCGCCCTCCAGTTTTACGGCATGGGCACCGCCGTCCTGAATGATGCGGGCGCCGTTTTTTAATGTTTCTTCGCGGCTCAAATGGTACGACATAAACGGCATATCGGTGACGATAAAAGTGTTTTTCGCCCCGCGTTTGACCGCTTTCGTATGGTGGACCATGTCCGCCACGGTCACCGGAATGGTCGAATCATAGCCGAGCACGACCATGCCGAGTGAATCGCCGACAAGAATCATGTCAACGCCCGCTTCTTCCGCAAGCTTTGCAGAAGGATAATCATAAGCGGTCACCATTGCAATTTTTTCTTCTTGCGCCTTCATCTTCACAAAATCCGTCGTTTGTTTCATTTTCCAACACTCCTCACCTGTCATGGATTGACCGGTGCAGAGGAAACAAACAATTGGAAAAAGGAGCCCGTCACTGGACAGACGGGCTCCCTGTTGTTTCAATTGTTCATTTTGGCCCTCTGTCCCCGTCCGTTTAAGGATCAAGGCAGAATCTATTTTGTATAAAAAGCTGAATTGGTATAGTTCCGAAATAGATACTACCCAAGTTGATTATAGCAGGAATGGCCAGATTGCGCTATATCCGGCCAAAAATTTTGTCAATTTTTTAACGTTCGATTTCAATATCTGCGGAGTAAATGGCATGCATCTGTCCGTCTTCCCCTTCAAGCTGGAGCACGCCGTCATCCGTGATGCCGACCGCACGCCCTGAAATATCCCCTTTTAACGTATGCGCCGTGATTTTTTTCCCTGCCACATTGGCATAGCTTTCCCATAAAATTTTAAGCGGCGCAAAACCGTTTTGGAGATAAATTTCCTCGTATTTTTCCAATTTCTCAAGGATGCGCTGAATGAGCAGCGCGCGTTTTACTTTTTTACCAGAAGCAAGGGAAAGGGATGTTGCGATCGATTTTAAGGGGTCCGGGAAATCGGTTTCGTTTACATTGATCCCGATCCCTGTGATCACCGCCTGGATCCGATCCGTGTCCGCTTCAAGCTCTGTCAGGATCCCTGCGCATTTTTTTCCGCCGATTAACAGGTCATTCGGCCATTTGATCTCCGGCACAATCCCCGCTGTTTCTTCGATTGCCTGTGCGACCGCAACGGCGGCAATGAGCGTAAACGGGGGCGCCATTTGCGGCGGAAGATCCGGCCGCAGGACAATACTCATCCAGATACCGGTATATTTAGGGGAATACCAGGACCGCCTGAGCCTGCCCCTTCCTCCCGTCTGCTGCTCTGCAATCACAAGCGTGCCATCAGGACAGCCTTCCTGTACGAGCTGGTGCGCAAGCCGCTGGGTAGAATCGATCGTTTCCCGGTAATGAATGTTTCTTGCAAGCCGTTTTGTCCCGAGCCCGTACCGGATTTCATTTTCCGTCACTTTGTCGCCCGTTCCTTTAATCCGGTAGCCTTTTTTCCGAACCGCTTCCAATTCAAAACCTTCTTTGCGCAGCTCTTCCATATGCTTCCAAACCGCCGCCCGCGAGCAGTTCAGCTTTTTCGCCAGCGTTTCTCCCGATACAAAGCCGTCCCCAGCTTCCGTCAGCAATTCTATTATTTTTTCTCTTGTGGATATTTGCACAAAACCCACCTCCGGATTGCCTCATATTGGTTTTCGATTTCGCCGTTTATCAGCGCTTTTTCAATCTCACGGAGCATTTCTTTCAGCCACGGGCCGCCTTTTTTCGAAAAAAGCGCCATCAGCTTTTTCCCGTCGATTGCCAGCTCGCTGCGGTTTTTCACCGGCAATTTCTGGAAAGCCTGCCGGAGAGCGGAAATGCGGGGCGCCGGGTTTTCGCGGTGAAAAGCACAGAAAACCGCTTCAGCATCCAATGCCGTTTGTTCGCCGGCATCGTAGAGCATAAGCGGATCCCACTTTCGCCCGGCGCGCATCCTGAAAAAGCTGAGCGTACGCACGATGGCTTTCCGTTTTTCATTCGGCAGTTTCCATTTTCGCAAAAAAGCGTTGGCATCTTCCGGGTTCGCGGCGGCAACAAGGTACACCCAAAGCTGCTGTTCTGACAATTCGTTTAACACCGGGTGCAGGACGGAAAAAAGCTGTGCTTCTCTGTCGCAAAGACCGGGGAGAAACCCGAGCAGCCCGGTTTCCTGAAGCAGTTGAAGTGCTTCATACGGATGCTCTCCTTCCAGCAATTTGATGAATTCCTGGGTTATCCGCTCAACAGCAATATGTCGGATAAGCGGTGCATGGCGCTTGATGGCCTGCTTCGTCCCGGGTTCAATACCAAAACCGAGCTGACTTGTAAACCGGGCGGCCCGCATCATCCGGAGCGCGTCTTCCCGGAATCTTTCTTCAGGGGATCCGACCGTTTCAATCCGCTTCATCCGGATGGCTTCACTGCCTCTAAACGGATCAATCAGTTTCCCGTTTTTATCCATCGCCATCGCATTCATCGTGAAGTCGCGCCGTTTTAAATCTTCAAGCAATGAGTCCACATATTCAACCGATTCCGGGCGCCGGTAATCTTTATAGGCCGACTCGGTCCGGAACGTCGTGATCTCGTACTGGTTTCCTTTATATAATACAAGCACTGTTCCATGTTCAATGCCGATGTCAACAGTATGTTTAAAAAGCGCCTTTACCTCTTCCGGTTTTGCCGAGGTGGCAATATCGACATCGTGCACCGGCCGCCCGAGCAGGCTATCGCGGATCGAGCCCCCGACAAAAAAAGCTTGGAACCCTGCGTCTTCAAGCGTCCGGATAATGGGAAGCGCCGTCTGAAATGGCGGGAGCATGTCCATCAACCTCATTTACCGTTTGTTCATATATTTGTTCGTATTGTTTCAAAATGTTGCGGGAATAAAATTTCTCTTTTACCGTCTTTTCGCACGCTTTCGAAAATGCAGCATAAAGGCCTGGATCCTCAAGCAGCCGGACGGCTTTTCGGGCAACGTCGCTCACATCACCCAACGCGCACAAATAGCCGTTCACCCCGTCTGTGATGACTTCCGGAATGCCGCCAACCCGGGTGCCAATGCACGGGACACCGCACGCCATCGCTTCAAGCGCAACAAGGCCGAAACTTTCCTTTTCCGATAAAAGCAGCATCAGGTCGCTGATTGCGTACAACTCCTCGAGCCGGTCCTGCTTTCCTAAAAACAAGACATCTTTTTCTATACCGAATTGGGCAACGAGCCGGGAGACGACAGTCATTTCCGGCCCGTCGCCGACAAGGAGCAGTTTCGCCGGCATTTGTGCCCGCACTTTCGCAAAAGCCTTGACGACATCGGGCACGCGCTTTACCGCCCGGAAATTGGAAACGTGAATCAGCACTTTTTCCTTTTCCGAAATGCCGTAATCCTGTTTTAAATGGCCTGCCTCCCTTTTCCGGTATACGCGTTCATCGACAAAATTATAAACCGTCGAAATGTTTTTCTGCGGCCGGATCAAATCGTACGTTTGCCGGACGAGCGCTTCAGAAACGGCCGTTACTGCATCCGACTGTTCAATCCCGAACCGGATGGCGGAAACAAGCGACGGGTCATACCCGAGCACAGTGATGTCCGTGCCATGCAGGGTGGTCACGATTTTCATCCGGGTGCCGGCCATCATTTTGCCGAGAATGGCGCAGATGGCGTGTGGAATTGCATAATGGACATGGAGCACATCCAGCTTTTCCCTTTCCGCCACTTCTGCGATCTTAGAGGCAAGCGCAATATCATAAGGCGGATATTGAAAGACGGCGTACTGGTTCACTTCCACCTGATGGGTATAAATATTCGGGTACATTTTATTGAGCCGAAACGGGACACTCGAGGTAATAAAATGGATCTCGTGGCCGTTTTCGGCAAGCAGCTGGCCGAGTTCCGTTGCAATGACGCCGGATCCGCCTACGGTCGGATAGCACGTAATCCCGATTTTTAACTTTTTCATAAGTCGAGCACATCCAAATTCACAAGAACCGGTTTTTTGCTTAAAAACCCTTCTGCATATTTCACCCCGAGCTCTTTCCCGAACATCCTCTCACGCGCGGTGACCGCTTCAATATAGCCATCCGTAAGCGGTGTATGGACACTTCTTTCCCGTATCGAAAACTGGCTTTCATAGGCATGGAGGCTCTCAAGTTTTTTGTCCATAAAGTTGGTGACATCGACGACAAAATCGGGCGGATGAAAACCGTTTACCATATAAAAATAAAGATGTTTCGGTTTATGGGAAGGAAGATCCGGTTCAGAACGGTATTTCCCGATGCCGGCCGAAAAAAAGGCTTCCTCTGTAAGCCTGCCGCAGTTACCGTGATCGGGATGGCGGTCTTCATGAAAAGGCGCAAACACGACATCCGGCTGAAACTTCCGGATGACACCGGTAACGGCACGGATAGCGTCCGCTTGCATAAAAAGGCCGCGGTCTGGCAATTTCAGCGTTACTCTTTCTCTAACCCCGAGGCAGGCTGCCGATTTTTGCGCCTCTTTTTTGCGGTTTTCAACCGTCCCGTTCGAAGACAGCTCCGCTTCTGTCAAATCGCATATCGCAATTTTTTTCCCCATTGATGCCCATTTGGCAATAGATGCCGCCATGCCGATTTCGACATCGTCGGCATGGGCCCCGAAAGCGAGAATATCCACCTTGCCGGCCATTTCCTTTCCTCCTTCCGGTTAATCCAAAATATTTTCGAGCCCGTAAACAAATGTATTGAGGTTCATCACCGTTTCAACGGCTACTTTCACCCCTGACATGAAAGAGGCGCGATCCATCGAGTCATGGCGGATCGTAAGCAGCTGGCCGTCCCCGCCGAACAGCACTTCCTGGTGGGCGACAAGGCCGGGCAGGCGGACGCTGTGGATATGCATGCCTTCAAAATCCGCGCCTCTTGCACCTTGTAATGTTTCTTTTTCATCCGGATGCCCCTGTGTTTTTTTTCTTCTTGCTTCCGAGATCATTTGCGCCGTTTTTACGCTCGTGCCGGACGGGGCATCTTTTTTCCGGTCATGGTGTAGCTCGATGATTTCCACATCCGGGAAATATTTCGCCGCCATTTGCGCAAATTTCATCATCAGCACTGCCCCGATTGCAAAATTTGGTGCAATGATACAGCCGATTCCTTTTTGTGCGGAAACAGCCTTTAGTTCTTCCAGTTCCGCATCGGTAAACCCGGTCGTCCCGACAACCGGGCGGACACCATGTGCAAGGGCCGTTTTCGCATGGAGGAACCCTGCTTTCGGCACCGTCAAATCAATCCATACATCCGCCGGGCAATTTTCAAGGCATGCTTCCGGGTCGGTATACACCCGGACCGGTTCGCCGTTATAATCGGATACATCATTGAACAGTTTGCCATCAAAAGTCCTGTCCACTACGCCAACGAGTTTAAAATGTTCCGTCCGCTCGATCAGCCGGACCGCCTCGCTCCCCATTTTCCCGCGGGCCCCGGCAACAATAATCCGAATATCATCCATGTTTCATTACTCCTCCTGCTCTTTTCGCGTCCATCTGTCTTTATCACGCGTGTTAAATTTCTGCAAAACCATTGTATGGGCTTCCTGTAAATCAATATGTAAAGCATTTGCCATGCAAATGACGACAAACAGCAAATCGCCGAGCTCTTCTGCTACGGTTTTCGGCTTCTCATCCGGTTTTTTCGGTTTTTCCCCGTAATAATGATTGATTTCGCGCGCCAGCTCCCCAAGTTCTTCCGTCAGCCTTGCTGTAAGCGCAAGCGGACTGAAGTACCCTTCTTCAAACTGGCTGATATAATCATCGACTTCTTTTTGCATTTGCCGGATCGATTTGTTTTCTGCCATTTTCATCCCCCAATCCTGTAATCCTCTTCCATGTTAGCCAAAAACGGCAGATTTTACAAATCATATATTTGCTTTTCTCTCTGCCTGATTGCCCTTTTGTACCGCTTTCGCTATAATGGGAACGCCGGATATATACCGGGGAAGGAGGATACGGATTATGCTGAAAAAGAAAAACATTTTTTTTATCCTGCTCGGCTCTTGCATCTTTGCCTTTGGCATTGTCCATTTTAATATTCAGAACCATCTGGCGGAAGGCGGTTTTACCGGAATTACGCTGCTGCTTTACTATTTATTTCATATCAACCCCTCTTACTCCAATCTGATTTTGAATATTCCCGTATTTTTTGTGGGATGGAAGCTACTTGGAAAAAAATCGTTTTACTATACACTGGTCGGGACGGTCGGCTCCTCTCTTTTTTTATGGATTTTTGAGAAGAAACATTTCCATATTCCGCTTCGCGATGATATGTTTCTTGCGGCGCTGTTTGCCGGGGTATTTATCGGCGTCGGTCTCGGCATTATCTTCCGCTACGGGGGGACATCTGGAGGCGTCGATATCATTGCCAGGCTCGTGTTTAAATATAAAGGCGTGGCGATGGGCAGGACCATGTTCATGTTCGACGCATGCGTGATTACGCTGTCGCTTATCACCTATCTGCATTACCGTGAAGCGATGTACACGCTCGTTGCCGTTTTTGTCGGCTCGCGTGTTGTCGATTTTCTGCAGGAGGGGGCCTATACGGCAAGAGGCGCTTTTATCATTTCGGACAAGCATGATGAAATTGCCGAGAAAATTATGAAGCAGATGGACCGCGGCGTTACGGTTTTTCGCGGGCACGGTATGTTCACGAAACAGGACCGGGATGTACTGTACTGTGTCGTCGGAAAACATGAGGTGTCCCGTTTAAAAGGCATTATCCATTCCGTTGACCCCCATGCCTTTGTGTCGATGATGGAGGTCCATGATGTGCTCGGGGAAGGCTTTACACTCGATGAGAACAAACAGCCGATTGAAGATTAAAAAAGAGCTGCCGCGGCAGCTCTTTTTTAAATCTGTTTTTCAAAATGCAGGCGTTTGTTGATCAGGTAGATGACCGGCATACCAATCAGCATCACAGCAAGTTCACCGATCCCTGCCGTCAGCCAGCCGAAAAAGAAAGGCACGCCGTTAAACCATTGCATTTCCCATGCGATAATAAACATGGAGGCCGTAAAAGCAATGGAATTAAGGATCATCTGCCCCCAGACGCCCTTTATAAACCGTGCGGATAAAATGGTAATCGCAAGCGCAAGGACGGACTGACCCGTGCCGATGAACATATCATACTTGATCGGCGAGAAAAACAAGTTTGAGAGAAAAACGCCTAATACAATGCCAATCATATACTTCTTGTTAAACACAACGAGATGGTTAAAAATTTCAGAAACACGGAACTGGATGTTCATAAACGCAAGCGGCTGAATAAAAAATGTCACCGCAATATACAGCGCGGCGACAATCCCGTTGACGACGAGTGTTTTCAGTTTCATATGCATCTCTCCTTAGTTTTTTTACGTGGGATGGTTTCGAACCACGGGTTGGAAACAACCAAACTTCTTTATTATAATGCAAACTAGAACATGCAGCAAGACAAAAAAAGCTTTCCGGGTTGCCGATTCACCCCGGAAAGCTTTTCGTACTGTTAATTATTGTTGTTATTGCCGTTTAAGTTGGTAAAGATGAGGATTAAACGCAGCAGTTCAATGACCGCAACAGCCGCGGCAGCCACATATGTGAGCGCGGCAGCCGATAACACTTTGCGCGCTTCCCTTTCTTCCCCGCCGCGGACAATGCCGAGCGATGTGACTTGTGCAAGCGCACGGGACGATGCATTGAATTCAACCGGCAATGTCACAAGCTGAAACAACACGGCAAGCCCCATGAGAATGATCCCGAGCAGGAACATGCCTGTCGCATGCGTGAACATCCCGATCAAAATAAAAATCCAAGAGGCATTGCTGCCGATATTCGCCACAGGCACGAGGCGGTGACGGAAACGGAGCGGCCCGTAATTGACTTTATCCTGAATGGCGTGTCCGCATTCGTGCGCCGCAACAGCAGCCCCCGCAATCGAACGCCCGTGGTAGTTGGCAGTCGACAAATTGACCGTTTTGTTAATCGGATTGTAATGGTCGCTTAGAAAGCCGCTGTGTTCCAGCACTTTCACATGGTATAAGCCATTTTCGTCCAAGATCATCCTTGCCACCTCGGCGCCTGTCATGCCGGATGCATTTGCGACCTTTTCATACTTGCTGTATGTGTTTTTTACCTTCAGCTGGGCCCAGATCGGAATGATTGCCAAAATGAGATAGTAAATCAAAAACGACATTTGCCACCCTCCATACCCTCCATGGTAATCTTACCTTTATTGTATCCGAATAAGGTCAAAAGGTCAATCCATATGATCGGTCTCGTGACGCTCTTCTTTTTGCCCTTTGTATTTTCTCCATCCGACATACGATAAAGTAAGAATGATGATGCTGCCGGTGGAAATCATAATCCACCAGAGGGAGGGGTCGGCTTCATCTTCCTTCATGGCTTCAAACAGCTGCTTCAAATCTGTCCGGAGCGCCTCCAGTTCCTTTTTTCCGGACCCGCTGCCTGCCACCTTGTCCCGATAACGGTCAATATAAGCGATTTTCGAATCGAGCCGCTGTATTTTTTCAACCGGCAGATCCACTCTTAAACTCGGCTCGATCACTGCATATTGTTTGAGGAACAGGTTTAATTTTTCGTTGTACGTTTCACGCTTCCCTGTTGCGGCTGCTTTTTGCACCTCTGTAAATGAAGACATCACCGGCCCTTCCATCTGCGTCCAGAGCGGCTGATACTTCGATTGGATCGCATCCACCACGAGCCGGAATGACGTGCAGGCATCCACTTTCTCCTCAGGCTCTGCGCTTACTTTCGTCAACGCCTTTACCGCTTCATCATGAGTGACGGTCAAAACTCTCAATTCATCCATCGTTAAACGTTTATTTTTAAACGATTGCCTGGAAAATGTTTTCGAAAATTCATTCAGCACATTTTTTGCTTCTGCATATTGCCCGTTTTTCGCCAGCTGCAATGCCTCGTCGCTTAGATCATTTAAATGTGCCAAAGCATCATCCGAACCTTTTGCAAAACTTTTTCCGGCAAAACTTAACATGAACACACAAAGAAGGATCACTACTTTTCTCCTCATCCTTGTCCCCCCTCATACTGTTACTAACTTATGAAGGGAGGGACAAGAGTAGACCATAAAAACAGCCCGGCGTCCATTTCGGGGATTCCTGCTTTCTGTCGACGGAAAAAGCGATTTAAAGTTCGAGGCGGAGCCGCCTTTTGTGCACGGCAAACCGGTATGCAAGCAAAAGAGAAAGGATGCTCAGCCAAAAGGTAAAATAGCCGATTTCACGGATATACCGGTATACATCTTCGTACCGGGGAAACTGCATAAAAACGTAGTCAATAATATCATTGTGCAAAGTCCATACCGCCGCAACCAAAAGATGCTTCCATTTGAATTGGTAAAACGGCGCATACAATATTCCCTCTATCGCCATTGCCAAATGGGAAGCCATCAGCATATATCCCTGCCGTGGCAATGAGCCGTTTACGATCAATACGAGAAGGTTCATCGCAACCGCCCAAATCCCGTATTTAAAAAGCGTCACCATTGCAAGTGCCTCCACATACGGCCAGTGTTTCCGCCATAAAAAGGCAAGCAGCACAAACAGAAAGAACAGGCTTGCGGTCGGGCTGTCCGGGACAAACAGCCAAAACGCAGGCGGCGTATCGCGAAGCTGCCACCCGTACCAAATGTAACCATAAATGGTCCCTGCAGCATTGGCTAAAAAAAGCATCCAAAGGACACGCCTGTCTGCCAGCGCCGCATACAATGCCGGTACATTCATCGTCTTCCCCCATTTCAAAAAAGATAGATTCATTTTAACAAAACAGAAAGCACGAAAAAAGCCGGCTTCTGCCGGCTTTTTTTGCTTTTATTTCGATTTTAGCCCGGCGATATAATCCGCCAGTTTTTTCAAATCCTGATCCGAGCCTTTAAATTGGTTAGGCGGCATTTTCCCCTTGCCTTTTTTGGCGATTTTTGCGATTTCATCCGCACTTAAGCCTGTGCCGACTAAAGAAGGGGCTGCCGCACTGCCCTGGAGATTTTCTCCGTGGCACGTCACACACGTCTGCTTGGCAAATATTTTATAGCCTTCTGCGTTTTTGTCAATGGCAACCTGTTTCACGATTTTCCCCTGCTCTTTCGCTTTTTTCCAATCGTGGTGGGCCGCCGCTTCCCATGTCAGGTAGAATATTGCACAAACCGCGAGCAGCATAAACCCGGTTGCAAGGGGCCTGTCAAGCGGCCGCCGCTTAGGGCCGCGGTCAATAAACGGTGCCAACAGCAGTGCAAGAAAAGCAACGCCCGGGATCGCGAGCCCGATCACCTGGTACGGGCCGGAAGAATAAGTATACTTTAATAGTTCATACAGGAATAGAAAATACCAGTCCGGCATCGGAATATAACTCGTATCCGTCGGGTCCGCAATTCGTTCAAGCGGCGACGGGTGTGCGGCAGTGAGACATAAAAAGCCGACGAGAAAAACAGCGCCGACGAGCCACTCTTTCAGCAAAAAGTTCGGCCAAAAAGCTTCCGTTTTACCGGGATACTCCGAGTAATCCTTAGGAATATTCGGTTTGCGGTCCGCATTAATTCTGGAATCACCAACAAATCTCATTCCTTTTCCGCGATGCATCCTTCCCCCTCCTTTTGCCCGTTATGGATACTTATTCATTACAGCGGTCCGGAAATTCCCTGCTTGCGGATCATCAAAAAATGGGCTGCCAAAAGCAGCATCAGCACCGCTGGCAGGAAAAAGACATGGATGGCAAAAAATCTCGTCAGCGTCTGGGCACCGACAATATCCGGATGGCCGGCCAAAAGCGTTTTAATATACGGCCCGATAAACGGCACCGAATCCGCAATCTGCAGGCTGACTTTTGTCGCAAAAAGCGCTTTCATATCCCACGGAAGCAAATAACCGGTGAGGCCGAGCCCGAGCATGACGAAAAAGATGAGCACGCCGACAATCCAGTTCAGCTCGCGCGGCTTCTTGTATGCGCCCTGGAAAAACACCCGCAGCGTATGTAAAAACATCATGACGATGACGAGGCTTGCCCCCCAGTGGTGCATTCCTCTCACAATCTGGCCGTATGCCACATCATGCTGCAAATAATAGACAGAGTGCCAGGCATTTTTAATATCCGGAACATAGTACATCGTTAAAAACATACCCGACAGAATCTGGATGGCTGTTATAAAAAAAGTGAGCCCCCCAAAACAATAGACAAAAGCGGAAAAATGGTGCGCCGGGTTGACATGCTCCGGCACTTCATGGTCAGCAATATCCCGCCAAAGCGGCGTAATATCAAGGCGCTCGTCGACCCAGTCATACAATTTGCTAAGCATCTCTTCCCCCTCACTTCACATATGGATTTTTCTGCGGTTTGCCCAGGTACAGATAGCCGCCCTTTGTTTTGACAGGGTATGCATCCAAAGGCGCGGAAGGTGGTGTTCCCGGTATGTTTTTCCCGTTTTTCTCATACCGTCCGCCGTGGCAGGGGCAAAAAAACTGATTCGGATGCGCTTTGTTCGTATTCCAGTTCACGGTACAGCCAAGATGTTTGCAAACCGGTGAAAGCGCCACAATATCGCCTTTACTGTCTTTATACACCCAGGCCGTCTGGGTGACATCCGACTTATACCAGCCGTCCGTCTGTTCGTATTTAAAATCGACACGCACCGGTTCGCTCTTAATATCAGAAACTTTCAATTTGGTTGGATGAAAGTCGCCGGCTGCTTCCGCCTCGAGCACCGGGTCGACGGCAAAACGGAGCATCGGCATCAGCGCACCCGCAGCCATAAATCCGCCTACGCCCATCAGCGTGTAATTTAAAAACTGCCTCCTTGACACCGGATCTTTTTTGCTCAACCTGTTCCCCCCCTTACAGAACTGTTGGTTTCCTAATATTTTCAAGATGTAGCAAATACACTCTTATGATAAAACAAAGATATTTGCCGGTCAATGAATATTGTCTATTTTATGTCAAGTATCTTTCTACTCGAAATAAACTGATATTTTAATATAACTTTTTCAGTTTTCTCCCCATGACCGGACAATAATGGAGATAAGCTGTTTTACCTGTTCATCTACAATGGCATCCTGCTGTTTTTGTTCCATATGTTCAAGTGGGACAGCCGGTAGCCAGACCACATTTCCGTTCAGTTCGGCCTGAAGCCTTTGCCAGCCGGGATCGCTGGTCAAATAAAAAATATGCCGGAACCCGCTTTCAGTCAATTCGGCTTCCCATGACTTGATGGCAGGCCCCGCACTGTCCGGGATCGTCTGCTGCAAATAAGGGAAAGCGGGCAGCAAAACAATCCGGCCTTTAAATTGCGACTCGAGGCAGCCTGCGATCATCTGGATCCATTCATATCCGGAAGCGAGCTGTCGGATATGGTCTCCGAATGAAACCGGGACAAGCGGCAGGACTGCCGTGTCAATAAAGTAACGTTCCTGTTGATACAATTCCATGTCTTTTGCACGCCAGCGCACAGATGATACCCCTTTCATTTTCCCCGCGGGCAGAAACCGGAAAGATTAATCATCCAGTTTTTTCATCTCCCCGCTTAATTCGACAAAACGGCCGTAATCTTTCTCATCGAGCGCTTTGTCGATTTCTTCCCGCAGTTTATTCCGTTTAAAGTCTTTCATGCTTTTTTCCAATAATTTTTCCGCCATTTGCCGGTCTGTCTCGTTTATATGGAGATCTTTCGGCATATACGGGTTTTCTTCAAGCACAGCCGCATACTGGTACGATAAATGGGATTTTTTGAAATTGAGCTGGATATAAATGTCTTCCTCACGGTTCAGCCGGATATCATGGAAAGACTTTTCCGCATCCGTTGTCATAATATTATCTTTATAAAAGCGGAACGGCACATTGTCCACGCAATGCGTCGACATGATAATGCCGCGCGGGCAAAGATGCGCTTCCTCGACGAAATGGACTTTTTCCATCAGCTGGTCGTGGCTCATTAAATAATTCAAAATCCAGACTGACTCCCGTCTTTTTAATTGGTAATGATTTAAAAACCAACGGATAAACTCCTTTTTCTCGTTGATTGAAACAGGGGTGAGAGCCATCGTAATCCCTCCTCTGCAAATTGAATGGCCGTGTTTACAGCGGGCAGCTTTTTTGATAAAACATTGGTTTACACCTTCATTATACCTTTTCCCGTCTAAACCGCCTACGAAAAAGTCCGGCAACGATGGCCGCAATTAATTTCCGTCTTCAAGCCTTTCAAGAAGTGCAATCCATTCATCATTTGCCGGATCTTCGCGCAAAAGCTTTTGGAAAATGCCGTAAGCCTCTTTCCTTCTCCCTTCTTCAATCAGGAAATAACCGTAATCCTCCAGAAACACCGTGTCGTTTTGTAAATCATTATATGCATATCCATAATACTTTAATGCCTGAGAATATTCTTCCAAATGCTTAAGCGATATGGCCAGATCCCAGTAAAGCCGAGGGTCGGTATCCCCTTCTTTTTCCATGCTGAGGGCCCGGTCACGGACTTCTTCGTACCGCTCCTTTTGAAGCAGCAGCTCGTTGTAGGAAAGGGCCGCATCCAAATAGCCGGGATCCAGTTCCAGCGCTTTTTTAAAATAATTTTCCGCTTTTTCCTCATCGCCTGCTTTTGTAGCCATTTTTCCAGCAAAATGATAAAGTTCTTTATCATACTCGTCTTCTTTTATGCCCTTTTCAGCAGCAGCAAGCGCTTCTTCCGGCATTTGTTCGTGCTCATATGCACGGCCAAGATACAGGTAAAGCGGATGGTAGCCGGGATCCGTTTCCCGCAATTCTTCAAACAGCTCTATCGCTTTTTCATAAAATCCTGCCTGGTACGCGGTTAAGGCATATCCAAATAATGTGTTCGCCTCAAAGCGGCCTTCCATCGCATGCTCATATTGGTGCAAGGCCTCTTCAAACGCGCCCGCTGCGCTCAGCACTTCTGCAAGGCGCCCGTGGATGTTTGTATCCGCAAATGTATCGATCCCTTTGCCCAAAAGCCACTCATATTCACGGGAAGCTTCCGCATATCGGGCACAGGAAGCGTAGAACTCGGCAAGCGCAAAATGGATGACAGGTTCTTCCGGCAAAAGCGATGCAGCTTCCATCAGTTTGTTTTCGCTGACCTCATACAGGCCCTGCATTTGATACAAATCCGCAAGCAAAAGCAGTGCACGCGGGTAATCGGGGTCCGTCTCCGGAATGCGGTCGAGGTATAATATGGCTTCTTCTTCCTTGTCCATATCAATAAGCGTTTCCGCCATTAAGATCACAAGCTCGCCGTCATCCGGATAAGACGCAAGCAAATCTTTATATAATTGCTGTGCTTCATTCAGAAAACCGAGGCCCTCAAGCTGCCCGGCAAGCGCATATTTCTCTTCGTCCGTGCCGAGCGCGAGAAAATCTTCAAATGTTTTTTTCGCCTCCTCGAGCCGGCCTTCTTCCAAATGATCCAACAATTGTTCCATTAAGCTCATGAAAATCTTCCTTTAATCTTTGATGTGTTTCCTTTTGCTGAACCTTTTGCAACGTTAGCCGCGGGATTTTTGCAAAGCCAGAATCTTGCAAAGCCAAAATCCCCGGTTGCCGCTAAAAGTGCTCCCCCGGTCCCCTGGTGAAATGGCAATCGCCCTTTTCCCGGAGCCCACTTGCCTGCAGGAAAAACCGCGGGTGGCCTTTGGCTAAATCATAATGAATTTTGAAGGCCAGGGCAAATCATTTGCCTTTCCGGGTTCCCTGTTTAAGTATTTCTCCGCCGTGCATGAAAATCCCTTTTTTTCACAGCAAAAATAAAGCGGGGCACGGGATTTTGAATTTCCGCACCCCGCTTTTCCACGGGCATCATGATCANGCTGTTCTCTGTTATCCTGAAAACAGGCNCCGGCTGATTTTCATTCTTTTGCTGGTGCCTGTTTTCAATAGGCGTCTAAAGCCGTTACAGAACGGATTTCAGATCATCAAAAAACTGCGGGTATGATACGGCGATTGCTTCCGCCCCTTTCAGGCAGACAGCATCCTTTGCCACAAGTGATGCAACGGCAAGCATCATCCCGATTCTATGATCCCCGTGGCTTTCCACCGTCCCGCCTGAAAGCCGGCAAGGGCCTTCAATGATCATGCCATCCGCTGTCGCTTCAATATGGGCGCCCAGTTTCTTTAATTCCCGGACAACCGTGTCAATCCGGTTTGTCTCTTTCACTTTCAGTTCTGCGGCATCTTTTATGACCGTCCTGCCTTCCGCCTGTGTAGCAAGAAGGGCAATGATTGGAATTTCATCAATGAGGCGCGGAATCAGCCCGCCGCCGATTTCAACGCCTTGTAAAGCAGCCGGACGGATCACCAACGTGCCTGTTTGCTCGCCGTCAGATGGGGCATGTGTTTCGATCACTTCCATATCCGCGCCCATTTGCTTTAAAACGTCAATGATCCCGGCACGGGTCGGATTGAGCCCGACATCCGGCAAGACGATTTCACTCCCGGGCACGAGCGAAGCAGCAGCCATAAAAAAGGCGGCGGATGAGATATCGCCGGGCACAACGATCTCCGTGCCATGGAAAACCGTGCCGCCCCGGACGGAAATCGTTCTCCCTTCCGTCCTGACCTCGCCGCCAAATGCCCGGATCATTCGTTCAGTATGGTCGCGGGTGGGCTGCGGCTCATGCACGATTGTAGTGCCGTCTGCCTGAAGACCGGCTAAAAGAAGCGCGGATTTTACCTGGGCGCTTGCTACAGGCAGCTGGTACTCGATTCCCCGAAGCGCCCCGCCCCTTATAGAAAGAGGGGTGAAATTGCCGCCCCTTCTTCCGTCAATGTGCGCGCCCATTTCGCAAAGCGGTTTTGTGACGCGCTGCATTGGGCGCTTTGCAATCGATTCGTCGCCGGCAATGACCGAATGGAAGGGCCGGCCGGCAAGAAGACCGAGCATCAGGCGGGTCGTCGTACCGGAGTTTCCGGTATCGAGCACCGTTTCCGGCTCCGCCAAACCGTCCCATCCTTTTCCAGCAATCACCACCCGGGTGCCATCCCGTTCGATCGGCACGCTCATTTGCTGAAAACAATGAATGGTGCTCAAACAGTCGGCGCCGGGGAGAAAATTTTCTACCATCGTTTTTCCCCTGGCGACAGCGGCAAACATAACCGACCGGTGGGAAATCGATTTATCCCCCGGAACTTTAATCGTACCTTTTAACCCTGTTTGCGCGGGTGCCAATTTTTCCATTGCAGCCACCACCTTCTATTGGATATAGACTTCATGCGGGGTTTCTTTTTTTAAAAGATTCATGGCTAGATCGCGGTCGTTTTCCGAGCGAAAACTGATCCGGAGCACGCCGTATATATCTTCCCGCGCCTCAAGGATGCGGATATTCGTAATAGAGATTCCTTTTTCCGCCAGTTTATTGGTAATTTGAGAAACAACCCCCGGGACATCCGGAATATCGACAAATAAATCGTAAAAAGACGGGATTGCGCCCGATCCGCTGATTGGAAGGCAGTCGCGGTATTGTTTCGCTTCCGCATAAAAGCGGTGGAGAAGCTCATACTTGTTGTCTGCAAGCGCCTTTTTCACTTCCTGAAGATTTTTCGCCCATCTATCCAAAAGCCTGATCAGGTTTTCCCTGTTACCGCAAGAGATGTCCGCCCACATTTGCGGGCTTGAGGAGGCAATCCGTGTAATATCACGGAAACCCCCAGCAGCAAGCCTTTTTAAAAGGGGATATTCCGCATCTGCATCTTTCACAAGATGGACAAGTGACGCTGCGATAACATGCGGAAAATGGCTGATGACCGCAACCATTTCATCATGCATTTCCGGAGAAACGGTGATGAAATTTGCCTTTGTTCCTTTCAGCCACTGTTTCAATTCTTCCGTCCGCTGATCTTGTTCATGGAAAGGCGTAAGCAAATAAAAGGCATTTTCAAACAGGGACAGGCTGGCGGCCGTAACGCCGCTTTTATGGGAACCGGCCATCGGATGCCCGCCGATAAAAACGGTGTTGTTGCCGGCGAGCCGCTGCGCCTTTGCCATGATGCTTTCTTTCGTGCTGCCCGTATCGGTGATGATCACATTTTCCTTCAATTCCATTTGCCCGAGCTGCCCGATCAATTTTTCCGTTACAAGCACCGGCGTGGCCAATATAATTAAATCCGCGCCACGCACGCCGTCTTGGATCGTTTCCACGTAATCATCCACGACCATCAGGGCTTTTGCCATTTTCATTTCTTCCAATTTGGCATCATACCCTGTGACCTTGGCTTCCGGATGTTCCTTTTTAATCGCTAGTGCAATGGATCCCCCGATTAACCCGAGCCCGATCACAAACACATTTCCTTTCAAAGGTGCCACCTCTTTTTGTAAAAAGGCGGCCTTTTGCTGTCAAAAGGCCCGCCGTTGTCAAGTTCATTTGCGGCTTTCCAGAAAAGCCCCGATCGCCCCGAGTACGCCCCGGTTCTGTTCTTCCGACCCGATGGTCACCCGGACCGTCCCCGGCATCCCGAGCGCTTCCCCGGAGCGGACGATATATCCCCTGCCAAGCAAAAACCGGCAAACTTCCTCACTATCGCATTGAAAATCGATTAAAATAAAATTTGCCTGCGACGGGTAAAATGCAAGGCTGTTGCGGCGGCAAAACGCATAAAAGTGTTCGAGCCCCTGCCGGTTTTTGTCGCGGCAGCTCTGGATAAACGCCTGGTCCTCCAACGCCGCCTGGGCAGCCAGCTGGCCAAGGACATTGGTATTAAATGGCGGGCGCACCGGCTCGAGCTTTTGGATGATCGTTCGATCGGCAATCCCGTAGCCGACGCGTAAACCGGCCAGTCCGTAAATTTTCGAAAATGTCCGGCTGACAATCAAATGATGATACCGGCGGAATAATGTCAGCGCCTGTTCGTAATCTTTTGCGACCACGTATTCGCTGTACGCTTCATCGATAAAAACGAGCACGTCTTCCGGCACGCGGTCAAGAAAAGCGGTCAACTCCTGTTCGGTCGTATACGTCCCCGTCGGATTGTTCGGGCTGCAAATCCAGACAACCGCCGTGTTTTCATCAATTTGCCCGAGCATCGCCTCCAGGTCATGCCGCCCGTCTTTTAAGGGTACTTCACGGACTTCGGCGCCCTCGATGATGGCATTATGTTTGTATTGGGAAAATGTCGGTGCGGCCATCACCGTATTTTTGCCTGGTTCGAGGAGTGACCTGGAAACGATTTGGATCAGTTCGTCCGTCCCGTTTGTAAAAATCAGTTCGGTTGGATCAACGCCGAGATGTGCGGCCATTTTCTGTCTCAGTTGTAAGGCGTGCCCGTCCGGATAACGGGTAAAAGCAGGCTGAAAGTTTTTCAAAGCCTCATCCACTTTCGGGGAATAGCCGAACGGATTTTCATTGGATGCCAGTTTCACGATTGAATCGAGCCTGTATTGTTTTTTCACTTCATCAATGGTCTTTCCGGGCACATATGCATGCAAATCCGTAATTTTTGTTCTCCATTTCATCATCTTTAGCGAGAGTCCCCTGCTTCCATGCAAGAGCGCAAGCCAGGGGGTGATCGCATTCTCTCCTTTCGGTTCGTGACACGTTAGCATTCTCTTATTTTGTTAAATCCGGACGAAGCACGGCTGCACGGCGCAAATACACATGTTTTATGTCCTCCTGCCCAATGTCCGTGTCGACATGGATCAGGATACGGATGCAGCGGACAAGGCTTCCTTCAACCGGAATTTCTTGCATATTCATAATCGGGACATACTTCCAGCCGCTGAATTGGCGCATGACTTTCGAAGGAAAAGCCGAACGGATATCGGCTGTTGCCGAGAACAAAAGGGAAGCAACGCGGTCCGGCTTGATCCCGTTTTTTTCGATCAAGGCATTCATCAGCTCAGAAGTAGCAGCAAGGACTTCGCTTTCGTGATCGCGCTCGACCGTAGTCGCTCCGCGTATTCCGCGTATCATGTATGCAAATCCCCCTTTTGCTGCAGCAGAAACAGACGGCTCAGCCGGTCTTTGTCCACTTCAGCCAGCACCGGTTTGCCGACAGACTCAAGCAGGACGAAGTGAATATTGCCGGCAATTGTTTTTTTATCGCGTTTCATATAAGCATAGATTTCGTCAAATGCTGCGCCAGCCGGAATTTTCCAATCATAGCCGAGCGTTTCGATCCAGCTGAGAAATTGCGGCAAATCAAATTGAAGGCCGGTCTGTTCCCTGCTGATCAAAAGCGCGTAGACGATACCGGTCATGACCGCTTCGCCATGGGTGATTTTCCCGAACCCGCCGTGCGCCTCAAGGGCATGCCCAAGCGTATGCCCGAAATTCAAAAAGGCACGCACACCCGTTTCTTTTTCATCTTTGCGGACAATATCTGCCTTTACTTTGATCCCTTTTTTCAACAAGTCCGGAAGATGCGGGGATAAAAGATGCCCGCCGTCCGGAATCTTTGTTTGCAATTCTTTAAGGAACTCCTTATCCGAAAGAAGCGCATGCTTTACAAGTTCGGCAAATCCGCTTAACAGCTGCTTTTTGGGGAGCGTGCGCAGGAAATCTGTGTCATACAATACAAATTCCGGCTGGTAAAAAGCGCCGACGAGGTTTTTTCCAAGCGGGTGATTGATCGCTACTTTGCCGCCGACCGCGCTGTCATGGGCCAAAATGGTTGTCGGGATTTGAATAAACGCAATGCCGCGCATATAGGTTGCCGCCACAAAACCGGCAAGATCGCCGACCGCGCCCCCGCCAAAGGCAAGAATGCATGATTTCCGGTCTAAATGATGTTCCACGGCAAACGTCAAAGCTTCTTGGTAGACTTCAAACGTTTTGGCATCTTCCCCAGCTGGCACGGTCAGTACACACTGTTCCGCGCTTTCCGGAAGCTGTGAAAGCAGTTTGTCCAAGTGAAGCGGCCGGACATTTTGATCTGTTATGACCATGCAGCGCGTATATTTGCGGACGAGCGGACCCAGCTCCTGGAGCGCGCCGCTTGCTATGTATACCGGGTACTGTTTTGTTTCTGTATCAATGATGATCGTTTCCATTTAAAACAACCTTCCGTATTCTCTTTGCTCCGCAACCGTTTTTTTCAGCACATCCATCCTGTCGCTGTAAAACTGGGCAGTGATCGCTTCCGCCAGCTCCCAGGCGACAACGGCCTCACAGACGACGCTCGCTGCCGGCACCGCACAGCTGTCGGAACGTTCGATGCTCGCTGCAAAAGGTTCCTTCGTTTCGATATCAACGCTTTGAAGCGGCTTATACAATGTCGGGATCGGCTTCATGACACCTCTTACGACAATCGGCATGCCGGTTGTCATACCGCCTTCAAAGCCGCCGAGCCGGTTCGTTTTGCGCGTATAGCCCGTTTCTTCCGACCAGGCGATTTCATCATGGACTTCGCTCCCGGGCCGGTGTGCCATTTCAAAGCCAAGCCCGAATTCCACCCCTTTAAACGCATTGATGCTGATGATGGCGCGCGCGAGCCTGGCATCCAGCTTCCGGTCGTAATGAACATAACTGCCGACACCGGCCGGCATCCCGGTTGCGATCACTTCGACAATGCCGCCGATCGAGTCGCCGTTTTTCTTTGCCGTGTCGATGGCTTCCATCATTTTTTGCGCCGCCCCGTCATCCAAACAGCGTACCGGTGAACCGTCCGCTTTTTCCTGCAAGGAAGCAAGGGAATCATATGACACCTTTTCCGCGCGGACACCCCCGATTTCAAGCACATGCGAGGCCACTTCAATGCCGAGCTCTTTCAGCAGTTTTTTCGCGACAGCCCCAGCGGCCACACGAACGGTGGTCTCGCGTGCGGAAGAGCGTTCGAGCACATTGCGCAAATCCCTGTGCCCGTATTTGATCCCGCCGGCAAGATCGGCATGCCCCGGGCGCGGACGGGTCACACGCCGTTTCACATCGTCCGCATCGTCTGGAAGGGGCTCAATGCCCATGATCTTATTCCAGTGCACCCAGTCCCTGTTTTCAACCGTGAGCGCAACCGGCGAACCGAGCGTCAATCCGTGGCGAACGCCGGCAGAAATGATTGCCCTGTCCTTTTCTATCTGCATTCTCCGTCCCCGGCCGTAACCTTTCTGCCTTCTGGCAAGGTCAGTGTTAATTTCTTCAGCTGTCAGCGGCATGCCCGCTGGAAGGCCTTCAATAATGGTGGTCAGCGCCGGGCCGTGCGACTCGCCTGCTGTCAAATATCTCATTCTGCATCCCCCTTCATCACTTTAAAGCATTACATATCTATTACTATACCACAATCGCTATAAATCGAATAGATGGAGCGCTTTATATTTTTCTATAGAAAAAGGTGTCTACAATTTCAAATCCATACGCAGCCGGATTGAAAATCTGCTCCGTGCTGCCGACAAATAATATGCCGTTTGCCGACAGCGTTTTGCTGAAATTCCGGTAAACAGACACTTTGGCTTCTTCTGTAAAATAAATCAGCACGTTCCGGCAAATAATCAGATCCGCTGCCGGATAAGGGTCGTGCAGCAAATTATGTTGTTTGAACACCACCGCCCGCCTGATTTCGTCCGCAATTCGATAGAACGGACCTCCGCTGCTTTTTTGAAAATATTTTTGTTTCATTTCGCGCGGCACTTCCAGGATCGAACGTTCGGAATAAACGCCGGCTTCTGCCTTTTGCAGGGCTTTTTGATCAATATCGGTCGCCAGGATCTGAATCTTTTTAAGCGGTAAATACTTGGACAAGATCATCGCCATCGTATACGGTTCTTCGCCCGTAGAAGAAGCGGCGCTCCAGATTTTTAGTTTTTCTCCTTTTTCTTTCAGCAGCCCTGGCAAAATGTTCCGTTCGAGCACATCCCACCTCGATTTATTTCTATAAAATTCTGAAACATTAATCGTCATTCTGTCCAAAAATTCTTCCAGCAAATGTTCGTTTTTGTCCAGTCCGTGAAAAAATTCACTGAAAGATGAAAAACCTCTTTTTTCATATAATGTCGTCAGCCTTCTTTTCATTTGCGCTTCTTTATACAAAGATAAATCGATCCCCGTTTTCTTTTTGACTTGCGCAATGAACCGGCCGTAATCATCCAGTTCTGTTTTCATTATGCAATCCCCGTATTTTTATTCAGATTTGTTGGTTCATACCGTTTATTTTAACATAAAAAAAGATTGGCGCGGAGAGGATCGCCAATCTTTTTTTGCATGATTTAATAAATCGAAGCATCCGCCGGCCGGCTGTATGAGATCAGCTCATCTTCCCGGAAAAACAGGGAAATTTCACGTTTCGCGCTTTCTGCCGAGTCGGAACCGTGAATAATGTTTTTGCTGACAATCACGCCGTAATCACCGCGGATCGTCCCCGGGGCGGCTTCGGCCGGATTCGTTTTGCCCATCATTTGCCGTGCGGTAGCGATGATGTTTTCGCCTTCCCAAACCATGGCAAAGACCGGACCGGAAGTAATAAATGCCACGAGATCATTGAAAAAAGGGCGTTCTTTATGCTCAGCGTAATGCTTTTTTGCAAGTTCATTCGAAATTTGCATCAATTTTGCCCCCGCAAGCCGAAACCCTTTCTTTTCAAAGCGGGAAACGATTTCGCCGATCAGCTGGCGGCTGACCCCATCCGGTTTTACCATTAAAAAAGTCCTTTCCATCTTCATCCACTCCATTCGCATTTCTACTATGTAAGNCATCTTGNCCATAGAAAATCGTACCATGGTGGCGGGAAAATCTCAATATGTTTGAAGTAAGCGCTTCAAAACCGGGCCGCCAACGCAGGGCACTGCCCGGCAGCCCTGCTTTCTTTTAAAACTTTCTTTTTCCCATATAACGCGCCAAATCTGCCAGCATTTTTTTAAAACGGGTATCCGGAAGCTGCTCAAGCGTATCGAGCGCTTTCTCTAGATAGCAGTTGCTCACTGCATAAGACTGTTCGATCGCGCCGGACTGTTTAACCAGTCTGACAACGTCTTCAAGCTCCGCTTTTGGCATGTGCTCATGGACATATTCCAGCTTTTTTCTGATTTTTGGGTCTTCCCTTGCAAAAAGCACCGGAAGCGTTACATTGCCCTGGCGCAGATCTTCGCCTGCCGGTTTTCCAAGCTGCTTCTCCGTGCCGGTAAAATCCAGGATATCATCAATAATTTGATAGCTCATCCCGACATTGTAGCCAAACCGGTACAATTGGCGGTGGATGTTTTCGTCGGCGCCCGATGCAATCGCTCCGAGCTGGCAGCTGGCTGCAATCAGCAACGCCGTTTTTCGCTTGATCCGCCTTAAGTAACAGCGCAAGTTTTGATGAAAGCGGTATTTATCCTTAATTTGCTCAATTTCGCCGACGCACACTTCAACAAGTGTATCCGCCAGAATTTGGTGGGCGGAGAGATCCTCCACTTTTGTAATATATTCAAGCGCGGTTGCGAGAATATAATCGCCTGTATACATGGCAATCCGGTTGTCCCATTTGGCTTTTACGGTCGGTTTTCCCCGGCGCAATTCGGCATCATCAATGACATCATCATGCACAAGCGATGCCATATGGATCAATTCCAGTGCAACAGCGACATTTTTGACACGTTCGATTTCGTAATCTCCGAATTTCGCGCCGAGCAGCACAAATACGGGGCGGATCCTTTTTCCTCCCGCTTTCAGCAAACTTTCAGATGCCTGCTGTATCAAGGCAGCGTTTGATGCGACAGCGTTGGCCAGCTCTTGTTCAATAAGCTCAATATCCGTTTTTAAAAACGAGTACAGCATTTGTACCTTCATTCCGTCTCCATCCGATCATCATTTCTCTTTCAAGGCAATATGTGCAGCTGCGGCCCCGCCGGCAAACGGCTTGTACAAAATCCTGCCAAAACCCGCATTGGAAAAAGCAGCCGCCAGTTCTTCCATTCCCGGAAACTGTAGTGCCGATTCCTGAAGCCAGGAATATTCCCGGTAGCTTTTTGCGAACCATTGTCCGAGAAGCGGCATGATCCGGCGGAAATAAAAGTAATAAAGCTGCCTGTACCCGGGAATCACCGGCTGGGAGGTTTCCAGGCAGGCCGCCATGCCGCCGGGCTTCAGCACCCTGTACATTTCCTGCAAAACCTGTTTGTAGTCCGGGACATTCCTGAGCCCGAACCCGACCGTCACATAATCAAACGTTGCATCTTCAAATGGCAGTTCCATTGCATTTCCGTAACGGAGCGCGACATTTTTTAAGCCGAGCGCGTCCACTTTCTGCTTCCCGACTTCAAGCATGCTTTCACTGAAATCGAGACCTGTCACACTGCCGGATTCGCCCACTGCCTGTGCGAGGGCAATCGTCCAGTCCGCCGTCCCGCAGCACAGATCGAGTACGCTGCTCCCTTCTCTTACCGCCATTTTCCGCATCAGGTCTTTCCGCCACCGCTTATGCTGGCTGAAGCTGATCACCGAGTTCATTCTATCGTAGTTTTGCGAAATTTTTTCGAAAACGGCGTGTACCCGTTCTTCTTTTGGCATCATGGTTACCCTTCCTCCGCATATAATCTCGTTGCATCGCCATACCGCCCCATCAGCAGGCGGATCCGCTCTGAAAGCATTTCGTTTCCGCACGACATGGCCGCAGCCTGCAGCGCACGGATGCTTTCTTTCAAATACTTCTCACAAATATAAAATAGTTTCCGCTTTTTCTCATGCGGCAGCTGCTCAAAAGGGCGCCCGTCACCCGGGTAAGCCATTTTGTTCAAGGCTTCAAACAGGATGGAGCGCTTCCCGTTTTCAGCCTGTTTCTTTTCCCTTAACAGCCGGTTAAACAAAAGCAGTTCTTCGCTTAAACGGATGAGCGGCTGCGAACCGAAAAACTGCATAAATTTTGTAATAATCGCGGATTCGGTTTTTTTCAAATGCCCGACGAACGTTTCCGCGTCGGAATCGTCAAATTGGTAAAGCATCACTTTATATTCATTTACGGATTTGATTCCTTCCGCCAGTATGCCGACAAGCCGGACGTTGTGCACGCCCGCAAGCAGTTTGTAGTAAAGGCTGCTGAAATAATCCCCCGCTAGAACAGTAAGCTGGCGGTTTTTTTGATTTTCATTTGCATTGGTTACTTTTTCATGGGTGTCAAGGGCAATCTGGATCAGCATGGCAGTCGCAACAAACTGCTTCACTTCATGTTCCGTATACGGCTGCCCCGCAAGGCTGCTTATCAAAAGCAAAATCCGGTCTTCATCTATGTATGGGGCATCAATAAACTGATTTAAATAGTCGTGTGCCACTTCTTCTTCAATCGCCTGTTTGATTGCGGCAATTTGCTGCTCCCTCTGGTATGACATAACCCTTTCCCCGTTTCTTCGTTGATCTGGCCTAAAAATAAGCTGTAGTTTATTATATCACATATGTAAAACGGCCGTTAACAAATTGATTTCGGTTTATTTTTTCGCTTCGCTTTGCAAACTCCCGATGCCGGTCATGATTTGCGCTTCACCGCGAATCTTGATCATGGAAGTATGTTCGGTAAACTGTGCGACCAGCACTTCGCCATCATCCAGCATTTCCGTATGGTTCAGCTTCGTATCGGTACCCCTTGACAGCCCAATGACGCTCACCCCGTCCTGCAACGCTTTCACGACGATATAATCCGCCTGCGCCTCTGCTTTCATTTTCGGGCCTCCTTTTTATTCGTTTAAAAAACTTTTCATATATTCATCTTACCACAGCGCCGTTTGCAGTCAAAGCGCCGGAAACGCCGCGCTCAGGCTTTCCCCGGCTGTACCGGGATTTCGCAGGCATTTGCCCCGGGAAAACGGGTGCCAAACGTATGCGCGTTTCCCTTTTTTGGGCCCTGCTGTATTAAAAAAAAAGGCTGCCCAGGCAGCCTTTTTTCCGCTCAAAGCCAACCATATGTAATTACTTCACTGCGTCTTTAAGCGCTTTCCCCGGCTTGAATGCAGGCACTTTGCTTGCCGCAATGTCGATTTCCTCGCCGGTTTGCGGGTTTCTTCCTTTACGGGCAGCGCGTTCGCGCACTTCGAAATTACCAAACCCGATCAGTTGGACTTTATCTCCGTTTGCCAATGCATTTTGAATTGTATCAAAAATAGCGTCAACTGCTTTTGTCGTATCTTTTTTGGAAAGTTCGGTAGCTTCTGCCACTGCATTGATTAAATCCGTTTTATTCATTCCATTCACCTCCTCCAAAAGAAACGTAGAAGTCATTTCCAGTTTCTTCTCTTCAGTGTATACGGTTTTCCCTCATCATAAACGTTTAAAACCGGATGGAATCAGGCTTTTCAGCACCAATTCTGTTAAAAGATTATCATAATCGCAAGAGAGGTGCAAGAACTATTCGCTAACAAAGGAAAACTTTTCAATTTTTTTCGGATTTAAAGTACTTTTCCCGAAAAAATTCTAACTTGCGGCCAAAGATGCTCGTCCCACGTATACAAAAAAGGGATACCGCGGTATCCCTCTTACAAAATAATGGCGATCAGGCCGCCTGACCCTTCGTTAATGATCCGTTCGAGCGTTTCTTTTAACTTATAGCGGGCATTTTCCGGCATAAGCGATAATTTTGCCTGGATGCCTTCCCTGACAATGGAACTTAAGTTGCGCCCGAAAATATCCGAATTCCAGATGGACAGCGGGTCATCTTCAAAATCCTGCATCAGGTACCGCACAAGCTCCTCGCTCTGCTTTTCCGTCCCGATGATCGGGGCAAATTCCGATTCGACATCGACTTTGATCATATGGATGGACGGCGCCACTGCCTTCAGCCGGACGCCGAAACGGGATCCTTGGCGGATGATTTCCGGCTCATCCAGGCTCATATCCTGCAGGGAAGGTGAGGCAATCCCGTAGCCGGTTTGTTTCACCATTTTCAGGGCATCGGAAATTTGGTCGTATTCCGATTTTGCATGGGCGAAATCCTGCATCAGCTCGAGCAGATGATCCTTGCCGCGGATTTCNACGCCGACGATTTCCTTTAANACCTGGTCGTACAGTTCATCCGGCGCCTCGAGGTCGATTTCCGCCACCCCTTGCCCCATTTCAATGCCNGCAAGGCTTGCAGATTCAATAAATTCATATTCGTTAAAAGCCTGGACAACGCGGTCCACATCGCGNAGCCGCTTAATGTCTTTTACNGACTCTTTCACGGCGTCCTGATAATTTTCACGCAGCCAGTGGTTTTCTTTTAACACCATGACCCAGCTCGGCAGGTTCACATTGACTTCCAGTACCGGAAATTCGTACAGCGCTTCCCGCAGCACATTCAGCACATCGGCTTCACGCATGCTTTCCACTGACATGGCGAGCACCGGAAGATCATACTTTTCCTGCAATTCCGCCCTCAGCATTTCCGTCTCCGAATGATGCGGCTTTGCCGAATTGACAACAATGATAAACGGTTTGCCGACTTCTTTTAACTCGGCAACAACCCTTTCTTCCGCTTCCACGTAATCCTCACGCGGAATTTCGCCGATCGTGCCGTCTGTCGTGATCACAACCCCAATGCTTGAATGTTCCTGAATGACCTTTCTCGTGCCGATTTCCGCCGCTTCGTGGAAAGAAATCGGTTCTTCATACCACGGCGTATGGATCATGCGCGGGCCGTTTTCATCTTCATATCCTTTCGCGCCCGGAACCGTGTAGCCGACACAGTCGACAAGCCGGATGTTCACATCAAGCCCTTCGTCGACATGGACAGCAACCGCCTGGTTCGGCACAAATTTCGGTTCTGTCGTCATAATCGTTCTCCCAGCCGCGCTTTGCGGGAGTTCATCCTGCGCCCGGTTTCTGTCCGCTTCGTTTGTAATGTTCGGAAGCACAACGAGTTCCATGAATTTTTTAATAAAAGTGGATTTCCCCGTTCTGACGGCGCCCACGACCCCCAAATAAATATCGCCGCCCGTACGTTCTGCAATATCTTTAAAAATATCAACTTTTTCCAATTTGTTTCCCTCCCCACATTCGTTCCCGGGACACCATCATTCGCGCTGATGATAGGACATTATATGTGTATGATGTTGTCCGACCGCCTTATGTCTATAAAATGATTTTTTATAGATTTTCAAAAAGTTGCTGTACAGGATTTGCCCCTGTTTATTTTTTCAAAATTTTTCCTTACGAAGAGACGCAGGACCAAAAAATAAACCCTTTCTCTAACAATATATTGGGATGAGAAAGGGTTATGACTATTTTGCCATAAATACCGGTTCATTTTTTTGATTTACGGTGCAGGGAAGGGAATAAGCCGGTACAAACGGGGAGCCTTCAGTTAACAGCACGCGGATATCTTCCCCGGGTTTAAACGCCCGCTTGCCCGTTTTGAGCGCTTTTGCCAGATCAGCCCGGTAATCGACATAAATGCCGCCTCTCCCGGTAATGACAAACGGCAGTTTCCGGCCGGTATACGGAGACACCACGTACGGATCTGTTTTGTAACCGAGCTTTTTAAAATCTAAAGCGTATACATTTCTTGCAATCTCTTTTTTAAATGGCGGATAGCCCTGGGACGCAATCCGGATTTGCAAGTCTCTTATTTTCTCGGGTATTCTCGTATCAAACACTTTGACCGTCGGATGATGTTCCGGATCAAGGAGCACATATTGCAACGTGCCGCCGTTGTCATACGCATTTGCCGGCGGATCGGGCAGGTAGTTTTTCGGGCTTTTCAGCTTGTTGAAATCAATCGGGTATTTTAAATAGACCGGCGTATTTTGCGGCTTTGTCTTGATCGGAAGCAGGCCGCTATTGTCTTTCCGGTATTCATCTACAGCTTTTTGCACCATTTGAAGCTGCATGTCATCCGGCAGCCCGCTTTCTTTTTCCTGTGCCCCCGGATAAAGGCAGCCGCCTAAACTGATGCAGGCGCAAACAGCTACAAGCAATAGCAGCATATTTTTGAAGTGCAAAACGATCTCCCCCTCCGGTTAATTTGCCGGCCCGCTCAGCACGATATAAGCCATAATCAGGCCGCCCAGCGCCAGGCAGGCATACGCAATCACAGCAGCCGCCCATTTGAACAGTTTTTGTTTCAGCCTGTATCGGCTTGCAACAATCAATACCATCGCCAAACAGAGCAGGCCCATGCCAAAAAGCGAAATCCACATATTCGCCATCCCCCGGGACAAAACCATCTCCCCTTTCTCCCTTGTAAAATTCGTAAACTTTTCGGACTTCGGACATTATATCATAAGCTTTTGAAATGTTTCAATTTACGGCATAAAAAAGGCCGGGGCGAACGTCTGCCCCGGAGAAAAGGTTGACTATACCCAGCCTGCGCAGTTTAAAGCGAATTCTTTTTCCTTGCAGTTTATGCAACATGCATCCATCCGGTATCGTCCGAAAGCCTACCGGGACTTTTTTGCCAAGATGCCTAGTACTGTTCCCCCAGCATATCCATCAAACCTTCCATTTCATGTTTTTTCAGCCGGCCCATTAAATTGTCGACTGCTTCTTTCGGATCAAGTCCTTCAAATAAGACATGGTAAAGGGCATCGGTAATCGGCATTTTCACTTCGTACCGGCTGGAGAGCTGGTAAGCCGCCTTTGTTGTCCGGACGCCTTCCACGACCATTCCCATTTGTTCCAGCACATCATCGAGCTTTTTGCCTTTGCCGAGCATATTGCCGGCCCGCCAGTTCCGCGAGTGGACACTCGTACACGTCACGATCAGGTCGCCAATTCCGGCAAGCCCGAGAAAAGTGAGCGGATTTGCACCCATTTTAGTGCCGAGCCGGGCGATTTCCGCAAGCCCTCTTGTCATTAAAGCCGCTTTCGCATTGTCCCCGTAGCCGAGGCCGTCCGAAATGCCGGCTGCAAGCGCAATAATATTTTTCAGGGAACCGCCCAATTCGACGCCAATGATGTCGGGATTCGTATAGACGCGAAAATTCGAGTTCATAAAAATGTCCTGCGCTTTTTTGGCAGCTGCCATTTTTTTCGATGAAACGGTTACGGTCGTCGGATGGCGCAGGCTGACTTCTTCAGCATGGCTCGGCCCCGATAAAACCGTGAGATCCCGCAGCAACGATTCCCGCATTTCTTCTTCAATCATTTCCGAAATGCGCATCAGGGAACCCGGTTCAATCCCTTTCGTGACATGGATGATGGAAAGCGGGCTTTTCCGCACCGCTTTTACTTGCCTGCATACATCACGCACCGCTTTTGTAGGGACCGCCAGTACAGCGGTATCAATGTCGTCTAACGCTTCTTCAAGTGAAAAGATGCCGGTAATGGCAGATTGCAGCTGAATGCCCGGCAAATAAAACGCGTTTGTATGGGATGTATTGATTTCATCGATCTGGCCTTTTTTGTTTCCCCACAACCTGACCTGAAAGCCGTTATCAGCCAAAACAATCGACAAGGCAGTGCCCCAGCTCCCCGCGCCGAGCACTGCAATCGTTTTTTTGGACAAATGAAACACCCTCTTTATGTTTATTTACGCGCACGGGCGATGATGTGGATCGGCGTTCCGGTAAAACCAAACGCATCACGGATCCGATTTTCCAAAAACCGTTCGTACGAAAAATGCATCAATTCGGGATCATTGACAAACACAACGATCGTCGGCGGTTTGACGGAGACTTGCGTTGCATAAAAAATTTTCAGCCGCCGCCCTTTGTCCGTCGGCGTCGGATTCATCGCAACCGCATCCGTTATAACTTCATTCAGCACGCTGGACTTCACGCGCATCGCATGGTTCTCGCTGACCGTCTTAAGCAGCGGGAACAGCTGGTCCAGCCTCTTTTTCGTTTTTGCCGATACGTAAATGACCGGCGCATAATCAAGAAACTGAAAATGGTCCCGGATTTTCTGTGTAAACTGATTCATCGTTTTTTCATCTTTTTGAACGGCATCCCATTTGTTGACGACAATGATCACGCCGCGGCCCGCTTCATGGGCGTAGCCGGCAATCCGCTTATCCTGTTCGCGGATCCCTTCCTCGCCGTTTAAAACGACACAGACGACATCGGAACGCTCAATCGCCCTCAATGCGCGCAGCACACTGTATTTTTCCGTGTTTTCATACACTTTTCCTTTTTTGCGCATCCCTGCTGTATCAATCATAACATAAGTTTGATCTTCATAAGTATAGACGGTATCCACTGCGTCTCTTGTCGTCCCTTCTATGTCGCTAACAATGACGCGCTCTTCGCCGAGAATCGCATTAAACAGCGAAGATTTTCCGACGTTCGGCCTCCCGATGAAACAAAATTTAATGACATCTTCCCCGTACTCCTCGTCCGCTTTTTCCGGAAAATGTTTGACAACTGCATCGAGCAGGTCGCCAAGGCCGAGGCCGTGTGCGCCTGATATCGGGAAAGGATCGCCAAAACCGAGGGCGTAAAAATCATAAATCTGGGTGCGCATCTCGGGATTGTCGACCTTGTTCACTGCCAGAACGACCGGCTTTTTTGACCGGTACAATATTTTGGCGACCATTTCATCCGCAGAAGTCACACCTTCTCTGCCGCTTGTGATAAAAATGATCACATCCGCTTCCTGGATGGCGATTTCAGCCTGCTGCCGGATCTGCTCGAGGAACGGTTCATCCCCGATATCAATGCCGCCTGTATCAATCACGTTAAATTCGTGTGTCAGCCATTCAGCCGGACTGTATATGCGGTCCCTTGTCACTCCCGGAACATCTTCCACAATCGAAACGCGCTCTCCTACAATTCGGTTAAAAATGGTAGATTTGCCTACATTCGGGCGTCCGACAATTGCCACAACCGGTTTTGCCATACGATTCACCCTTTCTGTTCCGTTTTCGCAAAACAAATCAACTTTAGTAGTTTATCAATATTTTCTTGTTCAAGCAATATGCCGTAATTCATCCTGGCTTTTCCTTTTTTGCCGCTCTTTCTGAGATGAGATTCAAGGCGGTATCGATGAAATGCCAGCCGCACGCGTAGAGGAGAAAAAGCCCGGCGATATCGAGATATGCCGCAGATCCTGCCGTAATATGGAAATCCCATTTTGCAAGCACGAGCGCATACAGGATTTCCCCTTGTGCCGTACCGGTGAGTGCAGCGGCAACAGCATCCATTTTTGAGCGAAAAAGCAAATGGACAAGGATAAACAAAAACAGGCTATAGCAAATAGTACGCCAGGCAAACATCCAGACCGGATCGTACAGTTCAAATAACAACAGGCCTGCATAACCTGTCATCACGATGAAGACGCCGGCGAGCCGGACCAAAAGTGCCCATTTCGAAAATCTGCCGAAGTACCCATAACCGGCAGCCATAATGACGATGAGCGCCCAGCTCATATCAAGACGGCCCACCGCCGCTTGATGCGGAAAGGCAATCAAAAGCAGCAAAGCAACCAGTGCTGCCGGAAACCGCAAAGGGTGATCCCTTTCCAGCAAAAATGTCGCCCAAATCCATACCGCCCACATCACCCCCAAAAAAAATGCTCCTTCCACGGTGCACCCTCCTTTATCTCCATTATGGGAAAGATTGCACCGGGTTAACCGCAAGTTTTTCGCTTTTTTCAGGCATACTACAAGCGGGGGTGAATGGGCAATGGGAAAAGACCGCCAGGAGAAAAAACTGCGCCAAAGCGGGCGTGTAGAAAGCGACCGTGACCAAGCGCTCCATTACGGAGGGGCAACCCGCCTCGAAAGCGCTGACGCAGCACGCAAACGGCAGTAAAGAAAACGGTTTATAGAAAAGACAAAGCGCAAAAAAGCTGAGCGGCACCGGCAACCCGGGCGCCGCTCAGCTTTTCCATTCCATCCGGACATTTTTACTGTTTAAATTTCTTCAACTGGTCCCCAATCATATCCCCGAGCTGGAACCCGGTATTTTCTTCAGGCAGGTCATAATCAGAAGCTTCTGTATCGGCCTGTTCCAGTTCTTTCATGCTTAAGGACAAGCGGTGTGCCTGTTCGTTGACATCGAGCACTTTCACCTGCACTTCCTGTCCTTCCCTTAACACTTCATGCGGGGTGGACACATGCTTATGGGAAATTTGTGAAATATGAACAAGCCCTTCAACGCCCGGGAATACTTCTACAAACGCCCCGAACGAAACTAGGCGTTTTACCGTTCCTGTAAGGACAGTCCCTTTCGGCGCTTTCTGTTCAATGCCTTCCCAAGGGCCCGGAAGCGTATCCTTGATGGACAAGGAAATCCGCCCGTTGTCCCGGTCCACCGACAACACTTTCACTTTGACTTGCTCTCCTTCTTGGACGACATCGGACGGCGTTTCCACCCGTTCGTGCGCAAGCTGGGAAATATGGACAAGGCCGTCAATTCCGCCGATATCGACAAAAGCGCCGAAACTCGTCAGCCTTTGCACGGTCCCTTCCAGCACCTGGCCTGCTTCGAGATGGTCAAGGATATCCTGGCGTTTTTCTTCTTTTTCTTTTTCCACAACAGCTCGGTGTGATAAAATCAACCGGTTTTTGTCTTCGTCCAGTTCAACGATCAAAAAGGGCAATGTCTTCCCTTTATAGTCGGAGAAGTCTTCAACAAAGTGGTCCTCGACAAGGGACGCAGGAACAAAGCCGCGGACACCCAAATCGACAACAAGGCCGCCTTTTACCACTTCATTGACTTCCGCTTCAATGATTTCCTGGTTTTCAAATTTTTCCTTCAGCTCATCCCAGGCTTTTTCAGCATCATATTTCCGTTTGGAAAGAATGACGGCGTCTTCTTCCACTTTCGTAACGACGAGATTCAGCTCGTCCCCTTCTTTCACGGCATCTGATGCGGTTTCAATATGGAGATTGGAAAGCTCGCTGATCGGAATAATCCCGTCCACTTTGCTGCCTTCAATGGAAACGAGCACTTGCTTTTCCTCCACTTTGACAACCGATGCTTTCACTTTATCCCCTACAGAAAGGGACCGTACTTCTATTTCATTCATTTCGTCTGACATATGTACTTCCTCCTTATCCGGCGCTTCAACTACCATTGAATATACCCGTTCTTTTCAAATTAATTCGTATAATTCAAAAAGAAACGCTTTCCTATCAAATTTCTAACATCTTTTACTTTTTGTCAAGTAAAGAAGCCGATTGCTGCTGTGCCATTTTTTCTTTTGCCATCGCAAGAATCTTTCCGGCAACTTCATCAATATCCATGCTTGTCGTGTCCAGTTCTACGGCGTCCGCCGCTTTAGAGAGCGGTGAAACTTCCCGTTCGGAATCCAGCCTGTCCCTTTCCTCAATCTCCTGTTTTAAACGGCTGAGGTCTGAAGGGATCCCTTTTGCAACATTTTCGGCATGGCGCCGCTTTGCGCGCTCATCGGCGCTGGCTAGCAAAAAAATTTTCAATTCGGCATCCGGCAGTACTTTTGTCCCGATATCCCGGCCGTCCATGACAACGCCGCCACCGCGGGCGAGCATCCGCTGCCGCTTGACCATTTCTTCACGGACAACGGCATGCTTTGAAACAGCCGAAACTGCTCTCGTCACTTCCCTTTCCCTGATCTTGCCGGTTACGTCTTCACCGTCGACAAAAACGACCTGGCCGTTTTCCCCCGGCTCCAGGCGGATATTTGTCTTGTACAAAAGTTCGGCAAGCGCATTGCCGTCTTCAAGGTCCGTTCCGTACTGCAGCGCTTTATAAGTAAGCGACCGGTACATTGCCCCTGTATCAATGTAAATATATTGCAACTGCTCGGCAACTTTTTTCGCCGCCGTGCTTTTCCCTGCAGCAGCAGGACCGTCGATGGCAATATTGATTTTTTTCATACAACGATTTCACCCTATTCTCTCTTGTTGCATATACCCGTTTTTTGGGCAGATAAAAGGATACACCCTTTTTATAGTGTACCATAAAATGGTGAATCCTCCTATCCATGAAATGCAAGTTTTATCCGGAAAGCCCCTTTTTACGGAGCAAAAGCTGCTGCTCGAAGCAAAAACGCAGGATATACTGCCTCTCTTTCGCGCTTGTATTTTTAAACTGGAGCGAGGCCCCTGTTTTTCCGCCGGTTTCAAACAGCCTAACGACGGAAAAATGCAGCTGTAAGTATTGGTAACCTTCTTTTAGCGGCAGGACAAGAAGCGCTTTTCCTGTTTCATGCTCCCTTGGGCGGATATCATCAGGCAAATAGACCGCACAGCCGCCCGAACTGATGTCTTTTGTAACTGCCGTTGTTTTCAAATTGGATTCCGGAAAGGTGAGGGCAATATCGAGTGCGGCGTCTACCCTGACATACTGCCGTCGCTGGATTTTGCGCACATCTTCCGGATCAGGAGCGGATAAAATGAGCATCGGGATATTGCCGAGTTCCCTGCCGGTTACTTTTGATGAAAACCGGTAAGGAATCTGGCCGTCCGAAACGAAATCAACGAGCAGCCCCTGGCCGAGCAGCAAAAATACGGTCCGGTTTGTTTCCATGTCGATCGGGTAATCAATATAAATTTTATCCTCTTTTATATCCGCAATTTTACATCTATATCTTTTACCTGTATCTTTATCTTCCAGTGTGAGTTCCAGCCCGACTTTTAACATCTTCCCAAACCCCTTTTATAGATTCCAATCTTATTATGACACAGGCTGGGCAGTTTTGTATTCTTTTTTCGCGTTTCATTTCATTTTTTGCCAAAAGGCCCGGCTGTACGCCGGGCAATGCTCATATGGACTTGCCGTATGCTCTTTCCGTGTTTTTCAGCTTTTCCACTTTTTCTTCGTTGCCGTTTTCCGCGTTGATATAAATCCGGTACGTTTCATCATGCAACACGCCGAGAAATTCATAACAAAGCACTTCCCGGTTCATGTCGCCGGTCATGATCGCAAGGCGGCTTTCCATAATGTCAAGCTTCGGATTCACACGGGACCTTGCTTCTTTTTCGCTGATGGCGGGCTTTGGAATATCCCTTTTTTGATGGCTTTTCAGAAAATCATCCGCTACAAACCCGATCACCTGGCCGTTGTCAAGCGCCACTTTTAATTTGACCGTTTCCGGATAAATGCGGACATTCCCCTGTTTCGCAGCGAAAGAAAAAACACCGACGTTGTCATATTGTGTGCTTTCAAACATGTCCATTTTCTCAAAATGGTGCCGGTTTAAAAAATCCGCCGCTTTCTTTTGGGCCTCGTTTAAACTGATTTTTTGCTTTCCCACCGGACGCTTGTTGAAAAACCAGACCGGGTATCCCCCTTTCCGCGTCACATCTGCGGTTGTTTCATTGCCGTTTTTGTCTTTTATACGGACGGTGTAAAAAGAAAAACGGGCGCCTTTTTGATTCGGTTTGGCTTCCGCCTGGCGGGCCGTTTTGAGTCCGGCGTATTGTTTTACAGTGGCGACAGCCTGTTTTTTGCTGATCATTTTTCCTTCCAGGTGCTCATAATGGTCATCGCGGTTTTGGAAACTCGTAAAAGACGGGCTGTTCAAATCGGCATTGTCATAGCCTTTGACCGTCCTTTCGACCGTCTTAAAGCCGTCGATGATCGTATTATCCTTCGTTTCTTTTCCTTGGGCAAGGGCGCGTTCCACGTCCATCCAGCGGAGATTGTGCTTTAAAACGTTATTTTGCACGCCACGGAGCTGGTCCTGGATATCCGCGCTCTGTCCGTACAGTTTTTTCAGTGAAGCATACTCTTTATCGGATAGAGGTTCTTTATCCAAATCGCGCACCGCCGTCCGGTAGCTGAAATTCCCGATATNAGTCAGAAATTCTTCCGTTTTATGAAAAGGCAGAAGCGATAACGGAAGNTGGCCGACATCCGCATGCGCTTCTGATGTCAGGCGCCATACTTCAGCCAGTGCCGGTGAAAGGGACTTGCGNGAGTTCATGGCGAGGGTGTTTCCGATTTCATCATGCAAAAGGTCCATTCTGTATGCAAGGTCATGAAAAGCCCTTTGATACGTGCTTTCTGCATTTAACAAGACCGCCTCTTTTTCACGGTGCTCTTTATATGCCCAGGCAGCAGTCCCGCAAAGCCCGAGGGCAAGCACAACAATCATTGCCCGTTTCAGCATATTCATTTCCCCCTCTTATTTACAAAAAATATGTTTGCCGATTCGTTTGATTTGCGGCCTTGACCAGATCCACTTGCTTGTTGCGGTCGCCGGATTAAAATAATACAGCGCATTACCGGACGGATCCCAGCCGTTGATCGCATCGAGGACGGCTTTTTTTGCCGTATCATTCGGCGCAAGCCAGATCTGCCCGTCGGAAACACAGGTAAACGCACCCGGTTCGAAAATCACCCCCGAGATGGTGTTTGGAAAAGACGGGCTGTCAATACGGTTTAANATAACAGCCGCCACGGCCACCTGCCCTTCATACGGTTCGCCGCGCGCCTCCCCGTAAACCGCTTGCGACAAAAGGCGNATATCGTTTTGCGAAAANCCGTTCGGCACATTGGTNGCGGTTTGNACGGGTTTTTTGGCTGCCGTTTTCGGTGCCTGNTTTTTTGTGCCGCCGTAATACGTGAATTTTTTCCCGCTTGCAACCATGGACTTTACGTATGCCGCATCGTATTTTGACGCTTTGACGAGTTTCGCTTTGACGCCCGGGCCGGCGAGGCCGTCAACAGGCATTCCGTATGCCTTCTGGAAATTTCTTAAAGCCCAGTAAGTGCTGTAACCAAACACCCCGTCAATCGTTCCTTTATAGTAACCGATGTACTGCAGCCTCGCCTGCAGTTCAATCACATCATCCCCGACCGCTCCTTTTTGAATCACCTGATTCGAAAACGCCCGGGCCGTCCCGCTTGTGCCAAAAGAAAACAAGGCCAATACGGCACAAAGCAGCAACATGTATTTTAAGCGATTTTTTCCAATCATACCGCACCCCCCAAAAACTTTAAGCATTATCCGTAGTTTCTGGAGAAGGCGGCAATTTTATGCAAGACATAAAAAAACAACCGGCGATTGATCCGGTTGTTTTGCCCNTTATCATAATTGTTGTGTCCCTGCCGCATCCTGCGCAAAATGTTTGGCAGAAAGGCTGTGCGCCTGCTTTGCTTTTTTCAGGCCGAGCCACCAAAGCCCGAGCATAAACGGCACCATAAAATACAGCCATTTTTGCTGGGTGAGCATGATCCAGTCGTAAAAACCGTGCAGGATCACCGGCACCATAAAAGAAAAAAGGAACCAGCACTTTTTGCGCGGGGAGAATCTGGATTTTCCCATATAAAAGCCCATCATGACACCGAAAATGGCATGGCTTGATACAGGAAGAAGCGCACGCCCGAACGCCAGGTCAACGCCGCCCGAAAAAAGCGATAAAATATTTTCGAGCGTGGCAAATCCGAGCGAGACGCTGACGCCGTAAACGATGCCGTCAAAAGGTTCATCAAATTCCCGGTTAAAAAACACAATAGCGGCCAAACACAGCCACTTGCAAAGTTCCTCCGGCAAAGCGGAATGGAGGAAAGCATGCCAGATGCTGCCCGAAAAGAGATGCTCCCGTTCGAGGATAAACTGCAAAAACATAACCGGCAGCGTGACAAGCGCACCGTATAAAAACGCTTTTGCAACAACAAGTATCGGCTCTGGCTCAAACTGGTCCCGCAAATAAAAATAGCATAGCAGGGCAAGTCCGGGGGCGATGCCGGCTGACAAAAGGACAAGCATATCGAAACCTCGCTTTTTGCAAAAATCAAATGATCCGTGCCAAGTCATTTGTTTTCATCGTAACATGAAAAAGCCGGAAAAGAAATACTGCCCCCCGAAAAAACCCTTTAATTTCCTTTTTGCAAGAGAGCCTCCCGGTTTTTGATCGCTGTGGCAATTACACCGCCATGGAAGCGCCCGTTTTCAATAAAAATCTCATTGGCATTGTTTCCGGCAGCAAGCACGCCCGCAATAAAAATCCCTTCAACATTCGTTTCCATTGTCTCTTCGTTGTAATGCGGGCGGCCTGTTTCCGGATCAACGTCCACTCCCATTTTCCGCAAAAACGTATGATCCGGATGATAACCGACCATCGCAAATACAAAATCATTCCGGATCTCTTTCACTTCTCCGCCTGCTTCGTATACAACGCTCTGTTCTTTAATTTCTTTTACGTGCGCCTGAAATTCCATTTTCACTTTCCCGTGGCGGATAAGCGAATCAAATTCCGGCAATATCCACGGTTTAATGCTTTCGGAATAATGATCGCCGCGGTACAGCACGGTCACGCGGGCACCCGCCTTGTGAAGCTCAATCGCGGCGTCTACAGCCGAATTTTTTCCGCCGATCACACAAACATCGGTGTCAAAAAACGGATGGGCTTCTTTAAAATAATGGTACACTTTGTTTAAATCTTCCCCCGGAACATCCAGCCTNTTCGGATTNTCGTAATAGCCGGTTGCGACGACCACATAAGGCGTCTCATATTGGCCTTTTGTCGTCGTAATGNAAAAGGTTCCGCGTTTCTTTTCGACACGGAGCGCTTCTTCAAACCGGTGGATGCGAAGGGCCTTCAGTTTCGCCACTTCNCGGTAGTATGTAAGCGCNTGGTTGCGTTTCGGCTTTAAATTTTCGGTAATAAACGGCACATCNCCAATTGCAAGCCGGTCGCTTGAACTGAAAAAAGTCTGGTGCGTCGGATACCGGTAAATCGCATTGACGACATTTCCTTTTTCCAGTATAAGCGGATGTTTCCCGATTTCCTGCAGGCTGATTGCAGCAGCCAATCCGCAAGGGCCGCCGCCGATAATAATACAATCTTCTTTTCGCATGTTTGTCCACTCATCCTTTTTTCGTATCTGCCTTTTCGTTTTCATCCGTTTATTTAAAAATCTCCCACCGTGAACACGACAGGAGATTTCAGCCTTTCCTTCTTCTGAACCTGCAAAGCCCCGTTTGCCGCCCGGCTGGAGCCAGATTTCGGAAACTCTAAATCCAGCCTCTGAACCGCGAAGCTTCCGCCACTCTTCTCACACCGATCATATAAGCGGCAAGCCGCATGTTCACCCGGCGTGAGCGGGAAGTATTGTAGACCGTATTAAACGACTGGACAAGCACTTTTTCAAGCTTTTCTTCCACTTCTTCCTCCGTCCAGTAATACCCCTGGTTATTTTGTACCCATTCAAAATACGAAACTGTGACGCCCCCGGCAGATGCGAGCACATCCGGAACGAGCAGAATGCCGCGGTTGGTTAAAATTTCGGTTGCTTCAAGCGTTGTTGGGCCGTTTGCTGCTTCCACCACGATTTTCGCCCGGATATTATGGGCGTTTTCTTCTGTAATTTGGTTTTCAATGGCGGCCGGAACGAGAATATCGCAATCCAGTTCAAGCAATTCCTTGTTCGTAATCGTATTTTTAAACAGGGTTGTAACCGTCCCGAAACTGTCGCGGCGGTCGAGCAAATAGTCAATATCGAGGCCTTCCGGATCATGCAGCGCGCCGTATGCGTCGGATATGCCGATCACTTTTGCACCCGCATCATGCATAAACTTTGCAAGGAAACTTCCGGCATTGCCGAATCCCTGAATGACAACCCTGGCGCCTTTTAAATCAATCCCTTTTTTTCTGGCCGCTTCACGGATGCAGATGGTTACCCCTTTGGCCGTAGCGGATTCGCGGCCGTGCGAACCGCCAAGCACAAGCGGTTTTCCTGTGATAAAGCCTGGCGAATTAAATTCGTCAATCCGGCTATACTCATCCATCATCCAGGCCATAATCTGCGAATTTGTAAACACGTCCGGTGCCGGAATGTCTTTCGTCGGGCCGACAATCTGGCTGATCGCCCGGACATAGCCGCGGCTCAAATTCTCAAGCTCGCGGAAAGACATTTTCCGCGGATCGCAAATGATGCCGCCTTTTCCTCCCCCATACGGCAGATTCACAATGCCACATTTCAGCGTCATCCAGATAGATAAGGCTTTCACTTCATTTTCCGTCACATCCGGGTGAAACCGGACGCCACCTTTTGTCGGGCCAACAGCATCATTGTGCTGCGCGCGATACCCCGTAAAAATCTTAACCGTACCATCATCCATTCTGACGGGAATTTTAACCGTTAACATACGGACCGGCTCTTTTAAAAGTTCGTATACTTCTTCAGGGTATCCAAGCTTTTCAAGAGCTTCGTGAATAATTGTCTGTGTCGATTTCAGCACATCTCGACTTGCTTCCATTGTTTGATGATCTGCGCCCTTTTCGGCTGCCATTATCGCAAACCTCCTAGATACGAAAGAAATATCTGCTATCAAATTTAGTATACAACTTTCCCCAGCAGATGAAAACCTGAAAAAACATGGCGGACGGTTACGGGAAATGCTTCAGGAGTTCCGCAAGCGCATTTTCCTCAAACACCGCGATCCCGTATTCCCGGACCATAAACGGGGAAATCCGGGCGCGCTCGCCGTATTCAAGAATAAGCGGCGCATTTTGTGTTCCCGGTTTTTGCAGCAAATAATACTGGTCTTCGAATATATAAAGGCTGCACGCNGAAATCCGGCCGATCTGGTTTAAAAAGCCCGCNAGCGCAATCANTTCCTCAATCGATGGAAAAAAGTAGGCTTCTTCCTGTTCCAGCGTTTCCGGATCCGCCCATTCGCCCGNATCCGCGTCGTCCNCTTCNCCCACTGTCAGAATAAACACCAATTCCTGGACATTAAATGAATAGATTTCAATGGTCAGCATATCGCTTTCGCCGACATGGTAAGCCTGATCCGCCAACTCCAGCATTTCTTCAAATAAATGATTCCAAATGGGCGAGTCGAGATCGTTTTCCATAATACCGCGTTCCGATAACTCTTCAAACGTAATGGAGTATTTAATTTTATTGGATGAAATCCGTTCCAGCTTCATTGATTTCCGCCCCCTGCATACGGATCTTACCTTATCGTATGCGGAAGNGGAAAGATGGTTCATGATGGCCGCCTGCTGCTTTCGATCGTAATNAAATGGGCTTCCGGTTTTGCACAAAGCCTGAGTGGAACAAGTGTCGTGCCGTAACCGTTGCTTATGAGGTGGATGACATTGCGCACTTTCCTCACCCCGCCGCGCCTGTAGCGGCTAAGGCCGAGAATGCGGATCTGCCCGCCGTGCGTATGGCCGCTCAGCATCACATCGATATCGTCCCATTCATGAAGCTGGTGGATCATTTTCGGGTTATGGCTGATTAAAATCCGGAGATCGTCCGGCTGCACCGATTGAAGTGCTTCATCGAGATTTTCGTTTTCCGTCGTCAAATCATCCACGCCGATCAGCGCAATCCGTTTTTTCCCGTTTACATATACAAAATCCGCCGCGTTGCGCAGCGTGCGGACGCCGGTTCTGGCAAAAACGGCCGCGAGCGCTTCGCCGTCCGCTTCATAATCATTATTTCCCCACACAAAAAATACCGGGCCAATTCTTTTCAGCAACCGCAAATTTTCCTCTGTTCTGGAAAGCGGAACCCCCTTTTCCAGCAAATCTCCCCCGATTATTGCAAATCGTGCTTCTCCTGTTGCCTTTTCGACCAGCCCGGGATCAATTTTGCGCCGGTGGATATCGGAAATAAAGAAAAAAGTGCACGGCTCCTCTCCGGCCGGATATTCATCAAGCAAAAACCGGTGCCGGATGAGTCGGTTTAACGATGCTTCATAATGCATATACATCAATAAGACAATGCCAAGCAAAAAGGCAATCGATAAAAATGCAAACATACACGAGTGCTCCTGTTCCGCCGGGTACTGGCCGGCACAAACGAAATTTTCTGCAATCCCTATCCGTATTATATCTTAATCATGGCAGATAGAAAGCATTCCGGCATTGTTTTTGACATAGCGGGAGAGAACCGCACATAAAATGAAAAAGACTTTTAAATGTCAGGAGGACTGAGATGAAAAACCATTATAAAACGTATCATCCCTTTATCGGACCGTTTGACCCCTGCCCGCCGATAACCGAAAAAGTTTANTCCACCCCGCCGAATTTGTATTTAGGGTTTCAGCCCCCGAACCTTCCGCAATTTGCACCGCAGGAAGCGTTNAGGCGCGGGACGCTTTGGAGGCCGCTTTATGACCCGTATTACAGCCCNTATGAACGGGCAAAGGAGGAAAACGATTGAAGCAGCTGCCAAAAGAGTATTACACAAGGCTTGAAGAACTGCAGGCCCTTGATTTTGCACTTGTGGAACTGAACCTTTATTTGGATACCCATCCCGATGACCAGGCAGCGATCGAACAGTATAACACTTTTGTCCATGCCAGGAAAAAAGTCAAAAGAGCATTTGAAAAACAGTTCGGGCCGCTGACAAATTTCGGGCACAGCTATTCGCCAACGCCTTTCCAGTGGAAAGAGCCGCCGTGGCCGTGGCAGGTATAAGCAAATAAAGGAGGAAACCGTACATGTGGATCTATGAGAAAAAATTGCAATATCCCGTCCGGGTCTCAAGCTGTAACCCGAGACTTGCGAAACTTTTAATCGAGCAGTACGGCGGAGCGGACGGAGAGCTTGCGGCAGCGCTCCGGTATTTGAACCAGCGCTACACAATCCCGGATAAAGTGATGGGGCTTTTAAATGATATCGGCACGGAAGAACTGGCCCATCTTGAAATGATCGCGACGATGGTCTTAAAATTAACAAAAGATGCCACGCCGGATCAATTGATTGCTGCCGGCCTTGACGCGCATTATGTGGACCATGATAAAGCGCTCCATTACCATAATGCCGCAGGAGCCCCGTGGACAGCTACCTATATCCAGGCAAAAGGGGATCCGATTGCCGATATTTATGAAGACATTGCCGCCGAGGAAAAAGCGCGGGCTACGTATCAATGGATCATCAATTTAAGTGACGACCCTGACCTAAATGACGGGCTCCGCTTTTTAAGGGAGCGGGAGATTGTCCACTCGCAGCGGTTCCGCGAAGCCGCGCAAATTTTAATGGAAGAAAGAGACAGNAAAAAAATTTTTTAGAAGATGCCGGGGCATCTTCTTTTTTTCGGCGGCTTTTAGTCTCCGTACCTGTTCNGGTGAATGGCTACTTGTTCTCGTGGTATAAATTAATATCAAACTCTTTTTGCATCATTTCGAATACAAGGTGGCGATCCTTCCAGCTTTCCCCTTTCCATAAATCTTTGCTTTTATCAATAATTTCGCAGCGGAGCGCATGAAATTCTTTTTCAGCCTTTTCCCGCTTGTCAAACAAGATTTTGCTCATGCCCCAAAGCGCGGCGGCCAAAAGCAGGAAAAACAGGTGAAACGGGCTTTCAGAAATACCGGAGAAAACGGAGAANACGGAACCGGCATTTTCAAAAGACCTGTAAACATAGTAAGCCCAAGCGCATGTGTAGAGCATGCTTGTCCAAAGAAAAACAAGATGNCGCTTCCGCAGGCGGTCAAATTTTTTTTTGCGTTTGACAGCACTTTGCAGCATCTGCTTTGTCGCCGCATCTGTCCCTTTTAGNCCGGTGATGGACGGCTCCATACTGATCCCCCCTCACTCTACTATATGCNGCANGGNACAGATCCATGACAAGCAGGCAGCTGCCCTGTCCTGAAATTTCGCCGGCAGATTCCCCCCTTTTTGTAGGCCATTTATCGCGGCACGGGCATCTATCTAAAAAACAAAAACGTATAACAGATGTAAACGGCAATCGGCACTAAAATAAAAATGACAGCCAATAGGTTCACAAGCGGCAACCGGGAGCGGGATTCCTTTTCGGTACTTTTCCGCTTTTCTGCCCGCGAAACGGCCGCCGCCGTTTGTTTCTCCGTTTTTTCCTTTGCTTTGCCGGCCGGTTCAAGCTTTTGCCGCCGTTTTTCCATTTCAATGATATATTTTTCGTCTGACATGGCTTCCCCTTCCCCACATCCGGACTAAATCCCCTGTTTTTTGATGCGGATACCTAGTAAACAATCGATTGTAAAATGCATGATGATGACCGCCGGAAGATTTTCATGAGAAAGCGCATAAACGGCACCAATCCAAAAACTCAAAAGCAGCACATTCGCGATTAAATACCAGTGGTCAAAATACCGGATATGCATGAGTGCAAAAATAAGGCTTGCTGCCGGCAATCCAAAATGCGTCTGGATGGCGCCCCGAAACAAGAGCTCTTCCGCCACCGCGATCAGCGCCGTTAAAGCAATAATAGACGGAACCGAACGGGTTTTAAAAATCCGCTCATTCACGCCCCCGTCATCATAATACGCTTTCGGGAGCCATTTCATGAGCAAAGTATCCGCAAAAACGACAGCAACTCCGTTTAATAAACCGTATGCACATTTCGCAAATGACATATGAAAGTGCTGAAAAAATGCTTTGCCATCCGGAAATAACAGAAATCCGAGCAAAGCGGCAGCAAACAGGAGAATCAGCTGTGTCAAAATTAAGTGAAAAGTAAGTTCCCGGTCTGTGAGTTCCTTGATCAAATCCGCCTGTTTTCTTCGTGCCATTTTTGTTCCCCTTTTCTGAATAGGTCCTGCAAAAGCAATTCCCATGCAGGAACGGTTTCGAGGGTGCCCCCGCTTTTTTGATTGCTTTCATATAAGGCTGTTTCAAGGCCGCAAATGTCACAGCACGCTTCATTGCCAGCAGCGGGCGGTTCACCGAAATACCGTAAAATTTCCGAGCGGCGGCATGACGAAGACCGGACCATCTGCACCATTTCCTTTAACTTCCGGCGCTTGTACGCCATCCGCTCGTCCCGGATGGCTGCAACCTCCCGGGTCCATGCTTCTTCCGGCAGGTTAAGCACTCTATGGTGCAGCAGAAACCGGAGTTGCGGTTCCGTGCATCCAAGCGCCGCCCCGGCTTCCTTCAAATCTCCTTTCCATCTGCTGAAAGCGGCCAATTGTGCATCAGTCGGAAGCTCAGCCTCGATCAGCTGAAGCGGGAGCCGTTCATCCCCTTCCGTATACAAAAGGACGGCAATGCTCGGGAGCCCGTCCCGCCCGGCTCTACCGATTTCCTGCAGATAGGCTTCCATCTGCAACGGCAGGTGAAAATGGATGACAAAGCGGATATCTGCTTTGTTCACCCCCATGCCAAACGCGCTTGTCGCACAAATGATCTTGATCTGTCCGTAAATAAACTGCTGCTGGATCAAAATTCTTTGCTCCTGGTCAATGCCGCTGTGATAGGCGGCCGCTTCGGCGATCCCCTCCTGCCTTAACCGCGCCGCCATTTCCTCAGCCGCCTTTTTGCTTGAAAAATAGATGATGCCGGGCTTCTGCAAGTTTTTCGCATAGGCAACTAGTTTTTCCTCTTTTTCGCGGTATGAAGGAATCCGGTCTATTTTAATGGCGATATTGGGCCTGTTGACAGAATAAATAAACCGGTTTGGGTCTTTTAAGCCAAGATACTTGCAAATATCGTCCCTCACCTGTTCTGTTGCTGTGGCGGTCAGAGCTAGGGTAAGCGGTGTGCCCAATTGTTTCCGGACTTCGCCAAGGTTTAAGTATTCCGGCCTGAAATCATGACCCCACTGGGAAATACAATGCGCTTCATCGACTGCAAAGAGCGCAGTCCGGATGGTTTTTAATTTTCCGAGGACATGGCGGTTGTGCAGCATCTCCGGCGAGACAAAGATGAATTTGAAAGCGCCCAGATGCGCAAGGGCCGCTTCCCGCTCCGGACCGGTTAAAAACGAATTTAACGCAACCACACTTTTTTCGCCGCGCATTTTCATCTGCTCTGTCTGGTCCTGCATGAGCGATAAAAGCGGAGAAACAATGATGCAGGATCCGTCCAGCAAATAGGCAGGCAACTGGTAGCATAAAGATTTTCCGGTACCGGTCGCAAGCATCGCCAGTGTATCTTTACCGTCCAGCAGTGAACGGATGACTTCTTCCTGCCCTGGCCGGAATGCGCTGAACCCGAACTTACTTTTCAAAAAGCTTAAAAGATCCACTGCGGCCCATCCTTTCTGCCAATACAAGGCGAATATGGAAATACGGGATGTCCCCTACTTTTTCTTTAATCGGTTTTAATTTCTTTGTATTTAAATCAGCGGCTGCCCGGATGATCTTTTGTTCTTCATCCTTTGGCACATACCGGTTCAGCGGAAAATCCGGGACCGTTAACGCGATTTCAATCAAATGGTCTTCAATCGTGCTTTGTTTTAACCCTCTCAGCGTGCTGATTTCCGCAATCGTTTTCCCTTGCTTCAAGAAGCCAAATGTCACCGCGGCAGACCGGGTCAGTGGCAAGGCCTTTTGCACATCGTGAAGCATTTGGTATAAATACCGGAATGTTTCAGGATCTCCGAGGATGCGCCGGACGATAAAATGAAGCAAATGCAAAAACCGGTACCAGTACTCTACAGGATCAAGGTGCAGGGCGGAGGCAGCCTGCGTGATCGTATATCCGATCCGGCCCGCACCCGTCAACCGAAGGACAAAAATTTCAGGCTTTTCCGGCGGGCTGCCGGAAAACAGACGGTAAAATTCACGGTACAAATGCTCCGCTAACGCAATCCTGCTTTTTGCATGCTGTTTCAGCCAGTTTTTTGCCCAAGCCTGAAGAGCCGGGTCCCTTTGAACCGGATAATATACTTTATTTCCATACACTAAGTTGGATACGGCCTGGGTAATGAGATTCAACCTTTTCCAAAACAGATTTGCCGAATCCTGGTATTTCAAGCCGTCCAGGTAAGGAAACCGTTCTTCCATCCTGCCGGTTGCCAAAAGCAGGGCAGCACCTTTTTCTGTGACCACGCAGGCATCCGGGCCGCTTTTTTGCAGCAACCCGGCTTTTAATAGGGCCTCTACTTCGCGTGTGAAAGCCTCACGGGAAATAAATGGAAACGTTTGAAAGAGCCTGCCAATCTTGAAAAAATGGGAATCCTGGATCGTCTGTGCTGATTTTTTGCCGTTTAATAGATGAAAAACAGCATAAGGGGTGCGTTCTCCATTCAGGTTGCTGAAGCAATCCAGCAATACAGCCTGTAAAAAAGGCATCTGAATCCTCTCCTGTTCTTTAGCTGAAAAAAGGGGGAAGTGCAAGGAAAAATCGGGGGTTGGTTCTATTTTAACATGGAAACCGGCGATTTGTTTACCATTTTTTTCATTGATTCGACAGGTTTCACGAACTCCGCCAGCCCGCTATTGAAATAAGAAAAAAAGAGTTTTAAAATGAAGGAGAAACACCGGCATGCCTTCGTGCACATGACGAGGCTGCCCGTTTTTCTTTTCTGCCATGATTGAACAACGAGGAGGAATCAAAATGGCAAAGTTTACAATCGTGGACAAAGATACATGCATCGCTTGCGGCGCTTGTTCCGCCAGCGCTCCTGATATTTTCGACTATGACGATGAAGGGCTTTCTTTTGTGATTTTGGATGATAATAAAGGCACTGCGGAAGTCCCGGAAATATTGGAAGATGACCTGATGGATGCCTTTGAAGGATGCCCGACAGAATCGATTAAAGTTTCCGACAAGCCTTTTGATGGCGATCCGTTAAAATACGAATGAAAAAAAGCAGGCCGTTTGAGCCTGCTTTTTTTCATATTCTTTTCCCCCCAATGGCGGATGCTTTGTCAATCCAATTTTTCATTTTTGTAAACATGAGCATAAACAAAGCCGTCACGATGAGGCCTTTCACAAGATTAAAAGGCAGCACGCCCGCCACAATATACGCTTTTACATTCCCGACCGAAAAGTTCATGAAGTACAGGTAAGCCGGTAAAATGACGAAATAATTTAAAATGCTCATACATACCGACATGGATACCGTGCCAGTGACTAGACCTACAGTCATGCCTTTTTTTGTCCGCATCCGTTTGTAAATGAGATATGTCGGCAGGACGAACAGCATCCCTGCAAAAAAGTTTGCCACATTCCCGATCGGTACCCCTGCTTCACTGCCGAGTGATAAATAATTCAGGATATTTTTGATTAGTTCCGCTACAACAGAAGCCATCGGCCCGTAAAGAAGGGCTGCCACCAATACCGGAATGTCGCTGAAGTCCACTGTTAAAAACGATGGAAAAGGCGGAACCGGAAATTTAATAAACATCAGCATAAAAGCCAGAGCACTGAGCAACGCGACCGCAACGAATTGCTTTACATCCCATTTCTTCATTTAAACTTCCTCTCTCCTTGTGACCGATTTATCATCAAAGGAAGAAAGGTGCCGCGGACCAAAATGAAAAGCCCCTGACAAAATGTCGGGGGCTTTGTAATAGGCGAGTCCAAATAAGCGTTTAATACGTCATTAAACACTGGCAACCCTTATCTTCTCCCATCCAGACTATACTGTCGGTTTTGGAATTTCACCAAATCCTGCCGGAAATCCGGCTCGCGGACTGAAAGGCAACTGCCTTATCACCGCCGGTCGGGAATCTCACCCAGCCCCGAAGATAAATCGTATGAAATTTTGATTACAAGCTTATTATACATGCCGGCTGCCATTTTGTGAAGCATTCCGCATCACTTTCATTCATTTTTTATTTTCAGCACCTGGCCGGCCATAATCCGGTCCGACCGCAATTTGTTCCAGCTTTTCAGCCTTCCCACGCTCGTATGAAAATGGAGGGCAATGTTCCAGAGCGTGTCGCCTTTTTTCACAGTGTAAGCTGCAGGCTGAGGGACGGTGGAAGCAGCAAAAACCCCGTAAGGATCATGGGTCTTGGCGGAAACCGTCTGGCCCGGCGCGCCTGGTCCGAAGATCAAAAACGGGTCAATGGCGTTTTTCTTATCCGGCGTCCATGGCCCGTTATGCACTTCAAAATGAAGATGGATACCAGTTGAATGGCCGGTCGAACCCATATAGCCGACCACCTTTCCTTTTTCAACATGCTGCCCCGCTCTCACTGCCCTTCCGGCAAGATGGGCGTAAACCGTTTCATAACCGGACGGATGGCGGATAAAAACAACATGGCCGTAGGATGCGGACAGATAGGAACGGATAACGGTACCTTCTTGGGCGCTGAATACTTTTGCGCGGTATCTTCCGGCAATATCAAGCCCTTTATGTGTGCCGTATCTTGTGTTAAATGTGTCGGAGATCGTCCCTGCCGCCGGAAAAATCCAGTCTTTTGTCGCTTCATGGATAACCGACCCGGATGCGGCTACGTCATTTGCCGAACAGGCAAACCCCAGGCATGCAGCTGTCAATGAAACGAAAAGGCATATTTTGATGTATGCCGGCAATTGATCCACCCCATTTTCATTTTTTCAATTCCGTTTCAAGCAAAGCCATCTTCTAAGATGCGCAAAAAACGGGAAAATATACAAAAAAAGGCAGACCCGGCGCAGAGGTCAGCCTTTTTTTGGAAGGAAAAATGAAAAGGTGGTCCCTTCCCCTAATTTGCTTTTGACAAAGATCCGGCCACCATGCCCTTCGACAATGTTTTTGGCAATCGCAAGGCCCAGCCCTGTTCCCGATTTGCCGCGCGTCCTTGCTTTATCCGCTTTGTAAAAGCGTTCAAATACAAACGGCAAATCTTCATCCGGAATACCGGATCCGTTGTCTTCGACGTGTACATATACGCCGCCGGGTGCTTCTTCCTCTTTTACTTTGACGTAACCGTTCGGGGAAGTATGCCGGAGGGCGTTATCAATTAAATTCGTCAGCACCTGTTCAATCCTGTCGGCATCGATTTCAAGGGTGAGATCGCTGTCCGAAGTCTCGCAAACGAGGTCGATTCCTTTTTCTTTCGCGATGCCGTTAAATTTATGTGTCACTCTTTCGATGAAACTGTTGAATGAGACCGGCTCCATTCTAAACGAAAAATGCCCTGCTTCCATTCTTGCCAGATCGAGCAGCTCATTGACAAGCCGGCCGATCCTGAGCGTTTCATCGTAAATGATTTTGGCAAATTCTTTCTTTTCTTCTTCACTTGCCGCAATATCATCAATGATCGCTTCGCTGTATCCCTGCAGCATGGCAACCGGCGTCCGCAATTCGTGCGAAACGTTTGCGATAAAATCATCGCGCAGCTTGTCCAGCTTCCGTTCTTCCGTCATATCGCGGATAATGGTGACAACGCCGCGGATCCGAGACAAATTATAAAGCGGGCTTGCAATCATAACATAGTACCGGCCGTTGATTTCAATTTCATCCGTCTGTTCTTTCTCCGTTTCGACCACTTTTGCAAGCAATGCGGACAGCCCTTCAGGAAGTGGAGCATCTTTTGCAGCCTGGTTATGATACCAGTTTTGAAGAAACATCTCAGCCGGCGGGTTCATGATTAAAATGGCGCCGTCCCGGTTAAAGGTCAAAACACCATCGGCCATGCTGCTTAAAATATTCCGCAGCTGCTCTTTTTCCTGCTTTAAGGCGTCCATATTAAATTTAAGCTGTCGCCCCATCGTATTAAAAGCGGTCGCCAGTTCCCCGATTTCATCACGGGTTAAAATCGGCACCTTTTTGTCAAAACGCCCTTTTGCCACTTCAAAAGCCGCTTCCCGCATTTTATGCAATGGCCCGCCAATCCTTTTTGAAAGGAAGAAAGCAAAGCCGGTCGTTAAAATAATGGCAATGCCTGCACCGAGCAAAATGATTTTTGTCGTTTGCCGCGTCATTTCCTGAAGCACTTCCAATGACTGGTAAACAAATACCGCGCCCGGTTCTTCCCCCTTCACATGAAGCGGGACGGCCGTCACAATCACATGATGGTACTTATTGCGGGAAGACCCGCCAGAAGGGGTTAACTCTTTGCTCACTTTCTTCTTTTCGCTAAACACTTGGGACAGCTGCTTGTCCTTTAAAATCGACGCGTACGGAATCCCTTTGTATGATTTGGAACCGGACGGATAAAAGATATCATTTTTGCGGTAAACGATCATGACTTTCTCGTTTTGGTCCAGAACGCCGAGGGCAATTTCTTTCCCGATCTTTCCGCTTGGGTGCTCCTCCATAATCCCCGAGATTTTTTGCGCCGTATTGGACAAATCCTGCTCAATCTGATTGATATGGTATTCTTCAAAAAACTTGAGCAACAGTACCGTCAGGATGAGCAGAACGCAGGCAACCATCAGCAGAATGGTCATCCACAGTTTTCCGACAACCGTCCGCCAAATTCTCATTCCGGCGCAACCTCAAATTTATACCCGACGCCCCAGACGGTAACGATCATTTTAGCCGCGTTTTCGCTCACTTTATTCAATTTTTCCCGCAAGCGTTTGACATGCGTATCCACCGTACGGAGATCACCGAAAAATTCATAATGCCATACTTCTTTTAAAAGTTGTTCGCGGTCAAACACTTTATCCGGAGATTTGGCGAGAAAATAAAGCAGCTCATACTCTTTCGGGGTCAGATTGACTTCCTTTCCGTCCGCTGTGACGCGGTGAGCATCATTGTCGATGGTAATATGCGGGAAAACGACAATGTCTTTTGCTTTTGTATCCGCGTTTAAGAAACCCGTTTGCAGCGATCGGCGGAGCAGGGCTTTCACCCGCAGTACCACTTCGCGCGGGCTGAACGGTTTTACAATATAATCATCCGCGCCAACTTCAAATCCTTCCACCCTGTTGGCTTCTTCGCCTTTAGCCGTCAGCATGATCACGGGCGTCATTTTCTTTTCGTGCAATTCCTGGCACACTTCAATGCCGTCTTTGCCCGGCATCATAATATCGAGCAAAATGCAGCTGTAGTCTTTTTCAAGCGCCATTTTCAAAGCGGTATCGCCGTCTTCCGCTTCATCTATCGTGTAATTTTCCCTTTCCAAATACATTCGTAACAGGCGCCGGATCCTTTCTTCATCATCAACCACTAAAATTTTTACATCCTCATCCATTGCTATTCCTCCTCAGTCAATATCAGCCGCCTGCTGCGAGCAAGATTCATCCAGCCGGTAAAATCCTTGCGGGCTTCCCGAGGCCATGCAAGCCGCCCGCATCCCCGGGTGGGGCTCCCGGGGATGCGGAGGATTCAAAAGCTTACAAAATCAGGCATACGAATGCAGCCCAGCAATGACAAGATTTACTGCAATCAGGTTAAACAGAATAATGGCAAAGCCAATGACGGCCAGCCAGGCGGATTTTTCACCTTGCCAGCCTTTTGACATGCGCAAATGGAGAAAAGCGGCATAAAACAGCCACGTAACCAGTGCCCACACTTCTTTCGGGTCCCAGCTCCAAAATTTGCTCCAGGCAATTTGTGCCCAGATCATCGCAAAGATTAACGCGCCGAGCGTAAACACCGGAAACCCGATCAATACCGAACGGTAGCCGATCTCATCCATTAAATCCGCATTTATATTTTTGGTGAGCGGTTTTAACAGCGCGCCGATCCGCTTTCTGGCCGCCAACCGGACCAGCACGTAAAGAATGATGCCGCTCAAAACAGACCAGAGCACCGTGTTCAGTTTGACGGCATTGATAAAGGCCGGCACATAAAACCACGGCGTCATTCTCCCAGCTGTTAAAAGTTCCCCGCCATGCGGCCCGATAACAGCCGGCATATGGTAGACGAGGGCATTTTCCCCCGTGTTTTTTGCCCCGTTACGGTCAATCCAGCTGAAATCCGCTTTGTAATGAAACAAGCCGAAAGCGGATTTTGCGACAATAAAACCGGCGATGCAGATTAAACAAAGCATAACAAATTCCAGCCAGAAAGTCTGCCGGTTTGATTTTTGCTGATCAGTGCTTTTCACAAGGTAAATCAGCCCGGCAGCAAAACTGACAGCAAGAATGGCCTCCCCGGCGGCCGCCGTTGTCACATGAATCTGCAGCCAGTAGCTCCTGAGAGACGGCACGAGCGGATTGATGTCTTTCGGGAACATGCTTGCATAGGCAATCAAAAGAAGTGCAACCGGCAAAGCAAACAGCCCGAGCACCGCACTCCTGTAAAGAAAATAAATGACCATAAAGGCTCCAACAAGCATCATACCAAAAAAAGTAGTGAATTCAAATAAATTACTTACAGGGGCATGCCCGGATGCGATCCACCTTGTAATAAAATAACCGGCCTGGCAAATAAACCCCGCAACCGTTGCGAAGATCGCAAAATTTCCCCACTTCGTTTTTTGCGGCCCAGTGCTTCCCTGTCCCTTTTTCGGTGTGCGGATCGCGCCGCCAAACAGTAAAGTGCCGATTAAATACAAAAGAAATGCGGCGAACAACAACCGGCTGCTCGTTTCGACCAGATTTTCCAATTTTCCCCCTCCTCATCCGATTGCTCCTGTCTGTTTAAGCCGTATGGGCCTGTTGCGGATTCTTCCGTTCTTTTCTGTCAACAAGCGCCGGCATGCCGGATGCGCTGAGCACCCATTCCAGCTCCCTTTTTAGCCCGTACCAGTTTTTATTTGTATGGGCTGCCAAAAGCACGGCGCCTTTCTCCCGCTTCAGCCAGAAACGGCGGTGATTCCAGTACGCCCCCTGAATGACCCCGATCATAAAGATCGCGCCCCCAACGGCCAGTACCCAGAGCGTCTCGTCTTTTCTTACGGCCAAAGCAGAAACATTCCGCGTTTCAAGCCCGGCAAAAGCCAGCTTGTAGTCATTTTTTCCGAGCGGTTCCACAGTCTGACGGATGGCAACAAAGCTTTTTTCCCCTTTCGGATGCTCCGGCGAAATTAAGCTGAAAAGAAAAGCAGGATTGTTTGGAATATACGAATCCGTTTGCGGCTCCCCGTTTTTGGCAAACCCCGTAAACGAAGGATAGTAGCCGAGCAGCTTGACTTTATAGCCTTTTCCGAGCGGGTACTCCGCCTTTGGATGGTACAGGTCAATTTTAAGTTTGCCGTATATTTTTTTATTCGACTTCTTCTCAAAAGCAAAAGACATCGCCTGGAATTCATCCAGCTTGTAATCCATTTGATACACGGCGTAATGTCCGAATTTCAAAGGTTTATTGACCTGGATGCGGTAGAATTTCACTTTTTTAAGCGGGGCGTCTTCCCCTAAAACGCGCTTTTTCCCCTGCTTGTAAAGCACGGCATCCGTCTCGAAATTTTTCGCAACATTGCCGACCCTATTCAGTGCCGATTCAAAATTTTGATTGTCTTTTTTGCTGTAAACTTGCAGCTTGAATTGCTTGTTCAGGAGCACATACTGCCCGTTTGTGCCGGGGAGCACCGCTTTTTCTCCTTCCCTCACCCAGACCAGTTCATCGACATACATGCCGGGAACAAAGCGGAGCATAGAGCCGCAAAGAAAGATGATCAATCCGATATGGTTGACGTACGGCCCCCAGCGGGAAAACCGATTTTTCTCGGCAAATAAGTTCCCGCCTTCTTCGCGGATTTTATAATGTTTCGCTTCAAGCCGGTGTTTGACCTGTGTATAAGCGGCGTCATCGATGGACCCTTCCTTTTTCACGTACAGGCGCTGCCGCTTCAGAAACCCTTCATGGCGCGCTGCTTTCTGGTTTAAGAGGGCGCGGCGCAGCGGGATAAAGCGGTCAAGGCTGCAAATGACGAGCGAAACGCCGATCAGGGCGATGAAAAGCAGATACCACCAGGAATTGTAAAGGTTATCAAATCCGAGCGTATACCAGAGCTTGCCGAACCAGCCGTACTGATTCTCGTAATACTCGGACGGGTCGACATTGGAAGGGATATAGTCGGCCTGGGGCAGCACAGTGCCGAGTGCTGACGCAATTAACGTCAGGACAATCAGCCAGACGCCGGTTTTTACGGACGAAAAAAAATTCCAGATTTTATCCACCGGCGTTTTTTTATACACTTGCGACCTGCGCGCGCTCCCTTCATACCGCATATCATGGAGAACTGCCGCCTCCGCTTCTGCTGTCAGCGCTTTCCCACACGACTCGCACAAAACGGTCCCGGGAGGATTCACATGTCCGCACTCACATTTTATATCCTTCATTGTCTCTCTCCTCGGTTATGGTTTGATCATATCCATCATGTCCTGAATGTCTTTTTTGGAGAGGTTTTGGTTTCCAATGATCACTTTTTTGACTTTCCCGTCCGGCCCGATCAAAAAGGTTGTCGGAAGGGGGTCGATGTGATACGCATGCTGAACATCGCCGTTTTTATCAATCAGCACCGGGAACGTTAGCCCATACTGTTTCACGAATTCGTCCACAAGAAAGCGCGTATTTTTTACGTGGACGGCAAGAATTTCCACGCCTTTTGGTTTATAGGATGAATAGAGTTCATTCATATAAGGCATTTCTTTCTTGCACGGCTCACACCATGTCCCCCAAAAATTCAAAAGGACACCTTTCCCTTTATAATCAGATAACCGGTACGTTTTCCCATTCAAATCTTTCAGGATAAAATCAGGGGCCTTATCCCCCGCTGCAAGCGCTCCCCGCGACTCCTTCGTCGCATTTGCATACAGTGTGTAACCGACAGCCAATATCAAAACAGCGAGAATCGCGGCGCGGAAAATGAGACGTTTCTGTTTCGTTTGTGACATTGCTCCTCCCCCTGTCCAAAAGTGTCACACAACTCTCATACATTATAACATTTTTCTGTCCTTTTTCGCTGTTTTTTGAAGTTTTTGTGAACAAAATAAGCCCCTTAACTTGCGCTTTTATTTACGGGAGGCGTCGCCGTTTTCGGCAAGGGATCTTAACGTCTTGACTTCGTGCGGGGTGAGCTCCCTTTTTTCGCCCGCGTTTAATCCTTTTAATGTCAGCATGCCGTATGCTTCGCGCCGCAGTTTTTCAACCGGGTAGCCGAGATGTTCGAACATGCGCCTCACTTGCCTGTTTCTGCCTTCATGGATCGTAAGCTGGACGATCGCTTTCTTTTTTCGTTTGTCCATGGACAACAGTTTTGCCCTGGCAGGCGCAGTCATGCCGTCCTTTAGCCGGATCCCTTTTTCCAGCTGCTTTAATTCCTGCCTGGATGGAATGCCGGAAAGCCTTGCAATATACGTTTTGTCGATTTCAAAACGCGGATGCATCAGAAGGTTTGCAAATTCACCGTCATTGGTGACTACTAAAAGGCCCGACGTGTCGTAGTCGAGCCGGCCGACCGGATAAACCCTTGCACCTGCATCGCGGAAATAATCGCTTACCGTTTTTCTCCCTTTGTCATCGCTGACAGCGGAAATCACCCCTCTTGGTTTATAAAAAAGGTAATATACTTTTTCTTCACGCTCAAGCGGAATACCTTCCACTTCAATTTTATCCGACTGGGACACTTTTGTCCCCAGCGTTCTGACTGTCTCCCCGTTCACTTTTACTTTCCCTTCCAGTATCAGCTGTTCCGCTTTTCTCCGGGATGTGACACCGGCCTGTGCGATCACTTTTTGCAAACGTTCCATCCGTTACACCTCAATCTGTTTTGCTTAAACTATCCTTTAAGCATTATGGCATAACGTAAATAAAATGCAAAGCCGGACGAGCGAAACAAGCACCCTGAAATGACGGAGAAACCGTTTTTTCTTTTACCGCGTCAGAATAACAACAGCACCATGAAAATCGCAATTATAATCCCGAACAGATCGGCGAGCAGCCCGACTTTTAAGGCGTCCCCCATTTTCCGGATGCCGACTGCCCCGAAATAAACGGTTACAACATAAAGGGTGGTGTCCGTGCTGCCCTGGATGACGGATGCCATTCTCCCGATGAGCGAGTCCGGCCCGTATGTTTTGATCAGATCCGCCATCAGGGCAAGAGCGGCATTGCCGGAAACCGGCCGGATCAAAGCAAGCGGCACGACTTCAGATGGGATACCGAGCAAATGCAGGGCCGGTTTTAAAAATCCGACAAAAAAATCGAGCGCCCCTGAGGCCCTGAAAATTGTGATCGAGACAAGCATGCCAACTAAAAAAGGAATGATGGAAAAGGCGATTTTAATGCCTTCTTTGCCGCCTTCCACAAATGTTTCGTAAGCCGGCACTTTTTTCCATGCGCTGTAAAGTAGGATAAATCCGACCATTGCCGGAATCAGCCAAATTGAAATCAGTGAGATCCATTTCAAAAACATCACTTCCTCCGTTTCGTCCGCCGGTGGTAAAAATAGCGGTCAATGCAAATGGCGGCAATGGTCGTTGCAAAAGTGGCGATGCAGGTCGGCGCCACAATCTCGGTCGGATGCGCGGAACCTGCATTCAGGCGGATAGCAATCACCGTTGCCGGAATAAGTGTGAGCCCGGATGTGTTTAAAGCAAGGAACGTGATCATTGAACGGCTTGCTTCCGGTTTCCTTCCGTTCAGTTCGTGCAGCTGCTCCATCGCTTTAATGCCGAGCGGAGTGGCGGCATTTCCGAGCCCAAACATATTGGCAATCATATTGGAGAGGATGTAGCCGAGTGCCGGATGGTTGTCCGGCACATCCGGAAACAATTTTTTTATCACCGGCCGGAACAGGCGGGAAAGTTTCGAAAGGAGGCCTGAAACTTCCGCAATCTTCATCATCCCGAGCCAGAAAACAAGAACGCTGATCAGGCCGATGCTGATCGAGACCGCATCGCGCGCGGATGTAAAAATCGCCTCGTTCACCGCCTGCATCTTGCCATTTACCGCCGCAAAAACGAGCCCGATCACGGCCATGCCGATCCAAATATAATTAACCATTGTTTTTCAGCCCCAATTGGATCCAAAATGTCTCTTTGAACTGTTCAAGCCATGTTTCTTTCTCTTTAACCGGCGTTTTCTGATAATAAATAGGCGTGCTCGCGATCACCTTTTCGTTTAAATAAACAATCGCCCTTCCGACGGTCTCCGGCACTTTTTCCGGGTCTTTCCACGAATTTTCAGGCTTTTTGATCCGGTATTCGACTTTTACGGCGTCTTCTTCTCCGGCTTTAAGCGGGTAGGTGATATCCCGTTTCACATAAACATGCTGTTTCAAATATTTCGTGCGGACGGCGGCAACCGGCCCCTCTTCCACAATCCGTTTCCTGTCATACTGGCTGAAGCCGTACTCATACATCGCAATATGGTCATCCCAGTCATCCGAATCGTTCAGGGTAACGGCGATGAGATTTTCGCCGCCTTTTGCCGCCGTTGTCACAAGTGTCCGTCTGGCCGCTTTCGTATAACCGGTTTTCCCGCCCGTACAGTACCGGTACTTTTCAGTCAGCAGCCGGTTTTTGTTCCGCCAGCCTTTGTAAAATTTCGTGCCGGTAATTTTCCGGAACTCTTTATTTTGCATCGCGTATTTCATTAACAGCGCCATATCGTAAGCGGTCGAATAATGGCGGCCACCCGGGTCTTCAAGGCCGTTCGGGTTAGCAAAATGGGTGTCATGCATGCCGATCTCCTTCGCTTTTTCGTTCATCATAAAAACAAAGCCTTCTATGCTGCCCCCGACATTTTCGGCAATGACATTGGCGGCGTCATTTCCCGACCGGAGCATGAGCCCGTAAACAAGATCCTTCATTTTCCATTTGTCTCCCGGTTTCAAATACAATGATGACCCCTCGGTACGTACGGCGCGGTTCGAAACGACAGCCTCCTTGTCCATTTTTCCCGATTCAATGGCCACTAGCGCCGTCATGATTTTCGTAATCGAGGCAATGCTTCTCGGTTCATATGCATCTTTTTCGTACAAAATCCGCCCTGTATCCTGGTCCATTAATATCGCGCTTTTTGCCTGCACAGACGGCGTATCAGCAGCAGCCGCTCCGGGCGGAAGGGCCGAAAAAACAAGCACTGCAAGCGCCGCATATAGGAAGTACCGTTTCATAAAGAAGCTCCTTTTTTCAGCTTTTCCAAACCGCGTTTTGTACAAGTTTATGCACGGAACAGGAAGAAATAACCGGAATATGTGTGAGACGAAAAAAGCCTGCACCAATTTGGGCAAGCTTTCTTCACGGCGAAAATCCGTTTTCGCCTTTTTCTTCATGGAATTTTTCAAAAAACAGATCTGCTTCTTCCTGCGAAAATTCGTCTTCCGGCTGTTCGGGAAACGGCGGCAGTTCTTTTAAACTTTTCAGCCCGAAATGGTCAAGAAATTCTTTGGTCGTACCGTAAAGGATTGCCCGCCCGGCGCCTTCCTGCCTGCCGACTTCCTGGATGAGCCCTTTTGCCATCAGCGTCTGCAGCGGCCTTTCTGTTTTCACACCGCGGATTTCTTCGATTTCAATTCTTGTAATCGGCTGTTTATAGGAGATGATCGCCAGTGTTTCAAGTGCCGCCTGCGATAATGTATTCGTATTCGGGGATTCGACCAGTTTTTTTAAATACGGCGCATGCTCTTTTTTGGTTGCCAACTGGTACGTGCCGGCCAGTTCAATGAGCGTAATGCCGCGATCCGGGTCGTTTTCATATTGTTCTTTTAAACGCTTTAAAATTTCAACTGCTTCAAACTCTTCAATTTCCATTACATGGGAAATTTGCTTCAGGGAAAGCCCCTCGTCCCCTGCAACAAACAACAGGCTTTCGAGGATGCCTTTCCAATGGACGATTTCCATATCAATCCCCCTCTTTCCTTACAACGGTAATGTCACCGAAATTTTCTTCCTGTACCGCCATAATTTGATGGCGCTTAATCAGTTCCAGGACAGCCAAAAAAGTTACGACAATTTGTTCTTTATCGTGAAAAGAGAATAAGTCGTAAAATTGGACGCTTCCCGGCGCCGTTTCCAGCTGTTTTAAAATTTCATCCATTCTTTCTTCGATCGAGATTTCCTGCCGTGTGATTTTGGTAAACAGCGGTTTTTGCAATTTTTTTCTGCGCAAAAGTTTATTTAACGCGCCGATCATATCATAGATCGTCACATTGGCGCCGATTTTTCTTCCATCTGCGTCCGACGCATACGCCGACAAATCGCTCGGCGGCTTGGTGAAGATTTCGCTGCGGCCGGCTTCAAGGCGTTTGAACGTGCTGGCTGCTTCCTTGTATTTTTTGTATTCGAGGAGGCGCTCGACAAGTTGTTCGCGCGGGTCTTCTTCCACCGTATAATCTTCATCCGGTTCATCTGGCTCCTGTTTTGGCAAAAGCATTTTGCTTTTGATCGCCAAAAGCGTGGCCGCCATCACAAGATATTCGCTTGCGACGTCCAGTTCAAGCTCTTTCATTGTATGGATGTAGTCCAAATACTGCTCGGTAATTTCAGCAACCGGAATATCGTAAATGTCGATTTCAAGCTGGTGGATCAGATGCAAAAGCAGATCGAGCGGTCCTTCAAACGCGCCGATTTTCACCTTATATTCCATAAAATTGTACACCGTTCCTTTTTCAAAGCGTCAAAATAAGTATAGCCTGAAACGTATGTATCTCCAATCAAAAGCGCGCAGATGGGCAGGAGTCCATACACGTTCCGGCGCGCCTACATAGTATACCATGTAATGACTGTTGAGGGAGGGGTTATCATGGCTGACGGTTTTGGCTGGGGCAGCGGATTTGCGTTAATTGTCGTGCTTTTTATTTTGTTGATCATTGTCGGCAGTGCGTATATCTGGTAACCGTAAAAAGGGCCTCCGGCATCATGCCGGCAGGTCCTTTTTGCCGTATCCGAAATAAAAGAAGACCCGGTCAGGACAGGTCTTCTTTTTCAGCACACTTATGGAAGAAGTCAACAATGTATTTATTCGGAACCACTTCTTTTCCTTCATACATTTGTTTTAAAGCCTTGACCATGCTTTTCCCGATTCCTTGGTCGCGATAAGACGGATTGACGGAAATATGCTGGATTTCCACTTTGTCCCCATCCAGTACAACCCCGATCAGGCCAACAATGTCATCATCCTCTTTCCATAAAAAAAGCTGCCACTTGTCTTCTGTTTCGTACAATTGCTTTGTTTGCTGCAGCTTTTTCAAATCTTTTTCATCTGGCATAAAGGACAACAGGCCCATTGCAATCTTATCGAAAGATTTTTTATACCGAATTAACATACTGAATCCCTCGTAATCATCCAATTTAATTCAAACGCTTTACTTATTAGTATATTCCTATTTCAGAGAAAGTAAACAAGGCACGTACAATATTTTCCAAAAGCAAGTCCGGAAAACAAGTGCCATCCGCTTTTCCGCCCCGGATTTGTCAAGAAAGCGGCACGCGCAGACGGAGATCATTGCGGATCAGGTCTTCGTACGTCTCCCGCTTTACGACAAGCTCATCTTTGCCGTTTTCGACAAACACAACCGGCGGGCGTGGGATCCGGTTATAGTTATTTGCCATCGAATAACCGTAAGCGCCAGTGCAAAATACGGCCAAAAGGTCATCGCTGCCTGTCTTCGGCAGCGGCAGATCCCAAATCAGCATATCCCCCGACTCGCAGCATTTCCCGGCAACGGATACGGTCTCTTCGCACTTATCAAGCGGACGGTTGGCCAGCACTGCTTCATATTTTGCGTCATAAAGTGCCGGGCGGATATTGTCGCTCATCCCCCCGTCAACCGCAATATATTTTCTGACATGCGGCACTTCCTTGCGGGACCCGACCGAATAAAGCGTCGTCCCGGCTTCGCCGACAAGCGAGCGGCCCGGTTCGATCCAGATCTCGGGAACCGGCAGGCGGCGGGAACCGGCCTGTTTCTTCACTTCTTTGACGATTTCTTCTACATAATAAGCAGGCGGAAGCGGATGGTCTTCTTCCGTATAGCGGATGCCGAAACCACCGCCAAGGTTAAGCACTTCCGGAAAATAACCGTACCTGGCATGCCACTCGTCCAGTTTATCCATAATTTTCTGCACAGCCAGGACAAAGCCGGCTGTTTCAAAAATTTGCGATCCGATATGGCAATGCACCCCGAGCAATTTTATCCAGCCGGATGAAAGCACCTGCTTCAGCGCCGCCTCCGCCTGCCCGTTTTGCAAGTCAAAACCGAATTTTGAATCTTCCTGGCCCGTTAAAATATAATCATGCGTATGGGCTTCAATGCCCGGTGTGACCCTTAAGAGCGCGGAAACTTTGCGGCCTTTTTCAGCGCACAAGTTTTCCAGCATGTCAAGCTCGTAAAAATTATCGGCAACGATGCAGCCGATTCCGGCATCAAGCGCCATTTCCAATTCTTCCCGGCTTTTATTGTTGCCGTGGAAATGAATGTGTTCAACAGGAAACCCGGCAGCAAGGGCAGTATACAGTTCCCCGCCTGAAACAACATCCAAAGACAGCCCCTCTTCATCTGCAAGCTGGATCATGGCAATGGCGGAAAAAGCCTTGCTGGCATAAGCAACCTGGGATTTGACGCCGAGTTTCCGGAATGTTTCCTTGAACGCTCTGGCCCTTTGCCGTATTAAAGCAACGTCATATACATAAAGAGGCGTTCCGTAACGGGCAGCGAGGCTTACCGTGTCAACACCGCCGATTTCGAGATGCCCCTTTCCATTTACCTTTACCGACCCGTTATGCTTCATGTTTTCAACCCCACCTAATATTCCGCCAATCGGGAGAGAAGCCTTCCCGGCATAAACCGGGGTAGGCTTCCCTCCCTTTCCTAGAGCTTTTGCGTTAATTTTCTACTAACTTTAACATAAAAACAGGCTTTCTGCAATAGTTTCAAGCTTCAGGCGGCTGGCGGAAGCGATCGACCGGGTGGACAATGCTCGGGCGGTACTTGGAGCCCGGAACCGGCCTTCTGAACAGGATTTGGAAAAATGCCTGCGGGTTAAACGGGATAAACGGCCAGAAATACGGCGTGTTCAACGGCCGGATGGACACGAGGAACAGCAGAAAAACGGTGCTGCCGATCACAAAGCCTTTGACTTTAAAAATTGCTACGATAATCAGTAAAATCATTCTCACAAGTTTATTCGCCACGCTCAGCTCATAACTTGGTGTGACAAAAGTGCCAATCGCCGCGGCGGATACATACAAAATGACTTCCGAAACAAACAGCCCGGCTTCAACCGCAATCTGCCCGACCAAAACGGCCGCAATCAAGCCCATGGCGGTGGCGAGCGGCGTCGGCGTATGGATGGCGGCAACCCGCATAAACTCAATGCCTAAATCGGCGATAAGAAGCTGAAGGACAAGCGGGACATGCGACTGCTTATTCGGCCCAATGTAATCCAGTTGCTCCGGCAAAAGCGACGGTTCCACCGCCACTAAATACCAAAGCGGCAGGAGAAAAAGAGAAACGGCAATCCCGAAAAACCGCACCCAGCGGATAAACGTGCCGACAGCTGCAGCCTGGCGGTATTCTTCGGCGTGCTGCATATGGTGAAAAACCGTTGTCGGCATAATCATCACGCTTGGTGAAGTGTCCACCAATACAAGCACATGCCCCTCCAGCAAATGGGTGGCCGCGACGTCCGCCCGTTCCGTATAGCGGATCAGCGGGAAAGGATTATAATTTTGTTTCAAAATAAATTCTTCTACCGTTTTATCTGCCATCGTAATTCCGTCAATATCAATCGCCTTCAGTTCTTTTCTGACCGTTTCGATGACTTCGGGATCTGCCACGCCTTCAATATAAGCAATCGATACATCCGTTTTCGAGCGTTCGCCAACTTTCATCATTTCAAAGCGCAGCCGCTCATCGCGGATCCGCCGCCGCGTCAAGGCCGTATTGATAACAATATTTTCAACATAACCGTCACGCGCCCCACGGACGACTTTTTCCGTATCCGGTTCCATCGGCGTCCTTCCCGGATAACTGCGAACATCGATAATAAATGCTTCTTGTTTTCCTTCGACATAAATGGCGATCAGCCCGGACAGCACTTCATCGACCATTTCATCATAGGTTTTGACTTTTTCGACCTGCATATGGACGATGTAATTTTCAACAAGCTCATGCACTTTCCCGGAAGAAAATTTGCCGTTATTTAATCTCAGCAGTTCTCTCATAATTTGGATAATCGAAATCGTTTCCGTGAGCCCGTTGACATAGTACAGCTGGATTTCTGTATCAAGGACCTGGATTTTTCTGACACCAATATCATAACTGATGCCAAGTCCGACTTTATTTTTAAAAAATGCTTCCACTTCTGCCGGATTGGATGAAATCAGCCTTTTCCTGCCTGTTTCAGCCATGCTTGAACCCGCTCCTTTCCAAGATCAGTCGTACCGCTTTTTCTGTGATCGGGGCGCCGATATGATAATCGTCTTTTTTCGACATTTTGCCGACATCCCCGATGCCGACAATAATGGGCACGTCCAGCCGGTCAAGACTGTAAACCGTGTCCCCGTTGATTTTTTTCAAATCCATTTCCGGAATGCCGAATTTGTCCACCCCGTACGGCGTGATTTCACCGGTATTGTCAATGCACACATCCACCCTTGACCATTCGGCCTGATGGGTTTTCGATGCGACCGCAATCACGCCGAGCACTTCGATGCGCGGATGCCCGGCCACAAAAGTGAGCGCCTCTTCGCCGGGTCCCGGGCCGATCACCCCTGAATCATCGAACATGGCAAAAACAGGGTCTCCGGCCGCCTTGAGGATCAGGTCCGCGATCTGCTCCCCACAAAGCCGGGTTGGATTTCCGTATGATTGTGAAATACAGCGCCCGCCCATTTTTTTCGCGACGCATTCGATTGCTTTTTTCGCATACTCATCCCCGTCCGTGACAAGGATCACCCGCCGTTTTTCCCCCATGCCGGTTGTTCCTTTCTTAATGATTTACATAATAAAGCCATTGAAATAAAGCGCCGGCCACCTTCCCGAGCACGATCGCCATCAATGCGCCGGCAAGACGCCCGTCCATTCCAATTCTTTTGGAAAAAATTGGGATGACATTGACCACTTCTGTGAGCGCCGCAGCAAGCATGCCGACAAACAGGCCGCAAAACAACCCGACAGGCGCCGCGACGATTGCTGAAAGCCGGCCGCCTGCGTCACCAAGCCCCCACCATGTCCCGGACAGCACCCCGAATACAACTGCCCATTCGTATGATTGGATGAACCGTTCTGTCCTGGACAGCTGGACAAGCCGCGGCACAATGCCAAGCACCGTTAAAAAAGCCACATACCCGCAGCCGACCACAAGCCCGCCGCCGAGCCCGCAAAACACGGTGAAGATTTGCTTAAGGATGGTCAAAATGTTTCATGTTCTCCTTATTCTCATTCAACAGGATATAATGGTCGATGTCCTGCTGATAGTTGAAAATTTCAACTTCAAGCGGGCTCGGTTCTTCATTAAATTTCTTTTTAAATGCATGGTTAAAAAAAATTACCATACCCGCCCCGAGGCCGAGCGAATAGGGAATTTGAAACATAAGCGGCGTATTGTCGCGGATGCCTGTAATCAGATAATAAATTTTTTCCTGGGCAGCCCGCATGCCGACATCTTCGTGAAAATTGATAATCCCAAGCGCAGAGCCTAAAAAAAGCAAAATCCAAATCAATATAAAAAACAAAAGCGGCAGGTACCTCTTTTTTGCGGCTACTTCCACAATCGTTGCCGCCGGACCGACCGGAGACACGGCAGCGTCCGGAANCTTTTTCTTGATACAGGAAATAATTTTCATCATATCAATGACAACGGTGTTCCCGTCGGCCTTGGAAATGGTTTGGACGGGGGTGTCCAAAAGGGTTTCCTGTATACCGGACGGCGCGTGAATCTGGGCAATATGGGATAATCTTACAGTAAAGCCCGGATTGACGCGAATACGGTGGCGGAGCCGCAAATAAATCGTTTCATCCACTGCCTTCACCCCCTGCTTTCATACGTTGTGTTTGTAGTATGTGATATTGGAAGATTTTCATGCACCAGTTTCATGCTGTATGTATCGTATGATCAGGCGATTCGCCGGACTTTTGCACGCTTCCTGTGCTTTTTTCCATTGCCGGATGATTTTCGGCTTCTGTTGGACGCCACATCCGGGAATAAAAAAAGCAAAAAAGCGCACGTTTACAACTCCATGCGCTCTTTCATTACTTCAAGTATTTTCTTTTCAAGCCGTGAAACCTGCACTTGCGAAATGCCAAGCCGTTCGGCCACTTCGGACTGTGTCTGGTCTTTGTAATAGCGGAGGTACACAATCAGCCTTTCGCGCTCCTCAAGCCCTCTGATCGCTTCCTGGAGGGCAATCTGGTCAAACCACTTTTGGTCGTTCTGGTCTGAAATCTGGTCGAGAAGCGTGATCGGGTCGCCATCGTTTTCATATACCGTCTCATGGATCGATGACGGGGCTTTGCCTGCCTCCTGCGCCATGACGACTTCCTCGACCGGCATCCCGAGTTCTGATGCGATTTCGTGCACGGTCGGCGATCTCCCCAGCTTTTTCGTTAACTCATCGCGGGTTTTGCGGATCCGGTTGCCCGTTTCTTTCAAAGAACGGCTTACTTTCACCGTCCCGTCGTCGCGCAAAAACCGCTGGATTTCCCCGATGATCATGGGGACTGCATAGGTGGAAAATTTGACGTCATACGAAAGATCAAATTTATCGACCGATTTTAACAGCCCGATACAGCCGATTTGAAATAAGTCATCCGGTTCATATCCGCGATTCAAAAAGCGCTGGACAACCGACCAGACAAGGCGCATATTTTTTTCAACAATCAGGTCGCGTGCCCCCTGGTCCCCTTCCTGGCTGCGCCTGATCAGGTTTTTCACTTCCTCATCTTTTAACCGGGTTTTCTTTTCTGCCTTTTTCAGTTCTGCATCCATCGGCACGACTCCTTAATTGCATAAGGCGTTTTTCAAGGCCAAATGCTTTTTTAGACGAATGATGGTGCCTGATTCTGGCTGCGACTTGATTTCTACATCGTCCATAAAGTTTTCCATGATCGTAAAGCCCATTCCGGATCTTTCCAGGTCAGGCTTTGTTGTAAATAGCGGCTGCCTGGCTTCTTCAATATCCGCTATGCCTTTTCCTTCATCGCGGACGGTAATTTCAACCGTGCCGTCGTCATAAATGGCAGCCGATACATAAACCATTCCGTCCGGGTTTTCTTCATATCCGTGAATAATCGCGTTTGTTACCGCTTCGGATACGACCGTTTTGATTTCGGTCAATTCATCAAGCGTCGGGTCAAGCTGGGCAACAAAAGCGGCAACCGCCACGCGGGCGAAAGATTCATTCCGGCTGAGCGCGGAAAACTGCAATTGCATTTTATTTTTCATTCAGGCAACCCCCAATCTGTGCAGCGCGTATTGTTCCGATTCATCAAGGCGGATGATTTTAAAGAGGCCGGACAGTTCAAACAGCCTTTTTACGGCCGGAGAAATGGCGCAGACGATCATTTCCCCGTTTTTCTGCTTGATCTGTTTGTATCTTCCCAATATCACACCTAAACCGGAGCTATCCATAAAGGAAAGCTGCTCCAGATTTAATACAAGATGGCGGATGCCGTTTTCTTCAATTGCTTTTGTCACACTTGCACGCAAACTTTCAGCCGTATGATGGTCCAATTCCCCCTGCAGCCGGATGCACAGGACATCTTTTTTCACTTCCAGGTCAATTGCCAGACTCACAATTAAAGCCTCCTTCGCTGTTAATAGTGAGTCATTTCGACCTTGCTTCCCGTTTTTCCTTCCGGGAGACAAAAGAAGCTTTAAAAAAACAGAAACCAAGCGGATTCGACATCAATCTTTCTGGACAAACATGCCCGCTGCACGTTTAAACAGCTGCCACCAGCCTGCACGTTTCACCGTTTTGTCGGCAACAAGCGTTGTTTTTGAAAGCACCTTTCCGTCTTGGCTGATAGTCAGTGTTCCAATTTCATCGCCTTTTTGGACAGGGGCCTGCACATTTTTTTTGAGCTTCACAGTTTTTTTCAAATTTGACAATTTGACGCCTTTTTTCGTCAGCACCGATACCGGTTCGCTCGTCACCGCCCGGACATGCCGCATGCTCCCTTTTGACACTTTGACCTGGTCAAGCGCCGCGCCTTTTTTGTACAGCGGGTGGGAGGTATACTGGCTGAACGCATAGTCAAGCATTTTTGAAACCTGGGCGTTCCGCACTTTTGTTGATGGCGCCCCGAAAACGACGGCGATCACACGCATGCCGTTTTTCTTTGCCGTTGCGGTCAGGCAGAATTTTGCTTCATTTGTAAAGCCGGTTTTCAGGCCGTCAACGCCGGGATAATGGCGGACCAGTTTATTGGTATTGACGAGCCAGAACTTTTTATCGGAGCCTTCCCTTAAGTAATCTTCATATTTGCCGGTGAAATGGGTAATGCCGTGATGTTTCAGCAATTGCTTCGCCATGATGGCCATGTCATAAGCTGAACTGTAGTGACCTTTGACAGGGAGCCCGGTCACATTTTCAAAATGGGTGTTTTTCAAACCGAGCGCTTTTGCCCGCTCATTCATTTTGTCGACAAAAGCTTCTTCGCTTCCGCCAATTCTTTCCGCCATCGCAACGGCCGCGTCATTTGCCGAACCGATCGCAATCCCTTTCAGCATTTGTTCCACCGTCATTTCTTCGCCGGGCTCGAGAAAAATTTGCGATCCGCCCATGGATGCCGCATACTCACTCGTCCGTACTTTTTCATCCATTTTGATTTCGCCTTTGTCGAGCGCTTCCATAATTAAAAGCATGGTCATGATTTTCGTCATGGAAGCAGGCGGCAATTCTTCATGGCTGTTCTTGCTGTACAGCACTTCGCCCGTGGCCTGTTCAATTAAAATGGCGGATTTCGCTTCCGGCGCCAGTTCATTTTTCTTTTCAGCTGCGAACGCTTCAGGCACAAGGACGCCGGCTGCAAGCATGAAGCAGGTAACCAAACCAATGATTTTCTTCATGATGACCCTCCAACTTGTAAAATCATAAAACGTGAAAACAAAACCTCCGTACACGATGGGAGATATGCATAAAATCATTTTTTCCAGTTGCGCCATTTTTATACTGGATAAATTCCCTTTCTTCTAATCCGCGGGATGCCGGCTGCCAGACAAATAAAAAACGCACGGTTTTTACGCCGTGCGCCTTAAAAATCTGTTTTTAGTTTTGTCCTTATAATTCCCGGAAACAGGGTGCTGCCAAACCCGGCTCGCCCGGAAAAAAATGCGGCCGGGTTTAAGCCCTTGGATGGAATTTCGCATAAACATCCTTTAACCTCGTTTTGGAAACATGGGTGTAAATTTGCGTTGTGGAAATGTCGGCATGGCCGAGCATTTCCTGGACCGCCCGCAAGTCTGCCCCGTTTTCAATCAGATGAGTGGCAAATGAATGCCTCAGTGTGTGCGGGGTAATGTCTTTCTCAATATTGGCTTTTTTCGCAAGCGCCTTTAATATTTTCCAAAAGCCTTGCCGTGAGAGACGGGCGCCGTGATGGTTCAAAAACAGGGCATCCGTTCTATTCGTTTTTGAAACCAGTTTGGGCCGCCCTTCTTTTAAATACCGTTCAAGCGCAGCCGACGCCGTGCGACCGATCGGGATAATCCTTTCCTTGTCCCCTTTTCCGATACATTTAATAAATCCCATTGATAAATGCAGATCATCAAGATTAAGGCCGGTCATCTCACTGACGCGCATGCCGGTCGCATACAACAGTTCAAGCATCGCACCATCCCGCATATGAAGAGGGGTATCCCCTTTTGGCGCAGCAAGGAGCGCTTCCACTTCCTGAACGCTCAGCACTTTCGGAAGCGTCCGCTCAGGCTTCGGGGTTTCAATATGGACAGTCGGATCCTGGCCCGCAAATTTTTCCCGCAACAAAAACTGATGAAAAGACCGGATGGAGGCGACATGCCTGGCAATCGTCTTCGAGGACTTTCCCTGCTGTTTTAAAAAGTTCAGAAAGTGGAGGATGTGAAACCGCGTCACTTCATTCCAGGATGTAACAAGCTCCACTTTTTGCAGATAGCGGAGATAACTGTGAAGATCGCGTTTATAGGACGCGATCGTATTTTCAGCAAGCCCTTTTTCAACGATCATAAAATGCATGAAATCTTTGATTTGATCTTCCATTCCAATTACTCCCCATCCATATAAAAGAGCAGCAGCCGTTCTGCCCAGGCAGGCTTATGGTCCCCGGCACTCACCTTTACAGCCGCGCCTTTTGGTTTTTCATAACGGTGGTAGCTTTCATATTCCTGATTCACCCAAAGCAGGGCAAAGTAGAACAACAATGTGCAGCATAAAAATAAAATGAAGACTTTAAGCGCATGAAGCAAAAGTTTCAGCCACGGCATATCCCGCCCGCCTTTCTGTATCGCTTTACATACAAGCTATGACAGACTTCCGCCGTTTTATACATCCTTTTATGTAAAAATTCAACCGGCTGAAAATGCGGTGTTATAACAAAAACCTTTTCGTCTTGCGAAAAGGCCGGTTATTTTTCGTTTTTTCCGTTTTCGTTTCCCTTTTCTTTTTGCTGGCACCGGTAACAAATCCCGTGAAATGTCAGGCGATGGTCTTTGATAATAAAATTCCAGCGGCTTTCCACAACTTTTTCGACATTTTCCAGTAAATCTTCCTGAATTTCGTCCACCGCGCCGCATTCAATGCAGACAAGATGATGGTGAAAATGTGCGGCGCCTTCCTGCCTCAAATCATAACGGTACACCCCGTCGCCGAAATTGATTTTGTCCACCACTTTCAGTTCGGACAGCAGTTCCAGCGTGCGATAAACGGTGGCCAGACCGATTTCAGGGGATTTTTCTTTCACAAGGAGGTATACATCTTCCGCACTTAAATGGTCTGTTTCATGTTCCAGCAAAACGCGCACGGTTGCTTCCCGTTGCGGCGTCAGTTTGTAGCTGGCCGAATGCAATTGCTTCTTAATTCTATCAATACGAGCTTCTTCCATGATTCCTCCCCCTTGCCGCTGTCTCTGATATTATAGCAGATTAAGGGGAATAGTCAAAATGAAATGATTATAAACAGTTAAAAACAACATTTATTATTTAAGAATGATTTTAATGGATCATCTTCATCACGGCCTGCATCAGCTGCGGAGAAAGATAAGCCTCGATGCAGGCGGCCGCGAGAGATGCGATGAAAACAGCGAGAAGCGCCGTGCAATACCTTAAAAACAATTGAAAAAAAGCAAAGTGGGCAGCCTGTTTCATAAAAATTTTCCGGATCAGGTTCAAGGAAAACATGACAGCCATCACCGAGGTGAAAATAAACAAAGGAATGATCAGCAAATTTTGCGGAAGAACGGTTACAAACGAAAGCAAAAAACCGCCCCATTTCATCTGGTTGACAAGAAAACCGATCGAAAACCCGACGACAAGCCCCTTTAAAAATAAGAGAACAAGAATGAGCGGCAGGCCGATGATCGAAATACCGAGCAGCCAGATGAGGCCGAGAAATTTCAAATTGTGCAGGAAACTTGAACGGAACAGGTCCTCAGGCGCGGCGAGTTTGCCGGTTGAGACTTGTCCGAAAAATTGCTTTAAGTAAAAAAACAAGTCTTCTTTCTGTGCGATCGACAGGCTGTTGACGATGACGGCGCCAAAAATGACGCCCATCAGGAACAACGCGATGACAAATGCATAAATAGAGGAGTTTTCCCGGATATGGCGGCTGACAGGATTTTGCAGGGCAACTTGCTTCATGAGCGGTGTCCCCTCCTTCAAAAGATTGGCACTTGCTATTAATCTATGAAAGGACATAGCCGTTTATGAAAAAAGTCCAAAACCGGAGCGAAACTATTCCGGCTTTGGATTCTTTACCCTACCATATTTTCCGCCCCCGCCGGCCTCAAACGCCAATTTCCCGGACCGCTGTTTCAAGATCAGTTCCGAAAGCGGCGGTTTTACAACGCTTTTCAAGGCGGATTCGGGCACCCGGTGCAAAATATTCATCTCCGTCCCGAAATGGGCCAGCAGCCTGCCCATCGTTTTCGGGCCGAGCCCCGGCAAAAAATCAAGCGGCACTTGGTGGATGTAGGGCGGCCGGGCAGGATGCGTTTTTGCGTCTGCCAGCTCTTCTATTCTTTCCGAGACACCTTTTGTTTTCAGGCGCGACCCGCAATGCGGGCATGGGCCGTTTGAAACAGGGTTCCGGCATTTGGCGCAAGTCGTTGTATAATATTTCCCAAGTTTCGGGTTTAAGCCGTAATTGGCGGCAATCTGGTTTTCCCCTTCGCCGCGCAAAGCTTTTAACAGCCCTGTAAACCCCGGCGATTCCAGCATCAATTTTTGGTACTCCCTTGCCATTTTGCCGAGGGAATGGGCGTCTGAATTGGTCACGAACGGATAGCGGTGCAGCTCGCTGATTTTATCAGCCATGGTGGTATCAGAACTAAGTCCCAATTCCACAGCATCTATCAGATCCGGGTCCAGCACTTCTGTTAGCGACCGTTCCACACCTTTTCCATAAAGGCTCTTAAAGGGGGTAAATACATGGGCGGGAATAAACATCCCGGAGAGTTCTTTCGTTTTTTCCTGCACTTTCCGGGCCTCTGCGCGGACCCGCTGTGTGCTTAAATGCGGATTGGACACGCGCCCGCCATACCATGCGGAAAACTTGCCGAGTGTGTCCATATCCGGAAAATAGCTGAGCAGATGGACCGGCCCGCGGCAGTTTTCATCATACACTTCCATTTCAATCCCGGGAATCAGCGTGACTTCCCCCTGGTAGAGGAGGCCGCCTTCATCAAGCTGCACCAGTTCACCGGCTGCAAGAAGCGCCTTCATCTCCTCCCTAACTTCCGGGACATGGCAGTCGATCACCCCGACGAGATCGAGCCCTTTCGGCTGTTTGGCCTCCTTTAATATATTTTCAAGCGTCAGGCTTTTTGCCCCCGTAATTTTGACGGGCCGCCCCGTTTTTGTGCGCCCGATGTGGATGTGTAAATCTGCAAAGTACGGATTGACACTCATTTTCGCGCCTCTTCAAGCATCCAGTGCTGGAGGGCAACCAATGTTTTGGCGTCGCATATTTTCCCCGACCGGATCATTTCCCTGACTTCATCCATGCCCAGTTCCAAAATATCGACAAATTCATCATCATCGCCCGCTTTTGGATTGGAAAGTTTTTCAAGGCCGGTTCCGGCATAAAGATGGATATATTCATCCGCAAAGCCCGGTGAAGTATAAAAAGCGGTTACCGGTTCTAATTTCGCGCAGGCATAACCGGTTTCTTCCTCCAGTTCGCGTTTTGCCGCTTCAAGCGGGTCTTCCCCCGGCTCGAGCTTCCCCGCCGGAATTTCAATGAGCGCGCGTTCAGCCGCTTTCCGGTATTGTTCCACCATCACCACTTTATGCTCATTTGTGACCGCAAGCACACAGACGGCGCCGGGGTGCTTAATAATCTCACGTTTCGACGTTTTTCCGTCCGGCAGTTCAACTTCCAAGACTTGCACGTGCAAAATTTTGCCGTTGAAAATTTCTTCCGTCTTCAATGTTTTCTCTTCGTATTTATATTTATGCATGTTACCCGGCTCCTTTTGTTCTTCACCTGAAACTAACACATATATTTTACCATAAAAAACAGACTGTTCCGGGAGGGAAAGCTTGATGATCATCATCGTCCATCCGAAAGGCATCCTCATGAAGGGAAAAGCATGGGAAATTCGCGACCGGCTGAAAACATACCGCAAACAATATAAAACGGTCGCCGAATGGGTTGCAAAAACAGCTTCTTCATAAAGGTTCTGTCCTCATATTTGTATTTTTCCCCGCCCCTTCTATACAATAAAAAAAAGGAGGCAGGAAAACATGGAAAAAAACCGGTTGGGAAATTCAGATTTATATGTTTCAAAGCTCGGGCTCGGCTGCATGTCGCTCGGTACGGATCCGAAAAAAGCACGGGTCGTCATTGAATCCGCACTTGAAGCAGGCATCAACTATTTTGACACGGCCGATCTTTATGACCACGGGGTGAATGAAAAACTGGTCGCAGAAGCGCTTAAAACTGTGCGCGATGAAGTCGTCATTGCCACAAAAGCCGGAAACCGCTGGAATGAAGACGGCAAAACGTGGCGCTGGGATGCTTCCAAAGCTTACATAAAAGAAGCGGCAAAACAAAGCCTGAAACGACTCGGCACGGACTATATCGATTTGTACCAGCTGCACGGCGGCACGATCGAAGACCCGATAGACGAAACGATCGAAGCGTTTGAGGAATTAAAGGCAGAAGGCATCATCCGCGCTTACGGCATTTCTTCCATCCGCCCGAACGTGATCCGCGAATATGTGAAAAAGTCATCCATTGCAAGCGTCATGATGCAGTACAGCCTGCTTGACCGGCGGCCGGAAGAGACCATCACGACGCTTTTAGGCGAAAACGGCATCAGCATTGTCGCAAGAGGCCCGGTCGCAAAAGGGATTTTAAGCGGGCTGCCGGAAAAGATTCCAGCAGACGGTTATCTTGATACCGGTTATGAAGAAATTGTCGCCCTTCTTGAGAAAATCAAAAATACGCTTTTAACCGGCGGGCGGACGATGCTTGAACTTGCACTTCAATATGATCTCGCCTGCCCTCCAGTTGCCGCCGTGGTTGCCGGCGCCAGTTCCCCGGACCAGGTGCGCGCCAATGCAAAAGCCGTAAACGCTGCGCCACTTACACCGGAGGAGCACCGGCTTCTGCGCGAGCTCACCAAACAAAACCGATACGAAGCGCATCGGTAATCTGTTTTCAGCAAAGAATGCACCGCGTTCTTTGCTTTTTTGTTTATTTTTTCACCTTGTTCCAACAGCCCTTTCCCGGTTATGCCGGAAACCATCCCGTTTTCCCCCGTGCAAAGGAAGGATTTAAACGGCAAATGGAAATCAGGGCGTAATCAATCGTACAGGCAGTTGTGTCAAGGCGACTGCCTGTACCATTGCCATCTTTTTAGCCTTTATATCGTTTCCAGTCCAAATCGGATTCTTCCAGCAGTTCCGCAAACGATTTGTTCCGCTCGCGCTGCTTCCGTTCTTCTCTTTTTCGTTCTTCTTCCGCCCTCTTTTTTTCTACTTCCACTGCCGCAAGTTCCTGCTTTGCCTGTTTCAATTTTTCGAGCACATCTTTTTGCAGCGCATCCTTCAGCTGCACTTTCTCATCCTGTTTTCCTTTTTGTTGTGCCTGTCTCTTTTTTGCCATTTGCTGCCGTTTGCAAAAAGCCCGCATGCCTCGAGTGCAGCCGGGGGCATCTTACAAACGGCCTTCACCGCCCTTCTTCTATCATCTTTTTTCATTATAATATATTTACCAATGCTTCATCATCCCTCAGGAGGTCCGTTCATGAGCGACCCGGCTCCCAGACTGAAAAATATTTTCCGGAAGCTGCTTTCTCTCTTTAAATCCATGCGCGATCTCTGGTATAGTAGCGTTAAAGAAGAAATTTGCAAGGTTTTCGAATCTTTTCAGGGCTGCTTTTCGTATAAGACGTATGGCCGAATCAACCAAGATCGTGATCAGGGGTGTCGATTATGAAATTTTTTATGGGTACGGTGATTCGCACCGTGATAACCATTTCTAGCGTTATCCTTCTCTTTCTCGTCATTTATTTTTCATCCGGCCATCTGTTCTGGCTGTCGCTTTTGCTTTCGCTTGTCGGCGGCTTTCTGATCAACCGGCTTGTGAAGTGGCAAATGTTGCGGGGTTTTCTGAAAGCGCAGCAGCTAACGCGGAAAGATTATCAATATATCCGGAAAAACCTGAAAGAAGCGGACGAAAAAATCAGGCGATTGCAAAAAACCTTTTTATCCGTTCGTTCCATTAGCACGTTCAAACTTTTTTACGATATGAATAAAGTAATCAGGAAAATACAGGCACTGGTCAAAAGAGAGCCGAAACGTTTCTATCAGGCTGAATCTTTTTATTTTTACCATTTGGATTCCATGACGGAGCTTGCGGAAAAATATGCCCTCCTGCAATCCCAGCCTGTAAAAAACAAAGAAATGGCCGTGCAAATCCGGGAAACGGAAGAAACGTTAAAACAATTGGGACGCGAAACAGAGAAAGATCTGTACCATATGCTGTCAACGGATATGGATGAGCTCGATTACGAACTGGCATACGCCAGGCACACCATCGAACGCAAATCCCCTTCCCGGCATGAAAGGAGTGCAAAAAAATGAACGCAGACAAAGAACTTTGGCAGGAACCAACAGGCGGCGGGCTGGATGATCTGCTTGCCGATCCGTTCGGCACGCGTGACGCCATGCTGCCGGATGAGGGACAGAAAGCGGAGCCTGTCACTGAAACGAAACCATCACGCCTTGTGGACATGCTGCCGGAGGAAAACCGGCAAAAAGCATACGAACTCGCAAAGCAAATTGACCCTTCAAACCACCAGGCCGTCATTTTATATGGCACACAGGCGCAATCGAAGCTGCTAAATTTCTCACATGCCATGCTTGACCAAGTCCAGAAAAAAGATATCGGGGAAATCGGCGATATTTTAAATGATTTGATGAAAAAACTTGAGCAGGTGAATCCCGAAGAACTTGTCCCAGAAAAGAAAAACTTCTTTTCCCGCATGTTCGGCAAAATTTCCAATTCGGTGCAGGAACTGCTTTCAAAATACCAGAAAACAAGCGCGCAGATCGATCGCATCAGCGTGAAGCTCGATCTCTCGAAAAAGACGTTGCTGAAAGATATCCAGCTGCTCGAACAGCTGTATGAAAAAAACAAAGATTATTTCCATGCGCTTAATATTTATATTGCAGCCGGCGAGCTTAAGCTTGAGGAACTGAACACAAAAACGATTCCTGAAATGAGGAAAAAAGCAGAAGCAACCGGCGACCAGATGGCCTTCCAGGAAGTCAACGACATGATCCAGTTTGCCGACCGGCTTGAAAAACGGCTGCACGACTTAAAATTAAGCCGGCAAATCACGATCCAAAGCGCGCCGCAAATCCGACTGATTCAAAACACAAATCAGACGCTGGCTGAAAAAATCCAGTCCTCTATTATGACGGCGATCCCGCTATGGAAAAACCAGATCGCGATTGCCCTGACGCTCATCCGCCAGCGCCATGCGGTCGAAGCGCAAAAACAAGTGTCCAAAACGACCAATGAACTTCTGTTGCGCAATGCCGAAATGCTGAAATCGAACACGATCGAAACGGCGCAGGAAAATGAGCGCGGCCTTGTCGACATTGAAACGTTGAAAAAAACGCAGGAAAGCCTGATTTCAACGCTCGAAGAAACGCTGCGCATCCAGCAGGAAGGAAGAGCCCGGCGGTTCCAGGCCGAACAGGAACTGGCGACGATGGAAAACGAACTGAAACAAAAACTAATGAACTTGAAAGGACCGGGGCCGGATGCCGGGGCGTCCTGACCAAAACGGGCAAAACGGCAACAGACCGGGCCGGCGGACGGAAAGCCTGCTGCCGCTTTCAAACAAAGATCCATCCGGAAAAGCGGCAGGAGCCTGAAAATAAAACCGGCGCAACCGGAAACTTGCGCCGGTTTTTTCTTTCCGCTTATTAAAGCGCATCCGGCATCCTTTTTTACTTCAACATGCGGAGGGATTTTGATGAAAAAATGGTTTTCCCTGCCCGCCACGGCGGCGGCGCTTGCTGCAGGCGGGCTCGGCTTTTACATGTCAGAGCGGGTGATGCATATCCGAAAAAAAGACGACAGCCNCGTCATAAGCCGNGAAGTGGCCGCGAAAAGGCTGGATCTTAAAGCGTACGAATCATTGCCGAAAGANGAAGTTTTGATTCCGTCCCCATTCGGTTACAAGCTCAAATCGGTTTTTGTGAAACCGTTCCCCGAGTCNAAAAAATGGATGATTTTTTGCCATGGCGTGACGGAAAACAAAATGAATTCNGTTAAATATATGAACCTGTTCCTGAAGCGGGGCTTTAACGCTGTCCTCTACGACCACCGCCGCCACGGGGAATCCGGCGGCAGTACAACGAGCTACGGGTACTATGAAAAGCATGACTTAAAAGCGGTGGTGGATGAACTTCTCAGGCGCGAAGGGGACGGCATCTTTTTCGGGATTCACGGCGAATCAATGGGCGCCGCCACGCTCCTGCTGTATGCCGGCGAGCTTTGCGGCCGCGCCGATTTTTACATCGCCGACTGCCCGTTTTCCTCGTTCCGGGCGCAATTGATCCGGGAATTTACGCGGGAAACGCGGCTGCCCGGAAAATGGTTTTTTCCGCTTGCCGATTTTTTTGTCCGCATCCGCGACGGCTACTCGCTCCGCCGTGTGTCGCCGATTGATGTAGTCGGCCGGATCAAACAGCCGGTCCTCTTTATCCACAGCGCCAAGGACGACTACATTCTGCCCGGGATGACCAAAGCGCTTTATGAAAAGAAAAAAGGGCCGAAACAGCTGTTTATTGCCGAAAACGGCGCCCACGCCCAGTCGCTCAACTTAAACCGCGAACAGTATGAACAGGTGATTGACGAATTTCTTGAAAAAATGGCGGCGTCCCGTAAGCTTTAATGCCATTTTTTGCGAACGTCCGCCCATGTTGCTGAATATGGTATAGGAGCCTATCAAAACAGGGAGTGTCCATGATGGAAATCTATACCGTACAGCAAGGCGATACCCTTTGGCGGATTGCAAACCGCCTCGATGCCGATCTTGCCCAGCTCTTTTTGGCAAACGGGCTAACTGCATCATCCCCGCTCGTCCCCGGCCAGGCGCTTGTCATTCCTGACCGGTTCTTTCAGTACATCGTCCAGGAAGGGGACCAGCTCGGCACAATCGCCGCACGCCTCGGCGTTTTGGCCCAAGCGCTTATAAACGCCAACCAGCTCCGCAATCCCGCCTCGCTTTTTCCGGGGCAGGTGCTTTTTATCCCCTACCGGAACCATACGGTAAAACAGGGTGAAACTTTGTACGGCATTGTCCGTACTTACGGGGCGGACATGGGGGCCATTATGCAGGCGAACCGGCTTCCCGGCACGGCTCTTTCCGCCGGCCAGGTGCTGCGTATACCCGCACCCCGCCGCCCTGTGAAAGAAGTCAATGCCTATACAACCGGGTTCGGCGCTGCGGGCACCGCTGAAGTTTACCAGCTTGGGCCTTATTTTACGTACTTGTCCCCTTTCCGTCATACGTTCCGTGAAGATGGCAGCCTGACGCCGCTCAACGACCGCTCCGTCCTTCAGGCAGCGGAAGCAAACGGTGTCCTTCCGCTTTTAATCCTGGCCAATTTCACCTCGGAAGGATTCAGCTCCGATCTGGCTGCCCGGCTGCTTCGCAATGAAGCATTGCAGGAAACTTTGATCAGCAATCTTCTCGCCACGATACGGCAAAAAGGGTACCGGGGCGTCAATTTTGATTTTGAATATGTGTATCCGGAAGACCGCGACCGTTATACGGCGTTTCTCAGGCGCGTCGCCCGCCGGTTCCGCCCGGAAGGCCTGCTCGTCTCGACTGCGCTTGCGCCGAAAATTTCCGGCACGCAGCCGGGCCTGCTTTACGAAGCCCACGATTACGGCGCACACGGGGCCATCGTTGATTTTGTCATTTTGATGACGTATGAATGGGGATGGGCCGGCGGCAGGCCGCGGGCCATCGCCCCGATTCCTGAAGTGAGGCGTGTCCTTGATTATGCCGTTACCGTCATTCCGCGGAATAAGATTATGATGGGGGCGCCGCTTTACGGACGTGACTGGAGAATCCCGTGGCGCGCAGGCACAACGGCGCGCACGATCAGCCCGCATGAAGCCCTTTCCTTGGCGGCACGGTACGGGGCTGACATCCGCTACCACCCGACCGACCAGGCGCCTTATTTCCGTTACACTGATGCATCAGGCCAGCAGCATGAAGTCTGGTTTGAAGATGCGCGCAGCATGCGGGCAAAAATCAATTTGCTAAACGAATACGGGCTGCGCGGAATCAGCTACTGGGTGCTCGGCAACCCGTTTCCCGAAAACTGGGTCGTGCAGCAGGCACTCATTCAGGCAAGAAAACGGTAATCCGCAACAAAGCGTACGGATGCCCTAAGATTGATTTCATGAATGCTGCTTCTTGCTGCAACAGGATGCGTCCAAACCGCCAGTGCTGCATTTTTCTGCATCGCCCGTACGAAAATCCATCCGGCAGGCTTTTTCAGGCTTGCCGGTTTTTCATGCCCGTTCCACTTCTGTCACCGCGGAAAGTTTGATCGATATCCGCTCCCCTGTCTCCCCTGCCAGCTCCAGCTTTTTTTCGAGCGGCCGGAATTTTGTAATGGTACCGGTGGCGGTAAAGAAATTTCCCGCTTCAAAGAAACGGACCGTAACCGGCACGCGCAGCCGGCAGGCAGATATGAGCATATGGTTCATCTCTTCAAGCTGCTGCTCATCGAGTTCGGGCTTTGCCTGTTTTTCCTGTTCTTTCTGCCATTTTAAAAGTGCCTGCTTATGCTCGGGCAAAAACATGCGTGACCCTTCCCAAAGTTTGTTACCGCGCTGCAGGTATCCGCTCATTTGTAATGCCCTCCTATCTTTTTGGCACGTTCAAGCGCCTGGCCGGCATCAAGCAGCGACACGGCGCGGATGACGGCGCCGGAACCGTATTTCTGCTTGATGCGGTCGACCGCATACCCAATCTTTCTTTCCCCTTCCCTGTTTTCAAACAGATCAAGCTGCCGGATATCATCCCGCGACAGGCGCGACAGCCCGACGCTGATACGGCGGACCGGATTTCCGTCCCAAAACGAAAGAAACAGCCGGCACGCCGCCCGGTAAACGTCCATTGTCCCGTTTGTCGGCGCCAGAAGCGTCATCTGGCGGTGAAAGCCGGACGGATGGGCATAATCCGCCCCCTGGCAGCCGACCGAAACACAAGCGCCCATGACGCCTGAAGTACGCGCCCGGAAACAGACTTCCTCGCAAAGTTCAAGAAGGGCAACTTTGATTTCATGCTCAAAATCGGCGTAGTCGCGCGGCAGCGTCATCGCATGCCCGATCGCTTTCTGTCCGACGTGCGATTCTTTCGAGACGGGCGACTCATCAATGCCGTTTGCCGTCTCCCACAGTACCTGGCCGCCAATCCCCCACCGTTTTTTTAAAACAGAAAGTGGAAAGCAGGCAAGCGCACCGATTGTATAAATGCCGAGCCGCTTCAGATGCTGCTCCATCCGGCTGCCGACACCGAACATCCTGCCAACCGGCAAAGGCCATAAATGCGTTTTGAGATGATGGTGATCCAGTTCAAAAATGCCGGTTTTGTTTTTCTTCGCAAAATGGTCGCACGCCATTTTGGCCAGCACTTTGTTCGGCCCGATCCCGCAGCGGGCATACACGCCGGTTTCTTCCATGATGTCCCGCTGGATTTGCGCGGCGATCTCGCGCGGCTCTCCGAACAGTCGCCTGCTGCCCGTTACATCCATGAACTGCTCGTCAACGGAATACGGTTCAACCATATCCGTATAGCGGGCAAGAATCGAAGAAATCTGCACCGATACATCGAGATAGCGCTGCATGCGCGGCCGAACAATAACGGCATCCGGGCAGAGCTGCTGCGCTTCCCACAGGCGGAGCGCATTCTTCACGCCGCGCTTTTTCGCGAGCGGGCAGGCAGCGAGCACCACCCCGGACCGGCGCGCCGGATCCCCCGATACGATTACGGGTTTATCCCTGTACGCCGGATGATCGGCTTTTTCCACACTTGCATAAAAAGACTGCATATCGACGAGAAAAATCACACGCTGGCTCATCTTTCAACCCCTCTTACCTTAGAAACTAAGCAAACAACACGAACTATAGTTCTTATTCTATTCCTCATTATAAACGAATATACGTTCTTTCGCCAATTGTTTTTTTAGGCAGAGGGGTTATATTTTTCCAAAACGCGCATCACACCGGCTGCTATTTTTTAAAGAAAGCCTGCCGTCCGAGCCTTTCCACAAGCCCGGGGAAAAGCGCATGGATGGTAGCGGATGCATTCATCCATTTTGGCGCATTGATTTCACGCCGATTTACAAGCATCGTATCCGTTATTTTTTCTGCAAGTTTTTCGGGATCCAGCATCCATTTTTCAATATTTTTCCGGTAGGTGCCGGACCGGTCGGCGATGTCGAAAAAACCGGTTGCAACCGGGCCGGGATGAACGGCTGTCACATAGACGCCAAAGCGCGCCATTTCCATGCGGAGGCTGTCCGTAAAGCCGCGCACTGCAAACTTGCTGGCCGCATAGACGCTTGATTTTGGGGTCGCCATTTTGGCCGCCTGGGAAGCGATATTGATAATATGGCCGGCACGGTTTTTTTGCATATGCGGGACGACCGCTTTGGTGCAGGCAATGAGCCCGATGACATTGACATCAAACATCCCCCTGACATCCTCCATGCGGATATCCTGCACTTCATCAAAAACGCCGAAACCGGCATTGTTCACGAGCACATCAATCTGGCCACAGCGGTTGTAAATCGATTCAAAAACAGCAGGAATTTTGCCGTGCTCCGCTACATCGCAGCGAACGGTCAGACACGAAACCTGGTAAGCTGCTTCGATCTCCGCCTTGATTTTTTCAAGCTTGCCGAGGCTTCTGGCGAGCAGAACAAGGTTAGCCTCGTTTTTGGCGGCGGCAAAGGCGATTTTTTCCCCGAGGCCGCCGGAAGCGCCGGTAATCACGATCGTTTTCTTCCGGATCCGTTTATTTGCCATGTTTCCATCTTCTCCCTCTATCTTGAAAATTTTCATTCCTCCACTGGTGCCATTTGCCGCGGCATGGATGCCTATTCTGAAAAATGGTGCCGGCCGATTTTCATGCTTCCTCCCGTGCCGCGTTCATTGCGGCAGCACGCCTGGTACCATTTTAAAATGGCCGGGCACGGATTTTTTATCTGAAAATTCACGGAATCACTCTTGACAACTCCCCGATTTTTCTTCATAATAAGTAATACCATTTTGATAAGCGACCGGCTGTGACCAGGACCAGTAAGCCGGGCATGATGCAAGAGAGCGGGGTTCTCAGGCTGGAAAACTCCGCCATCCGCTGCCCGGCCGAACCTGCCTGTGAGCTGTTTGGCAAAACCAAACCGGATGAAAACCGTTAACCAAATGAGGTGTAGGATCGAATTCCTGCAATAAAGGTGGTACCGCGGAACATGCCCTTTCGTCCTTTACGGATGAAGGGGTTTTTTACTTTGAAGGGAGGCATTTGCATGAAAATATCATTTATTGGCGCCGGGTCCATGGCTGAAGCGATGATCATTGGCATGCTTGAAAAAAGAATCGTAAAAGCCTGGGACATCCGCGCCCATAACCGCACGAACAAGAAAAGGCTCCGCACATTGGAACAGAAATACGGCATCCGGGCTGCAGACGGCCTCGACCAGCTTTTCGAAGGCCCGGACGCGGTCATCTTAGCCGTAAAACCGAAAGATGCCCCAGATGTGCTCGAATCGGTCCGTCCGCTCATATCTCCGGACACCCTGCTCGTTTCGGTAGCGGCCGGCATCACCATTCCGTTTATCGAAAACAAGATTGGCCGGCATATTCCCGTTGCGCGCGCAATGCCGAACACATCGGCGAAAGTCGGGCTGTCGGCAACCGGCATTGCCTTTAACGCCGCTGCGACAAAACAGCACCGGCACCGGGCGTTTGCCATATTTTCGGCTGTCGGCATGACTACGGCCGTAAAAGAAGAACAGCTCGATGCTGTAACAGGGCTTTCGGGAAGCGGACCGGCGTATATTTATTATATCGCCGAAGCGCTCCAGCAGTCAGCTGCAGAAATCGGGCTCGACGCACAAACGGCAAAACAATTTATCCTCCAGACGATCATCGGCGCAGCAGAAATGCTGAAAACTTCAGCCGAACCGCCGGAAGCGCTCCGGAAAGCTGTCACAAGCCCGAACGGCACCACAGAAGCCGCGATCCGCGTCCTTGACGAACGCGAGGTCAAACAAGCTTTCATTGACTGTGTAAAAGCAGCTGCAAAGCGAGCAAATGAGTTATCGAACGCAGGGAAAGAACCCGCAAGAGAATAACCGGCAATAAAAAAGCGGCAGGCAAGCCGCTTTTTTTGCTTTACAAAACAGGCACTTCCATCAAATCATGGACAAGCAGACTGTCCGGGAATAAAGCTTGCGCTTCCTGCTCAAGCGCCGGCCAGTCTTCTTTTCCGTACCTGGCACTAATATGGGTAAGAAGCAGCCGTTTTGCCCCCGCCTGCTTTGCNGTTTGCGCCGCGTCCGCCGTNGTCGANTGAAAATAATCATGCGCCATTTGCCCGCTCTCCTTGTTAAACGTTGCTTCGTGAACGAGAAGATCGGCATTGGCTGCGAGCCGGATTTCCGCCTCATTCGGCCTTGTATCGCCAAGGATGGCAATGATCTTCCCCTTTTTCGCCGGGCCGAGATAATCTTTTCCGCTGATCACGCGGCCGTCTTCCAATGTTACCGTCCGGCCTTCTTTCAGCAGCCGGTAAACCGGGCCCGGGCGGATCCCTTCTTTTTTCAATCGATCCGCATCCAGCGCGCCCGGTTTGTCTTTTTCGGTAATCCGGTAGCCGAAGCTTTCGATCCCGTGGTCAAGCCGCAGCGCACAAACCGTAAAGCGGTCGTCTTCAAATACCGTCCCCTCTTCAATTTCGATGATCTCCAAAGGATATTTCAGACGGGTTTCGCTCACTTTCAGGGAAACCTCCACAAACGCTTTTATGCCTTTCGGGCCGTAAACGGTAAGCGGGCCATCCCCGCCCTGGAACGACCGGCTCCCAAGAAAGCCGGGAAGCCCGAAAATATGGTC